>Ga0209212_1000093_pt1 | contig 180680 bp, 167 predicted proteins | sample RifGroC2_FD_183996 | JGI IMG/M metagenome (GOLD analysis project Ga0209212, IMG submission 183996) | Groundwater microbial communities from Rifle, Colorado, USA - Groundwater C2 (SPAdes) (version 2) | ecosystem: Environmental > Aquatic > Deep subsurface > Groundwater | place: Rifle, Colorado...
AGGTGTTTTCATGCATCAACGGTGAGCACGAAGCCACCACCACCCGGTTCAGACCGTATTCCTGGATATCCTTCTTTAGAATGTCCTGCCCCGGGTCCGAGCACATATAGGCGTAATCCCGGGCAATACTTACATTCTCCAATTTTCCGGCATACTCAGCCACTCCAGCTACATCCACCGTATTGGCAATATTCGTACCACAATGGCAGATGTATACACCGGTTTTGATTTTTGAGCGGTTCATATAGTTGCTGATTACCTCCAGGTTAACCATCCAACTCAACGCTAACTTCGAGGGATAAAATACCTACCAGTTCATTCACCAATTGCCGGTCATCATAATGAATTAACGAGACTGCTTTATTGGGACAGGCCGCTGCACAGGTGCCGCAACCTTTACACAGGAAACCATTTACCGTAGCTGTCCGCTCTTTCAAGCTGATGGCAAGGTATGGACAGGAGGCTGCACACAATCCGCAGCCGGTACATAAATTTGAGTTTATTTCTGAGATCACAGGGTCCAATGCAATGCAGCCCTGGTCGATCAGGGACAGGGCTGCCGCAGCCGCGCCGCCCGACTGGGCCACACTGTCAGGGATATCCTTGGGTGCCTGGCAGGCACCTGCCAGGTAGATGCCCTCGCTGACGGTTTCCACGGGCGCTAGCTTGGGATGCCGTTCCAGGAAGAATCCATCCCGGCTGCGGCTGATGCCAAAAGTGGTCGCCATTTTTGCCGTATCAAGTTGGGGTTCAAAACCTGTGGCCAGGATGACCATATCCACTTCAATATGGTCGGGTTGGTTGTAAAAAGACTCGTCCCAGCTTACCAGCAGTTTTTTGCCGCTCTTTTTCACTTGTTTGACACGGCCGTGATAGAAATTCACTCCCATCTTTTCAGTGCGGTTGTAAAATTCCTCATAGCCTTTGCCAAATGAGCGCATATCGCGATAGATCTCATGCACTTCGGCGCCCATGTATTCATGTACCAGTTGCGAGAGTTTAAGCGAGTACATGCAGCAAGCCCGCGAACAATATTCATGATATTGCTTGTCCCGGCTGCCAATACAGTGCAGGATGGCGACCGAGCAGGGCGACTTGCCGTTCTTTAGCAAAACCTTGCCGCCGGTGGGTCCGCTGGAATTGATCAACCGCTCAAATTCCATGGCGGTCAACACATTCTCATATTTGCCATAACCATATTCAGGAGCCTGGATGGGGTCGAAATCCTTGAAACCTGTGGCCAGAACGATGGTTCCCACCATCACATCCATGTGTTTTTCAGGCATATTGTGATCAATGGCACCGCGCTCGCAAGCTGACACACATTCCAGGCACTCCGAGCATACCCCACAGCGCAGGCAGCGTTCCGCTTCTGCCAGGGCTTCGCTTTCCGTCAGGGTCAGATCCACTTCACGGAAGTTATGCACACGCTCCTTCAGGGGTATGCTCTTGATCGGAATGCGACCATCTCGGGAGCTTTCACCCAGTTTGAATTTGGTCTCGATCTCATCCAAGGATAAGTCAACTGCTGGCAGCCGGTGAGGTTCCTGTAAGCCAAATTTGCCGCGCAGGAAACGGTCGATGCTGCGTGCCGCTTTGTGTCCTTCACCGATGGCGTCCACCACAAAGAAGGTCACGCCCCGGTGCACATCCCCAGCCACAAAAACACCTTTCATGGTGGTCATCATGTCTGCATCGCTCTGTACACCGATCGGGAAGCGCGTATTGATGCTGCCATCCTCCGGGAGAAAAGAGAAATTGGGAGCTTGGCCAACAGCCCACACCACGATATCGGCAGGCAGGATATGCTCAGTTCCGGGGATTTCATGAATATTAGGGCGGCCATGCTTAAAGCCATGGAATTCAATTTCAACACAGCGTACACCCGTGATCTTGTTTCTTTTAACAATTACTTCTTTGAACGTCCGGCCCGCGCAGACCTGGATGCCTTCCTGCTCGGCAACCGCCACTTCCCATTCGAAACCGGGCATCTCGCCGCGTGGCTCCAGGCAGGCCATGCGCACTTCCTGGGCACCCAGGCGCAGGACCGTTCGGGAGGTATCCAGAGCTACATTACCGCCCCCCAATACGACCACCTTCTTCCCGGCCAGGTCCATTTTCTCACCCAGGCAGGCTTTCCGCAGAACATCCAGGCTGAGCCAGTTATCCGGGTGGTTGCAGTCCCGGATCGGGATCTTCTTGGCTGAATGTGCACCGGTGGCGATCAATACCGCCTGGTATGGACCTCCCAGTTCAGCCGGGCTGTTCTCCAGCAGGCCGGGTACGTCATCCACCCAGGTGTTCAGCCGCAGGTCAATGCCTTCATCGATGATCTGCTTGATCTCCCAATCCAACAATTCGGTCGGCAGGCGGTGCGGGGGGATACCCACCCGCATCATGCCGCCTGCCACCGGCAGGGCGTCGAACACCGTGACTGAATGACCCAACCGTACCAGGTCCAACCCTGCTGTCAAACCTGCCGGTCCAGCACCGATGACGGCCACCTTCTTTCCGGTGGGGTTGTGATGGTGTTCAAAGGCTGTCCCGGTCAGGGACTTGTCACGCATATTTGCCAGTTCGGATCTGTGTTCATAAGCCCAATCAGACGCGAAGCGTTTGAGCGCCATGATATTGACAGCTTCATCCACCTTGCCGCGTGAGCATGCCTCCTCACAACGATGGTTGCACACCCGCCCGCATACGGATGGGAAGGGATGTTCGCGCCGGATGGCCCAATAGGCATCTGCATACCTTTTTTGGTGGATCAGGGCAATGTATCCCTGCGCTCGCTGATCCGCTGGACAGGCATTCCGGCAGGGAGCGATGCCCTTCTTGTCAATGACATACGCCCCCGGCACCGACTGCGCCGAGAACCGATAGGCTGCCTTGCGTTTCACCAATCCTCGCTCAAAAGTATTGCTGATCTCCACCGGGCAAACTTCGGAACATTTGCCGCAGCCGGTGCAGTTTATTTCATTCACATAACGTGCCTTATGGCGGACTCGAATATTGTAATTGCCTACGTATCCAGTCACAGATTCAATCTCGCTGTAGCTCAGCAGTCTGATGTTTTCGTGGCGTCCAACGGACACCATCTTGGGTGTAAGTATTCAAGCCGCACAGTCGAGCGTCGGAAAGGTCTTGTAGAGCTGGGCCATGTGCCCGCCTATGGAAGACTCCCGCTCCACCAGGTACACCTGCTTGCCCGCATCCGCCAGTTTTAGCGCCGCTTCAATGCCCGCTATGCCGCCCCCCACGATCAGCGCAGATGGATTCATCTCCACCTGCCGCATCGCAAGCGGGTTGTGGTAATGCACCCGCTGTACCGCCGCTGCCACCAGGCTTTTGGCTTTGTCCGTGGCCTGCTGCCGGTCATCGATCACCCAGGAACAGTGCTCCCGGATGTTGGCCATCTGGAAGAAAAAGGGATTCAGCCCGCCTTGTTCGCAGGCCTTGCGGAAGGTGTTTTCATGCATCAACGGTGAGCACGAAGCCACCACCACCCGGTTCAGACCGTATTCCTGGATATCCTTCTTTAGAATGTCCTGCCCCGGGTCCGAGCACATATAGGCGTAATCCCGGGCAATGCTTACATTCTCCAATTTTCCGGCATACTCAGCCACTCCAGCTACATCCACCGTATTGGCAATGTTCGTACCACAATGGCAGATGTATACACCGGTTTTGACCCTGGTTCTATTCAAAAGGCACCTCCATCAAACTTGGCGAACCTCCACTTCATGTCAGGCAAAGCATTCCTTCAATTTCAGCAAGGATCTGCTCCTGCGTGAACCCGTGTTGGAGCACCGCTCCAGCCGGGCATGCAGCCGCACAGACACCACAACCCTTGCATAGGATCTCGTTAACATTGGCAACTTGCCTGCCGTTGTGATCAACCATCTCGATTGCAGAAAACGGGCACAAACCTTCACATGTGCGGCATCCACCGCAGATATCCGGATTGACACAGGTTGAGTATGGCTCAAGCGAAACCCGTCCGGCATCCATCAATGACAGGGCACACGCCGCTGCCGCGCCTCCCTGGGCTACACTGTCCGGAATGTCTTTCGGCCCCTGGCAGGTACCTGCCAGGAAGACACCGTCCGTGGTGGTTTCAACCGGAGCCAGCTTGGGGTGCTTTTCAATAAAGAATCCGTCCGGACTGCGGCTGACCCCGAAGATGGTCCCGGTTTCATGCTGGTCGGCTTGTGGTTCCATGCCGGTACTCAGCACCACCATATCCACTAGCGTGTCCACAGGCTTGCCGGTGAACACATCGATAATGGAAACCTTCAATTGCTCATTCTGCTGGCTGACCTGTATGTTCTTATCGTAGCGCATGAATTCCACTCCATGCTGCTTCACCCTCTCATAGAAGGCTTCATAATCTTTGCCAAAGGTGCGCATGTCACGGTAATATTCCACCACTTCAGCGCCGACATAATCCCGGATCAACTGGGCCAGCTTGAGGGAATACATGCAGCACACCCTCGAGCAATATTCATTCTCATCTCCGCGGCTGCCCACACAATGCAAAATGGCAACTTTCTTTGGGGAATGCCCATCTTTGAGCAGGACTACACCGGTGGTGGGTCCACCGGTATTGATCAGGCGTTCGATCTCCATTCCGGTGCGAACATTCGGCAGGGTTCCATAGCCATACTGGGGTAAACCTGTGGGGTCGAAATCCTTGAAACCGGTCGCCAGGATGATGGTGCCGGCTTCGAATTGGATGGTTTCTTCCTTCTGCTCAAAGTCAATTGCATCTCGCGGGCAGAACTTCTCGCATGCCTTGCATTTGCCGGATTTAAAGTAGGCACAGTTGACCGTATCAATCACCGGCACGCGCGGCACTGCCTGGGCAAATGGGAAATAAATGGCCGTACGTTTGCCCAACCCCAGGTCAAATTCTGCAGGGATTTTCTTCCAGGGACATTTTTCAATGCAGGTGCCGCATCCGTTGCATTGCTCTTCATTTACATAACGGGGTTTGCGGCGCACGGAAACCACAAAGTTGCCCACATACCCGGAAATCTTTTCAACTTCGCTGTAGCTCAACAGGGTGATATTTGGGTGGCGTCCAACGGACACCATCTTGGGTGTGAGTATTCAAGCCGCACAGTCGAGTGTTGGAAAGGTTTTATACAACCTGGACATATGCCCGCCGATGGAGGGTTCGCGCTCGACCAGGTAAACCTGTTTGCCTGAATCCGCAATGCGCAGGGCAGCCTCGATCCCTGCAATGCCGGCGCCTACCACCAGGGCAGACTGCTTGACATTCGCCTGGCGCATCTCCAGGGGGGTATGGTACTGAACACGATGGACTGCTGCGCTGACCAGGGCTTCGGCTTTTTGGGTGGCGCTCTCCTGATCTTCAGAAACCCAGGAACAATGTTCCCGGATATTGGTCATCTGAAACAGGAACGGATTCAACCCGGCTTCAGAACAGGCCATCCTGAAAGTTGTCTCGTGCATCAGAGGCGAACACGATGCCACCACCACCCTGTCCAATCCCTCTTTTACGATATCATCCTGGATCATTGCCTGACCAGGATCGGAGCACATATAGGCATAGTGCCGGGCAACCACCACATTGTCCAGCCTGGAGGCAAAATCACTCACCCTTTCCACATCCACCATGCCGGCAATATTGGTTCCACAGTGACAGACATACACACCCACGCGTGGTGAACCTCGTGTTGGTGTCGTTTCAGAGGATGTCATGCAAACATCTCCTTTCCTGGGTACAAATGAAAAAACTCCCTGGCGGGCAATCAAACTCCTCCTCTAATTGTGCTATTTTGCACAAATTAAACAAGTGCAATTTGTCACAATTAGGGCGGATTATTTGCAGTCACCCTTAAACAAACGACGCACCCGGTTGGGTGCGTCGCCCTATATCTTCCCTATTGATATTGGGTAGTTGTCGAAAATTATGGCAGATTTTCGCCCAGTGGAGATGATTTCTTCGATTTCTTGGATTTGAATTCCAGCCCATCCTCGCTCGCGTTTACATCCACGCTCACTGAGGTTCCAGAGGGAATCTCGCCACCCAACAACTTGACCGAGAGCGGGCTCTCGACATATTTTTGCAGAGCCCGGCGCAGCGGTCTTGCCCCAAAAGCAGGGTCATAACCGGTTTTTGCCAGCCATTTTCGGGCAACTTCGGTCAACACCACCTGTACGCCAAATTCATTCAACCGGTCCTGGATCTCCTTTAACTGTAGATCAACGATCTTTTCCATTTCTTCCACGCTGAGCGGAGAGAACAGGATGATCTCATCTATGCGGTTGATGAATTCAGGGCGGAATGTGCCTTTGAGGGCTTTCTCGATCTTGGAATGGGTTTCACGGTCATCATCGCTGGAAGTGGGTTGCAGGAAACCCAGTGTGCCACCCTTGCGCACATACTCGGTGCCCAGGTTGGAAGTCATGATCAACACGGTATTGCGGAAATCAACCACATTGCCCTGCCCGTCAGTCAGACGGCCATCGTCCAGGATCTGCAGGAGTGCATTCCATACTTCGGGGTGAGCCTTTTCGATCTCGTCAAACAGGATGACGCGGTAAGGTCTGCGCCGAACAGCTTCGGTCAGTTGACCGCCTTCCTCATAACCCACATAGCCGGGAGGCGCACCGAACAGGCGCGAAACGGTATGCTGTTCGCGATATTCAGACATATCCACCCGCACCAGTGATTCCTCGTCATCGAACATGAACCAGGCCAGGGCTTTGGCTAATTCGGTCTTGCCGACTCCTGAAGGACCAATAAAGATAAATGAACCGATCGGCCGGGCCGGGTCTTTAAGCCCGGAGCGGGCGCGCCGGATGGCATCCGAAATGGCATGGATGGCTTCATCCTGGCCAATGATATGCTCATGCAGGCGCTCTTCCATTTGCAACAATTTGGCCGACTCGGTTTCCATCATCTGGTTGAGAGGGATCCCTGTCCACTGGTGGACAACTTCAGCGATGTCATTTACGTCCACCACCTCATCCAGTTTATGTTCAGCTTCCCATACATCCCGCTCTTTCTTAAATTCTTCTTCCTTGCGCAGGCGTTCAACCTTGATTTCCGCGGCATGTTGATAATCCCTGGCTGTCGAGGCGGCATCTTCTTCGGCACGCAGACGATCGATCTCCGTCTTCTTTTCTTTTAGTTCGGGAGGCAGCGAATAAAGTGCCACGCGCAATTTGGCTGCAGCCTCATCCATCAGGTCAATGGCTTTATCGGGCAGGTGCCGGTCGGTAACATAACGGTCCGCCAGCCGGGCTGCCGCTGTCAGGGCTTCATCGGAAAACCGTACTTTATGGTGAGCTTCGTACCGGTCACGCAAACCGAGCAGCATTTTAATGGTGTCATCTACACTCGGTTCTTCCACATAGATCGGGGCAAAGCGGCGTTCGAGAGCTGCATCTTTTTCAATGTGTTTATGGTACTCGTCCAGCGTGGTGGCGCCGATGCACTGCAGTTCACCGCGCGCCAGGGCGGGTTTAAGCATATTGGAGGCATCCATGGCTCCCTGGGCTGCTCCTGCGCCGATCACGGTATGCAGCTCATCGATCATCAGGATGACCTCACCGTTTGAGCGTTGCACTTCCTCGATCGCAGATTTTAAGCGTTCTTCAAATTCACCCCGGAAGCGGGACCCGGCGATCATGGCGCCCAGGTCGAGGGAAACAACCCGTTTGCCGCTCAGGATCTCAGGAATATCGTTGGTGGCAATTTTCTGTGCCAACCCTTCCACAATGGCTGTCTTGCCTACACCGGCTTCTCCGATCAATACCGGGTTGTTCTTGGTGCGGCGAGACAGGATCTGGATCAGGCGCATCACTTCAGTATCCCGGCCAATGACCGGGTCAAGTTTGCCTTCGCGTGCCAGCTGGGTAAGGTCGCGTGAATATTTTTCAAGAACCCTATAGCGTGTTTCAGCCTGCGGATCGGTTACACGCTGGCCGCCGCGCAGTTGTTGGACGGCTTCGAATACCCGGTCACGCGTCAGACCGGCGCTCTCCAGTATGCGGGCAGCCGGTGTGTTGCGTTCGCTCAGAATGGCAAGGAAGATATGCTCGGTGGATATATATTCATCCTTGAGCCGGTTGGCTTCTTCGTTGGCCAGGTCGATGATCCGTTTAACGCGCGGCGTGATAAATATCTGCCCGGCACCCCCGCCAAAAATATTGGCCTTGGGGCTTAACTTCAGGGTGCTGTCCAGTCGTTCGACCAGGACAGGCGCATCGATATTTAAATTCTGTAAAATTTGAGGGATCACTCCGCCGGGTTGTTCGATCAACGCCAGCAGGATGTGCTCGGTATCAATTTGATTGTGCCCGTATCGTTGGATGATCTCGGCTGCCCTCTGGGCGGCTTCCTGGGCGCGTTCAGTAAAGCGGTCAAATCGCATCATGGTGGTTCATCCTTTCGCTATGGTAGCAACCATGATTATAACAAAATCAGGTTTACGAAACGATATTCTTGGGTAAGAGTTGTGTAAGATTCTCATCCAAACCTGGTTAAATTTTACATTGAATTTTAAAATTGTATGTCTTCTTCAGAAAACGGGTAATGGCAAAAATACCCATTTTCGAATAATCAAATAAGGTACAATTCGCTCATGTCTGATACCCAGGTTATCTATTCCATGATGCGCGTTGGGCGCATTCATCCCCCCAACAAACAAGTGCTGCGGGATATCTCGCTCGGATTTTATTATGGTGCCAAGATCGGCGTGCTGGGGCTGAACGGCGCTGGCAAATCCACCCTGTTGCGGATCATGGCTGGTCAGGATCAGGATTATGTCGGCGAGATCGCCATGTCCAAGGGTTACTCGGTCGGAATGCTAGAGCAGGAACCCGGGCTGGACGATTCCAAAACCGTCATCCAGATCATCCGTGAAGGCGTCCAGCCCATTGTGGACATGCTGGCTGAATATGACCGGGTTAACGCCGGGTTTGCCGAGCCGGATGCAGATTTTGACGCCCTCATTGCCCGCCAGGCCAAACTCCAGGAAGAGCTGGACCGGCATGACGCCTGGAACCTGGATAACCACCTGGATCTGGCCATGAATGCCCTGCGCTGCCCGCCAGCCGACACACCCGTGAAAATCCTTTCAGGTGGTGAACGCCGCCGGGTGGCTCTCACCCGTTTGCTGTTGACTGAACCCGACATCCTGCTGTTGGACGAACCCACCAACCACCTGGATGCCGAATCTGTGGCCTGGCTGGAGAGGCATCTGCGTGATTACAAAGGCACGGTCATCGCGGTCACCCACGACCGTTACTTCCTCGACAATGTGGCAGGCTGGATCCTTGAGCTTGACCGCGGTTATGGCATCCCCTGGAAGGGGAACTACTCATCCTGGTTGCAGCAAAAACAGGAACGCCTCAAGCTGGAGGAAAAATCTGAAACCCGCCGCCAGAAGACTCTTGAGCGCGAACTCGAATGGATCCACATGTCGCCCAAGGCCAGACAATCCAAGGGACAGGCACGTGTCAATGCATATGAACGCCTGCTCAGCCAGGAATATGAGCAGCGCCGCGAGAACCTGGAAATCTACATCCCCTCCGGACCTCGCCTGGGAGACGTTGTTATCGAATTGGATCACGTCAGCAAAGCTTATGGTGAGCGCCTGTTGATCGAAAACCTGAGCGCCAGGATACCCCCCGGCAGCCTGGTGGGTGTCATCGGGCCAAACGGCGCTGGCAAGACCACCCTGCTCAAATTGATCACCGGGCTGGAGCAGCCGGATGAAGGCAATGTGCGCATTGGCGAAACCGTCAAGCTGGCCTATGCCGACCAGTCCCGCAGCCTGGATCCTGAAAAAACCGTCTGGGAGGAGATCTCGGGTGGAGCTGACGCGCTCAGCCTCGGTCAGCGTCAGATGAACTCACGCGCCTATTGCGCATCCTTTAACTTCCTGGGCAGCGATCAGCAGAAGCTGGTCAAGACCCTTTCCGGTGGCGAACGCAACCGGGTGCACCTGGCCAAGACCCTCACCACGGGCGCAAATGTCATCCTGCTGGATGAACCCACCAATGACCTGGATATTAACACCCTGCGCGCCCTGGAGGAAGCCCTCGACAACTTCGCCGGTTGTGCCGTGGTTGTCAGCCATGATCGCTGGTTCCTGGACCGCATTGCCACCCATATCCTGGCTTTTGAAGGTGACAGCCAGGCTCACCTGTATTTGGGAAACTGGTCGGATTATGAAGCCGATCGCCGCGCGCGGCTGGGAATTGACGCTGATCGACCGCAGCGCATCAAGTATAGAACACTCAAACGATAATGGAAGAATATATAAAAGAAAAATATCAGTCAAAAAGAAAGCACCTCCTGTGTGAGAGATCACAACAGGAGGTGCTTTCTTTTTCTTCTTGGTCTTGAATTGCAGGCTGTTTCTAACCAGCCTCTCGCGCATTTACCTCTTCATCTTTCTGGATGTTTAATCATCGCCTTCGACTGGTGGATGGACTACGATTCCAGCAGCAAGGGCTTCCCCTCCGGCGACATCCCGGGGGGAGATGATTGTAACACGAGCATCAACAGCCAACAGTTCTGCTCGTTCAGCAGGCAGTATTTTGGTATCCGCGTTGATCAGGAATGTAAAAGTATCACCTTTCTTGTCCTGGATAGTGATGCTGTCACTTGTAATAACTGTCACGATTCCCACACGATGCACCTTGGCAGGTTTGCCAGGAATGAGGGCAACTGCTTTGGCAGTCAGGCTGGCATCGACGCGCCTGGCCTGCACCATCACATTCATGCCAGGTTCGAGATCTTCATAGGTGGCATCCTTAACGGTTGGGATCCGGATGCGGGTTTGCTCGTCGAGCAGGATGGTTACCTGTGAACCATTCTTGAGGTCAAGCGTGATACTGGTTCCATCCACCGCACTTATTGTGCCGCGGTAGTTTTCAGGTTTTCCGTTGGGTTTGCCGTTGGGGTCGCTATTGGGGTTGCCGTATTGCCCGGCAGCGTGCAGTTCTGCCACTCGCGTGGCCGCAGCGCCCGGGGTTTTTTGCGGCTGATTCCCAAGTTGACTGGCATTTACCTGGGTGGTTACAAGCACAAGTGCTATCATGACTGCAAGAATAACGATCACTTTATTTTTCATTTTACTTTCTCCTTCTAAGGTTCATACACAACTGTAAGAACAATATCCAACTCATTTCCATCCAAATCGCTGGCAATGAGTTCAATAATATTTGGACCCTCTTCCAATGAGACCGGTACTGAAAAATCACCAGTTTCAGACACGACCACGATCTGATCGTTAATGCTGATTACGGTTTCAACCGGGGCTTTTCCGGAAACTTCGATCTGTGACACATTAAAGACTTCTTCATCCTGTGGAGAATAAAGCTGAATACTCAGGTTTCCCTGCTGAAACTCGGTATACGCACCTGCCTCCGCCGTTCCTGTGGTTATAGTCATCGCTCCCATAGGCTGGTCAGGGGTGATCATCATTGGAGAGCCAGGCATTTGGGTGGACATATTCGCATTTGGAGAGACGAGCGGCTGGTTTTCAACATCTCTACTTGAAATGGGTGTACACGCTGCCAGTATGAAGGCAATTAGTAAGATTAATTTCCTGTAAGACATGACCATTCGTTTCTCTTAAATTACTATAACACGATTACAGGTTTTTTCAATACACGTTTCTGTTAGCCTTTTATTAACAAAGTGGCCGGCAATTTCGGATTTTGGTTAGTAAAAAGATTCTGTCCTTTCGATGTTTGCGCATTTAATTCAAATATTCACCTGAATTTTAGTATTCTCATGGCATCCATAACATAACAGCCCGGTTTGGCGCCGGGCTGTTACACAAGAAGGAACAACCTTGAGGTTATTGTTTGGCGCCGCAGTACGGACAGTTGTGCCAATCGTCCTGCACTGCTCCGCCGCAATTACTGCAGGTTTTGCTGATAGAAGCGCCAGGCACAGAGGCTTCAGCCATCACTTCACTGGATGCAGCAACTGTGCTGACCGGGGGGTTGGATCTATGCTTGCCCAGCCGGAAAGCTCCATAAACCAGCAGCCCCAGTAAAGCCAGCGGGATCAGTCCACGCAGGAATAACAATCCAAAGCCTAACATCGGGAATGCGAACCAACGTCCACCCATCATGGGGTGGTATCCATCAAATCCATATCCGCCGCCCATCATTGGGCTGCGCTGGTCAAAACCATTCCAGCCATCCGATTGGACCAATCCATGAGATGCCACTCCGCCCCGCAAGAAACCACCCATCCTCAAGGGTATTGACACCAGTACAGCAATTATAACCAGGACCAGGACGATTCCCAGGACCCATTTCCAAATTTTACTCATAAATAAACTCCTTTCATAATTAAAGGATATTCTAAACCCGTAACATTAATTCTTTATAAATATATTATGGATAAATTGTGTGGATTTCCCCCGGCTGCGAATTTGTTTTTATTCATTGGGACAATTTTCTATGGGTTGCCTTATCAACATACATACTTTCATCTGCCCGGTACACCAGGTAAGACAGGGAACAGTCTTTCTGCCCGGTGGCTACACCGATCAATAACTCGTCGATCAGGTCTGCTTTTTTTATCCTTCCCCGCATTCAGGTGCATAGGACAATCCCCTTTTTAGGGGCTAATCCCATTGCCCCTCATTTATCAATGGTCTGATTTAAGGTAAAATTCAGCCCATGTTGAAAACTTCCAGATCACTACTCATATATTTTATCATTATTTTAGCCGGCATCGCTGCCCTGACCTTTGTCAGCCCGCAGGAAAAATCACTGGGTCCCAACGTGCGTATTGTTTACCTGCATGGAGCCTGGGTACTGACCGCCGAAGTGGCCTTCCTGGCAGCCGCCCTGGTGGGGTCCGCCGCTCTGGTGACTCGCCGGGCTGGTCTGCATACCTGGTCTCAGGCTCTCGGCCGGACCGGTACCCTCTTCTGGGTGACATACCTGCCGCTCTCTTTGTGGGCCATGCAATCCAACTGGAATGGCCTTTTCCTGGCTGAACCACGCTTCCGGCTGGCGCTGATTTTTGCCATCACTGCCGTGCTGCTGCAGGTCGGGTTATGGCTGTTTAACCTGCCCTGGTTGACTTCGGTTGCCAACATCATATTTATCGTTGTTCTGCGGGTCGTCTTTGCATCGGCCTCCAACATCATGCACCCGCCGCCTTCCCCCATCTTTAATTCCGGCAACTATACCATCATCACTTTCTTCATCGCCCTCAACCTGCTGGCCTGGGGGGCTGCTTACCTGGTCACCCGCCTCTGGCTGGCTTTGGCGACATCAAAGAAATACATCTCCTAAAAGTGGGGTGTCCCCCGAATGTTTGAAATGATACTCAAAGATGGTTAAGTGAAAAACCTCAAATTCCAGTTGGCCTTGTTCATGGCCATCCGCACGGTTTTCAATTCGGCCTACCGGATGATCTATGCCTTTTTGCCCATCTTCGGGCGCGGGCTGGGGGTGGATATTCACAGCATGTCCCTGGCGCTGACCACGCGCGCCGCTGTCAGCAGCCTGGGTCCGTTTGCAGCCTCAGCTTCCGACCTGCGCGGGCGGAAATTCGGCATGCTGTTCGGCTTGACCCTCTTCTCCGCCGGCACCGCACTGGTGGTATTCTTCCCCACCTTTCCGATCTTCGTCCTCTCTCTGATCCTGGCCACCACCGGCAAATATGTCTTTGATCCCGGTATGCAGGCTTACCTGGGGGACCGTGTCAGCTACCAGCAGCGCGGCCGTGTCTTGGCTGTCACCGAGTTTGGCTGGTCACTGGCCTTCGTGCTGGGCATCCCCCTGGCAGGTTACCTCATCGCCCGCGGCGGCTGGATGGCTCCCTTCCAGTTGTTCGCCTTGCTGGGGTTGCTCAGCATGTTGGCCTTGTTCATCAGCCTGCCCACAGACCGGCACGAAGAGCGCTCCAATCACGGGCTGGTTAAGAACTTCCGTAGCGTGTTCACTTTTGCCCCGGCACTGGCTGCCCTTGGGGTGAGTTTGTTTGCCAGCACTGCCAACGAAGTGGTCAATGTCATCTTTGGCGTCTGGCTGGACGATTCTATTAAAAATTGGGTCGGGCCGCAGGGTTTTGCAGGGGTTTTCAAATTCCTGAATTATTTCAAAGACACGCTCGGGCTGGATATCGCCTTGCTCATCCTGGCAGCCATTGTGATCGGCCTCTCGGAATTGAGTGCTGAGGGATTGGTGGCTCGTTTCGTGGACAAGCTGGGCAAACCGCGTGCCGTTGCGCTGGGATTGATCTTAAACAGCCTGGCTGCCCTGTTGCTGCCGGTTCTGGGAAAAACCACCAGTGGCGCACTGTTCGGGCTGTTCATGTTCTACATCAGCTTTGAATTCGCCCTGGTCAGCCTGATCCCCATGATGACCGAGATCATGCCTCAAACCCGTGCCACGCTGATGGCCTTCAATGTGGCCGCCCTTTCACTCGGGCGCGCCGCTGGCGCTTTAATAGCTCCCTATCTTTACGCCACCGGATTGCTGGCTTCCGGGATTGCGGCTGTCTTATTCAATCTGATTGCATTGTTCTTCCTGGGAAAATTTCTCCGGGAAGATAAAAATGGCTGACGATGCAAAGACTGTGCGTCCGGGTTTGCCTGGGTGTATTCGGAATAAGCCTGCTGGCCTGCCGGCCGGTCCTGGCCATCGGTTGGGAGGAGATCGTCCTGCTGCTGGCCCTGCTCGGATTTCTGTTTGGCCCACCCTTGTTCCGCTTGTATAGGCGCTTGCAGAAATTCAAATCAGGTCCACACCTGAAAAAAAAGCGTAACGAATGACTTACATCACCAATGTTATAATTTTCCTGTTCCAGCAAGGAAAATATGCTGCCAACCCGCTCCATCCAGAAACTGCTTGAAACCGCTCCACCGGAATTGCAGGAGATCGTGCTCGAACTCCACAACCTGGTCGCAGCCGTGGCGCCGGCAGCCACCGAAAAGATCCACTCCAAAGGCTTCAGCTATTATTTTGAGAAACGTGGCGGACCAGTCAGCGCTGGCCTCTGCTATATCGACATCCACAGGGACCACGTACGTCTCGGTTTCATCCACGGCGCCTTCCTGCCCGACCCCCTGGGACTGCTGATCGGCGAGCCCAAATATAAGAAGCATATCCTCATTTATTCCTATGAAAGCGCCGATTGGGATTATTACAAAAAATTGATCGCAGCCTCGGCCGCCTTTGACCCATACACTCTTTCCCCGGGCAGCGTCCCCGACCCTTGATGTTTTTCAGGGGGTAAGGGGGATGAACCCAACATCTCACTTTATCAGGCATGCTATAATTAATTCACAACAATAAGCCTCTTCACCACCAAGCCACAAAGGCACCAGGATTCTTTAACAATGAAGTTTAGTGCCTTGGTGCTTCGTGGTAAAGTCTTTTTTCAGTAAGGTATATAATTTATCCATATTTCCTTAATATTATCCGAAAGACAGTCTCATCATGCTCATCCATTCTGCCACCCAGCTATTGACATTAACCGAAAACCCTCAGCGCGGCCGTGATCTGGGACAGTTGGGGATCATCGAAAACGGCGCCGTGCTCATCCGCGACGAAAAGATCGTGGCCACCGGCACCACCGCAGAATTGCGGAATTCCTACCCGGGCGAGCCCCCGCTGGATGCGACCGGCTGCGTGGTCATGCCAGGCTTCGTGGATCCGCACACGCATGTCATCTGGGGTGGAGACCGGGCTGCCGAGTTTGAGATGCGCCTGGAAGGCAAACATTACCTCGACATCCTGGCGGCTGGCGGCGGCATCATCTCCACTGTGCATGCCACCCGCAGTGCCTCCATTGAGTCCCTCATCGCCCAAACCCGCTCACGCCTGCTGCGCATGTTCGCCACCGGCACCACCACCGCCGAGGCCAAGACCGGTTATGGCTTGCAGACCGCCACCGAGCTGCGCCTGCTGAAAGCGCTGCTGGCGTTGGATGACGAAGGTCCGATTGAATTGGCCATCACTTTCCTGGGTGCACATGCCATCGCAGCCGAATACAAGGACGATCCCCAGGGCTATACCGATCTGGTCACCGGCACCATGCTGCCAATTTTGCAACAATGGTGGCAAACCCACGCCCCCAAACGTAAAAACCCGCCCTTTGTGGATGTTTTCTGCGAGAACCAAGCCTTCAACCTGGCTCAATCCCGCCAGGTGTTGGAACAGGCCAAACGCCTGGGCTTCCCGCTCAAGATCCACGCCGATGAATTTGACAACCTGGGAGGCACTTCGCTGGCGGTCGAACTGGGAGCCGCCTCCGCCGACCACCTGGTCAAGACCTCGGATGCAGATATCGCCGCCCTGGGCACCTCCGATACTGTCGCAGTTTCCCTGCCCTGCACGCCCTTTGGCCTGGCTGAGACGGATTACACCCCCGCCCAAAAGATCATCGACGCCAACGCCATCCTGGCCCTGGCCACAGACTGCAACCCCGGCACCGCCTGGAATGAGTCCATGCAGTTCGTCATCGCCCTGGCCTGCCGCTACCTGAAAATGACCCCGGCCCAGGCCATCGCCGCCTCCACCATCAACGCCGCCCACGCCATCCGCCGCGCAGACCGGGTTGGCTCGCTGACTCCCGGCAAGCAGGCCGATCTGCTCGTTCTGTCTGTGCCCGATTACCGCCACCTGGGTTACCGCTTTGGCACCAACCTGGTCAGGCAGGTGGTCAAGCGCGGCCAGGTCTACTCCGTGGACATGGGCTATTACCGCACGGCCTGATCACTGCAAACAGACTTTACCACCTAGACACCAGGTCACGAAGTTTTTTTATAAAGATTCTTGGTGTCTTTGTGATTTGGTGGTGGAAGAAGTTTTTTGCAGTAAAGTCATCTTATCCACCTCCCCCATTCCAGACTCTCAAGGAGCCGCATGCCCAGCATTGAACAAGCCCGCCTCTGGTACACCGCAGCCGATGCCGTGCACGATTTTGACCATGTCCTGCGCGTATATCGGACTGCCGAACACCTGGCACACATCGAAGGCGCCGACCTGCACATCGTGCGTGCCGCCGCCCTGTTGCACGATGCCGAAGGCGCTGCCCCCGGCGCTGGCTCTGTGCGTGCCAATCACCAGCACGCTTCGGCGGAGTTTGCCGCCCGGGTCCTTACTGAAGAGGGCTGGCCGGCAGACCGCATCGCAGCCGTGGGGCATTGCATCCGTGCCCACCGTTACCGCGACCATTCCGAACCACCTGCCACCCTTGAAGCCAAAATACTGTTCGATGCCGACAAGCTGGATGTACTCGGCGCCATCGGCGCGGCGCGTGTCATTGCCTACGCCGCCCTGGATGGCAATCCCTTTTATTATCCGCCCTCTGAGAAGTTCCTAAACAGCGGAGAAGAAGAACCCGGCGAGCCGCACAGTTCCTATCACGAGCACCTGTTCAAGCTGCGCAAGGTCGGTGCGCGCATGTTCACCGCCACTGCCAAAGCCATGGCTACCGAACGCCTGGCTTACCTGGACGCCTTCTTCGAGCGCCTGATCGCCGAGTGGCAGGGAGAGAAGTAGGGGCGACCCTTTTGGTCGCCCGAGATGAGAGATAGATCCTAAAGGTTTTCCCGGCTATCGGTTGCCTGGAAATACCAGGCCACTTTGCCAGACAAGACGAATGTTAACAAAGGAAACCTTTAGGGTCTGCCGTCAAACCCCTCCTCACCGGGACGTGTGCCCCGGGTAGGGGCGTGGTCTCCACGCCCTTTTTTTTATTCTTTTTCCGGGATGCGCCCTTTTTCGTTACTTGAGCGGCCATTCCCCAATGATCTCGTCAATGGATTCCATGATCCGCATCGTTTCCCGCAGCGCCACCACCACCCGTTGATAATGGCTGATATCTTCCCCCGGACAGATAGACCCTAAAGGTTTTCCCGGCTATCGGTTGCCTGGAAATACCAGGCCACTTTGCCAGACAAGACGAATGTTAACAAAGGAAACCTTTAGGGTCTGCCGTCACCGGGTAGGGGCGTGGAGACCACGCCCTTTTTTTGTTCTTTTTCTTTTTTGTCTTTTTGCTCCATGCGCCCTTTTTCGTTACTTGATCGGCCATTCCCCAATGACCTCGTCGATGGATTTCATAACGCGCATCGTTTCCTTCAACGCTACCACCACCCGTTGATAATGGCTGATGTCTTCCCCAGACAGACTGCGCCCTTTGTGAGTCCTTTAACTCGTTTGCAAGAAATGCAATGTCATCTTACCATCTCCTCTGGTTAAAGTACTGTTCCCATGGAAAAATCTCGGTATTGAAATTGAAGCATCGAGGCGATGATTGATGATTGTATGCAAGGCTAAGGTTATTTGCAAAGCTTTTTATTATCTCAAAGGAATTGATTTCATCCAATCCTTCAGGAACAAATTGAGAATTTAATTGTAAATTTAAATCAAAGCATCTTAATTTATTTATATCATCTCTATCAAAAAAATCGCCTCTATTAAATGGGGATATCCAAACCTGATTGTTTTCTCCAGGTTCTTTTGAAAAATCCATGAGGATACTATCTCGAGTCCCAACGAGATTTACCCACATAGTCATCCCAGAACGATAACCCGCAAGTCGAAGAATGTGCCTTGAAAAAAATAGTGATTGCCAAATTAAGCCAATAATCTGAACGTAAGAAAAACATCTTATTCCATCACGTTCTAAGAAGGTGTATTTGGTATCTGTACATTCAATGTTCCCATTTTTATCTATCCGTATGAAAGTATCCCAAAGGGATTGATCCTGATGGAAATTATCATATAAAACCAGAGAATCAATTGTTGTCATTCTATTTTGAGGTAAAACCAACTGCTCGTAAGGTTTATCGTTCGGAACCTTGCGATTCTTCAATTCATCAGATAATGCTGCAATATTAATAGGTTGAGGTAGTGTAGTAACAGGCTCAAAAATGATGGATGTCCAAGAAAAAGCTTTTGAGATTTCGGATGGAACACTATTTCCTCTCCTGAATTCCCCCAATCTCTTTGACCAATCATTCCGCCCAAAATTTGGATTTGATGGATCCTTATATCCATTCCTGATGGAATAACTTGATATTAGAGATTGAGCCACTTGGTCCGGAATGGCTTCTGTTTCCTCTGCAGAAGTGAGAACCAAATATTCTTTGTGCGGGAAGCTGCTAAGATGTTCACGGTTAGGGGTCTTTAGGATAAAATCCCCATCCCCATCGAAATGTCCGAAATGAGGTGTTTGCTCCGACCGATTATCTTGCCCTACTTCTTTATACACATAAGCCATTAATTCGTTTGCGGTTAGCACACCATTTGAATCTAATGCAGCTCCTTTTATCCCATCTATCAAGTGTCCTGTAAAAATCGAATTTTTGCCTTGTGGGCCTCCGCCATCAGCAACTACTTCATCAGCCTTTCCAGCCGTGATAACTTGCCGAGCTAGTCTTTGCAGCATATCGCTAATAAATCGTTGTGAGCCAGGAGTAACTGTACGTTGTAGTGCCAACCCACTATAACAAGCATCCAGAATAAATAGAATATGTTTTGCTTTTATCAACTCTGAGTTGCGAGTTAAGTCGTCCCATCGAATCAATGAAACCTTATTATCACTATCGCCGTCTACGGGAACCAAATATCCAATCGGGCCGCGTAAGCCGTCGATTGTCAATCCATGTCCTGCAAAGAAAACAAACACACGATCATCTGGATTATTGGCTTTGTCACTAAATCGGAGGAAAGTATCCATTATGACTTGTTTTGTCGCTTCATTGTCTTTCAAGATCACAACATTTTTTGCAGGGAAATCCAATTCATCAACAAGTAATTTAGACACCGCATCGGCGTCATTACAAGCGTAAGACAATGGTGATACATTCTGGTATGCATTAATTCCAATCACCAAAGCCCAACTTGATTGATAGTAAGGCTTATAACTTATTCCCAAATTGTTCTTATCCATTTTGCCTCTAATTTAATTTTTGCTTTATTCTTCCACAATCTTGATCTCCTCCTCCGTTAATCCATACAACGCATAAACTCGCCTGTCAATTTCTTCATCCACCCTCTTGATCTCGTGATCCAAATCCCGGGCATGGTCAAATTCATACCCCGGTCTTATTGCTTGGCGTTCTTTTTGCAACTCCAGCATTTTTTCAACCAGCTTCACAATTTCATCATGGGCGTACTTTTCAGCAAGGTTTTCGAAGTTGATTCGGCGGATGGGAAGTTGTCCAACATATTGCTTGGTACAGGTTATCCAGCCGCCACGGAAAACATTACTCACTTGATGAAGATACCAGAATAGTAAAGAGGAATTCAGTAAACCTAATAGATATTCTGGAGATAAGTTTTCATCACCAAACGAAATGCTAAAACCACCACTTGCCATCAAGCAAAAATTACTTGTGTCTTTCGGAAGTTTCGCATATAGCCCTTTATCTGCTAATAACGGAACGACAACTTGAGAGGTAACATGAACATTAAGATTTCTTGGGGCACTAAAAGCATACCAAGTTCTGTAGTCTTTTCTTTTTTCGAGGCGTTCTCTCTGGCTTACAAGATATTGATATGCTCTGGGGTAGGATTCCTTAAATTCATTTTCAGCAATCAAGGTATATCCCTCACTGCCGACAACATAAGGAAATATAATTCTTTCTTGGGATTTGGGTCTAAACAGATATCGTCCAAAGTCAGTAGCGTAAAGAGGTATTCGCATGACTTCGGGCTCGATCTCAACCGATTTGCCATCACCCGTCTTGAAGTGGTTATCATCAATTCTGCCCAGAATATAAATATCATCCGCACCGCTACTTGAACCCCGCGAAATATGACTTGGCAAATCAAGAAGAGATACTGTTTTGGAATTGCTTAATTTATCGAAAATGGATTTCGTAGAATTATTAGATAACAACCAAGCTTTTTCTGTTAGACTGGTCGCGGCTTTATTTATTTCTGGAACAGTGAAGGTCTCCGCCGTAGGTTTTTCTTCGCCAATGTTAACCCTCAATACTTCAAAGGATGGATTATCTTGCTTTTTCAGAAACAAAAGACAGGTGTAGGTTGTTGCTCCTTCAAAAACTTGGCTTTCTTTGAAATCAACAATTTTTTTAACATATTTATTTTCGGAAAGTAATTTTCGTAATTCCAAGCCATAATCTACCTGCATAAATTTATTTGGCAGGATATACCCCATCATACCGCCAGGTTTGAGCAACCTCAAAGCCTGTTCAACAAATAAAACATAAATGTCATAACTGCCCGTTGCCGTCAGATAATTCTGTTTGAAGTATTCCACTTCGCTCTTGTCGAGCGTTTGAATACGTACATAGGGCGGATTGCCAATAACAATATCAAATCCTTCATCTTGAATCACTTGCGGGAAGAACTTGGTGAAGGTTTCATCATGCAAACTATCTCCGTTGGCAATGTTTTCCAGCATGGGCAGTTTTTCGCGTGAGTGCAAACCCCGCAAAAGCAGATTCAAACGGGCTACTTCCACCGCTTGCTTATCTTTGTCCACGCCAAAAATGCAACTCTGTAATACTTCCATTTGACGGAGGCGGTCATTAAAATCCACTTCGCCTATTCGCGCCTGCCCGCGTAGTTTTGCAACAAAGTTGTCAATCACATCAAAGGCTTCGATCAGGAATGAACCTGAACCACAGGCCATGTCCAGCACGCGCGGCGGTCTGGATGGGTTGTAGCCATTTTCTTCCAGATACTTACCCACCGTCTGCTGAACGATATATTTTGTAACAAAAGCGGGTGTGTAATAGATCCCCTGTGATTTACGTTTAGTACGCCGTTCTTGAACGGTCATCCCCCCAGAAAATAATTCGTCTTGTTGTGCCCCCTTCTTGGGTTTGTTTTCTTCTTCAGATTTGTCTGCAACAACTGATCCAAGATATTGCTCATACACTGTGCCTAGAACATCGGCATCTAAAGCATTAAAGTTATAGCGGACAAAATTCTTTTCATATAATCCTTCAATCACTTCTTCCAAAGTCGCTGGAGTAATATCCAAACCCTCTGAAAAATGTTTTGCAAATAATTCTGAATTATATATTCCATCCATCTCGCGGAATAAGTTTGAAAGTCCGGCAGAAAGAGTGCGAATTTGACCTTTATCCTTAAGTTCACGAACCAATGCGCGCAAGCGGGGAGATTCAACCTGTCTGTCTTCGGCAGTCCGTATAAAGATCAAACGATTCAATAAACGTAAAACTGCATTATCAATGTCACCCGCTGACAAAATAGGATTATAAGCTTGCAAATCTTTGAACAATATTTCCCGCCATCTTTTTAAGTCACTAAACAATTCCTGGGTTACCGGTAATCGCTTCCTGGAACGTCCAAATTTTTCGCCTTCTTTGTCTAATCTGCCTATCGCAGTCTGTTCGCGTGAAAGCCACCAGAGTCGCTCAAAGTCGCTTAAATAGGTGTCAGTTGTGAATTCAAAGAATTGGGCTCGAAATGGATTTGATTCTTGCCATTCTGCATTGAACACACGCAAGCCCTCAAAATCCGAGAGCAAAGCCCAGGTTACCGATTTTGTCCAGGCATAATCAATTGCCTGCTTGACCCAACGTGGATCATTTAAATCTTCATCTACCCTCTTAGTTTCAAGAAAAAAACGGGGTACACCACCAATACGGAAAGAGAAATCCACCCATCCACGCGACACTTTTTCTTCAGGGCTTACTTCGTTCATATTACTTGTATTCCAACCAAGAGCGCTGAACAACGGCAAAATATACCCGAGCCGTGTTTGCATTTCATTCATTCCTTTACGTTGCGCGGCAGGAATTTTCTTGAAATTTCTTACAAGTTTTTCTATTTCAACATAAGCCAATTCTTGATCTGTCATGTTTTTCATCCCTATTTATGATTTAATAATTATAGCAAACAATTGGCGAACCAATGTGCACTTCCTCCCCCAAATCGAGATTTGGGGGAGGTGGCCACAGGTCGGAGGGGGTCAGGGGTCAAAATTGCCTCCGACCAAAGGGAGCCCCCGTTTAATTTCCTCATGGAAACGGGAAATTGCCTCTTGCAATATTAGAAAATATGTTCTATAATATCTCTGGTGAGAGTCGCTCCCTATATGAGACTCTCACCAGGTTTATTAATGGGGGCGACTCTTCCATAAGGCGAGGGAGCAATCCCCGCGGGTCCCGGCCTCTTTTTCCGGCGACCAAAGGAAGTCCCGGCCTCTTTTTCCGGGGAATTGCGACCATCGCGAAGCACCCCGCTTGCCCTCTTTGTCCCCCTATTTTGTGCTTTTTCAAAATGGGGGGACCATAGGGGGGCATCGTCTATCGTGGAACGTGTAACTTGTGACGTATAAATTGAAACCTTCATCAACGCCTCAACCATCTACTTACTCCTTTAGCCCTTTCCTCTCCGGCATGCCCACCTTCATCAAGCATACCTCCGGCCTCCAACTGCGCCCCTATCAGATCGCCCCCATCGCCCGTCTGCATGATTCCATTCGAAATCGCTATGGCGACACCATCATCATTGTCTTCCCCCGCCAGTCCGGCAAGGACGAGTTCCTCATCCAGCTCATGGTCTACATGCTTTATATCTATTCCCAATTTCCCCTCAGCATGGTAGCCGTTAATCCAACCTACAAACCGCAGACCGTTAACGCCCTCATCCGTTTCGATCAGGTCCTCGCTCGCAATCCCCTCACCTCCAAACTTTGGCGTAAACACGGCGATTTCATTCGCCGGGTTGATCAGACCCGCATTTCCTTCCTCTCCGGCGACTTAAAATCCAACATTCTCGGTGCCACTGCTTCATTACTACTTATGGTCAACGAAGCCCAGGATATTTCCCCCACCCTCTTTCAACATAAATTGTTTCCAATGGCCGCTTCCACCCACGCCACCTGCCTGCTGGCCGGAACCCTCTGGACCAGCACCACCTTTCTCTCACAGGAGATCCGTCATGCCCGATATTTCGAAAAACTCGATGATCGCAAACGCGTCTTCATGGTCGATGCCGACCATGTCCGCCAGGTCCTCCCCGCCTACGGTGCCCATGTTGATTCAGTCGTGGCTCGCTGGGGTCGTCAGCATCCTCTCGTCAAAACCCAATACTTCAACGAAGAGATCGACGCCACCACCGGCATGTTCAACGCCGCCCGCATGTCCCTCATTTTTGGCTCTCCACATCTTAACTCTCCCCCCATTTTCGATTCTCAAAATGGGGGGAGTTGGAGGGGGGCCGAAAATGGGGGGAGCCGGAGGGGGGTCGCCTTCCTCATCGACCTTGCCGGTCAGGATGAAGCCGTCATGGCCGATCCCGCCGCCAAACTGGCCAATCCCTCCCGTGATTCCGCCGCGCTCTCCATCGCTGAGGTGGACACCTCCACCGTTGAAACCCTCAACTACCCCACCTACCGCATCCTCCACAGGGTCGAATGGACCGGTCAAAACCACCTCACCGTCTTTGGACAGATCAAATCCCTCGCCGAAAGTTGGCGTCCCCGTTACCTCGTCGTCGACGCCACCGGTGTGGGTGAAGGGCTCTGGGCTCTTCTCGATAAAGCCTTTCCCGGCAAAGTCATCCCGGTTAAATTTACCGCCACCGTAAAAAGCGAGATCGGCTATCGCTTCCTCGCCATGATCAATACCGGGCGCTTTTGCGTGAGGGAGCAATCCCCGCAGGCCCCGGCCTCCTTTTCCAGGGATGCGACCGTCACGCACCCCGGCGCAAGGGCACCGGGGTCGGGGATGGATAACTCGGGCGAGCGAGCATCTGGTGAGCATCGCCCATGTTCGCCCCAAGAGGGGCAAACGTCAAGCAGGCAATCTTCCATCTCAAAGCAAGTTGAAGCCCAGTACATGGCTTGCCAGTGTGAAGTCCTGCCCGGCCCCGGTAAAACCCTGCGTTGGGGCGTTCCTGAGGGTACCCGTGATCCCGAAGGCGCCCTCATCCATGATGATTACGTCCTTGCCGACGCCCTTGTCACCCTACTGGACGACCTCGATTGGAGCCTCTCCTCACCCACCCTCATTATTGATCGTGACATTCTCGATCCTAAAAATGACAACACCGATCTCCTCCACTTCATCGACCATAATTATTAGGCGAGGGAGCTATCATTTGCGACTATCGCGAAGCACCCCGCTTGCCCTCTTTGTCCCCCTATTTTGTGCTTTTTCAAAATGGGGGGACCATAGGGGGGCATCGTCCATCGTCAACCCCACGTGCAACCTGTCGAAGCGTAGCGACTGCGCAGCGTCCCCAACGGGGAAGACCCCCAAAGGGGGCAATTTGAAACCTGACAACCGTCAACTACCAACCGTCAACCCTCACCAAGGAGCCCCTTATGACCACCCCCATCCCTGTCTACCCCCCTCTCCACCCTCCAAAACCCGAATACGACCCCTCCACCAGCACCTACTGGCCCTATTACACCGCACAAGAGCGCCAAATGCTCCTCAACCACCCCAAAGATGAAGTCAAACTCGAGATCACTCTTATGCGTTCCGAGATTGCCCAGGTCCTCAAGGCTCAGCAAAAAGACCCCTGCAAAACACCGCAAGAATCCCTCAGCACCCTCTACACCATCGCCGTGGCTGCCCGTACCATCGGTACTCTGGTTAAATATCAATCCGATTACAACCAGACCCATAATAAATGGGATTCGTTTTTAGCAGAAGCCAAGCACATTGCCCTCATTCGTACCGGCATTTACAGGCAAGTTGCCGCACTAGGTTATGCTGTCCCCGACGGTGTCCTCGAGATCGAACCCGACCTCATGCCCAAACCCTTGTCCTACAGCGAATCTCTTATTGTCGAAGCCAGGGAAAAAGCAGCCTTCAAAACAAATTCCAACCAACCGTAGTTGTGAATATCATCCCAGTAGAGGATCATCCCCGTAGGGGGGTATCGTCCATCGTCTACATATGTACTGCTTCATCGTATCGTCCACCAACAAAGGAGCCTCCCATGACCGAATTTAAAAGTAAACACAATGCACCGCGCAAACGCGGCGCCCAATTCCGCAATTACAACGCCTTCAAACATGGCCTCTATTCAAAACGCTTCAAAACCCTGACCACAGAAGCCCTCGCAGACCTGAATAACGACAATGTCGAAGAAGAGATTCAGGTCGTCCGCATCATGATTGCCCGCCATCTTGAAATGCGCCTCACAAATCCCCCCTCTTCCGCCGAAGAAAGCCTTACCGATTTACGTGTTATCAGTTTTGCTGTAGCCCGCCTCGCCAGCCTTATGCGTCTGCATAAAAACTTGCCCGCAGAAATCCCGGATGAGCAGGATTGGATGGATGACCTCTTGAGTGATGCCCTTGTAGAATTCCCAAATGACCCCACCGACCTCATTCAATGAAAACCATTCGTTCCTCTTCGTTCCTCCGACTGGAGGCTCATGCTTTTTGAGCAGAAGGAAGTCCCGGCTTCTTCTTCCGGGATTCGTTCCTCGTACTTTTACAACTAAATAAAACCTTTGCGCCTGGTTTCATAAGATTTTTTATCGTCCGTGGTCCATCGTCTCCATAGGTACTGCCTCACCGTATCGTCTGCCTCGCCCAAAAATTTCTCCTTGACGTTTCCCCGCCCGGCAAGTATAATAACTGGACGTTGAATTCTAAACAAAACTTATTCCTTCAGGTGAGCGCTTGAGGCAAAAAACCCCTTGCGCTTTATTTTGCATGTCTCTGGCAAAAATACTGCTCCAGAATTAAAACAGGGGAAACCCGGAATTGGAAATGATAACGATGCTCAACCACCTGCCAGGGAACGCAACCCATCATCCGTCACACACAACCAAATCCCAAAACGAGGAGATGATCCAGTGGAAACTAAGGGGCTAACTTCGCTTCGTATTAGTCTGGCTTCGCCAGAAACCATCCGCAGCTGGTCTTATGGAGAAGTACTAAAACCGGAAACCATCAACTACCGCCGCTTGCGGCCTGAAAAAGACGGTCTGTTCTGTGAGGCCATCTTTGGCCCGACGCGCGACTGGCAGTGCTACTGTGGTAAATACAAGAACCCGCGCTACAAAGGCATTACCTGCGATAAGTGCGGTGTGGAAGTCACCCGCTCAGCCGTCCGGCGCGAACGCATGGGTCACATCCAACTGGCCACCCCGGTGGCGCACATCTGGTACACCCGGCGCATCCCGTCTTACCTGGGCCTGTTGCTGGATATCTCGCGCCGCAACCTGGATCGGGTGCTGTACTTTGCCCAGTATATCGTCACCTATGTGGACGAAGATGCCCGCAATAAGGCTTTGAAGCGCCTGGAAGATGAGATCACTGTCTCCGAACGTGAACAGGCAGCCATCATCAACGCCCGCATCGTGGAGATCAAGACCGAGCGTGACGTCAAAGTTAGTGAGCTGAAACAGCACAAGATCAGCCTCGAACAAAACTACGACGAACAGATCGTCTCCAAACTCGAACCGATCATGCAGGAAGGTCAGCGTCTGGACCGTTTCCTGCAGGAAGAAAAGGGTAAGGAGCTTAAAGAAGCGGTTGTCTTTGGCAGTACCCAGGATGTGATCGTGGAAGCCGGCAAGACCATTGCAGCCAGCCACATTTCCAAGGTTCAGAAATACGTCAAAGAACAACTGGAAAATCTCGAAAATGAATTGAAGGATCAGAAGCAGCGCGAACTCGAACAGATCAAGATGGATCACGCCCGCATCAAGGCTGAAGCTGAAGAGCAGATGACCGGGATGCGCAACAAGCTGGAAGATCAATCTTCAGATTCAAAGAACCTGAACTCACGCCAGCGCGATGAACTGCTGGAGCTGCGCCCCTTCACCTTCCTGGGCGAAACCCGCTACCGCGAGCTGAAATCCCGCTGGGGCCAGGTTTTCCGCGCCGATATGGGCGCCGAAGCCTTTTACGACATCCTGCGCCGGCTGGACCTGGACAAGCTCTCCCAGGAACTCTGGCACGAGTTGCGCACCACCAAATCCAAGCAGAAACGCAAGAAAGCCACCTCCCGTCTCAAGGTTTTGGAAGGCTTCCGCCGCTCGGGCAACAAACCAGAGTGGATGATCCTGACCATTTTGCCGGTCATTCCCCCCGATCTGCGCCCTATGGTGCAGTTGGATGGCGGCAGGTTCGCCACCTCGGACATGAACGACCTGTACAGGCGTGTCATCAACCGCAACAACCGCCTCAAGAGACTGCTTGAGCTTGGCGCCCCGGATGTGATCGTGCGCAATGAAAAGCGCATGCTCCAGGAAGCGGTTGACTCGTTGATCGACAACTCTCAGCGCGGCAAGGCACTCTCACGCCGCGGCCGCCGTGAACTGCGCTCACTGAGCGATATGCTCAAAGGCAAGAAAGGCCGCTTCCGCCGCAACCTGTTGGGCAAGCGCGTGGATTACTCCGGACGCTCCGTGATCGTGGTTGGGCCACAACTAAAGCTCTCACAATGCGGTTTACCCAAGAACATGGCCCTTGAATTGTTCCGCCCCTTTGTGATCGCCCGTCTGGTTTCACACAATTATGCCGCCAACGTTAAAGGCGCACGCCGGTTCATTGAACGCAGCCGCCCTGAAATTTGGGAAGTTCTCGAAGAAGTCATTAAAGAACGTCCGGTTCTGCTCAACCGTGCTCCAACCCTGCACCGCCTGGGTATTCAAGCTTTTGAGCCGGTTTTGATCGAAGGCTCAGCCATTCAACTGCACCCTCTGGTCACCACTGCATTCAATGCGGACTTCGACGGTGACCAAATGGCTGTGCATGTGCCCCTGTCTGAAAAAGCAGTGCTGGAAGCCCGTTCATTGATGCTGGCCTCCAAGAATCTGCTGAAACCCTCGGATGGTGAACCCATCATCGGCCCATCCAAAGACATGGTTTTGGGTGTCTATTACCTGACCATGAAGCACCAACAGGATCACAAGGGTGATGGGCGTGCCTTTGCAGATTTGGATGAAGTGTTCCTGGCCTTCCAACTCGGCCAGGTGGAAATCCACTCTGAGATCAAAGTTCTCGCCACCACCTGGTATGACGATCAAAAAACCCGCCTGGAACAACCTGAAAAACGCTTGTTGAATACAACCGTCGGCCGGGTCATCTTTAATCGCATTCTGCCGGAACAGGTTCAATTCGTGAACGAAAAGCTGGAAAAAGGTGGGGTTAAAGACCTGATCGCTGAAATTTATGAACTGGCCGGGCAGGAAGTGACCACCGATGCGGCCGATGCCATCAAGACGCTTGGCTTCGAGTTTGCCATGTGGTCTGGCACCACCCTGTCTGTGGCCGATATCACCATCCCGCCTGAAAAAGTTGATATTGTCAACAAAGCCTTGCTGGAAGTTGATGTGATCGATAAAGATTTCCGGCGCGGTTTGTTAACCGAGCAGGAACAAAATGAGCGTACCATCCAGATCTGGCAGAAAACCACCAGCCTGGTCTCCGATGCAGTCAAGAAATACATGGATCCGGATGGCAACCTGGCCACCATGGCCAATTCCGGCGCCACCAAGGGTGGGTTTAGCCAGCTTTCCCAGTTGGCCGGCATGCGCGGTCTGATGGCTGATCCATCCGGACGCATCATCCCCTACCCCATCCGCTCCAACTTCCGCGAGGGACTGACCGCTCTTGAGTACTTCATGTCCACCCATGGCGCCCGCAAAGGCCTGGCAGACACCGCTCTGCGTACAGCGGATGCCGGTTACCTGACCCGCCGCCTGGTGGATATTGCCCAGGACGTGATCATTAACGAATATGACTGCGGAACAGATGATGGCGCCATTCTGCATGCCAGCGACGATGTAGCCGGACAATCTTTGAGTGTGCGCCTGTACGGTCGCCTGACCGGTGGGCGTATCCTCGATCCAAACACTGGCGAGGTCCTGGCTGAAAAAGATGAAATCCTCGATCACGAGTTGGTTCGCAAGATCATCGAAGCCGGTATCACCGATGTCAAAGTCCGCTCGCCATTAACCTGCCAGTTGATCCATGGGATCTGTGCCAAGTGCTATGGCATCGACCTGGGACGCGGCAACATGGTTGAGCTGGGTTCAGCAGTCGGTATTGTAGCGGCCCAATCCATTGGTGAACCAGGCACTCAATTAACCCTGCGAACCTTCCATACCGGTGGTGTGGCTGCCGGAGGCGATATTACAACCGGTCTGCCCCGTGTGGAAGAACTGTTCGAAGCCCGCAGGACGCCCAAAGGTGAAGCAGTAGTAGCCGAGATTAAGGGCACGATCCATATCATCCAATCTGAGAAATATGCAGATATGCGTCTGGTGCATGTGGAGCACAGCGAGATGATCTCTGATGAGATGGATATCCCTGCAGAATGGAAGATCGTCGTCAAAGATGCCGTCGAAGTCAAATCAGGTGAAATTCTTGCCACCCTGGGTGAGGCCACCATTCCGGCACAACACGCCGGTCGCGTCCGCATTGAGAAAAAACGCAAAGTGATCGTCTCCTACGAACAACATGAAGATGTGGAATATGAGATCCCCATCACCTCCCGCCTCTTGATCAAGGAAGGCGACCATGTCGAGGCGGGGCAGCCATTAACTGAAGGTTCCCTCAACCCGCATCTCATCCTGCGCATCCAGGGTCGTGAAGCCTGCCAGATGTACCTGATGACCGAAATTCAAAAGGTATACCGCTCACAAGGGCAGAACATCCATGACAAGCACTTTGAAGTCATCATACGCAAGATGTTAAACAAGGTCCAGATCACCCGCCCGGGTAACACCACCTACCTGCCCGGAGACACCATCGACCGTCTGGAAATCCGCCGAAGCAATGAAAAGCTGCTGTCAGAAGGCAAGCAGCCAGCCCGCTTTGGAGAGATCCTGCTGGGAGTGACCAAAGCATCCCTCAGTACAGATTCATTCCTCTCGGCCTCCTCATTCCAGCACACCATTAAAGTCCTGGCTCAAGCTGCCATCGGCTCAAGCACCGATCCGCTCTATGGCCTCAAAGAGAATGTGATCATCGGCAAACTTATCCCGGCCGGTACCGGTTTCGTACATGGGCGTTTTACCGCTCTTGAACAGGTCAATAACCCGGTTATTTCAGAGGCCGGCGTGGTGGCTGCCTCGACTGAAGTCACTCCTCCTTCTGATCCAGAATAGGGAACCTCTTTCTAAATTAGATCAAGTGAGTAGGGATGTCCAGGTATCTCTACTCACTTTGCTTAATCTGACAACCATATTGGGGGTTGCCATTATCCAATTTCCTGGTGTATTATTAAGCTGTCACATTATGAAGTGGAACAAGTTCCCCTTCAAGGAGAATCTCATGAACGCAAATAAAATCTTTCTATTTCTAACAATCGCGCTTATCCTGCTTGTGATCAGCGCCTGTGGTCCCGCACCCGCAACAGAAACACCTGTCCCAACCCAGGATACCGCCATTAACACTTCCCTGGCTGAGACAGCCCAGGCTGGTGTATTTGGGACTTTGACCCAGCTTGCTTTATCCATCCCAAGCGATACCCCCACTCCCCTTTTTACGGAAACACCCATAAATACATCCGCGCCGCTGCCCTCTGCCACTTCCAGCAAGCCAATGATCAGTGTTGTAATGGAGACACTTTGCCGCCTGGGCCCGGATATGGTCTACGACCGCGTTGGTGCGCTGGGTGTTGGCACCATGGCAGAGGTATACGCCATGGATCCTTCAAGGAGTTACTATTTCATTCAAAACCCCAACCAGCCTGGATCCTATTGCTGGGTATGGGGCTTTTATGCCACACCCGTGAACAATTTTGTGGGAATGCCCATTTATACACCTGCTTTTACACCCACGATTAGATATACATCCACACCTACAATTACACGAACCCCGACCGGTACCCTGACTCCCATGCCTGCATTTACTGTTACTAATCCCAAGATTCGTGAATGCAGCCCAAACAAATATTTGGATGTCACCATCACAAACACCGGCGGGACCGTGTTTAAGTCCGGCAGCGTGGAGTTTAATGACACAACTGTTCCCGCAACCGTTGCAGCCATTCCACAGAATACTTTCAGGGACCTGGTAGGTTGCGATGTTCACTACGAACAAGGTGACCTGGCTCCAAAGGAGGTTGGCAATTTGAGCAGCGACGCCATTCCATTCGATGTCTCCGGGCACAACCTCACAGTCACTGTCAAAGTATGCCCGTTGGATGATTTGGGCGGAACCTGCAGTGTCCAATCATTCACCTACAAACCATAATATTATTATTTTTCATGCCCGTAATCTAACAGACCTGACAGTTTGAAGCCTGTCAGGTCTGTTCTGCATAGAACGATTTGAGGATTCTATTTTACTTAAGTTTTACCCATCTTCAAACAGATGTAAGTACCCCAATAAATCATCCCAAATGCAATTTCTTACAGAAATAAAACATTGTATTTTTGGTAAATTGTAGTAATATCAAGATACTAACATCAATTTACATGTTTCACTTTTTTATTGACTAAGGAGGTCCGAAAGGAGTGAATGACGAAGACCCGCTAATACTTATGCTCCATAACGTCGAGCAGGATGTGACTTGTGGTGACCCGAAGGATTTGATCGCCATCCAGGACACAGCCAGTGTTGCCATGCATTTGAAGGATGCTTTGGATTCTTGTGGATACCAAACCATCCCCATCGTGGTAAAAAATTCTCTCGACGACCTCAAAGAATCCTTGCGGCCGTTTTCTCCACAAACGGCTTTTGTTTTTAATTTCTGCGATGGATTTGGGGGTAACAACCGGGATGCCACCAAGGTTATCCATCTGATTGAAAAGCTCGGTTTCCATCATACCGGTTCCTCCGCCAGGACCAATTCAATTTGCATAGACAAAAGCCGCACCAAAGCCCGTCTTATGACTTCTGGAATCCCCACGCCGGCTTACCAAATCTTTACCCACCCGGGTGGATTGTATGTGCATCAATACCCAGCCATGGTGAAACCAGCCTGGGATGATGCCAGTATTGGGATAGACATTAAATCGGTGGTTACCAATCCAAAAGAGCTGAACTCACGCGTGGATTACATACTATCAACCTACCACCAACCCGCCCTGGTTGAAGAATTCATCCCCGGGCGCGAACTTTCAGTTTCCATGTGGGGCAACAAGAAAGTCAAGGTGCTGCCCATCACAGAAATGGATTACTCGTCCATATCCAATCCACTCGAACACATTTTGAGCTATGACTCAAAGTGGGTGCCTGATTCTTTTTGCTACCAGAATATTTATGCGCGCTGCCCTGCCAACCTGTATGGACAGGATAAATGGCGAGTGATGGATGTAGCCATTCGGGCTTACCGAAGCCTGGGTCTCCGTGACTTTGGCCGGGTGGACATTCGCTACAATAACCAGATCCCATACATCATTGACATCAACGAAATTCCCGACCTGGCTCCAGGTTCTGGTTTCCCCAATGCCGCCCGGCAAGCCGGATATGCGTATCCCAGGATGGTGGAACATATCCTCAAGCTCGCCATGGAAAGAGAAAAGTGGCAATATCCTCAACTGAACTTGAACTCGTTATCCCGACAACTACAGACGGCTTAACCATCCTGGAGATAGCGCGCGGCATCAGCCTGTTTGATGCAGGGGATGTGGATACCATCCAGGAGTTGTGGACTGAATTTGCCACCCGTGGAGATTCCGAAAGTTGGTATCACTTCCTTGGCGCCAGCAAGTCAGGTAACCTGGCAGGTTTCGCTTGTTATGGCAGGCGTCCACTTACCGAAGGTACCTTTGATCTGTATTGGATCGCAGTGGACAGCAGACATCACCGCCAGGGTATTGGAGAATTTCTGTTGAAGCACGTTGAAGCCCAGGTACAGTCACGCGGAGGTCATCTATTGATCGCTGAAACAGCCGGCAAACCTGCCTTTGAACCCACCCGGCACTTTTACCTCGGCAGCGGCTACGAACTGGAAGGCAGGCTGCGCGATTTCTATGCTATAGGGGACGATCTGTATATCTTTACCAGGCATTTCCCCCTGGGATAAACATCCAATTCCAACACAAAAAGAGATGCTCCTTATGCAGGGAGCATCCCTTTTTGTTATTTTGGGAGTTACGCTGTTGGAAAAAATTCGGGGTGTGGTTACTTCTCAGTGATCGTAATACTCTCAATGGCATCACCGCTGAAGGTGGGGTTGGTTCTCGGATCCCGGCGGGTGATGGAATTGACCACATCCATGCCCGAGATCACCTGTCCAAAGATTGTATAGTCGCCATTTAGACTCTCTGCTGGCGCAAAGGTGATGAAAAATTGGCTGCCGTTGGTATCTCTACCGGCGTTTGCCATGGCAACCACTCCAGCTTTGTTAAATTTCAGATCGCTGTCTTCATTTATAAACTCATATCCCGGGCCGTTCATACCCGTACCGGTAGGATCGCCGCCCTGGGCCATAAAACCTTCCAGTACCCGATGGAAAGTGACACCATCAAAATAACCCTGGCGCGCCAGAAAGACAAAACTATTCACCGTAATGGGGGCTTTGTCCGGGTAGAGTTGAATAACAAACTCGCCACCCTTAGCCATTTTTACATTCGCAAAATACTGTTTGGTTACATCGATCAGCATGGGTGGTGCACTGGAATATTGCTTGGTGCCCACCAGTTCTGGTGTGTTGATCACCGCCGGTTCGGTTGGATTACCAGCAGCAGGTACTCCCGCTGGCAAATTTGAAACGATTGCCCAAATCAGGATGACTGCCACCAGTACAACCCCCAGGAGGATGGCCCCTTGCGTGGTTTTTTTCTGTTTTTGACGGGCCGCCTTACGGCTGGCCTTCCTGGAAAGATTATTCCTTGGCATATCCTTGCTTTCTCCTTGTTCGGTAGATAGCCTTTATTTTATCACCTCCCACTGTTGGGGAAAGTAGATTTTTTATGGTCTTTGGGAAATTTTGTAACATACCCCTACGTGGCAATTCCAACGACCTCAATAAACTACCGGGTCACCTCACAGAGAACCCGGTAGTAGCAGTAACCGATTTTTGCTTGTAAAATTTTATTCTGAAGATCAACCGAAGTAAGACAGCAGATCCTTGATGTGCAGAACGCCGTCAAACTTGAGGCTGGCGCCAGCCTTGGTCAGGCGACCTTTCTCGCCATCTGGATCACCCAGGCAGGTGACAATAATATCCCCACTGCCAACATCTTCCTTTTCAGTGTAAGAGTTGGTGGTTACGATAACATTGGTACGGGCTGCCTTGGCGGCGATGACCCCATTTTTCGAATCTTCCACCACCATTACTTCATCCGGTTTCAAACCTGTCTTTGATAGTGCCAGGTTATAAATCTCCGGATCTGGTTTCTTTTTCTCTACCACATCCCCAGCCAGGACAATATCAAACTTGATGTCCGAGAGAATTTTTTCAGTAATGGCTTTTGCTGCCTGCTCATTGGACGTGGTGCAAACACCAACCATCAGTCCGGCTTGCATGGCTTCCTGCATGAAGCGGTGAATACCCGGGCGGAGGGGCAGTTTTCCGGATTCGATCAATTCCACAAACAGAGCGGTTTTGCGCTTATGCATGGCTTTGACCAGTTCGTCCACTTCTTCCGGGGGTACTGGTTTGCTGAAGCCCCTGGTTTGCAGGTGATGCTTCATGCGTTCTTTTCCACCTGCGATCTGGAGCAACTCATGATAATAGTCCACGCTCCATTCGTCGGTGAAACCAAACTCTTTAAATGTCATGTTAAAAGATACTCGGTGACCATCTTTTTCGGTATCAATGATGACACCATCCTGGTCAAAAAATACAGCTTTAATTTTTCCCATTTCATACCTCCTGTTCAGGATTCTATTTTCCAGATGCACACATTATGGATCCTGGTTGTAACTTTTCAAAAAAGTGAGGTGTGGAAGCGAGCAAAGCTCGCTTTTCCGCACCCTTTCTTCTCCTGAATTATTGTAAAGATACTCCTGGTTCACGTTACCAAAAATATCCCGCAAGTTTTGATTGTTAAAAATTGGATGCAATTAATTAAGGTGCGGGATATTCTTACTTCTCCTACTTTGTCAGGAATTCTGTGACTACATCCACCACCATCTTGTTTTCTTCCTTGGTGCCGATGGTAATGCGGAACCAGCCATCACTGCCATATTTCTCTGTTTCAGGCCGCAAAATAATACCCTTGGATTCCGCATAGGCGACAACTTCCTTACCCTTTTTACCGGTTTCACCACAATCAAATAAAATGTAGTTGGATTGGGATGGGAACACCACCAGCCCAGGGACTTTGTTGAGTTCAGTAGTGATGAAATCCACAGCATTGTTATTAAATTTAACGCGTTCCGCCAGGGCTTCGGTATCTTCAAAGGCAGCCAGAGCAGCCCACATAGGTATGGTGCCTACATTCCAGGGCAACAATGCACCTGAGATCTGGGCGATCACATCTTTATCCGCCAGGGCATACCCAAAGCGCATCCCCGCCAACCCGTAAGCTTTGGAAAGTGTGCGGGTGATGATCACGTTCTTGTATTTTTTGGTAAGACCGACATAAGACTTGGTCAAACCGGCGTACTCAACATAAGCCTCGTCAATGATGAAGGGAATACCTGTTTCAGCTATGCGCAAAATATCCTTGCTATCCATAAAGTTACCGGAAGGATTGTTCGGGTTGGCAACCACAACGATCTTGGTCTTGTCAGTGATGGCCTTGAGCATGGAATCGGCGTCAAAGTGCAGGTATTTATCCTTATAGATCATTGGGACGGATACCATCTTGCCGCCCAGAATGGTGCCACGCAGCTTGTAAATGCCAAAGCAGGGAGTATGTTGGATCACTTCCTGGCCTGGTTCGAGGAACATACGAAATATATTGTCATACACTTCGCTTGAACCATTCCCGATCATCACGTTCTCAGGACCATCCAACCCATTGATCTCGGCAATTTTGGAGCGGACCACCAAGCCCTGATCGGGGTAGCGATTGGCCATGGCGCCAAACTTTTCAATGGCTGCCATGACATGCTTGGATGGTGGGTTGGGATTCTCATTGGACATCATGCGATGTAATTCCGGTCTGCGCCAGGCCAGCTCAATGTGTCCTGAAACATACATTGGGATACCTTTGACCCACGGCACATAATAATCTTCAACTTTTTTCATTTTATCTCCTTAATAATTGTTCAAAATAAATTTTTTTAATTTTTGAAGGGAGGGATTTGGCGGTCATAATCCATCAAATCCCCCGCATTCAGAATTTCCAACTTGACTTTTAAGCTTTACCTGCACTGCCTAACAGGTCTATCCAGCCCCAGACTGCTTTGCGAATGGCGTCCCTGGCAGCGACATCCACTTTGCCAGGATCATATTCTTCACGATGAGCCGCAATATAATCATAAGTTGAATTAATGAGAGTGTACTTCAACTCGGTGGATACGTTGAATTTTGCGCCGCCCATTTCCAGTAATTTGGCAACATATTCCGAGGATAAACCCGTGCCACCATGCACAACCATGGGAACTTTAACGCTTTTGCCATTAACCATTTTGGAGATTTTTCCGAGTCTCTCAAAATCCACTTTTGGATTCTTGGTTTTATAGACACCGTGAGCAGTACCGATGGCCGGTGCAAACAGATCCACACCGGTTTTTTCGATGAATTCAATGGCCTGGTCCGGGCTGCACAGGGCTGCTTCGTTCTCAGCGACTTTGACCTGATCTTCCACGCCGGATACGGTTCCCAGCTCACCTTCCACAGAGATGCCGACTATTTTGTGGCAATGATCTACAATCTCTTTTGTCTGGCGGATATTCTCTTCAAAGGATTGCTTGGATGCGTCGATCATGATGTTAGTGTAACCTGAATCGGCCACTTTTTTGCAGTAATCCACATCTGTGCAGTGATCCAGATGCAGGCAGATCGGGATCGGTGCAGATTGGGCAATGGTGCGGTAGATTGCCACGAGCACATCCCGTCCCAAGAATTGGGATGGCTTGACGGATGTTTGGATGATGAGTGGAGCTTTACGTTCGACTGCAGCTTCAATTACGCCTTCCATTTGATTTAAACTTGTGATGTTAAAAGCACCGACAGCATATTTTCCCTTGGTCGCCTCGATCAACATCTCTTTTGCAGATACGATAGACATTTTTGCCTCCTGACAAAATGGTTATGAAATGAAAATCTATTGAGTAAAATATATCCTACTTGATCCGCTTGCCTTTGGGATCGTACAAAGGTTCTTTTTCTATAATGGCCTCTATTTCTTCTCCAAAACATTCAACCGTGAGTTTGGTTCCGGGTGTGGCATGTTCCACGGGTAAATATCCATAAGCAATACTTTTTGCTACAGTATAACCATAGCCACCCGATGTCACCCAGCCAATAATGTCATTCGATCCGGCCAGGCGCAGAGGCTCGTTCCCCAAAACTACAGAACGGGTATCTGCCAGGGAGAGACAGCATAACTTTATTTTGATGCCTGCTTCTTTCTGCTTGAGGAGAGCTTCCCTGCCGATAAAATCGGTTTTGGTCAACTCGACTGCAAAACCAAGGCCAGCTTCAAATGGAGTGTAATCCGGAGAAATCTCACCAGACCAATAGCGGTAGCCTTTTTCCAGGCGAAGTGAGTCAATTGCCCGGTACCCTGCTGCCACCAAACCTTCAGGTTGTCCGGCTTCCCACAAAGTATCCCATAAGCGTAGACCATATTCCATGGGGACATACATCTCCCAGCCAAGTTCTCCAACGTAGGTCACACGCATCGCCAGGGTGGGAACATCACCCACGGTAATGTGTTGGGCGGTCATGTAAGGGAATTTATCATTAGTTATATCATTCCTGGTGACTTTGGCCAGAATATTACGTGCCTTGGGACCCCATAAACCGATGCAGGCATAGGATGAGCTGACATCTTCTATGGTAACTGACCCATCTTCCGGGTTATTCAACTGCAACCAGGAAAGGTCATGCAAGCCAAAGGCTGTACCTGTGATGATGAAGAAGCGCTCTTCCGACAGGCGTGTAACTGTGAAGTCGCATTCGATCCCGCCGCGCTTGTTAAGACACTCGGTGTAAACAACTGTTCCCACCGGAACATCAATTTCATTGGCACACACATAATTGAGGAATTTCAATGCATCCGGACCCCGTACTTCGAATTTATTAAAGGAGGTTTCATCAAACAAACCTGCCTTTTCACGTGTCTGGATGTGTTCATAGCCAATGGCTCGTGACCAGTTGCGTTTGTACCAACCCTTGGGTTCGTGTCCGTGGTTGGCTTTTTCTTCATAGCATGAGAACCAGTTGGGGCGCTCCCAACCTGATTTTTCACCGAAAGAAGCGCGCAGATCACGCAGGCGATAATAAGTGGGTGAAAGGCGCAGGTTGCGACTGGAGATCCGTTCACCCGATGGATAGTGAATGTCATAATACTTGGAATACGTCTCGATGGTGCGTTTGACCGTGTAATCCTGGCTGGCATAGTTTGAGCCAAAGCGGCGTACATCCAGTCGCCAGACATCCCATTCTGGCATTCCATGGGTTATCCATTCTGCCATCGTCTTGCCGATCCCACCTGCACCAGCCAATCCATGTGCGCAGAAGGCACAGGCGATCCAGAAACCCTTGACTGGTGTGGGACCCAACAGGAATTCACCATCCGGCGTAAAGCCTTCCGGACCATTTAGCAATTGAATGATCTCTGCATGCTCAACAGCCGGGACGCGCTTGATGGAATTTTCCATGAGGGGCGTAAAACGATCCCAATCGGGAGGCAATAGTTGATATTTAAAATCATGGGGGATGCCATTTAACCCAAATGGCACCGGGTTGCGCTCATATCCACCAGTGATGAGACCGCCCACTTCCTCGCGCCAATAAACCAGCAAATCTGGATCACGCAGGGTTGGAAAATTGGATGTAACCCCTTCGATGGGTTTGGTAATGATATACAGGTGCGCCATGGGAACAACGGGGATATTCAAACCCACCAGGCGGGAAACTTCACCACCCCATTGACCGGTAGCATTCACAATAATTTCAGTCTTGATGGAGCCGCGATTGGTAACCACCTCGTTCACACGCCCTTGCTCGACGTGGATGGCAGTTACTTCGGTGTCTTCAAAGAATTTCACACCGCGCATCTTGGCACCTTTAGCCAATGCCATGGTCAGACCGGTTGGGTCGATCATGCCATCATTGGGTGTAAATGCCGCTCCCAAGATACCATCCATATTCATCAATGGAAACATGTCCAGAGCTTCCTTTGGTGAGATCATTTCGATGGGCACTCCAAAAGAACGTGCCATTCCCACCAGGCGTTTTAGATCTTCCATGCGTTCGGTGGATGATGCCAGGCGGATGCCTCCAACCTCCCTCCACCCGGTATCCTGCCCGGTTTCCGCTTTCAGTCGTCTATACAGATCGGTGCTGTAAGACATCATGCGCGTCAGGTTGGCGTCTGAACGCAGTTGACCCACCAGGCCAGCCGAATGCCAGGTTGAACCTGAAGTAAGTTCATGTTTTTCCAGGAGAACGACATCCTTCCAACCCAACTCTGCCAGGTGATAGGCGATACTGCAACCACCCACACCACCACCAATAACAACAATTTGGGCTTGAGTAGGAAATTCAGACATGGTTATTTGGCCTCCTCGATCCATCGATCCCATTCAGAAGATTTCATGGTGCTTCGCATCCTTTCGAAATGTTTATTGGCATACTCGCGAAAGTCAAAATCGAGGGTCGAAACTGCAACCTGGATCAATGCCCACATGGCTTCGCGAAAATCAGACATGGTTTTCAAAATCTTTAGACGCCCCCAGGCTTGCGGTGTGACTTCACTACAATAACATTCCAACAACCAACGATCCTGGTCATCTGCCAACTGATGATGAACAGAGAAATTTGCCAGGTCAAAAAACACATCCCCCATACCAGCATATTCCCAATCCAGGACGCGGATGTTCCCATCAAACAAAAAATTGGCGTTTAGCAGGTCGTTATGGCAAGGCTGCGGGGTATATGCGTGTGTTGCAAGGGCATTTTCAGCCTCCTGTGCGCGCACATTTATCCAATCGAAATCAGGAGGAAATTCCACCTTATACTCACGGACTGTTCTGGTATATTGTTCAACCACTTTGAAGACATCGAATTTACCCGGAACAGGTGGCATGGCATGAATTTTCTTCAGGACAGAGGTCAATTGTTTTATATTGGTCCTGGTAGTGATTTCCTGAGGAGGTAATGGTCGGGAATTAAGAAAACGGGTAACCAGGTAGCCTTCCGGGCGAATAAAATAAACCACTTCAGGAGCTATTCCCAGTTCCCCAGCCTGCAGATTGGCTGCGTACTCATTTTCCCGGTTGATCCCCAGCAGTTCTGTCCTAGCACCTGTAATTCGCAATACAAAAGATTCTCCGCCCACATCCACCCTGTAATTGAAATTGGTAATACCCCCACCCAAAGGACTTGTTTTCAAGTCACTTTTTTCGACCCACTGTGGAACACGGGCGACGGCTTCTTCAATTGTGAGTGCCATGAAATGATCCTTGATATATAAAACTGACCACCGGTTATTCTTGCCAGACTGAGGCTGGGTTGGCCATCTCTGCGACAATATCATAGGAGGATATGATCCCAAGCGGGAAAGCCTGCGGATCTTCCTTGTCTGTCACTATGAGCCGATGGTGATGGTTTTGGATCATCATGTCTGCTGCCTCCCGCAGGCTGGCAGAGATATCAATGGTCAGGATTGGATGCATAACATCCCGCACAACCATCTTTTCATCAACACCTTTCTCAACAAATGGCATCAAATCCTTTCCGCTGACAACTCCGAGGGTTTTACCCCTGGCATCCACAACCAACACTGAGCGCCAGCCAGCCTGAGTCATTGTTCTGGCAGCAGAAATTAGCGGGGTTTTCCCCCGGCATACCAATATGGCATCTGACATTACGTCTGCCACTGTCTCACGCCGGGGACGTTCCTCAGAGGCGATGCTGGCTACAAAGTCTGAAATGGAGATGATACCCACCGGGTTTCCATTCTCTGTAACGACAAGACGATTAACATCCAGTGTATTTAAAATATGGGCAGCCTTTTTAACGGTTACCGAGACATCAATCGTATCCAAAGGATAAGACATCAAATCTGCAGCGGTCAATTTCTGCATGGCATCCAGGCTTTCTGCATCCACGGCCAGCCACTCACCCGCCAGTAGATCATAGTCTGTAATGATTCCCAAATGACGCCCCTTGCCATCAGCAACAATCAGGGCATGCACATGATGCTGTGTCAATAAAACAGCCACCTGTCCCAGCGTGGCATTGGGCTTACAGTTTAGCACACCGGGGTGCATTAGATCACGAACGGTCTTTGTCATTCCTGCCTCCTTGTGCTATTCCACTTCATCCACTTCTTTGTACCACTTGACCCTGTCGCCCACACGGGAGCGCAATTTCCAGGCCATTGATTTTGGTTCTTTTTCCATACGCTCAAGGGCTGCTCTCACCTGGGAGGTTACATACTTCTTTTGCTCATCCGTAAGCTGCTCGTAACCTTGTGCGAGTTGCCGAACTTTATCGAGGTTCATACTGGTTGTCCGCCACAACCCCCAATCAGAACTGCAAAGCCTGGAAATTCGATCGATATTTATGGTCTCTTTATCGTTGTCACCCAATGTGTGTTCCAACAACAGAATGATGGTATCAATAATATCCTTCTCATTGATCTGAACGATCTGCATTTTTTCTAGGAGCATCTCTGACAGGGGGATGCTTGGGTGGTCAACCTCCAGTCGTCCCTCCCAGAAGATGGTATGGCAGAAGTCCAACTTATCGTAAAACACATCCACGTGCAAACCAACTTCAGGCCGGTCAAATATGGAGCGCTCACCCTCTGAGACAATAAAAACCTCCCGGTTTTCGGTGTACCCGAGTGTTTTCATCAAGCCTTTGATCTCTTTGGTCTGGCTTCGATAGGCTGCGAAATCGATATCCGTGTAAGCACGGCCCATGGCTGCCTGCAAATAACCATATTTTGGGCAGTGCATTTGAAAAGCCAGTGACCCGATCACCCGGAGCAAAACACCGGCATCGTCACTTGCTTTTATAATGCGCTTAAGTTCAGATTCAAACTTATCACGTTCACCTCTATCCTGTCCACCCATCCCAATGGAATGATTCGTCATAACCTGCTCCTGTGATGAGATTCTGGCAAACAACGCCCGTTTTTTAGCATGCTTGTAAGGTCATTGGGGAGAATATTTATGATGATTATATCAGAAAACCCAAAATCTTGCAATTTTCGTCAAATTCCTATATAATAATTTATCAAAGCACTCAGTTTCCTTCAAATTTTCCAATGGAGTCCAGACTGATGAGTAAATCTCTCATCCCAGCCCAGCGCAGAGAGCGGATCCAGGACTATTTGTCCCTTCACAAAATTGCCCGGACGATTGACCTGTGCGATCTGCTAGAAACTTCTGAAGCAACGGTACGTCGCGATCTGGAATGGCTGGAACATGAAGGCATCCTGGAGAGGACGCACGGGGGTGCCACGCTCAGTCAGCGCATGATCTTTGAACCGGAATACCAACACAGGGCTCAACTGCATCCTGAAGAAAAGCGCAGCATCGGCAGCCTGGCCGCTTCGCTCATCGAAACCGGGGATATTGTTTTCATTAATAGTGGAACTACAACAACGCAGGTGATCCAGCAGATCCCCAGCAATTCTGATATTACTATTTTTACAAACAACCTGAATGCCACCCTTGAAATGGTTGCACCTGGTTACCATTACTTTCTCGTTGGGGGCGAATACCAATCCCGCTCCAGGTCATTATCCGGAAGTTTTGCCATGGAAAATCTGAAGCAAATCTACGCCAACAAGGCTATCCTGGGTGTGGATGGGTTCAGCCTGAAACACGGCTGCACCGTGCCCACCCTTACAGAAGCAGAAGTCGTCCGCCAGATGATCGAACGTACAATGGGGCAGATAATCCTGGTTGCAGATCACAGCAAGTGGGGTGTTGTTTCGAATTTTCCAGTAGCAACCATCAACGAAATTGATATTTTAGTCACAGATGAACAGTTTGATAAAGCTGCCATTGAATCTCTTGAAGGGCAATCCGTTAAAATTATGGTTGCTCCCTTTAATCCTGCAAGTTCATGATATGATACTCCCCAATAGGGGATGTGGGAATTTTCATCCCACACCTTTATGTTCTTCTTTGTAAATAATTGCCAGACTATATTTCTCTGGAGGTTGGACCATGCCCTTTTTTTCAAAGAAAACCCATAAGAAACCAACTCGCTTGTTTTTTGCCACCGACCTGCATGGCTCAGAACGCACCTTTCGCAAATTCATTAATGCGGGAAAATTTTATGGAGCTGATGTAATTGTCATGGGAGGGGATATCTCGGGAAAAATGCTCATTCCAATTATAAAAGAAAAAAACGGTAACTTTCGCGCCACCTTGCAGGGGAGGGTTGAGCAGTTCTCCACACAGGCTGAATTGGATGTTCTCACCACCCGGCTTGGTACCCTGGGTTTCTACCATCAAATCATGGATGAAACTGAATACCAGGCACTTTCATCAGACGAAAATGCCGTCACCCTGTTGTTTCATGAACTGGCGCGCCAACGTTTGAGTTCATGGGTGGACCTGGCCGAAGAACGATTGAATGGAACCGGGATCAAATGTTTCGTAACCGGGGGAAACGATGACGACGAAGAGGTGTTAACAGCTATTAAAAGGGAAAATACCCATTCCTTTTTTGCCTGTGAGGGTGATTCGGTTAATGTGGACGACGAGCACACCATGATTTCGATGGGGTACAGTACACCCACCCCCTGGAAAACCCCGCGCGAGGTCACTGATGAACGCCTGGGAGAAATGCTCGAACAGACGATCTCAAAGGTACCTGATCTCAGCCATGCCATTTTTAACTTTCACGACCCTCCTATCGATTCTTCGCTGGACACCTGTCCCATGCTGGATTGGGATAAAGATCCTCCAGAACCGATCATCCAGGCCGGGCAGATGATCATGAAAGGTGCCGGGAGCAAATCTGTCCGCAGGGCGATTGAAAAATACAAACCCATGCTCGGGCTGCATGGACATATTCACGAATCACAATCGGTAGCCAAGATCGGGCGCACCACCTGTATCAACCCGGGCAGTGAATATGGAGAAGGCATCTTGCGTGGTTGTTTGGTGAATTTTGTCGAAGGCGAAATTATCGGCTACCAAATGACAAGCGGTTAGAGGAAACAAGAAGAGGCAACTAATGCGAACAAGTTGCCCCTTCTTATTTTTTATGCCGGGCATATTGAAAATAAAAAATGTCACCGGATAACTTTCGAAAGGAGGTAACGGATATTTATGTAGGGATGCCACACTTACTCCAATTCAAGTTTATTGATTGTCAAATAAAACCCACCAAAGGAGTTAATTATGACGACTGCAAAACCTGAAGTCTTTACCAGAAAAGCATCCGGCCTTGTTCGGGTCATGTCCCCCTTCTCAGCTTTTATCTACAATGTACTGACCATGGGTTTGATCTTCCCTTGGACGTATTTGTGGGCGCCAGGCGCTTTACCAGGCGGAAAGCTGGTTTGGGGTATTTTGCTGGCAATGATAATTGAAATTCCAATTGCTTTTGTTTATGTCTGGCTTTCCACAGCGTTACCGCGTTCTGGTGGAGACTATGTCTTCCAGAGCCGTGTATTCGGTGGTGGTGTGGCGTTCACTGTTGTGATGTCCGGTTATGTGATCTGGATATTGCAATGGGTGGCACTTTCCGGCTGGTTATTATCCTACCTGGGTTTCGCACCCTTGTTCCTGGGACTGGGCGCAACCACGGGTAGTGCAGCGATGGCAAATCTGGGATTATGGTTCACATCCTCAACCGGGATCATCGTCACGAGTATATTGAATGCATTTATTGCAATGCTCATCCTGATCAGCGGTTTTAAAAATTACGTACGATTTCAAGCCGTGATGATCGTTTTTACTCTACTTGCATTCCTTTCGATGCTGATCGTACTCTTCCTTGGAAATCCAGCAACCTCCATGGGTAAGATCGATAACTTTGCCCTGGCATTAAGCGGTGCCAAGGATTTTGTTCAAACAGCCATCACTGCAACCAAGGCAGCCGGGGTTGATTTAAATCCGCCTTTTAGCCTGCTTGCAACCCTTTTAGTGGCCCCAATCGCCTGGACTTCACTGCAGTGGGCGACCTACAGCGCTCAACAGAACGGTGAAATTAAAAACGCCCGGTCGTTCAAGAGCCAGGCTTTCATCATTGTTGGTTCATTGATTTTCACCGGTATTTTGCTTGCCCTCCTGGCTGCTGCATTGGAAAAAGCGGTTGGAACTGATTTCCTATATGTTGCCGGAGCAGGTTACTGGTCAGGTGTTGGAGAAGCCACAATTTCAGGCTTCTGGTTGTGGCCTAATATCATCGCTGTAGCCCTTTCAGCCAGTCCAATTGTCATCCTTCTGATCAGTCTTGGATACATCCTCAACTCCCACCAGATCGTGCACAACTGCTACATTGGGATGACGCGCGTAATGGTGGCCATGTCCCTTGACCGGGTGTTGCCGGAATGGGTCAGCCGGGTGGATGAACGTTTCCATACACCTGTAAATGCCCATATTGCCTACTTCGTTGCCAGCATCCCTGTCATCCTGCTGTATAACCTGTACCCAGGCTGGGTTGGACTGACCCTGGGTGTGACTTTTGCCTGTGGATATGTCTTCGTGATCACCTGTCTGGCAGGCGCCTTGCTGCCATATCGTGCCAAGGATGTATATGAAGCCTCCCCGGGTGCCAAGTATAAGATCGGCAATGTTCCATTGGTTACCGTCCTGGGCGCGCTTGGTTTTATACTGGGCGGCGTTATGGTCCTGATGTTCATGTTGTATTCACAACTCGGACTGACCAGCGGATTGGCCTACGGTGTCGTCTTCGGCATACTGGCTTTCTCTGCCATTTGGTATATCCTTGTTAAACAGGCGCAGAAATCCCGCGGTATTAACGTGGATTACGCCTTCAAGGAAATCCCACCCGAATAAAATAATTTTACTCTTTATATGTGGTCAGTGCCTGTGTCAGGCACTGACCACAACATATCTAAAATACCCGTTACAAAGAACACGCATTTGAATTCCCAGGTTTAGTGTCCTCTCATCGAAAATTTAATTTTAACAATTCGAATTAACAATCATTAAAATCATTTCAATAAATAGGGGAAGGTTGGGGTATTAAAGCTAGTTTCGCCCGCTTTCACACCCTAACACGTAACCTTTTTTAAGAGGTTATTAATTTTACGTTGCCATCATTTTCGTTTTTTATTCACTGTGGTTTAACAAACAAGAGGAATTAATGCCGTTGATTAATGATATTGTTGCGAAGATCAGCGATTGGCAGGGGAAGGAGCTTATCATCGAACCACTCTCGGGCGGTTTGACAAATAAAAATTACAAAGTCAAAGTCGATGGGATCCCTTATTTTGTCCGTGTCCCTGGCGAGAGCACCGACCTTCTGGCTGTTGACAGGCATAATGAATATTTCAATTCCAAGGCAGCCGCCCAGGCAGGCATCGGGCCAAAAGTCCTTTATCATTTGCCAGAATTCGATGTGATGGTGCTGGAATTTCTGGAAGGCCACACCATGTCAAAAGCAGCACTACATACACCCGGCATGCCCCGACGCATAGCTGAGTCCATCAAGCGGCTGCATGCCGGACCGCGTTTCCTGACAGACTTCAATATGTTTCGATTGACCGAATATTATATGGGTATCTGCCAAAAACAGGACATTCGCATGCCTGCCGGGTATGTATCCAGGATGCCGGCAGTAACACAAATTGAAAAAGCATTATCGATTCATCCAGTTGCGACCATGCCATGTAACAACGATCTTCTGGCCGAAAACTATATCGATGATGGCACCTATCTACGCATAATTGATTATGAATATAGCGGGAACAATGACCCTTATTTTGAATTGGGGAATACCTGCCAGGAGTTAGAGTATAACGAAGATCAGCTTCGCGATTTATGCCAGGCTTATTTTGGGAGTGTCTCTGAGACAAAACTTTCACGCATGAAACTAAACATGATCATGTCGGATGTCGGCTGGACGTTGTGGGCTGCCATCCAGGCCAGGATCTCGAAAATCGAATACGACTTCTGGGGTTGGGCGATTGAACGTTGGGGCAGGGCTACTGAGAAATTGGATTCGGATCAATTTCCGCAATGGCTCAAGGAGGTTCAGGCGTAACGAAATTAACCAAATATTTGCAATTATTTGCAAAGTTCTGTATAATATTTATATAAGTTAATCCCAATCAACCAGAGACTGGGCGGGTATGATCTCTCCGTGTGCCTTCTTTAATCACTGTGAAGGAATAAAAGATTAACCTCTGATGAAAAAGAACTTAATTCCAGCCCAAAGGCGCAAGCTCGTTCAAGAATATCTCTCCATTCACACGATTGCGAGCATTTCTGAATTGAGTAATCTGGTGGAAACATCAGAAGCCACGGTTCGCCGCGATCTGGAACAGTTGGAAAACGAAGGGTATCTGGAACGTACCTCCGGGGGAGCTATTCACCAAACCCGCATGAATCTCGAGTCAGCCTACGATACGCGTGCCATCAGTTATCCTGAAGAAAAACTGCAGATTGGTGCACACGCGGCGGCCATGATTGCAGATGGGGATGTAGTTTTTATCAACAGCGGCAGCACCACCACACAGATCCTGCGTCATATTCCAAAAGATGCCCGTATTACCGTGATAACCAACAATATGACTGCGGTCTCTGACCTTGAAAAAGATGTGAATTATGATATTCTTTTGCTGGGGGGAAATCTGAACAAGAAAGTAAGCGCAGTCACCGGGCAGTTTGCATTAACCAACCTATCCCAGGTCTATGCCGATAAGCTGTTCTTTGGTGTGGATGGCATCAGCCCGAAGTTTGGCTGCACCGTGCCCACCAACTCTGAAGCGGAGATCATCCGCATGATGATTGCACGCACCCGTGGCCTGGTGGCAGTGGTTACAGACCATTCCAAGTGGGGCGTGGTTTCCAATTACGAAGTTGCATCCCTGGAGCAAATCCATGCCTTGATCAGCGATGATGGTATAGACCAGGATGCTTATGGTCAATTGGTTTCCCAATCGGTAGACATAATAATTACACATCCGAATCATGGATCTTCTCAATAATTTGGGTCCGAGGTGCCCCTTTTATTTGAGAAGAACTCAAACCATTTATAAAAAGGCAGGACGAAGCTATGAAAGATCAAGCACGGATCGTCATCATTGGTGGTGGTATCTTCGGAGTCCAAATCGCTTATCACCTTGCCAAGGCAGGCTGTATAGACGTTGTACTCCTCGAAAAAGATGAAATAGCCAGCGGGGCAACCGCCCACGCAGCTGGATTGGTTACCCAATTTGCCACTTCTCAAACCCTAATGCAATTCCGCATGTACAGCATCGAGCTATACAGCGAATTGGGGTTGTTTGAACATGTCGGCAGTCTGCGTGTGGCTTCCAGCCCGGAACAGCTAAAGGAATTGCAGCGCAGTGTCAGCCGGGCCAAAGCCAACGGTATGGAAGTGGATGTAATCACTCCCGTTGAAGCCCTGAAGATCATGCCTCAAATCAGTCCGGACAACCTATATGGCGGTTTTTATCTCCCCCGTGATGGCCACCTCGATCCTTACATCACTACAACCACCATTGCGCGTCTCTCCAAGGAAATGGGGGTCACAATTCAAACCGGAACCCGCATCACCGGCATCCAATTATCCCCTGCTGGCGAAGTCCAACGCGTACTGACCAACCACGGCTCGATCAAAACCGAGATCATCATCAACGCTGCCGGCATCTGGGCACCCCGGGTGGCTGCCATGGCTGGGCTGCACATCCCTTCCATCCCTGTGGATCACCAGCACATTGCCCTCAAAGCTGTCCCCGGACACGTATTCCCGCACGAAACCCCCTGCCTGCGCGACCCGGATAACCTGGTTTACATGCGCGAGGAAGCCGGTGGTTTGGTGATCGGAGGTTATGAACCCAACCCATTAGCACGCTGGGTGGATGGTGTGCCCTGGGAACATGGCGGTTCAACTGTACCCGGAGATATGGGGCGTTTTGAACAACTGCTGGAAGGGGCGATCCGACGCTTACCTTTCCTCGATCAGGCTGGAATTATTTCACTCGTTTGTCACCCGGGTGCCTATACCCCGGATAGCACTCCCCTACTTGGACCCATGGCTGGAGTGAAGGGTATGTGGCTCGCTGCAGGTTGCTCCTTGAATGGCTTTGGCGGCGCAGGCGGTATCGGCAGGCTGATGTCTGAATGGATCCTTGAAGGAAAACCATCCCAGGATGTGTACGCCTTCCAAGCCACACGCTTTGGTGATTATTACAACAATCCCGATTACGCCACCGAACGGACACGGGAAGGTGTTAAATACTATTATCGACTGCGTTTCCCCAATGATGAAAATGAATGGGCGCGCCCCCACCGCATCAGCCCGCTGCATTCACGGCTGCAGGAACAGGGCGCAGTCTTCGGAGAAAAATTCGGCTGGGAGCGGGTTAATTTCTGCCAACCTGGCAAAGCCTGGCGCAGGGCTGGCGCAGATCAACGCGAGTGGGGTTGGAACAAACCCCCTTATTTCGAAAGACTCAGACAGGAACACGAGGCCACGCGTGAGCGCGTCTGCCTGTTTGACCTGACATCCTTTGGCAAGATAGAATTCAAAGGAGCAGGTGCACTGAAATTGATCCAGCGTCTCACCGACAGCGATATGAACAAACCCATTGGCAGCGCCATGTATACACAATTCCTTAATTCTGCCGGAGGTGTCCAATCCGATCTGACCGTAACCCGCCTGGGAGAGAATTGGTTCCGTGTGGTCACCGGGTCTGGCTTCATCGGCAATGATCTGGCCTGGATGCAGATGCATATCCAACCCAATGATCCCACAGTGGAAATTCGTGATATCACCCTTGAGTTGGCCTGTATCGCCATGTGGGGTCCCCAAGCTCGCAAAGTTTTGCAGAAAATTACAGCAGAAGATGTTTCCAACCAGGCGTTTCCATACCTGACTGCTAAATTTATCGATATTAATGGAGTTAAAGTCCTGGCTCAACGTGTTAGTTATGTGGGTGAATTAGGATGGGAGCTGTATGTTCCGAATAATCGCGCCGTGGCTATCTGGGATGCATTGCAGGAGGCCGGTCAGGAATTTGGAATTGAGGTGGGTGGTTATAAAGTGTTGGACGCCCTACGCCTGGAAAAGGGATATCGCTACTTTACCGCAGATGTGACCCAGTTGGAAAACCCCTTTGAAGCCGGTTTGGGATTCTGTGTGCATCTGGACAAGGGCGATTTTGTAGGACGTGAGGCTCTTCTGAAAGCCAAAGCACAGGGTTCAAAACGCAAGTTGTGCACGTTACTGTTGGAAGGAGATGACTACGCAATGATCTACGGCGGTGAAGCCATCTACTCTGACGGCAAGGTGGTATCACGGGTCCGCAGTGGTGGCTATGGGTTTACGCTTAAGCGCAATCTCGCCTATGCTTACCTCCCACCCGAACTCGCTGTGGCAGGCACCCACCTGGATATCGAGATTTTCGATCAGACCATCCGTGCTGAAGTTGTTCAAACGATTTTATTTGACCCCAAGGGTGAAAACCTGCGAGCGTAAGCAAGCGTGAATGAGCATGAGAAGATAATTAATGACTGAATCCAAAACAAGAAAATCTGCACAGGTTGTTGGCTTTGGGATGCTCACCCCGGTTGCGATCCTGGTGGTTGAACAATTGCCCGAACATAATACCGGCGCCCTGATAAAAGAAGTCTGTGAATTTATTTTTGACGATGCTGCCATAGTCGCCTGTCTGCTACGCCAATGGGATATACCGACCGGCATTATTGGCACAGCGGTTGGGGATGATACCCGCGGGCATACCCTCGCCAACCAGCTAAAGGAATGGGATGTTCAATCTGACGTACGCTTTTCCAGGGATTTTAAAACTCCCCTGGAAGTGGATGTCTCGGATGAAACCGGGGCGCGCACCTATTTTTGGCAGCGCGAGGCGAAAGTTCTTGCCACGCTGGACGATGCCGACCTGTCCATGCTGCAGGGGGCTGATCTGCTCTATGTGGATTGGTATGACGGAGATCACATCCTGCGCGCAATGGATGAGGCTGCCCGGTTGAAACTTCCGGTTTTTCTCAACTTTGAACATGGTCATGCCAATCCCGAATTATTATCGAAGTATGCCAGTCGAGCCACCATCTGCCAGGCAGTAACGGATGCCGCCCAGAAGGAAGACAGCAATCCTCTGGAAGTGGCACAAAAATTGTTGCGCGCCGGAGTCCAAACCGCGCTGATCACCCTGGCTGGGGAAGGCAGCCTGGTCGTGCAAGGAACCCAAATCTTGCGTATTCATGCACCCCGGGTCCATGCAGTGGACGGGTGCGGAGCAGGAGCTACTTACTCTGCCGGCTTTATTTATGGCACCTTGAATGGGTGGGACCTCGTCCAATCAGCAAAGTTCGCTACAGCCGCCGCCTCTCTCAAAGTTACCCGACCCGGGTTGAAAATGTTACCGGTTGAAGAAATCCTGGCATGCGCAGAACAAATCCAGGTTGAAGATTTATCCATCAACCGTTGAAATTAATGGAGATGACCCTTTGAATACATTTGCAGCGCTTCTAACTCCCGGACAGGTTGAACAAATCCATTCTGCTTCGCTCGAGATCCTTGAAACCGTTGGGTTGTTGGTGCGCTATGAAAAAGCCCGGCAAATTTACGCCCGGCATGGCTGCCTTGTGGACTCCGAAACCCATGTTGTGCGCTTCCCGCGTTCAGTTGTGGAAGAGTTCCGGGCATTCTTCCCCCCCACCTTCACTTTTCGCGGTCGTGATCCAAAGTATGATCGCACCCTGCCACGGGACAGCCCGGTGGTTGTTACCGCCAGTTCAGCCCCCAACATTATCGATCCGATCACGGGAAAGGAACGCCGCTCCACATCAGCGGACATTGCCCGAATCGCCCACCTGGTTCAGGAATTACCCGGTATTGATGTCTTTTCAGTTTCTACCCTAGCTGATGATGCCCCACTTGAACACTTCACGCTTTCGCGACTGTACCCGGCCTTGAAATATTGTCTGAAACCAGTCCGCATCAACTCAAAAGATCTGGAAGATTCCGAGATGATCCTGCGCCTCGGTTATCTGATAGCCGACAGTGAGGCAGCCTATCGCGAGCACCCATTCATCACGCATCACTTTTGTCCGGTCGTTTCGCCCCTCACAATGGATTACGCCTCCACAGAAATGCTCATCTATTTTTGCGAGCAGCAACTCCCGGTTTATCCTACCATTGTGCCCAACGCCGGGCTTACCTCACCGATGAGTCTGGCAGGTACCCTGGCACAGGGCAATGCGGAATTCCTGGCAGCAGCCTGCCTGATGCAAATGGTTCATCCCGGAACGCCATTGATCTATGCCACGCTTCCCACTGTGGCAGATATGCGATCCGGCGCTTATGCTTCGGGTGGGATCGAATGCGGCATGCTGCATATGGCCTGCGCTCAAATGGCGCGTTTTTATAATTTGCCCAGCGGTGGCTATGTTGGTCTGACCAATGCCAAGCTGAATGACGCCCAGGCCGGGTATGAAACCGGCACGTCTTCCACAGCTGGGGTGCTGGCTGGGATGGACATGCTCAATATGAGCGGTCTGCTGGACGCTCTTAAAGTCTTTGATTTCGGTAAAGCTGTCATCGATGATGAGATCGCATTGATGTTGAAACGCATCAAGCAGGGTTTTGATTTTGGCGATGCTGAACTGGGCCTGGATGTGATTGCACAGGTTGGCCCGGGAGGCTCGTTCATGGTCCACCCACATACCATCAAGCGCATGAAGACCACCGCCCTTTTACCCAAACTGGCCGATCGGAATGCGCGTGAGAACTGGGAAAGCAAAGGCTCCCTGGATACTCACACACGGGCCATGCAACGGGTACGTGAAATCCTTGCCCGACCAAGCGTGGCGGGTTTTCCTGCAGAAATGGATGACCGCATCCGGGCAGCGTTCAAAGGCTTGGTTCCCGGAAACCTGGAACTTCCATCCTTGTGGAGATAACGTCACATTTTAACCTTTAGCGAGTGACTCAGCTTACACAGAACATCCCGCAAATATCCGTAATTCAAGCCTGTGTTCAGAGATAACCTGCGGGACGGTACGAAACAACTGAAATTGATTGACATTAATGGTAAGAAGAGGAAACCTGGATGAAAATTTATTTTGCAACGGACGTACACGGATCGGAGATTTGTTGGAAAAAGTTCATAAGCGCCAGTAAATTCTACGAGACTGACGTACTTATCCTGGGAGGAGATATGACCGGAAAAGCCATTGTCCCCATCATCGCCCAGGGGAATAACATCTATAAAGTCACACTCGCAGAGCAGGAATCTTTCCTGAATGGGCAGGACGAAGTCAAAAAAATGATCCAGACTATTCAAAACCGCGGTTACTACCCATATGTGACAAACCCGGATGAGGTGGATGATATCCTGTCGACTCCAGAAAAATCAGACAAACTCTTTCTCGAGCAGGTTTTACTCACAGTGCAGCGCTGGATGGATTATGCAGACCAAAAACTGGCTGGAACAGGCATACGTTGTTTTGTCTGCCCTGGGAATGATGATATGTTTGAGATCGATAAAGTGATCGAATCATCCAAATTTGTGGAAAATGTTGAAGGTCGGGTGGTGCAGTTGGATGATTATCATGAACTGATCAGCTCAGGCTGGTCAAACCCCACTCCCTGGACAACTCACCGGGAGGAATCTGAAGAAGCTCTCAGGGAAAGGCTGGAGGCAATCATCAGCAAAGCCCGCGATGCCTCCAACTCGATTTTCAACCTGCACGCGCCTCCTTATGGCAGCGGGTTGGATGATGCCCCCGAATTAACCAAAGATATGCGTCCTGCTTTTGCCGGCCGGTCTCTGATGCCGGTGGGCAGCCACGCAGTTATGGATCTTATTGATAAATATGAACCATTGCTTGGTTTGTTCGGACATATCCATGAAGGCAAGGGAACCCGAAAATACAAAAAGACTTTGTGTATCAACCCTGGCAGTATGTATGAACAAGGCATGCTCCATGGAGCCGTGGTTGAAATAAAGCCTAAAAAAGTCGGCAATTACGTACTGACCACCGGATAAAACATAAGCTTGTTCTGATAAAAAGGAGGTGAGATATCGTCCCATTGAAAACATAAATGTCCCCATAGACAGAAGAGAAAGAATAATTGATCGTTTTGTCTACCTGTGTTAATTCCCGGCAGACAAAACTAGAAACCAAAAGGAGTTTTCTCATGAGTGATGTTTCCCTTTTTGTCCGCAAAGCAAGTGGATTGGTGAGGGCATGGTCTGTATTTGATGCCTTCATTTACGCCACTTTTTCCATCAACCTCATTACCCTGGGTTTGTTCATTTTCTCCTACTGCTATTACTTCGAAGGAAACCTGGCCACAGCAGTTGTAATTGGAGCCATCTTTACAATATTTGAGGTGATCGTTTATGCCAGCTTGATCTCAGCCATGCCACGTGCGGGTGGAGACTATGTCTGGCAAAGCCGGATCCTTGGCCGCGCCATCGGATTCCTGCTCTCCATCACCGGTTGGTGGTTCATCCTCTGGTTGTGGGTTCCCTTATACGGACAAATGCTCGTATATGAAGTATTCACCCCCCTGCTGGGCATCCTGGGACTGCAGACAGCCGCTTTATGGTTCACTACCACGAACGTTGGCATGCTGGTAGGTATGTTGCTGGTTTGTGCCATCGTTTTCGTTTACATCGCTGCCGGTATGAAGTGGTATGCACGTGTCCAGAAGTTCTGCTTCTGGGGTGGTACCGTCGGACTGGTACTGGTGTTCGTCCTGCTCCTGTTCGGCAACAACACCACTTTTGTCGCCAATCTGAACAGCATGGCACCCCAAATGTTTGGATCTGCTTCCGGAACCGACCTGTACGCTGCCACAATCGCCGCTGGTCAGGCTGCCGGAACTGTCACCGCTCCCCTGGGTGATTTCAGTGGAGCCGGCATCATCGCCAGCATGGCACTCATACCAATGATGGTTTTCTTCAACCTCTGGCCAAACTGGGGTTCCACCCTGTACGGTGAGGTGCGTGGTGCCGGTGACTACAAACGCAACTTCTGGGGTATGGCAGCCGCCATCATCGTCACAACAGTTGGGGCATTGATCTTTTTTGCCCTGATCGCCAAGACGCTTGGCTGGGATTTCTACAATAATGCCAATGGCGCATTCTGGAACTACGTCTGGGGTTACACTACTGAAGCCCCACCCCTGCCTTTCTGGCCCTATCCTGCCTTGTTTGCGGCATTCCTGGTGAAAAGCCGTTTCATTCAGTTCCTAGTCATCCTACTGATGAGCCTGTGGTGGTTCGGTTGGTCTGGAACGGTCTTCCTCAGCTCAACACGTGTCATCTTTGCAGCAGCTCTTGATCGCATGCTCCCGGAATGGGTTTCGAAAATTGATGAGAAAACGCGCGTACCGGTCAATGCCCTGCTGTTGATGGTCATCCCTTCGGCCATCATTTCGTACCTGTATGCCTTTAAGATCTTCAGCTTCCAAACCCTGGCTCTGGATGCCACGGTTGTGATCGCCATCACCTTCCTAGGTTCGACGATCGCCGGTACGATCATGCCATGGAAAACCAAGGAAATTTTCGACGGCTCGCCTGTAGCCAAGTTTACGGTTCCTTCCTGGTTGGGCTGGTTGGTCACTCTGCTTTATGCTGTTTTTGCCATGTATCTGATCAAGATCTCCTTCACCTATGCCTGGAACATCATTAGTGGCATTGGGACAACCCAGCCAGGCTGGATGACATGGCTGGTTGTTCTCCTTCTAGGTGCACTGACTATCTTTAATGCCGGTATCTTGATATGGGTTCTCTACTACGTCGGCAAAAATGTATTTGGCGGAGCAAAAATGCCGCTGGTTACCCTGGCTGGTTTGATCTTCATGGGATTTTTGGATTGGTTGTTGGTGGTCTGGTTCTGGGATCCCACCACGGTAGATGGCTATCCGTTATATGCCATCGGCTGGTCAAACGTCAGTTCGATGTTCTTCATGCTGATCAATTACCTGGTTGCAGCGGCCATATATTTCGGATTCAGCAGCTACCGCAAGAAACAGGGAATTGATGTAAACAAGATTTATAAAGAAATCCCTGTCGAATGATATCTTAGTAAATATCAAGAGAGGTTGATAACAAGGAATTATTTTTACTATCAACCTCTCGTTATGGTTTTTTAAATTGACTGTAGATACCTTTGATGCTAAAATGTTAAAGTTACAATGTCTATTCTGAACTCTGAAAATTGGAAATTCAGGATGGAGGGGGATCTTTAACCGGCAGATGACGATGGAGGTGCAAATTAATAATGTAAACTGATGATTTCGAAAAAATCTGAATCATTTACCAGGAGAAAAGGAGAAATATGCGTACGAATAAGTTCGTTCTACCTATTTTTGTAGTTTTTGTTGTTTTGGCAACTGTTCTCTCTGCCTGTGGTCCGGCTGCAACCGCAGTACCCACTGCTGTAGCTGGCGTTGCAGATTCTGCGCTTGTCACGGCTGCAAAAGCTGAAGGTATGCTCACCACTATTGCACTGCCCGACGATTGGTGCAACTATCGTGAAGTTATTGACACCTTCAAAGCCAAATACGGCCTGACTGTCAACGAGCTCAACCCGGATGCTGGTTCTGGTGATGAAGTTGAAGCCATCAAAGCTAACAAAGATAACACCGGCCCACAGGCTCCCGATGTCATAGATGTCGGTTTTGCCTTCGGTACCTCCTCCAAGGCTGAAGGCTTGCTGATGCCATATAAAGTCTCAACATGGGACAGCATTCCCGCCGACGCCAAGGACCCCGATGGTTATTGGTACGGTGACTACTACGGCGTTATGGCTTTCCTGGTCAACACCGATGTTCAACCCAATGTTCCCCAGGATTGGGCTGACCTGCTCAAACCCGAATACCAGGGACAGGTTGCTCTCTCCGGTGATCCACGTACATCCAACCAGGCCATTCAAGCAGTGTACGCGTCTGGCCTTGCCAATGGTGGCTCACTTGATAATTTCCAACCCGGTCTTGAGTTCTTCAAACAATTGAATGACGCCGGTAACCTCATCCCGTTGATCGCAAATAATGGCTTGGTCGCCAAGGGCGAGATTCCTATCCGCGTTACCTGGGACTATAATGGTCTGGCCGCCATCGATTCGTTTGCCGGTAACCCAACCGCAGTCCTGGTAATTCCTGCAACCGGTCGCTTCGCAGGTGTGTATGTTCAGGCCATCAGCGCCTATGCACCGCACCCGAATGCCGCCAAATTGTGGATGGAATTCCTTTATTCAGATGAAGGTCAAACCCTTTGGATGAAGGGCTACTGCCACCCGATCCGCGAGGCTGATATGCGCGCCCGCAATGTCATTCCCGCTGACATTCTGGCCAAGCTCCCGGATGTCTCCGGTGCTGTATTCCCATCCGTTGCTCAACTGGATGCCGCCAAGGCAGCCATTACAACCGGCTGGGACACTGTTGTTGGCGCCAACATTCAGGCTGCCCCGTAATAAATTCATAAAGTTTTTATAAACGAGACCCAGCAAATTTGCTGGGTCTCTCTATAAAAAATTCAGTACAGCTTAGAGGTAGTAAATTATGATCCAAACCGCCCTCCCGGCTCGAAAAGAAAAAACCCCACCCTCGAAATTAAAAAACTGGATTGGCGTCATCCCCTTCTTTCTATTTGCCATACTTTTCCTCTTTTTACCTTCAGTTCGCTTGTTTATTGGCAGCTTCACGGATAACAGCGGGCAATTTACCCTGGATAATTTAGTTCAATTATTCTCCCAACAAGTCATCCTGGATGCTTACAAGGTAAGCATCCAGATCAGCACCGTAACAGCTCTTGCCGGTGGAATTTTCGGATTTATGCTGGCATATTCCGTCACGGTTGGCGGTTTGCCTAAACCCCTGCGAACCGCCCTTATCACTTTTTCCGGTGTAGCCTCCAACTTTGCTGGAGTCCCTCTGGCTTTCGCATTTGTAGCCACCCTGGGACGGACTGGTTTCATCACAGCCATTTTAAAAAATGTTTTTCACATGAATATATATCAATCGGGATTCAACCTGTATAGCTTTATCGGGATTTGCCTGACATATATGTATTTTCAATTCCCACTCATGGTTTTGATCATGGCTCCTGCCCTGGACGGCCTCAAACGGGAGTGGAAAGAAGCTGCCTTGAACCTGGGAGCCAGTAACCTGCAGTATTGGTTGAAAGTAGCCATGCCTGTCTTGCTACCTTCCATCCTTGGATCTATGATCCTCCTATTCGGAAACGCTTTCGGAGCATATGCCACAGCTTATGCTTTGACAGGAGGCCAACTGCCTATTGTCACAATCCTGATCGGTGCCCAGATCCGGGGAGATGTACTTCATAATCCTGGCCTGGGTTTTGCCATGGCAATGGGCATGGTGGTCATCATGGCCGTCTCCCTGGGAGGATATTCCTGGTTGCAAAGTAGAACCGAAAGGTGGTTAAAATGAATTGGGTATCCAAATTTAGAAAAATCCCTTTCTGGAGTTGGTTCTGGTTCATATTGGGAGTCATTTATTTTGTGTTACCCCTATATGCTACCCTGGATTTTTCCTTGCGGATGGAACGCGATACCTTGGGCTTTAAAGCGTACGCGGTAGCATTTCAAGATCCTGCATTCCTGAAAACATTTAGCTATTCAATCATGTTGGCAATCTTAACCATCATCGTCAGTGTTGCCCTGGTTGTTCCAACAGCTTACTGGATCCGATTACGCCTTCCAGAGGCACGTCGGATCGTTGAATTCATCACCCTCATGCCTTTCGTTGTGCCAGCCATCATCCTGGTATTTGGCTTGATCCGTATCTACAGTTCCCCATTAGAGATACCATTTACTTCCATAGTCCTGCTGCAACCTTTAACAAATTTCAAATTAGGAACCAATATTTTAATCATCGGAGGGTATGTGGTTCTTGGTTTGCCTTACATGTACCGCTCAGTAGATACGGGTATGCGTACCGTTGATGTACGTACGTTGACAGAAGCCGCACAAAGTATGGGCGCCAGTTGGGCGACAATTATCCTCAAGATCATTTTGCCAAATGTTCGCACTGCGTTGTTAAGTGGTGCGCTACTGACATTTGCCATTGTAGTCGGTGAAGTCATCCTGGCATCTTTTCTGGGTATCCCTGCTTTTGGCCCCTACTTATTCTTACTTGGACAACACCGCGCTTATGAACCAGCTGCGCTTTCCTTTACTACCTTCCTGCTGACCTGGGCAGCCATGGGGATCATTCAATTGGTCACCGGTGGACAGAGTCAGGCTGCTGGTGCGCATTAACTTAATGAGGTTATCATGGCATATCTTGAGCTCAACAATATAAACAAGTACTTTGGAAAAACAGCAGCTGTAGAAAATTTTAACCTTCAGGTGGAGCGTGGTGAACTGGTCTCTTTCCTTGGCCCAAGTGGATGCGGTAAAACCACTACTCTTCGCATGGTGGCTGGTTTTGAAACCCCCACACAGGGTAGGGTAATTATTAACAATGAGGATGTCACCCATAAGTCACCTAACCAGCGGGATGTAGGTATGATTTTTCAATCCTACGCTCTCTTTCCCAACCTGACAGTTGCAGGCAATATCGGCTTTGGTCTGAAAATCGCCAAAAAGCCGGCGGAAGAGATCCATAAGCGTGTACAAGATATGCTGGATTTGATCCACATGCCAGATTATGGAAACCGGTACCCCTATCAGTTGTCGGGGGGACAGCAGCAACGCGTTGCCCTGGCACGGGCGCTGGCGTTGAGTCCAGATGTCCTCCTGCTGGATGAACCTCTCTCTGCCCTTGATGCCAAGATCCGGGTTTCGTTGCGTTCTGAGATTCGTGCAATTCAGCAAGAACTGGGCATTACTGCCATCTATGTAACCCATGATCAGGAAGAAGCCTTATCCATCTCTGATAGGATCGTGGTCATGTACAACGGTCATATTGAACAGATCGGGTCCCCCTTCCAAATCTATAATTTCCCGGAAACAGCCTTCGTCGCCAGTTTCATCGGCACTCTGAACTCGTTTAATGCCGAAGTCACCGACCTGACGAACAATGTTTTGCGTGTTGGCGATCTGCGGCTGACTACTGCTGAAAATCTTGAAGACAGGAAAGTTGGTGACAAAGTCATGATCGCCATCCGGCCAGAACGTTTGAACTTTTCCTCAGATTTGAAGAAGGCAAACCTGATCGATTGTACAATCGAAAACATCACCTTCCTGGGGTCAATCGTTCGCATACAGGTCAAAGTTGGTGATCTCCGTTTGCACATGGACACTTTTAATAATCCATTCCTTGAACTTCCAAAGATCGGGGATAAGGCCGAGATCACTTGTTCGCGCGAAGCGGTGATCATCCTTCAGCATTAATCTATACGTTTCACAACGGCAAACGACTTTGTCCAAAGTAATTTTAGTTCTCTCGGATGCCCTGGGATATACCGTTGCCACACAGGGAATGGGGTATCTTGGGCATCTGGTTGAAAATAAACTCGCAAGTCTTTATAAAGTGATTGGCGAGTTACCCAGTATGTCGCGACCCATGTATGAGACCATTCACACCGGGTTGAAAACATCACAACATGGCATTATCTCCAACCTAGTCATCCGGCAATCAACTCAACCCAACCTATTTCAGCTGACGTCACAGGCAGGCAAAACAACTGCAGCGGCTGCATACTATTGGTTCTCAGAATTATATAACCACGCGCCCTTTGACCCTATTGAAGACAGGGAAGTGAATAACCGATCTTTATCCATCCAGCATGGACGTTTTTACACCCAGGATGAAACCCCGGATATTGACCTGCTGGCAACTGCCGGGATGCTTGTACGCAGGTATTCGCCCGATTACATGCTTGTTCACCCAATGGGTATGGACTACCTGGGTGAAAAATACGGAGCAGATTTCAGCCAGTACCGTAATCATGCCATCCGGCAGGATGAGTATCTGAGTGGTTATATTTCTGAATGGATGTCCCTGGGGTACAATATACTGGTTACCGGTGATCACGGTATGAACGATGATGGTTTGCATGGAGGCACCACTCCCAATGTGCGTGAGGTACCTTTATACTTGATGGGAGCAAGCATAGATGGTCTGGGTGACACACAGGAGATCGTGTCTCAATTACAGATCGCTCCCACCATTTGCAAATTACTCGGTCTTCCCATACCTGGAACAATGCCACATCCATCAATTTTATAAGTACCCATTAGTATCAATATATTGGGAACTTCCATCCGGGTGGAAAATTTTGTCCTGGAGAAATAAATGAGCTTGAAAGCAACAGCTGAAGCACCTGCCAATCTTGCGTTTGTAAAATATTGGGGCAAGCAGGATTCTGATTTACGTATACCTACCAACAATTCGATATCGGTTAATTTAAGTAAAGCGAAAACCATCACCAGCGTGGAGTTTGATTCAACACTCAATGAAGATCAGCTCTCTGTTACCAACCGTGACATCCCACTCGAATCCGATTTCTCAAACAGGGTTTTTCGACACCTCGATCGTATGCGCAGCCTGGCAGGCATAAACCAAAAGGCCATTGTCCATACGCAGAATACTTTTCCAACCGGAGTAGGGATCGCTTCATCAGCTTCAGGGTTTGCTGCCTTGACAATTGCAGCTTGTTCTGCATTGGGATTGGACTTGACCGAAAAAGAATTGTCAGAAATGGCACGCCTGGGTTCAGGCTCCGCTTGTCGCTCCATCCCGGATGGATTTACCGAATGGATCGCTGCTGACATTAATAACAGCTCCTATGCTGTCCAGATTGCACCCGCCGACCATTGGGATCTCAATATTGTCACTGTGGTTGTTTCAAAACAAGCCAAACAACTTTCTTCCACATACGGTCATTCTTTGGCAATGGCATCCCCTTTTTTCAAGGCCCGGCTTGAAAGCTTGCCCGTGCGCCTGGAAACTGTCCGGTCAGCCATACTGGGACGGGATTTCGACACATTTGGCCGGGAGACGGAAATGGAAGCGATTTCATTTCATTCCATTGCCATGACCTCTCCCATCCAAAATCCAGGCAGCTGGATATCAGGAGCATATTACTGGCTGCCAGAAAGTTTGGAATTGATACTTTCCGTTCAACAATGGCGCGGATCTGGTTTGGGTGTATATTTCACCCTGGACGCAGGCCCGACCGTGCACTTGATCTGTTTGCATAAAGACCTCGACCGGGTTATTTCCGCAGTGCATGAGGTCGAGTCGAGCAGATCAGATCGAAAATGGGATATTTTGATCAATGACCCTGCGATGGGAGCTCATCTCATCGCAGGGGATGACCTCGAATAAAATTTACTGAAATGGGAACTTTGTGAAAATTACAGCCTCCGCTCCTGGCAAATTAATGCTCTTTGGAGAACATGCCGTTGTCCACCAGCATCCCTGCCTGGTGACTGCAGTGGATTTACGCATTCAGGTCACCGTGGAAAAGATCGATGCTCCCATGATCTTCATTGAAACCCCTCTCCTTAGCCCAAAGGAACAATCATTTTCGCTTCCCTTAAATGAATTGTTCAACGACAAGCTTCTACACCCGCATACGAAATTTATTGTTGCATCCATCCGGAAAGTGTTTTCCAGGTACAACATACATCAAGGTTTGAAAATTCAATCCTCAGGACCGATCAATAGTTTTGGGTTGGGCAGTTCTTCAGCAGTTACAGTTGCAACCATCTTTGCACTGATCACCTTATTCGACATCGCTATAAAAAAACAACAAATATTTGATCTCGCCTATTCAGCAGTCATGGAAGTGCAGACAGTTGGTTCAGGTTTTGATGTGGCCTCGTCCACCTTTGGGGGTACATTGTTCTACCTTCCCACTCAAAAAATTGAGACTCTCAATGTGGATCACTTACCGCTTGTAATTGCTTATTCCGGGGAAAAGGTCAGTACTACCAATCTGGTGCAGGAAGTGGAACAATTGAGGTCGCAATTTCCCGAAATTTTGGATTTGGTATTTAAGGCAATCGGGAAAATCACTTCCAGTGCCAGGATTGCCATGCTCCAGAATAATTGGAAAACTGCCGGAAATCTGGCGAACATCAACCAGGGCTTATTGGAAAGCCTGGGGGTCAGCACACCCACTCTTAATAAACCCATTACGGCTGCCCGCTTATCCGGTTCATTCGGAGCCAAGCTTTCGGGCGCCGGGGGTGGAGATTGTATGTTCGCTATTGTTGATGAGCAGACCAGATCCAGAGTGGAGGCGGCAATCGAGTCTTCAGGAGCGCAGGTGCTCCACCTGAAAACCAACACAGAAGGGGTTCGATTGGAACCTGAGCTTGCCTGAGAATTGCTTTAGTTTCTTTGATTTTGACAATACTCTTTACAAAGGTCAGAGCCGTTATTTGATCCTGGATTTTTCAACTTACATAGAAAAGCAAGGTGTGTTTAAGTCCCAGGAACTCCATTATCTCCATTGTCTGTTGACAACTTACCTAGAGGGCAGAATCAACCGGCATGACTTTGCTGTGCAAGTCGTTAAATCTTATTATCGTGGTTTAACCGGATGCCCTGAAATTGAAATCGCTGAACTTGCACGCCAGTATTGGGATCAATTACAGACTGAGGCGTGGTTCCCATATACACACCAGTTACTCAATTTGGTAAACAAATTCACAACCACCATTCTCATCTCTGGTTCTCCGCTGGAGGTTCTCCATCATGTAATTAAACCTTTGGGTATAAGAGAGATTTATGCCTCCAAAGGTGTCATTCAAAACGGTGTTTACTCTGGAAGTATGGAACAGGAAATGGCCACTCAATCAGCCAAAGCCCGGTCAATGAGAGAATTATCAACCAAGCTTTCTTTTAACCCGACAACCTCCTTTGCATTTGGTGATTCTGAAAGTGATTTTCCCATGCTCCTGGCCGTGGATCCAATCAATGCATTTCTCTTGGGGGCAAAGGAAAGCCTGAAAAATAAAATAATGGATAATAACTGGAATCTGTTGGATAAAGATACGGAGATTCTGGAACACGTCCAAGCGCGCATTTCGAATTTATTCTCCTGATGAAGGGATCGGTTTTATCCTTAATAATCTTATTTTCATTCCCCTGGCTATGGTAAGATTAACCAGGTGACAGCCAGAACTTTTTCGTTGAATATTGACTGGCTGAAATAAAAACAATTATTCACGAGAAACCTTACCCATGTCAATCAACATTGCCCTTGCCCAGATCAATACCCGTTTGGGTGACCTCTCTTCCAACCTGGATCGACATCTTACCATAGCCAATGAGGCTTGCCAGAATGGTGCGGATTTGTTGGTTTTCCCTGAACTCTCATTAACCGGTTATTCTCTGCAAGATCTGGTTCCCCAGGTTGCAATTCGACCTTCAAAAGAAGATCCCGTTTTCAAGCACCTGTTACAGGCCAGCCTGGAAATAGACATGGTGGTAGGCTTTGTTGAAGAAGATGCACGCCATCGATTTTACATAGCGGCCGGATATCTTTCGAAAGGTGAGATCACCCACATTCACCGGAAAGTTCACCTTCCAACCTATGGGATCTTTGATGAAAAGCGGTTTCTGGCTGCTGGAGACACTTTCCGGGCTTTCGATACGCGTTTTGGCAGGGTTGGTTTATTGATCTGTGAAGACTTCTGGCATATCTCATCTCCTTACCTACTTTGGCAGGATGGCGCGGATATATTCTTATTACATTCTGCATCTCCTGGTCGTGGGATCACTGATAAGCATATTGGATCTGCTGATTGGGTTGAAACAATAAACCGGGCATATGCCGGTTTATTCACAGCTTTTTTTGCCCACTCCAACCGGGTTGGTTTTGAAGATGGCCTATATTTCTGGGGAGGCGCCACCCTTTTCGATCCAGATGGCAAGCTGATGGCTATGGGTCCATATGACCTGGAAGCCATCACCTATGCCGAGATGGATCTAAACCAATTGCGGCGTACTCGAACCCGCCTACCATTACTGAGAGATGAACGCCCCGAACTGGTGTTGCATGAACTGGGAAGGATACTAAAGCATGATTGACCTGCCTATAAACAGTGAACTTGTTCGAAATATACTCGTACGCTTCATTGATAGTGAAATCACGCGCGCCGGATATTCGCGTGCAATCATAAATCTTTCAGGTGGTATCGATTCGGCTGTCGCGTGCGTTTTAGCGGCCGAAGCACTTGGACCCGAAAATGTACTGGCAATTCGCATCCCTTACAAAACATCTGCGCCAGATTCTCTGGAACACGCTCAATTACTAATCGACCAGTTGAATATTCAGTCGCTGACCATCCCGATCACCGAAATGGTTGACTCCCTCATCGAATGTTTTCCTGATATGTCCAAGACTCGCAAAGGGAATATCATGGCACGTGCCCGTATGATCATTGCTTACGATCAATCTGAAGCATTTCACGGACTGGTCATCGGCACAGGTAACAAGACTGAAATCCTGTTAGGCTACACCACCTTGTTTGGCGACTCAGCCTGTGCAATTAATCCGATCGGAGATTTGTATAAAACCCAAGTCAGGCAATTGGCAGTGGATTTAAAAATTCCTCAGGTGATCATTGACAAACCACCCTCCGCTGATCTTTGGCTGGGACAAACAGATGAGGCAGAACTGGGTTTCACGTATGAAAAAGTGGATCAATTACTTTACCTGCTAATAGATCATCGCTATCAACCGGCTGAATGCATCCAGGCCGGATTTGAAGAAAAATTTGTACAGTCGGTTATCGATCGCATCCAGCGTTTCCAGTTCAAGCGTAGTTTGCCACCTATCGCCAAGATCAGCAGTCGCACAATTGGATCAGACTTCCTATTCTTTAGAGATTCGGGAACCTAAGCAACACTGAAACTTAGTACAATTCTTTATGTCCCTTCATATTCCCCCTTCTCTTCGCCATCGTAAATTTCGCCTACTCTGGCTTGGATTGTTGATCTCTGTTGCCGGCTCACAAATGCAGGTATCTGCCATTCACTGGCACATTCGTGAATTGACAGGGTCACCCGACCCACTCGCACTGGGGGGGATTGGTTTGGTTCGCATCCTGCCTGTGATTGTGTTTTCAATCATCAGCGGACCTGCTGCCGATACGTTAAACCGTCGCAACATCATGTTGATCACCCAAAGTGTCCAAGCCCTGACTGCAGTAGGCCTGGCAATCCTGACTTTCACCAGCCTGATCAACATTGGTCTTATCTACGCTCTTACAGCTCTTCAAGCTGCAGCCATCGCATTTGATCTGCCTGCACGGCATGCCATGATCCCAAACATAGTCCCGGAAAAGGATTTACCAAACGCCTACAGCCTCCAATCCATTGCTTTCAATACAGGTGCTATTATTGGTCCCATGTTGGGTGGCATTGTCATTGCCACATTGGGTCAGGGTTATACCTATTTATTTAATGCCATCTCTTTTTTTGCAGTCATCATGGCATTGATAATGATAGGAAAAGTAACCCAGGATATGAAAAAAGCCTCCGGGATCAGTCTATCTGCTGTGCGTGAAGGCATCCGATTTATATTCTCCCGGCCAATCATTCTCTCCACCATGTTGATAGACTTCTTCGCAACTTTTTTTGCTTCAGCCAACACCATGTTGCCAATTGTCGCCCGTGACATCCTCAAAGTTGGAGAAGTTGGGTACGGGTTCCTGTCTGCCGGGCAATCCATCGGTTCGGTGACTATCGGTCTGGTCATATCACAGGTACCAGAGATTAAACGTCAGGGTCAGATTTTCCTGGGTTCCGTCTTCTTATTTGGATTTGCCACCATCCTGTTTGGCATTTCTCATGCCCTCTCCCTGTCCATGCTGGCTTTAATTGTGATGGGGGCGGCAGATACTGTCAGTACCATCATTCGTAACACTGTGCGCCAGCTCCACACACCTGACCATATTCGTGGACGAATGGTCAGTATCAATCAAATTTTCTTCCAGGGTGGCCCTCAATTGGGTGAAGTGGAAGCCGGAATCGTTGGCAAGTTATTCGGTGTCCCGGCAGCTATTATTTCAGGCGGGATTGGCGTTATCCTGGCTGTCTGGTGGATCGCAAACAAGTGGCCTCAGCTACGACTTTATAATGGCGACGAGTCCATCCCCGTAGGTGCCACAACTGAGTGAGAATTGGCTAATTCGAACGATTCTTTTGGAATAAAATGATTCTTGAGATAAAATAATATTTAATCACAAAGGCTAGGATTTCTTAACCTTTCCATAAATAGGAGGAACATTAATGGATCCAGTTATTCTATCGCGATGGCAATTTGCCACAACAATCGTGTATCACTTTTTTTTTGTTCCTCTCACCCTCGGGTTGGTTTGGTTCGTAGCCATTATGCAAACGATGTATTACCGAACCGGTAACGAAACCTATCATAAAATGACAAAATTCTGGGGAAAATTATTCCTCATAAATTATGCCATGGGTGTTGTCACCGGAATAGTGCAGGAATTTCAGTTCGGTATGAACTGGTCTGAATATTCCCGTTATGTCGGTGATATTTTCGGGGCTCCCCTGGCAATTGAAGCCCTGCTGGCATTTTTTATGGAATCCACCTTTCTGGGGATCTGGTTATTTGGTGAAGGGAAACTACCCAAGCGGATCCATCTGGCAACCATCTGGCTGGTCGCCATTGGATCAAGTATATCGGCCTTGTTTATCTTACTCGCTAATGGTTTTATGCAGCATCCTGTGGGATATATGATCAATAACGCAGCCCACCGTGCCGAGCTGGTTGACTTTTTAGCCCTGGCTACCAATCCAAAAGGCTGGTTGTTCTTCTGGCATACAATTTCTTCCGGATTCGCCACTGCAGCGCTATTCATACTTGGGATCAGCGCCTGGCACCTTGTCCGCAAACAAGCCGAGCCAGTCTTCAAGAAATCATTTGCCATGGCTGCCATTATTGGTGCTATTGCCGTAGCCAGTGTTGGTCTGGCTGGTCATTCCCAGGGTCAGGAGATGCGTATATACCAACCGATGAAACTTGCCTCACTAGAGGGTATGTGGGAATCAGAACAACCCGCATCTTTTTCCCTGCTTACCATTTTTGACTCGAGTGGAAAACAGAAAGTTTGGTCACTGCGGATTCCCTATGTGATGAGCTTTCTAGCCTGCAATAATTTCTCATGCGGAATTCTTGGTGTGGATGAGCTTCAGGAGCAGTACCAAAATGAATATGGGCCTGGCGACTACATTCCATTGATGGTGCTCACTTACTGGAGTTTTCGCCTGATGGTTGGATCGGGGTTGGTTATGCTGGTTGTTACGTTTTATGCAGTTTTCCTCATTTGGAAGAAATGGCCGGAGAAGTGGACGAAATGGCTAAAGTGGATGCCTTTTATGATCGGATTGCCGCTGCTTGCAAATTCCACCGGTTGGATCCTGACTGAATCAGGTCGTCAGCCGTGGATTGTGCAGGGACTTCTTAAAGTGGAAGACGCTGTCTCCCCCAATCTCACCAGCGGAATGATCTGGTTCAGCCTGATCGGGTTTGCTTTACTTTATTCTGCCCTGATAGTAGCAGATGTGTACCTGATTATAAAATTCGCCAAGGTAGACCCGGATATCGAAATAAAAGAATTTGATAACCTTACTCCGTCGATAAGCGGATCAGGAAACTAGCGGGAGGTTATGGCAATGTCTCTTGAGCTCTTACAAACACTCTGGTTTATATTGATCGCTGTTTTGTGGGTGTGTTTCTTCTTCCTGGAGGGCTTTGATTTTGGGGTAGGTATGTTACTGCCATTCCTGGGAAAAAACGACACCGAACGGCGCTCCATCATCAATACCATTGGACCCCATTGGGATGGAAATGAAGTCTGGTTGTTGACTGCCGGGGGCGCGACATTTGCGGCATTTCCGCACTGGTATGCCACACTCTTCAGCGGATTTTACCTGGTTCTCTTCCTGCTGCTGGTCGGTCTTATCGTTCGTGGAGTTGGATTTGAATTTCGCTCCAAGGATAATAATCCAAAATGGCGTTCCTTATGGGATTTGTGCATCTTTGCAGGCAGCGCCCTCCCAGCCCTGATCCTGGGAGTCGCCTTTGCCAACCTTGTCAAAGGTGTTCCCATCAATGCAAACATGATGTACACAGGCAATCTCCTGACCTTGTTGAACCCCTATGGCTTGATTGGTGGATTAACCCTGGTGGCAATTTTTTTGTTTCATGGGATCAATTTTCTGAATATGAAGTTGACAGGTGACCTGCTGGAACGATCCAGGCGCCTGGCACCCAAGGTATGGTTGGTTGCATTTGTTTTCCTATCAGGCCTGATGATTGCCACAATCCTGATTACTGACGGCTATGCGCAACATGGTTTGAGAGCCATTATTCTCCCATTAATCGCATTACTGGCCTTGGTGCTGGCTGGTATTCTCCTGCGTCAAAAACGCGAAGGCTGGGCTTTCGCATTTGCGGGTATTTCAGTCCTGCTTATCCCGGTGACCTATTTCGAAATCATGTTCCCACGCGTCATGGTTTCAAGTACCAATCCCAATTTCAGCCTGACTATATCCAACGCATCTTCTTCTGCATATACCTTGAACGTGATGAGCATCGTTGCTTTGATTTTTGTGCCTCTGGTTCTTGGTTACCAAATCTGGTCTTACTGGGTATTTAGAAAAAGGTTGGATACGAATCCTGATAAGCTGCATTATTAAATATAAGATTTAATAATAAGTTCATGAAATTTCAACCCTGCTCTTATTTATTTCAAATACATGAAAAAAAGAACATTCTCGCTTATAATTTTAAAGGATGACCTGGCTGGGATTATTACAATCATCTGACAGCCGCAATGTTAATTTAATTCATTGGAAAGGAGATTTCTCATGAAAATTAATTTCGCCATGTGGAAGACAGCACTATCCACATTAGTTAAAATGGATAGCAAACAGGAGTGGGACCAACTCGATATCATCTCAAAATGGCTTATAGCCACTCGCTCAGGCGTCACCATTGTGACTATATACGCGTGCATGATTGCAGGAATTCTGGCTTATCGGGATCTAAATTTTGCCTTCTTCCCCTGGTTGATCGTCACCCTGGGTTTATTCGTTGCCCATGGTACCAACAATTTATTGAATGATTATACAGACTTCTCGCGTGGCATTGATGCTGATAATTACTTCCGAACACAATACGGTGCTCATCCACTTGTTCAAAACTTTTGGACGAAGAAGCAGCAGTTAACCTGGTTTGCCACCAGCGGGGTAATTGCCAGCCTGTGTGGGGTTTATGCGCTTTTTTATACCAATTTTTCGCCCATTATTATTGGCCTGATCGTCTTTGGTGCCGTGGTGTTATTATTCTATACTTGGCCACTAAAATACATGGCTTTGGGTGAATTAGCCATTTTCCTGATCTGGGGTCCAATCATGGTGTCTGCAGTTTATTTGGTTCTTGCCAGGGGTTGGATCGACAATATCTGGCAGATTGCCCTGGCAGGCGTTCCGTTTGGATTAAGTGTTGTCAGTATCAACCTTGGAAAACACATCGATAAATCAGATGATGACAGGAAAAAACATGTCAGCACATTACCGGTTTTAATCGGCGAAAAAGCCGCCAGGTATTTGAATATGTTGGTTCTGCTTTTGATCTATATCGTTATCATCTACCTGGTCTTCATTACTCGTTATTTTTCCCCGGTAATATTAATCGTATTTCTGGCAGGTAAACGCTGGTTGTATGCTTTTGGTGCATTGTCCAAACCACGTCCGACGGAACCACCGAAGGAATGGCAGGGGTGGCCTACCTGGTTCTCAGGTTTCTCCTTTTACCATAACCGCCTGTTTGGTGACCTTTTCCTAATTGGTCTATTATTGGATACCTTTCTGCGCATCTTCCTGCCTAATTTTTGGCCACTGGCATAATTACCTATTTAAACCCAACGTTTGCTCTACAACTTTGTCAAGATGGCGATGATTATGTTGACTTTAGGAACGATTCGTCTTATACTTTTGACAGGATAAAATCGCTTATGCGAGTATTAGTGAGACATTTCGACCGATTTATTTGAAGGCATGCCTATTTTTTGCGTGCCTTTCTTAATTCTATTGCTAAATAATCAAAGGAACTTTAGTGACGGGGTGTTGGTGTGAAGAAATGAGCTTCTCTCACTTCTATACACCAACCTTCCCCGAATAATTGAAGAGAACAAATTCATAATAAGGAGAGATGATATGGACTATGGAATGATAGGAAAAATTGAAAAAGCTAAACGTTATGCCCAGGAAAGAAACCGCTTTTTATTTGAAGCGTTTACCGTAAAGATTAATGGGGAAAACAACTCGCATAGTGTTAAATTTACAGATAATCAATGGCAATGTGATTGTGATTTCTTCCAGACACGAAATGTCTGTACTCATACCATGGCTCTGGAAGAAGTACTGAAAGGCATGCTGCCTGCTGTTGAACCAGCCTGAGTAAACCGTCAAGGGATATAATCCTTATCTACCCTCAATCAGAGGGTAGATTTTTTTAAAGCCCGGCTCACTCATTTCCAATTTTCAGGTAAAATCAACTTCATGAAATCTCTGTCCCGTCGTGATTTTCTCAAACTTGGCAGCCTGGCTATGGGCAGTCTGGCCTTTACTCCATTCCTTCCACAGATAACTGAATTTAACGATGTGGATCTTGTCCGTATTGGTACCAAGTCTGTGAGTGTTTACAGCAAACCTTACGATACAAGTAATATCGTCACAACCTGGAAGCAGGATGAGGTTGTCAATATCTATGAAGTCATAACCGCTGAAACTCCCGCCTATAATCCAATCTGGTATCGTGTTTGGGGAGGGTATATGCATCGCGCCCACCTGCAACGGGTAAAAATCATTTACAACACTCCGGGAAACAATATTTCTGAAAAAGGTCAATTAGGTGAGATCACTGTCCCTTATACGGATAGTATGCATTTTACACAAAATTTTGGATGGAACCTCAGCAACCGTCTATATTATGGAACAGTACATTGGATCGTCGGAATTGACGAAGGACCTGACAAACAACCCTGGTATCGTCTCCGGGATGAGCTTAATAGCGCAATCTATAATGTTCCCGCCATTCATGTCCGCCTCATCCCAGATGAAGAACTAGCTCCGATCACCCCGGAAATCCCATTCAACCAGAAAAGGATCGATGTACAACTTAGCTCTCAAACCCTGACGTGCTATGAATATGATAATATTGTCCTGCAAACCAAGGTCTCAACCGGGTTGCCCAGCACAACCATTGTTGAAGGGATTCCTACTGCGACCCCCAAAGGGGATTTTAATGTCCAAGTTAAGATGCCGTCCAAACACATGGGTGATGGCAATTTAACTTCTGATCTGCAAGCTTACGAGTTGGTGGGGGTGCCCTGGAATTGTTTCTTCACACAGCAAGGACATGCTTTTCATGGGGCTTATTGGCATGATAATTTTGGAGTTCCCATGAGTCATGGATGTGTTAATATGCGCATTGCCGACGCCAAGTGGCTATTCTTATGGTCCATGCCAGTCGCGAAACCTGGCCAGGAATCCACCATCAATTACGGAACCAGTATCCACATTTACTAAAATAATATTATGCCTTCACTAAACTGGCCAGATAAAGCTCTGAACCCCCTACCCCCGGCTGAGTTTACGCTAAAATCGTACATTTACCCAGATGGAGAGGACTATCCTTCCAAGTCTCCTGAAAACCACCTGTATTTAGGTGATAACCTAAAAATCATGGCGGCACTTTTGCCAAAATATGCCGGCCGCATAGACCTGATATACGCAGATCCCCCCTTTTTTACCAATAAAAATTTCTCCGCACGAATTGGAAGAGGGGAGGATTCCCGTCGCCCAACCGAATGGAAATTGAGCGATGGTTATACTGACCACTGGAAAGATATTGATGCATATCTGAGTTTTCTATATCCGCGCCTGGTTTTAATGTACCAGTTATTATCACCGACCGGAAGCTTTTACCTGCATCTAGATTGGCATGCAGACGCTTATGCCCGTCTTTTATTGGATGAGATATTTGGACGCGATCGTCTTATCAATCAGATTGTATGGCTGTATCATGGACCTTCGCCAATCCGTAATGCGTTCAACCGAAAACACGATACAATTTTTGTGTATTCCAAAACTAAGGATTACACCTTCAACTGTGATGCGATCCGCGAACCATATAATCCCAACACAGTCAAAACATTCGCTTCTTCATCAAAAGCTGGGTTTGGAAAAATCCCGAATCTTGAACGCGGAAAAGTCCCTGAAGATTGGTGGTATTTTCCTGTGGTAGCCCGGTTGCACAATGAACGTACCGGATACCCCACCCAGAAACCAGAAGCATTGCTTGAACGAATCATTCGAGCTTCATCCAAACCCGGTGACCTGGTTGCAGATTTCTTTTGTGGTTCAGGGACGACTCCCCTGGTTGCATCCCGTTTGGGTCGGCGCTTTCTCGCGGCAGATGCAACCTGGCGGGCATTTAATACCACCCGCATCCGTCTGGCTGGATTACCGTCAAAACCCTTCAGCATCTGGCATGAGAAGGCTTTTAATATTCCCCTAGCACAGATTAAAATCAAAGCACAGATTAAGGATTCAAAAATATCCCTGATCGATCCTCCGGATCTAGATTATTGGGAAATGGATCCTGATTGGGATGGAAAAATATTCAAGAGTGCAGCCCAACAAATTCGCCCAATTCGAAATGGAGAAATTCCTTTATTCCTCAATTATCCTACCCTTGGGGATAGGATTAAGATCCAGGCTGTTACAGTAAACGGAGAATTAACAGAATCGGTGATAAAAACCGGAATTCAATAAATTTCCCACTAATTAAAGATCCAATTGATAGCCCACCCCACGAATTGTTTTTAGAAATTGTGGGTGTTCAGGCTCAACCTCAATAGCCCTGCGCAGCCAGGAAATATGCACATCCAGGGTACGAGTATCTCCCGTATAGTCGGTTTCCCATACCCGGGAAAATAATGATTTACGTTCAAGCACTTCGCCATGCTGATGAATCAGGATGGATAACAGGGTGATCAAGCGGGGTGTCAGTCGTGTTCGTTTTCCCAAGCAGCGCACGATACGTTGTTCAGCATCCAGACGAATGGGACCAATTCGAAGCGTTTTATCACTTTCCATTGGCAATACATGCTTCAGGCGATTCACTAATTTCTGTACCGTGAACGGCAGGTTGAGAATTACATCCGCATACCCATTTTCGACCACAACCCCATTATCGAGGATCAGAATAACGGGTATATTCTCCGTTACTGCCCGTAAAGATTGGCATATCCTTTTTCCTGTTGTACGAATTGATGCAGCGGAAACAATAATGGCATCGGGTAAGATACCAGCTTCCAAACAGTCAAGCGCATCTTTTCCACTGGAAGCCAGTTCAACATCAAAACCCTTCCTGCGAAGGGCAGGTGTGAAGGCGGGGTAATCTGATCGATTTCCTTCGATGATTAATAGCGTTGCTGATCCCATTTTTATTTTCAAATAATCGCAATCCTTTTAGGTTTCTTTAACATTATACTCCAATGTTAAAGAAATAAAAGAGACCCAAAGGGACTAATTTCAGACTATAATCACTCATCATAGTTGGAGGCGGTCATGGCAGACCCCAAAAAAATCATCCGAGCTCTTCCTGAACATGGTTGGTGTTTTGTTTGTGGCAGGGATAATCCAAAAAGCCTCGAAGTGAGATGGAATTTAATGGAAGATCAATCCATATCCACACAAGTAACTTTGGATTTATCCCAGCAAGGCCCACCAGGTTTCGCACATGGAGGCGCATCCGCAGCCTTACTTGATGAGGCTATGGGAAGTGCTGTTTGGTCAGCCGGTTATCAGGTGGCAGCTGTTAATTTACAGGTGAACTACCTTAAGCCTCTACCTTTGAATCAACCCATACGGGTGAATGCTAATATTGAAAAGACTGAAGGCCGGGCAGTGCATGCCAATTCATCAATAAGCCTAGAAGATGGAACCATTCTAGTTACAGGTCATGGAGTTTATGTGGAAGCGCCATTTCTGTTTGAAAAAATATGGAAGCATATTAATCCTTACGACTAACACGCAAACCTTCCCTTTATATCAACCCTCTGGTAAAATCACACCCCGAAGCGTAGTACCCTTCGCTTCAACTATCTCATCTCGAAAGGGCTTGACCATGAAAGTATTGTTAATAAAAGATGTTTACAAACTAGGACGTGCTGGAGATTTAAAACGGGTTGCTGACGGATACGGACGCAACTACCTGCTACCGCAAGGCTTGGCAGTATTGGCTACTCCGGGGGCTTTAAAACAAGTGGAGTTCATTCGTTCCAAGGCATCTGAACAACGGGCAGTCATTAATAAGGAAATGGGTGCTGTAGCCGAACAACTATTGAAACTCTCACTGGCTTTTCCCGCTCGTGCAGGTGAGACTGGAAAACTATATGGTTCCATTACCAGCCAGGATGTCGTTGATGCAATCCAGAGTAAATCTGGTATTGCAGTTAAACGTCACCAGATTGATATGCAACCTTTACGTATGCTTGGTGAACATACAATCCAGATTCGGCTGACAATGGATCTTATTCCAGAATTAAAGGTTTTTGTCTACCGTGAAGGTGAAGCTGGACCGAGAGCTGAAACTGTCAAAGTCGATGAGGTTGCCACACCCATCGCTGAAACTCCAAGCGAAGAATAATTCCCCACAAAGGATTGGAATATTGAAATATCACCGGTTCCACCAAAAGGGGTGCCGGTGATATTTCCTTTTCTGTCTCATGTCTGAAACTCCTGGAATCATACTAAAGAACAGGCGCGAATCCAAAAATCTCAATATTGCACAGGTAGTCAAGCGAACGCGCATACGGGCACATTACATTCAGGCAATGGAAGCGGATGATTTTGCATCTCTCCCATCTCCTGTGCAAGCGCGAGGATTTTTGCGCGTCTATGCTGAATTTCTTGAGCTGGATGCCAATGACCTGATCTCCAGCTTGGAGCCTCATTCACGATTTTTCATCCAGCAAACAACTGACAAACCCAATTCGAATGTGGACAGCGACAAATTGGATGGTATCGATTTGATCCCGCCGTCATCCCCTGCAACTGTCCTCCTTGCTACGATTAACACTCCACCCGAACCTTCAGATAATCATCCAATTGAAGAAGAAAATGGCCTTCAATTCGAAACCGAATCAGTACCGATACAGTCTCCGGAATCTCTTGCTCCAAGCAAGTCAAAATATTTTTTTTTCTCCATAGGTGAACAACTTAGACTTCAGCGTGAGGCATTAGGTCTTTCACTCAACGAGGTCGAAAAGCACTCGCATGTACTCAGACGTTACCTCGAATCCATCGAAGCAGGAGATTTTGAAAATTTACCTTCCTCTGTTCAGGCCCGTGGTATGCTAATCAATTATGCCCGTTTCCTGGAGATCGATCTGGAAGAAATCTTGCTGCGCTTCGCGGATGGTTTGCAAGCGCAACTGCTGGAGCGACAACAACCCAATCATGGTATCCCTGGTTCATCATTCAAAGGTTCGAAGCAATTATCTGCATTCAAACGATTTATTTCCATTGATATGTTATTCGGCGGCGGATTGATCATTTTGTTGATTGTCTTTGCAGTATGGGGAACCGGAAGAGTTATCGATCTGTATAAACCACCTGCTTCTTTGGCAACTGCCGCTTCCATATCCGATATCATCCTGACACCGCTTCAATCTGCCACAATTGAGGGACTCGATTTGACACAACCTGCCCTGTTACTCACCAATACACCTGCAGCGAATTTCACCCAAATCTCCGGAATCCCAACAGGTCAACAAGGTCAGGTACAGGTTTATGTAGTTGTACTTCAAAGGACATGGCTGCGCATTATTGTGGACGGGGAAATCTTACTTGAAGGCAGAGTGGAACCAGGCAGTGCTTACCCGTTCAGCGGAAACAACCAGGTGGAAGTTCTCACCGGAAATGGTTCAGCCCTACAAATCATCTATAACCAGGCAGACCAGGGAGTGATGGGCATTTTTGGAGAGGTAGTCGACAGGATATATACTCAAAATTCCATCCTTGAGCCTACTGCAACCATTACCCCCACACCGACCATCACACCTAAACCAAGTTTAACACCGCACATAACCAAAACACCTGTGCCAACACGCACGCTCATTTTCTCTCCAACACCTTTGGTTAATCCTTAGTCATTACCAATGAATTTGTTGATTTATGCCGGTAGAAATTTAAACTCTAAAAAATAGATGTCATCCGAATTATCGAGAAGTATCTCAAGCGATATTGATAGGAATCATAAATTATTATGAAACAAAAAACTTTTCACCTGATATCCCTGGGTTGTGCCAAGAACACCGTCGATTCAGATTCCATGGCCCAATTATTGGTCCAGGATGGTTTTCAGCCCATGGATGATCCAAAAGATGCCAGTGTGTTGATCGTAAATACCTGCGGTTTTATCGGTTCAGCACGCGAGGAATCCTATTCCGTATTACGTGAGCTTGCAGAACAAAAATTACCCGATCAAGTATTGATCGCTGCAGGATGCTTAACCCAGCGCTATGGCAGGGAAGTTGCATTGCAGGTTCCAGGCATAGATGGAATTCTGGGGACACGGCGTTGGATGGATATTGTGCAACTGGTCAGACAAATCCGCCAGGGACCCCACCCAGAACCACTGTATCATTTGCCCGATTCCCCTACGGTTGGAAAGGATGAAGGCGCTACCATTAGGGTCAGCGTGGCTGGAGCCAGCGCCTACTTAAAAATTGCAGATGGTTGCCGGCGACCGTGCGCTTTCTGTGCCATTCCCCTGATCAAGGGTACGACTGTCAGTCGTGCCATGGGTGTTATTATCAAAGACGCTATACAATTAAAAGCTACCGGTGTGTGTGAGATAAACCTGATCGCTCAGGATACAACCGATTATGGGCACGATCTGGGCATGAAAGACGGTCTGGCTATTTTGCTTGAGAAATTAACCGGTGAAGTTCCGGACATGGAATGGTTACGAATCATGTATGCTTATCCAGGATATGTAACCGACCGCCTGATCGATTGTATGGCTTCCAATGCACAAATCCTACCCTATTTGGACATGCCTTTACAGCACGCCCACCCGGATACACTCAAACGCATGCACCGTCCGGCAAATATCGATTGGGTTCATAAGACCCTGGCCAAAATGCGCGCAGCACTACCCAACCTGGCAATCCGGACCACATTTATTGTTGGCTATCCGGGTGAAACCGAAGCAGAATTCCAAAGTTTGCTCGATTTTGTTGCAGAAATTCGGTTTGACCGTGTTGGGACATTTAAATATTCTTTTGAACCCGGCACATTCAGCGAATCATTTGGTGATCCCATTCCCGAGGAAGTTAAGGAAGAGCGCTACCAAAGATTGATGGAAACACAGCAAAATATCTCGCTTCAGATCAACCAGGGATTTGTTGGTAAGACGCTGGATGTTCTTATGGAAGGTTACGACAACGGACTTTCCATTGGCCGTTCGTATCGGGACGCGCCGGAAATTGACGGCCTAGTGATCGTAGAAGGCAAAGCCAAACCAGGCAAGATCGTCCCGGTCCAGATAACGGGCGCCATGGCCTATGACTTAACAGGAACCTTACGGGTTGGCGGGAATATCTGATGGCATGGGGAATGTGGTTAAATCTGGTGTAGGTATTCCTGTACTTATCTGGGGAATAGCGGTGGACTCGGGCTGGTTCTGATTCTCGCATTGCTCCCAGACATATGTGGCTGTCGGTACCACCAGGCTATTATCCTGGTTTGAGATCAATAAACCAGCGTCATAATATTCTCTGGCGCCACAAACATCCCCACTGGCAGCCAGGGAGTCTGCATACATGATGGAGGCAATCCGATAACGCTGCATGGATGTCATACAGGATGAATCCTGCATGTAGGGCATGTTAATATATAGCAAGTCAAAATAATACAGAACCTGGTTCCAGTCTATATCCCAGAAGCTTGCCCCAGTGATATAGATACGTGCCCAGTTTCGCAGGCCCTGGGCATAATCGTCCAAGGGTCCAAACCGCTCTGCCAGCGTAAGATCATAAATTCCACCTTCCAGGCTGATGGCTTTACAATCCTGATTGACAATCTTGCCCTCTCCACGTTGGATCAGGGCAATATAATACATCCCATCCACTTCCACAGTTTTATAGGTAGGATCAGCTTTGCGTAATGCGTCCAGGTTTTCCAGCGCCCCCTCCCAATCAAGTCCGGCAATGGATGTGCGCGCCTGGGTGAATATGGCTTCTGCTTCCCGTAGATCTGGTGTTGCCGTGAACATGGGGGTTACTTCCACAGATGTTGTTGGAAAAAGGCTAAGCTTTAGAAGAACTTCCACAAGTTTATCTTGTACACCAGGGTAATTTGGGTTTTGTTGGATAACAAATTGAAAATTTTTTAATGCCACCTGGTACAAACCACTTTCCAGAGCTTTTACACCCGTTTGAAATTGTTCATCAATTTGTTGGTTCAATATTACCGAGGCTGCCTTGCGCCGGTCCCCCAGTCCAGAAGTGTAACCAAGTAATATTCCAACAGCCAATATGAATAAAAAGACCAGGATCGTGATCCAAAGGGATGAGCGTTTTTTTGCAGGAGAAACCACTACAGATGGTTGGGTATCATTTATCTCGGACATGCTCGTAATTATACTCCAGGTAATATCGTAAGAAACCGTCAGGTTAAGGATGGCAAAATGGATCGATTAACCATACCAGCTATTAGTCAATTTACTTCTTCAAAGTTGGAACAACAAGCGTAATTCGGAATATATGATCGGTAATGCCACTACCCCACCAATAATCATCCCCACCAGTGCAGTGATATATCCCGGACCTGGAAGGTAAACCGCCACGGCATAGGTTACCGCGCCGCTCAAAATTGCCGCAAGCAACCCGCGCCAGAGGGCTGACCAGGCAATGACTTTTCTTTCCATCTTCCGGTTAAGCCACACAAAAAGGATGATCGCTTCGAGAGTGATGGCCATTTCAGCCAAGGCAATGACCGGGGCTCCAACTGCGGGGAATAAATTTACAGCCAGCAACCCGATGGATAAATATGAAACGATCCGTATCAGGACGCCATATAGAGGAACCATGGCTTCTTTCCTGGCATAAAATGCACGCGCCAAGACTTCCTGGATGGCATAACCGGTCAATACCAGCAGGTAAGCTCTCAAGGTCCAGGTCAACATATTGGTTCCAGTGTCACCAAATTTGAATGCAACTGCAAGCAACGGTTTTATACCAGCTGCCATCACCGCTGCAATTGGCAGGGTGATCGCAATCAGAACACGCATCGCTTTTTCAATGATCTCCCGGAAGGCAATCCATTCCTTTCGGGCTGCATGTTCAGCCAGCGTTGGCAGGATTGCGGTTGCTATGGCAGTACCGATCAGGGTCTCGGGGACCTGCATGATCATCCAGCCATAAGTCAGCGATGAAGCCGCTCCTATTTGACCCAACCGTGAGGCAAAATTATCCCGTGCAATGAACATCAGTTGTATGAAGAACATGGTCAATAAGCGTGGCCCAACCACCTTAAAAACTTCAATGACCCCAGTATTGCGTACATCGACAGCCGGATTCCAGTGGAATTTATATTTGACCAACCCCGGTATCTGAATGGAAAGGTGCAGGATCGCTCCAATGATCACTCCATACACCAACCCATGAACGCCCAACCCAAAAGAAGGCAGTTTTATAAAGCCAATCTGATATGGCTTGGATGGAGACAGCACCAGGGCACCGAAGATCTGCCCCAGGTTGTATAGAATGGGAGCCAAAGCGGGAAACAGAAAATGTTGGTTGGCCTGCAAACCAGCCATGACCAACCCGCTGATCGAGAAGATGCAGGTCGCAATCAAATTCAAACGCATTAATTCTACGATCAAATGTTGCTGCTCCTGATTAAAACCCGGAGCAATCCCAATTTGTGAGCGAACGATCGGGTCAGCAAAAATCGCCACCACCACAGCCAGGCCAGCAGTGACCAGGAATGCCAGGTTGGCAACTCTTGAGAAAAGATCCCAGGTAGCACTCTGACCGCGCGTGGAGAGATACTCAGACAATACCGGGATGAATGCCATGGCCAACGCACCGCCCGAGATCAGCGCAAAAAGAAGATCTGGCAAATTATTAGCCACATTGAAAGCATCCAGTTCAAATGTCAGTTTGTACTGGCGTGCAATCAAAATGGATCGCCCAAAGGCAATCACCTTATCCAGCGCAAATAAAAATCCAAGCAATAGGGATGTGCGGGTCAGATGGGATAATTTTCGCATGAAGGTTTACAACTGGATATTATTCCAGGCTGCCGATCTCAGCTTCAACAACATCCAGTATCTCTCCTGATTTAACCACAGCCATCATGACATTATGGTCAATATGGAGAGGTCTGTCTTCATCAAGATGAGGCACATGGTTGCGAACCACTTGGCGGGCAACATTAACACCGCTTCCGGGGGTAAATTCCCGAAAGTCTAAAGCCTGCGAGGCAGCCATAAATTCGATCCCCAAAATGCCATATGCGTTGTTAAGAATTTGTCCATTCTTCAGGGCAGTATTCATGCCCATGGATACAAAATCCTCCTGGTCAGCTGCTGCCGGGATGGACTGGATGCAGGCTGGTGCAGATAAAATACGCTGCTCAACGATCAACATATCTGCAGTGTACTGGCTGAGCATCATGCCGGAAAACATCCCGGCCCCTTTGGTCAGAAATGGAGGCAATCCCTGACTGAGGGCTGGATTGGTTAAGCGGTTAAGCCGTCTTTCCGAAAGAACACATACCATCGTAATGGCCACCCCTGCCATATCCATTGGCAGGGATACCGGGGAACCCTGGAAATTAGCACCCGTGAGGGTTAACCGGTCTTCCGGCAGGAAAATAGGGTTATCTCCCACCCCGTTCAATTCGATCTCTACCTGGCTGCGGGCATACTCAACCGCGTCATGGGCAGCACCTATCACCTGTGGAGACGAGCGCATGGAATAGGCGTCCTGAACCTTGGTTTTAACCTTACCGGTTGCCAGATCGGAGCCCGCAATGCACTTAAGGATGGCATTGGCTGATCGAATGGCGCCCTTAAACCCTCTCAAGGTATGCAAACGCGAGTCATAAGGTTTCAAATTGGCAAGCAGGGCTTCCAGGGAGATGGCACAGGCTATTTCTGACTGTTTCAACCAACGATTCATATCGTAAAGATTTAAAGCACTCATGGATGTCAACAGGTTGGACCCATTGATTGTGGCCAATCCATCACGAGCCTGCAGATTTGGAATGGAGATACCCGCCCGTTGCATGGCTTCACACCCTGGCAAGCGTTCACCCTGATACCAGGCTTCACCCTCCCCCATCAAGAGCAGCGCAATCTGCGACATGGGAGCCAGGTCCCCACACGCCCCCACCGACCCTTTCTGGCAGACAACCGGGGTGACACCTTTATTGAGCATCTCGACCAGGGTTTGGGTTATGATCGGACGGCAGCCAGAATTTCCGTGGGCGTGAACATTGATGCGGGCTGCCATGGCTGCCCTTACCTGCTCAACCGGCACCGGATCACCAATCCCGGCTGCGTGGTTATAGATCAGATATCGCTGGAATTGAGAAACCTGCTCATCCGTCAGGACTACTTCAGAAAATTCACCAATGCCTGTATTGACGCCATACATGATCTCATGCGCATTGATCTTTTCCTCCAGCATGTTGCGGCAGGATTGGATCCTGGACAAAGCATCCGGGTGGAGTTCCACTTTCTCACCCAGACGTGCGATACGAACAATTTTTTCAATGGTCAGGTTGGCGCCATCCAGTACAATCGTCATTTATGACTCCTTTGATTTTTGTGTCCACCGTCACTTTTTAGCTGATCATGGTTGGCATTGTTCATACTCCACTTTATGCAACATGTTTCTATAACCAGGATGATTATAATATGACTAAAGGAGAATTTGCCATGACAATTCAAAATCCATTGCAGTGTATTGACCCAAAAAACCGCAAGAAAGTGCTGATATTCCTTTTACTGGCAATTTTATCGATTTTTTCCATATTTCGTTTTCTGGATGCTCCCCTGCAAACGAAGGCGGCTCCAGCGGGGATAGTCTCGTTTGAATTGGCAGGTAATCCTGAAAAAGCCGGGCAGATCCTGGCTTCCTGGAACTCGCACGCAAATTTATTTGCCGCATTTGGATTGGGTTTTGATTACCTTTTTATGTTGGTTTACGCAACGTGCATCAGCCTGGCATGCCTGATGGCATCCAACCGAAAGTCTGGTTGGTTTTCCAGCCTGGGAGCCTGGCTTGGTTGGGGTGCATTTTTGGCAGTCTTGTTGGATGCAACCGAAAATATTGCATTGTGGAATTTGCTGAACGGGAATGGTCTCATTGCCTGGCCTGAAGTGGCAGCCTGGTGTGCCTCCATTAAATTCGCTTTAATATTATCGGGCATCCTGTATGCTTTAATCGGTTGGATTCTCCAAAAAATTAATCTTTAATATCATTAGAAGTAACCCTGTTGAAAAGGATTCGGGGGAATGGTGGGTGAAACCCACCCACCACACGCCCAATTACCCCAAAGTGCATAAGTCCAAATCAACCCTAATCACATACAAGAAATAAAAACTCCGCCGAAAATTCGGCGGAGTTTCTTGTTGTCGGTTGAAAGCTATCTTAGAGGATTACTACTTCTGCAGCCTGCGGGCCTTTAGCGCCCTGTTCGACTGTGAACTCAACCTTCTGGCCTTCCGTAAGGTTACGGAAACCATCACCCTGTATTGAAGAGTAATGGACGAACACGTCTGGGCCGTTCTCGCGAGCGAGAAAACCATAACCCTTGGTGCCGTTAAACCATTTGACCGTTCCGATGATACGTTCTGACATTTTGTTTGCTCCTTCTAGCAAAAAGAAAAAAGTGGTTACGATGTCGCAGTTCCATCGGACGTTCTTAACAAAACAACCCGCGCCAAGTGCCACGGGCTTCCGTTCTTCGATCCAACGCGAACTTACTGGCATCTTACAAAACTAATCATACAGGCAAATGTGAATTTAGTCAAGGATTATTTTATTAGCTTTTTATTAATATATACGCCATAAACATCTCCCAGTTATGGAGTATTATTAAGTCAATAAAGAGTAATCCGGTTCAATAGGGAACGAGGATTTAATGCTTCCATTTGAATTTCACATTTCACAACATGCACGCCAAAAATATCACATCAACCAGAGTCTATTTTCTACAGATGGACACATTGTTGTTGCGGATCTATCCGCAGCTCGTCAATTTGCGGAGCAAATGAGCAGAATTACTGGTTACCCCGTTCCTACCTCTGAGATCTATGCCCTGGGGTTGATCGATGAGATCCAACACATCCTCATCCGAAATTATGAACGAGAAAACAACATTTCGGCGCAAGCAGTATATCAATGGCTCGAAAGAGATTTTGGAAAATCCAAATTACAGAATGCACAAATGCGTTTCCTGGATGAATTTCCACCCTCACCTGTGCATCAGGGGCTGGTTTCTTCAAAAGATTATATGAACCAGCCCAATATTCCTGCAGTGGTTTTGGAAGAAATGCTCCTCTTGCACATCACCAATCTAAATCCTGCAGCGCAAAAATATGTGGATTTATTTGATGAATTCGGTTTATTAAAATCTGACAATTACAGCCCAATTATTGGAAAAATCCCCGAGTTTTTTGAAACAGAATCAAAGCCAGGAGACGAAAATAAAGGAGAAACCCTGTTGGATATTCTGCGCCACCCAGCCCTGGTCTCACCTCATTCTCTGACCGGACAGTTGGAATATCTGCTGCAAAGGTGGGGTAAAGTTCTGGGTGAAATTTTCGTTAATCGCTTGCAGCGCAGCCTGGACCTGATGCGGGAAGAAGCCATTCGCAATACAGGCACTGGAGGGTTCAACGGTGAAGCTCCACTCCTAGAATTTTCCCATGCTGAACCAGAAACCGAACATTTCAGCCTGGACAAGGACTGGATGCCTGAGCTGGTCCTTATCGCAAAAAATAGCTATGTCTGGTTGGATCAGCTCTCAAGGCAATATCAGCGTCCCATTAAGACTCTGGACCAGATCCCAGACGAGGAGCTGGATCAACTGGCCCGAGCAGGAATTACAGGCCTGTGGCTGATCGGCCTGTGGGAACGCAGCCGTGCCTCCATGCGCATAAAACAAATGATGGGTAATCCAGACGCAGTCGCATCAGCTTACAGCCTGATGGATTACCAGATTGCCAATGCGCTGGGAGGTTGGGATGCGTTGAAAGATTTGCGTCAACGTGCCTGGCAAAGAGGTATCCGCCTGTCTGCGGATATGGTTCCCAATCACATGGGCATTGATTCAACCTGGGTTATGGAACATCCAGATTGGTTTCTGGCACTCCCTTATTCCCCTTACCCAAACTACTCTTTTAACGGTGTAGATCTCTCCAATACTGACCGGGTTGGTATCTATCTTGAGGATCACTATTACAGCAAAACAGATGCCGCAGTAGTTTTCAAGCGAGTGGATCATGGGAGCGGTAGCGTTCACTACATCTATCATGGCAATGATGGCACTTCCATGCCCTGGAACGACACAGCTCAGTTGAATTACTTGCAGGCTGAAGTACGCGAAGCAGTTATTCAAACCATCCTGCATGTCGCCCGAAATTTCCCCATCATTCGCTTTGATGCCGCCATGACTCTGGCTAACAAGCATATCCAGCGCTTGTGGTTTCCGGAGCCAGGCGCCGGAGGCGCAATCCCATCCCGCTCAGAGCATGGTCTCACACAAGCCCAGTTCCAGGCTGCCATGCCTGCTGAATTTTGGCGGGAAGTTGTCGATCGTGTGGGAACCGAAGTACCCGATACCCTGCTCCTGGCTGAAGCATTCTGGCTGATGGAAGGTTATTTTGTACGCACATTGGGAATGCACCGGGTGTATAACTCTGCCTTTATGCACATGTTGCGGGATGAGGACAACGCCAAATATAGGACAGTGATCAAAAACATTCTCGAATTTGACCCACAGATTCTCAAACGTTTTGTTAATTTCATGAACAACCCGGACGAAAAGTCTGCCATTGAGCAATTTGGAGATGGAGATAAATACTTTGGGGTTTGCACACTCCTGGCGTCCCTGCCTGGCTTACCCATGTTCGGACACGGACAGATCGAAGGATTTCACGAAAAATATGGGATGGAATATCAGCGTGCGTATTGGGATGAAAACCCAAATGAGCCCCTGATACGAGGTCATGAATGGCACATCTTTCCACTTTTAAAACGACGACGACTGTTTGCAGACGTCCAAAATTTCACATTGTATGATTTTTTCAATTCAGAGGGGCAGGTCAATGAAGATATTCTTGCCTATTCAAATGGAATCGGGAATAGCCTGGCAAGTGGGACAGGCCAACGCGCCTTGATCATTTACCACAACAAATTTGCAGAAACCCGGGGGTGGATCAAAACATCCGTTGCTTTCATGGATAAATCCAACGGGCAATTAACACAGACCACCCTGGGGCAAGCGTTGGGACTGCGTGCCAATGAAGGAGATTACACGATTTTCCGGGATCTGGAAAATGGATTGGAATATATCCGTTCCAGTCGTACCCTGGTAATGGATGGACTATACCTGGAGTTGAAAGCATATCAACATCATGCCTTCATTGATTTCAAAGAGATACTTGACGAAGATAACAGGTGGCAGGCTGTGTGCAGTGACCTGAATGGAAACGGGTATTGGTCGGTTCAAGCCAGGTATGACGAGCTGAATAAACCATCCTTAATAGTTGAATCAGAAAAACCAACATTAAATCAAAAACGGAAAATTAATCCCGGAGTAAAAATTAAACCGGAAGGCATTAAGAAGAAAAATCCACCCAAAAAACCAGCATAAAAATTCCGGAGACTTATTCTGCTCTCTCCATTTACACCTGCTGGATCTAACCATGAATATCTACTTAAAAACGAGACCGCATAAAAGGCGGTTTCGTACTATTCCATCAATCCACATGACGATGGGATTTAGCCATTTTCTCTGGATGAATCCCGGATGGCGAAATCCCGTTATCAATAAAGAATCCTATGCCAGGCTGTTCATCAGCAACATGACTGCGATAAAATGCGCCAATGCACCACCTATCACAAACAGATGCCAAACCTCATGAAAACCAAATTTTCCAGGCACAAAATTGAATATCTTGGTGGCATATACCACTGCCCCAAGTGTATAAATTAGACCACCTACGATCAGCCATACCAATGCCCCCAGTGGTAATCCTGCCATCTGCCGGGCAGCCAGGATACTTATCCAACCCATAAGCACATACATACCGGCATTCAACCAGCGTGGTGCCCGGATATAGAAAATCTTGACAACGATACCAATGACTGCGATTCCCCAGATGATTGAAAGAAAGCCCCAACGCCAGAAACCGGTAAACGCATTGACGCAGAATGGAGTGTAGGTTCCTGCAATCAACAAGAAGATGGCTGAATGATCCAGCTTGCGTAAAACTTCCTGTAGGCGTGGTTTTGCCCGTACCAGGTGATAAGTAGCACTGGAAGAAAACATAGTAACCAGACTGGTGATATAAATGATCACGGAAATAATTCTTTCAGTTCCTGTCCAACCAATAACTAGAAGAGCAATACCGCCTAAAAATGCAGTAATTGCACCTCCCAGGTGGGAAAATCCATTAAACGGCTCGCGTAATTTTGATAACATATTTTTTCCTTTATTGTTAATCTTTTTGTTGATTTAATGATACCTCATTCTGAAAATTATTGACCACCTAACAATATCATTACACCATCATTCCGGTTTATCCATGGGAAACTGGATCTCGCCTGTTTCCAATATTTCAACGTGCACCATCCCACTGGTAAGCTCTGCCAAATCATGTTCAAAGTCGGGCAGGTTTTCAACAGGGAAGGAAGCAGTCATGCTTACCTCTGCTCCAAAATCCTCTGCCAGCACCTGTCCCGAATGCACCGGTACCAACAGACGCATGCGCTCCAGCAAGGGATATGCATAGACCATCCTGACTTTATGCGCCATCACCTTGCATGCCCGGGGAACCTCGCTGACCACCCTTCTGACCGCATCTCCATAAGCACGGACGAGACCCCCAACACCCAACTTGGTGCCTCCAAAATAACGAGTAATCACGACAACAACATCCCCCAATCCACTGCCCTGGAGAACAGCCAGCGCAGGTCTTCCGGCACTGCCAGCCGGTTCACCGGCATCACTGCAATGCGCCACCTGCGAGGCGCCATGCCCGATGATGAATGCCGGTACATGATGGTTGGCATCCGGAAATTCCTTGTGCACGCGGTTTATCAAAGCTCGCGCCGCCTCCACGCTGCTGGCAGGTACAAGTGTGGCAATGAACCGGGAGTTAACCACCGTCATTTCGCGCCTGATTTCATGAGTTGGAACAAGTATTTTTTCTTTCATTCCACTTTTCGGACTAATTCATTGCAATTTATCACACTTGACTAATTGATGGATGGTCTGCAACTTTATCCATCATACAACATCAAATTATATATCGAAACTTCTTATAAAAGGGATGTTGGGGTGCGAAAAAAGCTTCGCCCGCTCTCACACCCCCAATTACACTGAAGTGCGTAATCAAAAAGGATATAATAAAATGAATAATAAGGAGAAACAATGACTAATAAAATTGGTTTTGAAGTAAAACTCAAGGACACCTACGAAGAGGCAATGCAGAAGCTCACGGAGTCTTTAAAGCGCGAAGGTTTTGGTATTCTCACTCAAATTGATGTTCAAAAAACCCTCAAGGATAAATTAGGGGTGGATTTTCGTCGATACGCCATCCTGGGTGTTTGTAATCCATCCCTTGCCCACCGCGCCCTGACACGAAATCCGGAAGCAGGCTTGTTGTTACCGTGCACTGTCACAATGGAAACCGAAGCGGATGGAAGTACGACCATCCGGATCGCAGATCCTGAAATTATGTTGAATATCGGTCAAATGGGTAAAGATGAGGAGTTGGCAAATGTTGGAAAAGATGCCCGTGAAAAGCTACTGCGGGTCGCCCAGAGCCTTCAATAATATATATTGCCCATCTCCTTCTTTTCTTATGCCAACAAGGCCTCTTTGGCTTTTTTAACTGTTTTGCCGCGTTCTTCCATATCTAAAATACGCTTGCGTATGCGGTAGGTTTGCGGAGTCACTTCCAGCAATTCGTCATCCGCCAGGTATTCGATTGATTCATCCAGGCTCATGCTGCGTGGCGTTGTAAGACGCACCTCAATATCCTTATTTGAGGAACGCATATTGGTCAGGTGTTTCTTTTTGCAAACATTGATGGTCAGATCGCCCGGTCGGGTGTACTCCCCAACCACCATGCCATCATAAACATCAACTCCCGCGCCCAAAAATAATGTGCCTCGCTCTTCAGCATTTTTTAACCCAAAGGTTGTGGTAACCCCGGCTTCCCAGGAAACCAATGAACCAGTGGAACGGGTAACCATTGGGCCTGCCATCTCATCATAACTATGAAATATTGTATTCATAATACCCATACCACGCGTTGCGGTTAAAAATTGGTAACGAAAACCCAACAATCCTCGCGTTGGCACAATGTATACCAATTGCACGTTCCCATCACCATTATCCTGCATGCTTTGCATCTTGCCGCGGCGTACACCTAACATTTCAACCACTACACCCACCGTTTCCGGGCTGGTATCGATATGGACTTCTTCATATGGTTCAAGCAGACTGCCATCCTCGGCGGTACGCGTGATCACTTCAGGGCGTGAAACCTGGAATTCATACCCTTCCCGACGCATCGTTTCAATTAAAATGGCCAGATGTAATTCACCCCGACCTGAAACCAAAAAAGTATCTGTCGTTTCGGTTTCATTCACACGCAAGGATACATTGGTACGCAACTCATCGAAAAGACGTTCGCGGAGTTTACGGGAGGTACTCCATTTGCCTTCGCGACCGGAAAATGGTGAGGTATTCACACCAAATGTCATCCGAACAGTAGGTTCTTCCACATGGATGGGAGGAAGCGCCACCGGGTTTTCCCGATCTGCCAGAGTCTCCCCGATGGAAATTCCTTCCAACCCGGCCAGGGCAATGATCTCCCCTGCACCAGCTTCATCCACTTCCACGCGTTCCAAACCCCGGTGAATATACAGATAGCGCACATTCTCTGGCAAAATTTGACCATCTATTTTCAACCGTGCCAGGGGTTGCCCGGCCTTGATTGTTCCAGCAAAAATCCGACCCAAGGCAGTAACACCGCGATAGTCGTCATATCCCAGAGTGCTTATCAGCATCTGAAAGGGAGCATCCAAATCCACCTTGGGAGCCGGAATGTGGTTAAGAATGGTTTTGAAAAGAGGCTGCAAATCCGGACCTAAATCCGGGGTTAGACCTGATTGAGCCGTTGTCGCTTTGGTGTACACAACTGGAAAATCTGCTTGTTCTTCTGTGGCTCCCAGCTCAATGAAAAGATCAAATGTCTGGTTTAAAACCCGGCTGGGTTCTGCGTCCTTACGATCCACTTTATTGATGACTACAATGGCTTTATGACCTTTTTCCAGGGCTTTTTTCAACACGAAACGAGTCTGCGGCATGGGACCCTCTGCAGCATCCACCAGCAAGAGCACGCCATCCACCATATTCATAACACGTTCCACTTCTCCACCGAAATCAGCGTGACCAGGCGTATCAACGATATTAATTTTTACCTGCTGGTTGCTATCCGGATCCCACAATGAGATGGCGGTATTTTTGGCCAGGATGGTAATGCCACGTTCACGTTCAAGGTCGTTCGAATCCATTACGCGTTCAGCAACCTGTTGATTATCACGGAAAGTATGAGATTGCCGCAGCAACCCATCCACAAGTGTAGTTTTGCCATGATCAACATGGGCAATAATGGCAATATTCCTAAGATCTGTACGTACAGTTATCATATAATCTTCTTTTCTTAACACATAAAATAACCCCGGCCAAAATGGCCGAGGCAATGGTCCGGCTTGCGATATGTAGTGTATCAGAATCTGGCGGTTTTGGGTAGGTTCCAAATTGCCCCTTGTAAAGACACTGATGCAACGGGTATAATTCATAGGCAATTTTTAGATATATTCCACAATAGTGGTGACTATAGAAGGAGAAAGTATATGTCTGGACACAGCCATTGGGCAACCATTCGCCGAAAGAAAGGCGCAGCGGATGCCAAGCGAGGGCAGGCTTTTACACGCCTGGCACGGGAAATAGCAATCGCCGCGCGAGGCGGCGCAGACCCCAATAATAATTTTCAGCTACAGCTCGCGGTTGAAAGAGCCCGGGCTCAAAACATGCCCAAAGATAGCATTGAACGAGCCATCAAGCGAGGCAGCGGTGAAGATAAAGACGGTACTGTTATTGAAGAGATCACCTATGAAGGCTATGGGCCGCATGGCGTTGCTTTGATCATAGAATGTGTAACCGATAATCGCAACCGCTCAGTTTCGGAAATCCGGCATCAACTCAGCCGTGCAGGCGGCTCCATGGCCGAAAACGGAGCGGTTAGCTGGCAGTTTAGTCGCGTGGCGTATTTTTACTTCCCTGCCAGCATGCTTGGTTTTGATAAAGCCTTCGAGTTGGCTGTCGAAAATGGTGCCGATGATGTCACCGAAGATGGCGACATGATCGAGATCATCGGACCTGTTGAATCCTTCAATACAATAAACAGATCATTGCGTGAGGCAAATGTCTATCCGGAAGAATCAGGCCTTCGGATGATCCCCAAACAGGAACTCGAATTAGACGTGGAGCACACCCTGCAGGTTTACCGCACCATCGAGGGTATCGAGGAACTGGATGATGTCCAGGATGTTTATCACAACTTGAAACTTTCTGAAGAGGCCTTGGCTGCTCTTGAGGAAGAATAAACATGACCTTGATCCTGGGGTTGGATCCGGGTACCGCGACTACAGGGTATGGCCTGGTGAGTGAAGCCCCCGACGGTGATTTGCAGGCGATTGAATATGGCACCATCCAGACCCCTGCAGGTATGTCAGACCCCGAGCGACTGGTAATCCTATACCAGCGTTTGCGTGAAATCATCCTTCTCCATCGCCCGCAGGGGAGTGCAGTGGAGAAGTTGTTTTTTCAAAAAAATGTACGCACTGCGATCGCTGTCAGTCAGGCACGTGGTGTCATCCTGGTAGCCCTGGCAGAAGCGGGCTTGACTATTGGAGAATACACACCAAATGAGATCAAGCAGGCTGTGACGGGTTTCGGAAGTGCAGATAAACACCAGGTGCAGGAAATGGTACGAATTTTGTTGAATTTAAGAGGTATTCCAAAACCTGATGATGCTGCCGATGCTCTTGCGGTTGCCATTACCCATCTTCATACAAACCATTATTAGCTCAAACTGCACCCACATTTTGAGAAATTCGTGAGAACACAATGATCACTACACTGCGCGGTCAAATTATTCAACTGGAAGAGAATGCCATTGTCCTGGAAGTCGGAGGCGTAGGCCTGCGCCTACTTGTGCCTCAACCACTCCTGGGACGGGTAAAAATCGGCGAGAGTATCATGCTGCAAACGCACCTTGTGGTGCGTGAAGATGCTCTGACTCTGTATGGTTTTGATACCACTATTGACCGGAGCCTGTTTACCATGCTGCTGGGCGTGGATGGCGTTGGTCCCAAGGCAGCACTGGCCGTACTTTCCACATTGGACTTTGAGACAGTTCAAAGTGCTGTATACAATGACCAGTATGAAATTTTAAACAGGGTTCCAGGTGTGGGTAAAAAAACCGCTCAAAAGATCATCCTCTACTTGAAAGATCGCTTGAAACCTGTCAGTGGTCTGGATCGAATTTCATCCATGTCAGATGCTGATTCTGAGGTCATGGCTGCCCTGACTGCCCTCGGATACAGCGTTGTCGAAGCTCAACGCGCCTTGCAGGGATTACCCAGGGATGCCCCTGATAACGTGGAAGACCGTCTGAGATTGGCTTTACAAAATATTTAGTTAGTTTTCATCATGTCTCTTATCAGTGCAAATAATCTTTCAAAATCATACGGCCCCGTAGATATTTTTAACAACCTGAGTTTTTCTGTTCCCCATGGTTCGCGCCTGGCCTTGGTTGGGCCGAATGGGATTGGTAAAACCACGCTGCTCCGCATTCTGATTGAGATTGAAGAGTCTTCAGGCGGGACCGTTACACGCGCCAAGAATCTAAAGATTGGATACCTTCCACAGGAAGCCGAGTTCAATATGGAAGGCACCGTCTGGGAAGCCTGTCTGTCTATTTTTGCAGATTTGCAAGCCAGGCAGGTGGAGCTCACCCGATTGGAAGCCCTGATGGCTCAAAAGGAACATGCCGAGCAGGCCTTATTAAAATACGGTCCTTTGCAACAGGATTTTGAGCGCCAGGGAGGTTATTCATACACAACTCGCGTCCGCCAGGTTCTAACCGGCCTGGGATTTAACAACCAGGATTACCACATGCCCCTGGAGCATTTATCAGGGGGGCAACGAACACGCGCTTTTCTGGCACAGCTTCTGCTGTCTGACCCGGATCTGCTGCTCCTAGATGAGCCTACCAATCATCTGGACATTGCCGCTGTTGAATGGCTGGAAGGATATCTCAGCCAATGGGAGGGCGCAGCAGTCATCGTATCCCACGACCGTTACTTTCTTAATAAAGTTGCCAACGGAATTCTTGAAATGACCGCTGTTGGAACTGAAACCTACAAGGGTAATTACTCGGCCTATATCGAACAGCGCACCGAACGTTGGGAACGCAGGCAGGAAACTTTTCAATCAGAAAAGGAAAAATTACTCAAAGATGTTGAATACATCAAGAAAAACATTTCCGGTCAAAATACACTGCAGGCAAAAGGTAAATTAAAGCGCCTGACCCGCATCGTTCAGGCCATTGAACAGGTCGGCATGGATAGGGTTTTATCCAAATCCTGGCTGCAGTTGAGCGATGAAGTCAATACATCCACTTCCCCTTTTGGTGTGGAAGAGGCAGAACGGCGCGTACGTTCGCTGCGCCTTCCTGACTATCGCCCGCCAAGATTGCACTTGCGCATCCAATCCCAGCAGCGTTCTGGTGAGCTGGTGATCCGAACGCGTGATCTGCAGGTGGGGTATCCCGATAAACTACTTTTTAAAGCCCCTGATATCGAATTGCGCCGCAGCGAATGTGCAGCCCTGATTGGCCCAAACGGCGCCGGAAAAACAACATTCTTAAAAACCTGCCTCGGTCAATTAACGCCACTGGACGGTGAAGTTTTGTTGGGTGCCAGCCTCCAGATTGGATATTTTGCCCAAGCACATGAAGGTTTGAAACCTGATAATACTCTCATCCAAGAGATCCAGTCAGTGACAGATAATATGCTGCCAAATGAAGTACGCAATTATCTTGGACGTTACCTCTTCTCGGGGGATGATGTTTACAAAAAGGTGGAGGTTCTGTCTGGCGGTGAACGCGGCCGGTTAGCCCTGGCAAAGCTGGCTCTATTGGAAACCAACCTGCTGCTGTTGGATGAACCCACCAACCATCTGGATATTCTTTCACAGGAAATATTGCAGGAAGTCCTTGACAATTACAAGGGTACCATCCTGCTTGTCACGCATGACCGCTACCTGATCGATGCCCTGGCCACCCAGATCTGGGAGATCGAAACGGATGAGTCTCATCTTTCGATATTTAATGGTACTTACAGTCAGCGCAAAGAAGAACGGGATCGGTTGGCAACGTTGCAAGCCGCGGTTGATGTTCGAGCGAATGTCCCAGGCAACTCTGCAGAAAACAAAGTCCGTCGACTATCCTCTGCAACCGGTAAAGAAGAACGCCGAAGATTTGCTCAACTGCAGGAATTGGAAAACGCCATTTCAGTGCTCGAATCCCATCTCGCAGAGATTGGACTGAAACTGGAAAATCCACCCGCGGATACCATACTGGTACGCAAGTGGGGTAACCAATACACCGATTTACAAAATAAGATGGATGAAAAATTAAGGGAATGGGAAAGTCTGCAATCTTGAGAATATAGGATAAGAATTAGTCGAAAAATTCAATTTGTCTAATAAAATACCCCTGGAGAGGATGACCAGCTCCAGGGGTATTTTCTATTCTATGTCGTCAGGTTTATCCACCACTTCAACAGGCGTACCCTCAGTTGTCGCTTGTTCTGGATTGGGTTTCCTGTCAGCTAATATTCGATCCAATTGGATGTCATCCGATGAAATTTCGTCATCAACTGGCTCCAGGTGAGTGAAGATGGCAGCTTCACCAAACAGGTTGAGTAGATCATATTCCAGATTCTCAGCGATGTGGTGGGCATCATGCACGGACATATCTCCCGGAACGAGAATATGTAAAGATATAAACCGTCGGGATGCAGATTGTCGGGTCCGCATGGCGTGGAAATCAATACCTCTCTGCCGGTATTGATCCAAAATTCCTTCAACCTCTCTGAGCTCATTCAGAGGCATAGATGCATCCATTAACCCGGAAACGGACCTGCGTACCAGGTGCACACCGGTCCAAATTATATTGGCAGACACAGCCAAAGCGATCATTGGATCAATGATGGTCCATTTGGAAATAGATACCACTATCACCGCCAGGATGACACCCACTGAAGTCCAGACATCTGTGAATAAATGGGCAGAATTAGCTTCCAGGGTAATGGAATTGTATTTCTTCCCGGCAGCTTTAAGGGTTCGCGCCACAAAAAAATTAATGGCAGATGCAGCTATAGAAACTACCAATCCCAAACCCACCTGATCCAATGCCTGCGGGTGGATCAGCCTTTGGATGGCTGTATAAGCAATGGTCGTGGCTGCAACCAAAATCAATGTGCCTTCCACACCACTGGCAAAATATTCCGCCTTGGAGTGGCCAAACATATGGCTCTCGTCTGCAGGCCGGGCAGCAATAGTTAGCATCCACAGGGCCATCAAAGCTCCGAGTAAATTGACGACCGATTCGACTGCATCTGACAGCAAGCCCACTGAACCGGTCAACAGGTAGGCTCCGGTTTTTAAACCAATGGTACAGATGGCAGCAGCAATGGATAGCCAGGCAAATCGGGTGAGGGAAGATCGTAGCACAATTATCCTTTCCAGGTTTGTTTTCGTTTCCTGTCTCTTAAATCCATTCCCCAGTAGAATAATCAGGGTGAGGAAATGAGAAAAGGCTAAGTTTGAGTTTTTTAACGAGTTAGACGAATATATTGTGAAATTATAATCCCGCTAAGGCAATTAATCACAATACAAAACTAATATTTGTTATATACTTTACCTATCCCGTTAATCAGGGGAAGATGGGGGGTGGGTAGCTTCGCACCCTTCGGGTTTGCTTCGCGACCGCCCACATGCCCCCAACCCCCGGTTTATAGAGATCATTTGCTTTATCCATTGAAATTATTTTCAAACGAGGTCAGCCTTATGATTACAATAGAAAAAATTGATACCACAAACAAGGAACAGACACGAAAATTTGTTGAGTTCTACTATGATCTTTATAAAATCTGCCCGTATTGGGTTCCACCCCTGTTCATTGATGCTTATCTGCCATTAAACCGCCAGAAGCACCCTTTCTTTGCCCATTCGGAGGCTGATTTTTTCCTGGCGCTTCGGGAAGGCCAGGTGGTAGGCAGAATATGTGCTGCAGAAAATAAGCCATTCAACGAATACCATAAAACCCGGAAAGCCCAGTTCTATTTCTTCGACTGCCTCAATGAACAGGAGATCGCCCAGGCTCTTTTCGAGGCTGTTTTTATCTGGGCAAAGGAACGAAATCTGGATAGGGTGGTCGGACCCAAAGGACTGTCGCCTTTTGATGGTTATGGCATCTTGATCGAAGGCTTTGAGCAGCGCCAGATGATGACCATGATGAATTATAATTATCCATATTATGCCACCCTGGTTGAAAATATCGGCCTAGAAAAAGAAGTGGATTTCGTGTCTTGTTATTTGCCGGCAGAATCTTTTCAAATTCCAGAACGTATCGAACGCATTGCCAGCCGCGTGTTGGAACGTGGCAAGCTTTCAATCAAAAAATTCAAAAGCAAGCGCGAGCTTGTGAAATGGGCTCCACGCATCGGCGAGACTTATAATAAAGCATTTATCAATAACTGGGAATATTATCCATTCAGTCAAGGTGATATCGATTTCGCCGTGGATAATGTTTTCATGGTGGCAGATCATCGCCTGATCAAAATAATCATGCACGCAGACGAAATTGTCGGTTTTCTGTTTGCGTTTCCGGATGTCTCGGCTGCCCTGCAGCGAGCTCGTGGGAGGTTATTCCCTCTGGGATTGCTGGATATTCTGCTTGAAATGAAACGAACGAAAACCGTATCGGGAAATGGGATGGGCATCCTGCCTGAATTCCAGGGTTCAGGAGGAAATGCGTTGTTATATTATGAAATGGGTAAAACCTTGCTGGATTTTAAGCAATTTGAATTTGTTGAAATGACCCAGGTGGCTGAAACCACCAAACAGATGCGCGCGGATCTAAAAAACCTGAATGGTGAAGAATATAAAAACCACCGGGTTTACCGGCTTGCCCTCTAGAAAATTGTTTTTTAATAAAAAGAAGACCTGATCATTGCCGGTCAGCCCTTCTTTTTATTTTCGCTGTACGTCAATAAGACTTAACCATTGCCCCACAAACAGAAAGATGGCACTTCCGAAGGTAGCCATACCCGTATTTAGCACCCCAACTGCTCCAAAAGAGAATTTTAATAAGCCACCAACTATGTGGCCAACCCAAAATCCCACCCAAGACAGGACAATGAACAGGAACAGGCGATAGACACTGCCCCCTTTCAAGAAATGAAAGATGGCTCCGTACAGTGTGGATAATACAATTCCAAATAAAAGAATAGGCAAGTTCATGGTCAGCTCCTCCAAAGTAAAATTGCAACCAAGACAACTATATCTATACGCAACCAGCTTAGGTGATCAGGCCTCCACCCAGGACAACATCCTCAACGTAGAAGACAGCCGCCTGTCCAGTGGTAATATCCCGTTGGGGCTCATCAAACTTCACATGAACCCTGCCACCTTCAAGATGGCTGACCTCAGCCCAGGCCTCCCTGGCTGTGTAGCGGATCTTGACTTCAGCCCTAAAAACACCCTGCGGCGGTTCACCGGAAATCCAATTCACATTTTCTACGGTTAATTCATCTTGTCCCAACATTGCCTCCAGTCCAACCACAAGCGTGTTTGAGGCTGCCTGTTTGGCAAGCACATAAAGTGGTTGTGTGGAAGCCAGCCCCAGTCCCTTGCGCTGACCAATGGTATAGAAACTTAAACCCTGGTGTCTGCCTAAAATATTTCCATCCCTGGTCACAATATCGCCAGGCTTCAGACTCCCAGGGGCATTCCGCTTGATAAATTCCCGGTAATCTTCTCCTGCCAGGAAACATAGATCCTGGCTGTCCGGTCTGGAAGCAGTTGGCAGCCCCAACTCACCTGCCAGCCTGCGGATTTCATCTTTGGGAAAATCCCCCACCGGGAATAAGGCTCTGCCCAACTGTTCCTGGTTGAGCACATGCAATACATAAGATTGGTCCTTGCTTCGATCGATTGCTCGTAATAATTCTTTTTTTACAACATCCGATCGTCCGGAGATTTGTCCATTATTAGATCGCAAGCGGACATAATGCCCGGTTGCCATATAATCTGCACCCATGGCCAGGGCGTGCTCCAGTAGAAATTTCCAGCGGATGATTCGATTGCAGACCAGGCATGGATTGGGTGTGGCTCCCCGGGTATATTCTTCCAGAAAATAATTTACCACTGTCGATCGAAAGATATCCCTGGCATCCAATGCATAAAAAGGAATATCCAATCGAGCTGCCACACGCCTGGCCAGTGCCATGGCATCAGGAGTACAGCACCGGTTTGAATCCTCCTTACCGGGCTCTGACCACAATCTCAACATCATTCCGACCACATCATAGCCCTGTTGCTTGAGAATTGCAGCAGCTACAGAGGAATCCACCCCTCCAGACATGGCGACAACCACTCTGGTCATTGAAGTTTTCGTGCCTTTTCAACCAGCCCGGGCAGGCGTGCCAGGAATTTTTCGACATCAACTGCTGTTGAAGCCGTCCCAAGGGTTACACGCAAAGAACCCAATCCCCATTCGAGCGGAAGTTGCATGAGGCGCATCACCTCAGACGGTTCCGGGTTACCTGTTTTGCATGCTGATCCGGATGAACACGCAAAACCGGCTGAGTCCAACAAGGTTAGTAAAAAGTTTCCATCCACACCTTTGAAAACAAAGGAACAATGGTTGGGCAAGCGCTCAATTGGATGTCCTGTTAATTTTGCATCCGGGATGTTCTCAAGAACACTGCCAATGATCCTATCCCGCATAGGTTTTACTTGCGCAGCTCTCGCCTTCCGTTCCAAATCTGTCAACCGCAAGGCTTCGGCAAACCCGACAATGTAGGGGACATTTTGGGTTCCCGCCCGCAAACCGACCTCCTGGCCGCCACCTGTTTGAACTGGAACCAGTGGTGTACCTTTCCGGACATACAGCGCCCCGACACCTTTCGGCCCATAGAATTTGTGTCCACCCAGGGATAAAAGATCCACACCCAGCGCATCCACATTCACGGGCAGATAGGCAGCCGCTTGCACAGCATCTGTGTGCAATAAAACCCCTTGCTCATGACAGATCTCAGATATCTTGCTGATCGGATTGATCGTGCCAATTTCATTATTTGCCAGCATGACTGAAACAATGGCGGTCTGGTGACAAATTGCCTGGGCAATGGTTTGCGGCAAAACCATGCCATATTCATCCACTGGCAGCCATTCCACCTCGAATCCGAATAATTCTGCCATCTGCCCGGCAGTCCGGCTAACAGCATGATGTTCAGCCTGGCTGGTGAGGATCCAATTGGCATTTTTCTTTGCACGCATGGCCAGGCTGGCACCCCGTAAAGCCAGGTTATCAGATTCTGAACCGCAAGATGTGAAGATGATTTCATCCGGCCGGCATTTCAATACCCCGGCCACAGTTTCGCGGGCAGCTTCAATCGCGTTTTCTGCCTTTTGTCCATATTGATGAATGGAGGAAGGGTTTCCAAATGTATGGCTAAAATACGGCAGCATGGCCTGTAAAACACGCTCATCCACCGGTGTGGTGGCAGCATAATCCAGATAAATAGTTTTTTCCATAATTTACACCTTACAATATTTTTTTTGGCTACATCTCAAAAAAGCGGGGTGTTGGGGTGTGAAAGCAAGGTTTGCTCGCTTTCACACCCCAACCTTCCTCCGAATTATTGAAAAGATACTATTTGGAGATTATAGCACGCCAAACCCTGACAGCATGAAATTAAATTTTTACAAATCCAGGTTAACAACCATATTAAGCGAACGACGCACCTGGGAAACCCGAGGTGCGTCGTTTAAGGGGGGAGGAGGAAATATACAGATGGTTAATTTAGTCTGGCTTTTTCCGGGGACGCGATTTTGAAATCTACATCCCGCAGGGCTTCGATCAAGACTCTTCCATGCTTTTTAATCACCAGGTTCTGTCCCGGTGCAAGCAGATAATCCCTGAGATCTCCAGATTGTGTAATCCAGAGGATCCCCTTTTCACATGAAACTGCCATACCTGGGCGCATTTTCTTGATCCGGAAGATATCATGCCTGTCCAGATGTAGTTTTTCTTTACCGCTCGTGTTTGATTTTACATTCATTTGTTTACTCCTTCTAACCGAGGTTGTCCGGTGATGATAGTATCCCAGAAAGTATTGGTATGGTACAGATGCAATATTACCAAATTGTAACCATAACAGTTTATAATATATACAACTGTATACTAAACAACCGCCCCAAACTGTACTTATTTTCACAAACAGGAGAGAAAATGTCACAACCGAATCCTTCCTCGCCAAATAGATCTTATCTATATGAAGAGATTGCCAATAATCTGCGCCAATCGATCACACAGGGAACCTTTCGCCCGGGGGAACGCATACCATCTGTGCGCAAAATGAGTCAACAGAATGGAGTCAGCATTACGACTGTAATCCAGGCTTACCAATTATTGGAGGAGCAGGGCTTGATCGAATCTCATCCACAGTCTGGATATTATGTTTGTGTAAATGAAATTGTAAAATTGCCCGAGCCCGAAATATCTTCACCCAGCAAGGATCCCAGCCAGGTAAGTTTGCATGACCTGATTATGATGATCCTGCGGGATACCCAGAACCCCAACCTGGCTCAATTGGGTGCGGCTTTACCCAACCTTGAATTGATGCCAATTGAGCAACTTAATAGAATCATACTTGAATTGAGCCGACAAGGCGACCAAAAAATGCATCAATATTGTTTACCACTCGGTTTGGAATCGCTGCGTTTACAGATAGCCAAACATGCCATTCACAGCGGTTGCCATTTGTCTCCAAACGACATTCTGATCACGTCCGGTTGCACAGAGGCGATCGATCTGTGCCTTTACGCGATCTGCCGTCCGGGTGATATTGTCGCAGTCGAAGCTCCCATGTATTTTGGAACCTTGCAGAGTCTGGAAGTCCATGGTTTGCGGGCACTGGAGATCCCCACTGACCCGCGTACCGGCATAGGTCTGGATGCGCTTCAATTTGCCATCGAACACAACCCGATACGAGCTGTAATGGTCAGCTCAAACTTCAGCAATCCGATGGGTGGCTGTATGCCAACTGAAAAGAAAAAGCAATTAGTCGAATTACTGGCTCGCCATGAAATTCCTTTGATTGACAACGATATATCTGGAGAAATTCACTTCACGGATAAACGCCCGACTGCAACCAAGTCTTTCGACAAAAAAGGGCTGGTATTGATGTGTTCTTCTTTTTCCAAAGATATCAGTCCAGCTCTGCGAGTTGGTTGGGTTACTCCTGGGCGGTTTCAGAACGACATTGAATGGCTTAAATTTACAAATAGCATCGCCACCTCAACATTATCCCAGATGATTGTTGCCCGCTTCATGGAGAGCGGAAAATATGACCATCATGTGCGGCGACTACGCCGCGCTTATGCCAGTAATGTCACTCTGATCTCTCAGGCAGTAATGCGTTACTTCCCCCCGGATACACGTGTCACGCGTCCATCAGGAGGCTTCGTTCTTTGGGTACAATTACCTGAAAGCATTGATTCGTTGGAATTATATAAAGAAGCTTTAAAAGGAGGTATCACGATCACTCCCGGTTATATCTTTTCGCCCACAAACCAATTTTACAATTTTATCCGATTGAATGCTGCCAACTGGTCATACACCATCGAACGCGCCCTCGATCACCTGGGTGGGATGGTGTGCAAACAAATTTCAAAATAAAACCTCAAAATCATGAAGATGGTTATTCTTCATCTACAGAGTACTGCGTAAATATCTAAACCATATTCCAGCCATTTGTGAGAAGTTCGACAACAACAAGTTTAGGGATTAATTCAAGAAGCAGTAAAACTTCATCTCACGGCTTACCTCTGTTATAATAATCTGCGTATTGGTATCTTCTCAATAAGTAGGGATGCCCCTGGTTAATTGAGATCATTTGTGTAATGCTCTAATCGCTGGAGATCATCATGGATTTTAAAATCAAGTTTGGCACCGACGGTTGGCGGGGCGTAATCGCTGAAGATTACACTTACAATAATGTCCGCCGTTGTGCCCAGGGGTTCGCATCCTACCTTATTTCCCAGGGAAAGCAGGGTGCCCGGGTTATCATAGGTCATGACAAACGCTTTGCATCGGAATTTTTTGCAGCCGCGGCTGCAGAAGTACTGGCCGCCAATGGACTATATGTACATCTTACTAATAGACCCACCCCCACCCCTGTGATCTCTTATGCAGTAGTGGCACGCAAAGCTGCAGGTGCTATTAATATCACTGCTTCACATAATCCCCCGACAGATAATGGATTTAAAGTCCGCGACGAAAATGGTGGAGCCATTGACCCTGATGGACTCAAAATAATTGAATCATTAATACCGGAGGATATCTCCAATGTAAAAATCATGGCTTATCCAGAAGCTGAAAAGGCCGGCCTGATCATCATGTTTGATGCATCACCTGAATATATTGAACATATTAATAAGTTGATCGACGTCGAGCCCATCAAAGCCGCCGGTTTAACCGTGATGGTGGATGCCATGTGGGGTAACGGGGCAGGTTGGTTCAAAAACCTGCTCGAGGGTGGAAAAACCAGGGTTATCGAGATCCATAATACCCGCAACCCATCCTTCCCGGAAATGATACGCCCCGAACCCATTCCACCAAATATCAACGTGGGATTGCAAGCCACCCTGGATAACCAGGCGGATGTCCTGCTCATACTGGATGGGGATGCTGACCGGGTTGGACTGGGCGACGAGCATGGTACCTTCATCAACCAGTTACAGGCATTTGGTTTGCTGGCTTTATACCTGCTTGAAATACGCGGCTTGCGCGGACCCATTGTTAAGACTTTATCCACAACCACCATGTTGAACAAGTTGGGCAAGATCTACAACATCCCTGTGTATGAAACAGGTGTTGGGTTCAAGTATGTGGCTCCCAAGATGCTTGAAACAGACGCCTTGATCGGTGGTGAAGAAAGTGGCGGTTACGCCTTCCGCGGGAATGTTCCAGAACGTGACGGCATACTGGCTGGTCTCTATTTTCTCGATTTCATGGTAAAAACATGTAAAAAACCATCTCTCCTGTTAAAAATGCTTTTTGACAAAGTTGGAGGCCCTCATTATTATGACCGGATTGATACCCCTTTCAAAGGAGATCGAAAGGCACGGGAAGATGCCATCATGGCTTCCAACCCCGCCAGCATTGGTGGGCTTAAGGTAACCGAGCTTGTTACAGTGGATGGTTTCCAATTTCGCCTTGAAGATGGTGGCTGGATGTTGATCCGTTTCAGCGGTACAGAACCGATCATGCGTGTTTATTGTGAGACAACCCATGCTGATAAAGTCCAGGCTATTTTACAAGATGGTCTGAAAATTGCTGGTATAAGTTAGTTGATTATGAGTGTTAATAGAATAAAAAGGATTTAAGAATTCTAAAATATTCGTGGAACTTGTTGACACTCACTGCCATTTGGACTTTAATAAATTTGACAACGATCGATCGGAAGTAATCTTGCGCGCCCAGGCTGCTGGCCTGACACGCATCCTCATTCCCGGTGTCACAATAGAATCCAGTCGAAAAGTTGTCAAGCTTGCTGAGAGCAACCCAATCCTTTTCGCAGCCATAGGCATACAACCCAATGACGCTCTAACCTGGGATGAGGGTAGTATCAATGATCTGAGAGAGCTTTTTCTTTCAACATCCAATTCCACCTCCGCCGGGAGAAAGAAAATCATTGCGCTCGGGGAGATCGGTCTGGATTATTATTGGGAAGCTGCACCTCACGAGCATCAACAACGCATCCTTTGGGCACAAATGCAACTTGCAGCTGAGCTTGAACTACCCATAGTCCTGCACTTGCGTGAAAAGCAGGATGCTGAACATGGCGCTTGTGCAGAAGATCTTCTGGAAATGGTCACTGACTGGACAAATCAATTGAAGTCCACAAATAACCCTTTATCCAACCATCCCGGTGTATTGCATTCCTTCAGTGGCAATATCGACACGGCCAAGAAAGCCATTGAACTCGGTTTTTTTATCGGTGTTACCGGACCTGTTACTTTTACTAATTCCAAGGAGCGACGGGATCTAATCGCCGCCATACCACTTGAGCATTTATTATTGGAAACGGATGCTCCCTACCTAACCCCGCATCCAAATCGCGGGCAGCGCAACGAACCCGCCAATGTTCAATTGGTGGCAAACAAAGTTGCTGAAATACACGAGGAATCCCTGGCAAAAATTGCAGAACAAACCTGCGCCAATGCCATAAAGTTATTTTATTGGTGAAAAGTTGAGCCAACATTTATTTACTTCGCCTGTCCAGGCATCCATTCAAGAAGTTGAAGAGCTGATGCGCTTGCAAGCCCATGATCGTCATCCTGAGCTGCAGGCCGCACTTGACCATCTTATCGTTGCAGGTGGCAAGCGTGTTCGCCCTGCTTTGGTGCTATTAACTGGCAATATGCTTGGTGCTGATCATGACAGGCTAATAACAACCGCAGCTGCAGTCGAAATGCTTCACACCGCCACTCTTGTTCACGATGATCTGATTGATGGTGCATTGTTACGGCGTGGCAACCCAACCCTGAATTCTCACTGGTCGCCAGCCGCAACCGTTTTGACCGGGGATTTTATCTTTGCACGCGCCGCCAAGCTGGCAGCCAATACAGACTGTTTGCCTTTGATGAAGCTATTTGCAGAGACACTGGCGATCATTGTGAATGGAGAATTAACTCAATTATTCTCCAGCAGGGGCATAGCCAATCGCGAAAATTATGATCAGCGAATCTATGCTAAAACCGCTTCCCTGTTTGAAATGTCTGCCCGCGCGGCTGCCATGATCAGCCCAGTTGAACAAGTTTTAGTGGAAATTATGCAGGAATTTGGCCGCAATATTGGGATGGCGTTCCAAATCCTGGATGATATCCTGGATTTTACAGGTGAACAGGAGTCCGTTGGAAAACCTGTTGGTTCCGATTTACTTCAAGGCCTGGTTACCCTACCCACCCTGTATTTTATTGAAAAATATCCAAATGACACAAATGTGGCAATCCTTCTCAATGGAAACTTCGCCAGTGAACCAAAGGCTATGATCGAATTGGTTCAATCCATCCGGTCCAGCGAGTGCATCAAGCTCGCACTTAATGATGCCAGATCGTTGGTGAAAGCTGCCATTAGCATCCTAAAAGATATGCCTGCAGGGGAAGAAAGACAAGCTCTTGAAGAACTTGCCCGGTATATTGTCGATCGCAAAATTTAGAAACTATATTATGCTAAAACTTCTCACAAACAAAATCGTTTGGGTTGGCTTATTAATATCCATAATATCCGTCCTGGCCAATCTGCTCTTTTTCGCTTTGACTCAGGCGTTGGGGGAACTTTATATCATTCCCTTAACAGAAATCCCATTAAATTCCGGGCCTATGCCGGTTTTTATGGTCATCCTGGCAACTTTCATACCTGCAATTTTGGCCGCCATGCTATACAGCTTTCTATCCAAAATTGCTCCCAATTCAACATTGCCTCCCTTCCTATCTGTTGCGGGTACAGCTCTGCTGGTTTCTTTTGGTGGACCGTTGGATCTTCCCGGGGCTGGTATGCAAACCAAACTCCTATTAAGCGCGATGCATATTATTGCGGCCATAATTATTGTTGGGGGGTTGTTGATCTTTCACTCTCAAAAAAAGAAGCTGCTGGATGGAGAATAAATCTCAACAATAAAAAAACCCCACATCAAAGTGGGGTTTTCTATTAGAGGCGTCGACGGGATTTGAACCCGTGATGAGGGTTTTGCAGACCCTTGCCTTGCCACTTGGCCACGACGCCAACGGTGGAGAATAGATTGAGGATTGTCGATTGACGGTATGCTGGCATCAATCGGCAATCCTCAATCGAAGAGCGGGCGATGGGATTCGAACCCACGACCTTCTCCTTGGCAAGGAGACGTTCTACCACTGAACTACACCCGCAAAACTTACCTCGTATAGGTACGAGAGTGCCGAGAGACAGAATCGAACTGACGACACTGCGATTTTCAGTCGCATGCTCTACCAACTGAGCTATCTCGGCAGGAGATTATAATGATCCGATATTCCTATTTATCAACCAAGCGAGTCATTTCGGATTAAGTTCTTGTTGTTGTTCGAGCGGGTGTGATTTTACACGGACTGGAAGAGATTGTCAAGCAAGCGTCTGGCATTGTTCCAATGAAATACATTCGAGCAAAAATGGAAAATTTTCCGATCCAATTTATTTTACAATTATTTACTTTCGAATCACATGCAGCAATCTCCCTGGTTTAGAATGAATTCATAAATCATAATTCACAAATCCACGCTAGACAATAATGAGCAAAACCAGAGTAAGACTTGAGGAATTTACAATGTTAGTCCTGGAACTTGCCGTGGTAATGGCAACCACTCTGTTTTCAACAGCCTCAGATTGTAAATTTGACCATTAGGTAGAGTTGGCTTACAATCATATTTACACAAAAAAATAATATTCGCTCGATATCCGACAATAACCAGAACAAGAATAGGTTATTTTAATGAGATATTACTCTACGAAGGAGAGAACATGGTAAGAAATGTGATAAAAACAAATAATGCTCCCAGGGCTATTGGACCCTATTCGGTTGCCATAAAAATAGATACGATGGTGTTTACAAGCGGACAGATCGGGTTGAATCCATCCAACGGTGAATTGGTGGATGGAGGTATAGAAGGCCAAACCCGCCAGGTGCTCACAAACTTAAAAAATGTATTGGAAGCCTCTGGATCAGGTTTGGAATATGTAGTGAAAACCACCGTATATTTGCAGGATATGGGTGATTTTGCAAGGATGAATGCAATTTATGGTGAATTCTTTAACCAGGATCCTCCGGCACGTTCAACTGTTGCGGTGGCAGGGTTACCAAAAGGCGCCCTGGTCGAGATTGAGACCACTGCCCTGTTGAAATCAGCGTGATCTTTCCAATAAACAAAAGACGCATGTATTAAAATGCTTTTACCAGGTTGATCCATTTCGAAGAGGCGATGCGCAGCTTGAACTGGGGTTGGCAATTGTTCATGAAATAGTCCAGGCATATAATGGTAAAATAGAGGTTTACAATAATGTAAAAGAAGGAAATACATTCGTTGTTCAGATTTCACTTTCTGTTTCTGCTCCTGAAATGAAATCCGGGAAGAAAAATTAGAAAGAATTGGAATATTCTATAAATCCACATAAAAACAAAATGCAACTTGTTTCAGTAATAATTCCCTGCTACAACGAGCAAAAGCGAATCCGCTCTTTGCTTTCTGCCTTATATGCACAAACTTATCCACACAACAGTATTGAGATTGTTATCGCCGATGGTCTTTCCACTGACAACACTCGTGTCATTATTGAAAAGTTTACCTTAGCCTCCCCCGATTTAAAGGTCCAGGTGATTGATAACCCCAAACGCAGCATTCCTTCCGGGCTTAATCTGGCCATCCTGGCCTCCCATGGAGATATCATCATTCGGATCGACGCACACTCCCTACCCTATCCCGACTATATCGAAAGGTGTGTAGAAGCGCTTACAACAGGGTTGGGCGAGAATGTGGGAGGGGTTTGGGAGATCCTGCCAGGAGATCAAACCTGGATAGCTCAATCCATTGCCAGGGCGGCTGCGCTGCCTATCGCCGTGGGAGATGCCTTATATCGTCATGCCACCAAACCTGCTTACGTAGAGACTGTACCTTTTGGAGCCTTCAAGCGTGAAATTCTGGCGCTTATAGGTTTTTTTAATGAAAGCTTATTAACCAATGAGGATTATGAGTTCAATACCCGTATCCTGGAATCAGGCGGCCGAATTTGGCTGGATCCCAAAATTCGCTCCCAATATTTCGCACGCGCATCCTTACCAGCGCTTGCAAAACAATATTGGCGATATGGATATTGGAAATGGAAAATGCTGCGCAGATCGCCAAAAACATTACGATGGAGGCAGGCATTACCTCCATTGTTCGTAATAAGCCTGATCCTGGTTATCGTTGCAGCAATTGTTTATCATCCACTCTGGGTTATCCCGGTCGGAGAATTGATCATATACAGTCTCATATTGCTGGTTGCCAGTTATCAAGCTTGCTTGAGAGAAAATAATTTGAATTTGGTTTTCGGAATCCCTGCAGCCATAGCCACCATGCATATTTCATGGGGTTTAGGATTATTATGGAGTATGATAAACGGTAATTCATCAATTAAAATGGATTTAAAGATTTGAGTACACCTACGCAATCTAAAAAGAATTCAAAGATAAAATCAGCCAGATGGCGTTTTCGCCCGGATGAACAACGTACAATTTTAATACTTGGCGATCTCTTTATTGCCCTGTTGGCGTTTTATTCAGCTTTGTACATCTGGGGGACACTCCCGGATGAATGGTTGAATTTCTCCATGGATTTCCTGAAACAACGCGTTCAATTATGGTTTTACTTTTTGCCGCTTATCTGGTTGTTATTGATGATTGACCTGTACGATGTTCGCATTGCCAATAATTGGGTTTCAACTTTGCGAGGAATATTTATAACCAGTCTGGCTAGCATAATTCTTTACTCCTTCATTTATCTTCTCTCTCCAAAAGGTTCTTTACCACGGATAGGTGTTGGCATCTTTTTGATCAATGCATCTGTCTTATCTATAATTTGGCGTTGGATCTATATTAAGATTTTTACTGCCCCTTCTGCCATCCGGCGTGTGGCTATAATGGGAGCCGGGGTAACCGGAAATACATTAGCCCAAGCCTACAATAAAATGGCGGTCAAACCTTTTCTTCTTGTCGGTTTCATTGATGATGACCCAATCAAGGCAAATACCCTGATAGAAGATCTTCCAGTTCTTAATACCAGCGAAAATTTACTTGAAACCATTAACAAGTATGATATATCCGAGATGGTGATCGCCATATCCGGACAAATGAGCGGTGAGACTTTCCAGGAAATTTTGGATGCCCAGGAACGCGGCCTGGAGATCTCTCAAATGCCATCTACATACGAAGAGCTTCTGGGACGTGTTCCCATTCATCACCTGGAAGCCGATTGGATCATCAGATCTTTTGTGGATGAAGCACGTGTCAGCAAATTTTACGAGCTTGGTAAACGTGCACTTGATATGGTCGGGGGATTTGTCGGAACACTTATTTTTTTATTGTTTTACCCCCTTATTGCACTATTAATTTTCCTGGACAGTGGATTTCCGATCACTTATGTGCAAACACGTTCGGGAAAAGGTGGTAAACCTTATCAGATGTTAAAGTTCCGAACCATGTATCAGGATGCTGAAAAGGATGGTAAAGTTCAACTGACCCAGGAGAATGACACCCGCATAACCAAAATCGGTAACATTCTGCGGAAAACTCATATTGACGAATTGCCGCAATTCCTTAATGTTTTGCAAGGTGTCATGAGCCTGGTAGGTCCCCGCTCTGAAAGACCCGCATGGATCTCTGAATTTCAGAAACAAATCCCCTTCTATCGGGCGCGCCTGCAGGTAAAACCAGGTATCACCGGTTGGGCGCAAGTAAATTACAGCTATTATGCCACCGTTGAAGAAATGGCTATCAAGCTTGAATATGACTTGTATTACCTCAAGCACCGTAATTTATTCATGGATCTTATCATCCTTTTGCGTACTGTCGGGCAAGTACTTCATTTTCGAGGCAGATAGTATGACATCCTACCTGGTCACGGGTGGAGCCGGTTTCATCGGTTCACACATCGTACAAAAACTACTCCAAAACAATTCGCATGTACGCGTTCTTGATAATTTTTCATCTGGAAAAAGGGAAAATTTATCCGAGTTACAAGGTAAACTTGAGGTTTTGGATGGTGACTTGCGAAACCCTGCCGACGTCCACCAGGCAGTTCAAAGCATTGATGTCATTTTCCATGAAGCTGCCTTTGTATCAAACCCCCAATCCATTCTTGAACCCGAATTATGCTATGATATTAATGTTAGAGGAACCGAAAATTTACTGGAAGAAGCTCGCAAAGCAGGAGTAAAACGTATTGTCCTGGCTTCAAGTGCAGCGGTTTATGGTGATTCGCAGGCGATCCAACTGTCTGAGGAGACCAAACTTAAACCACTCTCACCATATGCAGCATCCAAGTTAATCAATGAGATTTATGCGGGTATGTATACGCGTTCTTTTGGAATAGAGGTGGTTGCCCTGCGTTACTTTAATGTGTTTGGTCCAAGGCAGGCACCCGATTCCCAATATGCTGCTGCCATACCAATCTTCATCCGTCGACTTTTATCCAATCAGGCTATAACAATATTCGGTGATGGAGGCCAAACCCGCGATTTAATTTATGTCCAGGATGTTGTCCACGCCAATTTACTGGCAGCAGAACACCCTGATGCTGCAGGGCAGGTTATAAATATCTGCACAGGCGTCGAAACCAGCGTTCAATTGCTTGTGGATACCCTCCGGGAGATATTCCCAAGATCCATTGACCCGCAATTCGCTCCACTTCGCGCAGGAGATATATATCGTTCCTTGGGAAATCCCATGCGGGCCAAAGAGATCCTGGGCTTTCAACCACAGACAACACTGAAACAGGGCCTGGTAAATACTATTGAATGGATGCGTGCATGCCTACAAAACCCAGACTGAATATCAATAACCGTTTTGTGCTGGTTGGGGATTTACTCCTAACAATTGCCACGATTTTTATCTCCTTTGCGTTAAGGCTGGAAGGATCATTTTTCTTTTTCTACCTGCCGGTCGCCTATTGGATGATAGGAATCAGCCTGGTGGTCAAGCCGATCATTTATTCTTTTTTTGGTTTATATCGCCGTCTTTGGGCATATGCCAGTACACGGGAACTGATCCTGATCAGTTATGCTGTAACCATCGCTTCTGGAGTTCTGGCTGTTATTACCATCTTTTTTTATTCTTTACGACTCATCCAACCAGGCCTACCTAGATCCATAATAATCATCGATTGGTTGCTCTCGATAATCGCCATTGGAGGTTTTCGGCTTGCTTTGCGTCTCATCTCAGAAACCCGAGGATCCGTTACCAGGATCATGCATAATGACTCGGTCAAGTATGTCCTTGTCATCGGGGCTGGGGATGCTGGTGCTCTTGTTGTTCGAGAGATGCAAAAAAACCCCCAATTAAACCTACTTCCAATTGGATATCTGGATGATGACCCTGACAAACAGAAACAGCATATTCATGGCGTTCGAGTGGTTGGAACCCTGGCTGACCTTGGGCGGGTTTTGAACACCCACCATGTGGATGAGGTTATCATTGCAATCCCAAGCGCAGGGGGTAATATCGTTCGCCAGGTTTCGGATATTTGCAGGTTAAAAGGTGTTGCATTTCGCACCATGCCCGGGATCTTTGAATTGATCGGCGGGAATGTCAGCGTAAACCGGCTGAGAGAAGTTGATATTACCGACTTGCTACGCCGCCAACCAGCCAGACTGGATATAGGTTTGGTTGGAGATAGTTTACGCGATAAACGTGTCCTGGTGACAGGCGCTGGAGGATCCATCGGTCGTGAGCTTTGCCGGCAAATAGCTCATTGGCAACCTGCTGAACTGGATATCCTTGGACATGGTGAAAATTCCATTTTTGAGACTTTACTGGAATTACTGGATGATAACCCCACTCTTTCCATCCGACCGATCATTGCAGATATACGGGATCTTCCGCGCCTGCAAAATGTATTCGAGTCTCTCCATCCACAAGTGGTTTTTCATGCAGCCGCACATAAACATGTCCCCATGATGGAAGCCAATATCGAAGATGCCATCACCAACAACATCATTGGCACCAGAAATGTCGTTGATGCCGCTGTTGCCAGCAAGGTGGATCGCCTGGTCATGATCTCAACCGACAAAGCAATTCGCCCTATCAGTGTTATGGGTGCAACCAAACGTATGGCAGAAATGGTTGTCCTGGAAGCAGCGCAGCGCTCAGGATGCGCTTTTTCAGTTGTGCGCTTTGGAAATGTATTAGGCAGCCGCGGCAGTGTTGTGCCATTGTTTAAAAACCAGATCGCCAAGGGAGGTCCAATCACCATCACCCACCCCGAGATGATGCGCTACTTTATGACCATCCCCGAAGCCGTTCACCTGGTACTGCAAGCTGCAGCCATGGGAAAAGGCGGAGAGGTGTTCTTGTTGAACATGGGTAAACCTATTCGAATTCTTGATCTGGCGGAGGATCTAATACGCCTGTCCGGCCTAGAGCCTGGAAAAGACATCGAGATAATATTTACCGGGATACGTCCAGGTGAAAAGCTTAGCGAAGATCTCTGGGAGGAAGGTGTACATTACCAGCCCACCGCCCATGAAGAAGTCTTCCGTCTGGCAGAAGAAGAGTACTTGATGAACAATTCCCTGTCAGCCACAATTGACCAGCTACACACCCTGGCACAATCTGGTGATACAACCACCATTCTGGATCTATTGGATTCAGCCATTCCGAGTGCAAATGTTCGGGTTATGTCTTCTCCAGATATGACCTCTGTTGTCTGAGAAATCCACAATGCCCTTGCTTTCTCTAAATGAATGGAATCGATTCATTTCGAATTACCCAAAAGCCCACTTTATGCAAACTGGTGAGTGGGGTGAACTAAAGGCCGCCTTTGGTTGGGATGCGGTTAGAATTGTGAATGGTTGTGCCGGTGCACAGATCCTTTTTCGTAAACTCCCGTTTGGTTTGACAATAGCTTACGTTCCCAAAGGTCCTATTGGAGAGAATCCAGGTCACATTTGGTCTGAAGTTGATAAAACCTGCCATGAGCACAAAGCCATATTTCTAAAAGTTGAACCGGATGCTTTGCAGGAAAATCAACCATTCCAGACAAGTGAATTTCCCGGCTTCACAATCAGCCGATTCAATATCCAACCTCTTAAAACCATCATTGTCAATTTAGATGGAAGTGAGTCCGAACTCCTCCAGAAAATGCACCCAAAAACCAGATATAACATCAAATTGGCCTCCAAAAAGGAAGTGATCGTTCAAGCATGGAACGACATTCCTGCCTTTCATAAAATGATGACTGCCACCGGAGGCAGAGATGGATTTGGCGTGCATTCACTGGATTATTACCAGCGCGCCTTTGACTTATTCTCCCCGGCCGGGATGTGCGAATTACTGGTTGCCAAATATGACAACCAACCCCTGGCATCCATCATGGTATTTGCGCATGGTAAAAGAGCCTGGTATGTCTATGGGGCTTCGACGGATAATGAACGGAACCGTATGCCTGCTTATCTGCTGCAATGGGAGGCCATGCGCTGGGCTTCAAAGCGAGGTTGCCAGGAATATGATTTATGGGGTATTCCAGACGAAAAAGAAGAGATTCTTGAAGCTGAGTTCATGAAAAGAAATTCTGGATTGTGGGGTGTTTACAGGTTCAAGCGAGGTTTTGGTGGAGAGATAAAACGGTCAGTTCAAGCAATGGACAAGGTGTATCAACCGTTCCTATATTCCTTTTATCTTTGGCGCATGGCCGGCAGGGAAGCCGCTTGATGAAAGCTTTTTCAGGACAACCCTCAGAGTGGAATAAGTTGGTTTCCGAATTGCCCAACTCACACATCCTTCAAAGCTGGGAATGGGCTGACGTGAAGGCAATATACGGTTGGAAACCGATTCCATTTATCTGGGAGGCGTCCCAAGCGGATAATTCAGGTGGCGGGTTTATTGTGGCTGCAGCCATTATCCTGAAACGCGTCGTCCCCATCAAGGGCTTTTCAGCCCGCCTGTGTATCCTGTACATCCCCAAAGGACCCGTCATGGATTGGAAGGACCAGGGTTTGCGCCACAGAGTGCTTAATGACTTGCAACGCTATGCCAAAGACCAACGCGCCATATTTATTAAAATGGATCCTGACCTGGTTTTGGGAACAGGCATACCGGGAACTGAAGAACAACGGGATTCTGATATCGGCCTGGTTGTAAAAGATGAACTTATGGCTCGTAAGTGGGTGTTCTCAAGTGACCAGATCCAGTTTCGTAATACAGCCATGATCGACCTTTCCCCTACAGAAGATGAGATCAAAGCCAATTTCAAGCAAAAGACGAGATATAACATCAACCTCGCATCCAGAAAAGGTGTAATCGTCCGCCCGGGTACCCTGGAAGACCTGAATTTACTCTATAACATGTATGCCGAAACGTCCATTCGGGATGGATTTGTCACCCGGGATGAAAGTTATTATCGAACGGTTTGGAAGAGTTTCATGAGTGCTCCGAAATCAGATAATACACCGTTTGCGCTACCGCTGATCGCTGAAGTAGAAAGTGAACCAGTTGCAGCGGTGTTTGTTTTTGGCTTTGCATCCCGGGCTTATTATCTTTACGGCATGTCCAGAGATGCTCACCGGGAAAAAATGCCAAATTACCTGCTGCAATGGGAAGCGATCAGACTTGCCCGGGAAGTTGGATGCTTGCATTATGATCTTTGGGGAGCGCCAGACGAGTTCAATGAAAAGGACTCGCTCTGGGGGGTCTTCCGCTTCAAAGAAGGTCTGGGAGGCTTGGTCATCCGTACTTTGGGTGCGTGGGATTTCCCAGCTAATCCCTTTTTCTATCAAGTCTATACTCACACCCTGCCAAAGATCTTAAATCTCATGCGTTTGCGAGGAAAATCGCAAACAAAAAGAAGCCTTGAAAATTAATGGGTTTGCGAAAAGTGAATAAGAAATTTTAATCATACATAAAGAGGTCACCCATGGTCGCTCGAATAAATTTTGCCCATTTACCTACACCTGTAGAAGAGTTACCACGACTCACAAAATTTCTGCAAGGGCCAAAATTATTCATAAAACGAGATGACCAGACTGGTCTGGCTTTTGGTGGAAACAAGACCCGCAAATTGGAATTTCTTCTGGCTGATGCTCTCTCCAGAGATGCAAAAACCCTCCTTACAGCTGGCGCGGTACAATCCAACCATTGCCGTCAAACAGCGGCTGCAGCTGCGCGCTTTGGGATGGCTTGCGTCCTGGTCCTGACCGGTAAGAAACCTGCCTTCCCCAGCGCTAACCTTCTATTGGATGAGCTCTTTGGCGCTAAAATCATATGGGTGGATGATAGGTCTTATCGTGAGCGCGTATTGCAACAAACTTTCGATCATCTCGCGGCCTCGGGTAAGGCACCTTACCTTGTTCCTTATGGCGGCTCAAGCCCGATTGGGTCAATGGGTTATGCATATGCCATGCAGGAGTTCATTTCACAGAATGTACCAGTGGATTGGATCATTTTTGCTTCCTCGTCCGGAGGAACCCAGGCAGGGCTTGCCAGTGGAGCGCACCTGTTTGGTTACAAAGGAAAAATTCTGGGTATCAGCATTGACGAACCCAGGGAAAAACTCCAGGCTTCTGTAGCACAATTGGCATCAGCTATCTCGGAATTGGAAAATAAGCCCCACAATTTTCTGCCGGATGATATTCTAGTCAACGCGGACTATTGCAAGGCAGGTTACGGAATATTCACTGACCTGGAAAAGAATGCCATAAAATTGTTCGCAGAATATGAAGGACTATTGCTGGACCCGGTCTACACCGGGCGCGCGGCTGGTGGTTTATTAGACCTGGTAAACAAAGGTTACTTCAGAAAATCTGACCGTGTGTTATTTTGGCACACAGGAGGGCAACCGGCGCTTTTTGCATCTGCTTATACCGGAACAAGATAAGTCATAGGCACCCAACCTTTGCCAAAATACGCCCACTTATCGGCAATTTCGGTTACAGTGATGATCTCATTTTTCCATAAGTAACCAATTTTGTTACCATCTGGTTTATCGCGTATCCAAATAGCTGAGGCAACGACCTTGTATTTCTGTTCAATCAATCCTGGGGGTGATACTGCTTCAGGAGGGGGTTCTATAACTGGCTCAGGTTGATCAACTTTCGCCACATATCTGGCTGCCACGTATCCCACCATCCCTTTAGGATCAGAAACATTTAGCCACTGTCCATCTATACCGATCTTTGTAGCTGCCTTATCGATTGGTTCAAGTACTTTTAGCTTGGTTCCCACAGCTTCACCAGCCAGTGTGGCCGAGGTTGTATTTGGTTGGGAACGTAAACGCAAACCCAAGGTACCAACTTCAGGGGTAACAGCCACAAATAATTCAGCAGGTGGAGAAGACGGGGGCGGTTGTGGAACTTCCGAGGGCACCAAATCCACAAACCAGGCTGCCACAAAACCCTGCTGGCTTTGCGGATCCATAACATCCAGCCATTGGCCAATCACCCCGATTTTTGGCTTGGCAAGTTGGGTATCTTCCATAATCTTTAATTTCGTTCCTGCAACCTCACCGGCCAATACAGCTGCCATAGTGTTGGGCTGTGCCCGCAACCTTAATGCCTGGCTGCCAACCTTCTCGGATACAACCACATAAACATCAGGTTCAACGGGGGTTGGTTCTTCCTCATCCTTTGGATCAACCCCAAACATCTGATAAAAGCCTTCGTCAGTAAAAACATTCCAGTCAAGGTGATAGCCGATATTCTCACTCAGTCCTTTCACCTGAATATAGCTTTCAAATTGGCGACCGATCCCATTCACTATTTGGGCTTGCTTAGCAATCTCTTTTATTTTTTTTATATCAAAATCCTTGCCAAGTTCTTTTTGTTTGGCTGTCCACCAGGCAGCATTATAATAGCGCAAGTAGCGGGCTTCCCAATAATTTGACTTTGTCATCCAACTGCCCAATGCTGGAGAATATTTTCTTATGAACCAGTCAGCTGAATAACTACCAATCGGGATATTTAACTTACTCTTTGATGCATTGTGGAATTTGGTAAAATAGCTATTTAATTGCGTCGAGGAGAAACGGGAGGCATAAGCGGTTGCCAGATCCTGTCGCATATAAGCAGCCCAATCTGTCCAATATTGTTCATAATCATTGAACATAGAAGCAGGTCTGTATTTCTCCACAGTGGTTTTGTAAAGACCAACCTGGCTATTCAGGTCCCTGGTAGGGTCCACCCAGTGATAACCTGCGAAAGGTAAGCCTACGCGTTTGGCATTATTAATATGCTTCTGAGCCATGGTATCTTGCGAAAGGCCATAGCTTAACCGGATTATTACTCCGTCCAACACCGTGGCTAGCAAATCCCATTGACCTGAACTTAGTCTATTATAGTAACTGATATCAATTACGAGTTTCATATCACACCCAAAATCCTTGATCCGTGGATATATTTATTGAGATTTGAGTAAGGATTGCTTTCAAATTATACATTAGTTCACATTATCATTCAGAGTTACACAAAGCATGTAGCTTTGGTGAGCATACGGTTGATCTTATATGATTTCACGGGCATAGAAAAATAGAAGCCCTGACCAAAGTTGCAATTAAGTTCTTGCAATAAGCGACGTTGTCCCTGAGATTCAATCCCTTCTGCCACAACAACTTTATCCAATTGAATGCCAAGTTCTACAATCGTTCGAACAATTTCAATGTCCTTTTGATCCTCCGCCATCCGGGCAACGAACAGGCGATCGAGCTTAATGTTATCTATTGGGAATTTATGCAAGATATTCAAGGATGAATAACCCACCCCGAAATCATCCAGGTAGATCTTTACGCCCAGCGATTTAAGTTCAGTGAGGATAAATAGAGCTGATTCGGTTTCGCGAATGAGAGATGATTCGGTTATTTCCAGTATCAATGAACCGGGAGCTGGATTATTCTCTTCAATGATATTTCTTACAACTTCTATCAATCTGGCATCTTCCAACTGTTTTGCTGATATATTCACACTTACAGAGAGAGGAGGCTCCTGCGGAAATTTATCCTGCCAGATTTTAAGCTGTTTGCAGGCAGCCTTTAAGACTAATTCGCCAATCGCTCCAATCAATCCATGTTCTTCAGCGATAGGGATAAAATCATTCGGGTTGATCAAACCTCGCTCCGGGTGATGCCAACGGACGAGTGCTTCAAAGCAAATGGGACGATTGGAGGAAAATGAAATGATCGGCTGGTAAAAAACTTCAAATTCTTTGTTCTTAATTGCTCTTCTAAGATCATTCAATGTATCCAACAATTGTCTGGCTTGATACAACATATCTTCATCGTATATCGCGTAACATGCACCCCCAATATCTTTGGCACAGTACATGGATGCATCGGCATCTCTGAGAATATCAGCGGTATTGTCATAAGATACTCTACCCATGGTAATGCCAATACTGGCAGAAGTGAAGACCTCATGTGATCCAATCAAAAAGCCTTTCGACAAACTTTGTTGGATCCTATCAGCCGTGAAAATTGCATCCCCAATATCCTTAATGTCCACCAATAAAACTACATATTCATCTCCACCGATTCGGGCAACAGTATCTACATCGCGTACACTTTCCAAAATCCGTTGTCCAACCGAAGCGAGAAGCTGATCCCCGGCCCGATGTCCCAAACTATCATTGATGATTTTAAATTTATCCAGGTCCAATAGTAGAACTGCATAGGCATTCTTTTCTTCTCGTTTATAACGCCCCAGCGCCTGGCTCAATCGATCTATTAAAAGAGCACGATTGGGTAAACCGGTTACCTTGTCATGATATGTATCATACTGAGAGCGCTCTTCCACCAGGGTCCGTTCTTCTATGGCTAAGCCCAATTTATTCAAGAGACCGAGATTATCGTTAGCGATCCCTGCCAACATGGTCAAACTCTGACAGAGGGAGATTTCATCTATGTTGTAATCTCTGAATTTTCGACTTTCGTGTACTTCAATATATATATCAGATTGACCCCTGCTTTTCACAGTAAGCAAGAGCACGGATTTACATGAACTTTCTTTAAATACTTGTCTTTGGCTTTCAGTCAAATCTAAATCATCCGTATGTAGAATTTTGTAATCCTTCACTTCATCGAAGATTTCTTGGAAAACTCCCTGATGTAGCCTCAAAAAGCTGGTATTTGATCCTTTTTCATGAACACCGACGTCGTCTCTATAAGCATCAGCCACCAACTTGTTGTATTGGGGATTCGCATGGTCAGGATAAAAGATAAATATACTGGTAATATCAAGAAGGGCAATTATTTTCTCCGCCAACGCATTAAAGATCAATTCCGGTTTATTCATATCTGAAAACATTGAGATTGATTCCATGAAAATACTTTTCTCTTCGTTTAACTTCCTCGATTCAGATTCAAGCAATTTGATGGTTTTATCAGTCAATTTTTGTTCTGTAACTTCATCCAATACCAATATTTTTGTATCAAATGATTCGCCCTGGTTTCGAATTTTAAGGCAACTGCATACATACCACCTACCATTGGCCATCAACTCAAATGTTTGAGTTTTTTCAAATTTAAAATCCAACAGATCTTCTGATAGATTTGTCAGGAGTTTTTGCAATGGAAGCCCAAGTAATTTTGCTTTGGAGATATTAATTATCTTTTGAGCTGCAGGGTTAATGTCGATGACATTATCTTCAACATCCAATACAAAGATCGGACTATTTATCAAATCAAAGGCTTTTTCTTTTATATTCTGATTCATATCGTTGATTTGTTTGGCTGAATACCGTGAAGTAATAACCACAAATAATCCACAGGAAACATAGGCAACCAGACCTGGTACAATACTTTTATTATTAAATCCGACCTGAAAGATCATGCCAATCAACAGGCAAAAACCTATGATCAGGGCTGTATTTTTCAAAACTGAAATCATCCGTTTTCCCATCATCAAAAATGATTATATGTTCTTATTTCAGCCGGGGAAACACCAAAACATAGGTTTATATCGCGCTAAATATGACTACTTTATCTCTAATAAAGTGGTCATAAATGACTATTAAGGTTTCTGTATAAATTTTGAAATAAGCTCGATATTGATCAGGTCATAATTTGGCCCTGACATCCTACCAGAGCTGAAGACCCGCAATTAACCAGATTCCGGGAAGCACCATACCTTATTTTTAAGGCTGGCTTGAAGCTCTCACCACCTTCACACCGGTGGGTTGAAAGAGCGGAGTTAATGCCGGATCTATAAGGATAATATTCCTCATCGGATGATTTACCTGAAAAAGACTTCTTCTTTTATCAGGGGATGAATGCAATATCCGCTAAAGGTACCCGTGGATTATACAGGAGAAGTTTCACAGATAGGATATAATAAGAAATATGGAAAATCAATCTGGCTCATCATTCAAACCCTACATACCGTCTTGCCTGTTCTTGTTTATTGCAGGCTGGGGAGGTGTGGGTTGGTTGGTGTTTTCCACCCTCCCATCTGTTTGGCAACGCTGGGGATTTTTCCTATTATTAACCGTTGCATTAACCGGTACTGCCTTGCCATTCACCTACTATTTAAATTTACGCTTCCCCAGTAAACCGCGTGCCACCCAAACCATCATCCTGCGACAGGCAATCTGGTTGGGGGTTTACATAAGTACCCTGGCTTGGTTGCAATTGGGCGGCATCGTCGATATGTGGACGATTTTAGGGTTGGGACTTGGCCTGATAACAATTGAGTATCTCATTCGCTTACGCGAACGGGCTCGCTGGCAGCCACCAACTATAGATGAGGTTACCCCTTTACAACCTGAGGGGTGATCCAATGACCGAATTGCGCTCACTCCCTTCGGTTGAAAAACTTCTACAAACAAAGCAGGTTGCACAATTGATCACCAAATATGGGCGGCCTCTGATACTCCATGCAATTAGAGAGACATTGGGTGGAATTCGCATTAACTATGCTCCTCAAGCTGAAAAGACCATTCCAGAACGAACTACCATACTGGAACAGGTAAAACATAAGGCGGAGTCTTACACTCAACCCACCCTGTTGCCTGTTATTAATGCCACCGGAGTAGTGTTGCACACCAACCTGGGGCGTGCTCCTCTCAGCCAGGCTGCAATCCAGGCCATGGAGACAGTGGCGTGTGGATATTCAAACCTTGAATTTGATCTTTCAAGCGGTAAACGTGGATCCCGCTTGATCCATGCGGAAAAAATGCTGCAGTTGTTACTTGGGACTGAAGCGGCATTGATCGTCAATAACAATGCTTCTGCAGTTCTACTGGCAATCTCAGCCTTGGCCCGTCGAAAACGGGTGATCATCTCACGTACGCAACTGGTTGAAATTGGGGGTGGCTTTCGTGTTCCAGACGTGATGAAACAATCGGGTGCCAAACTGGTCGAAATTGGGACCACCAACCGGGTGCACCTGGCAGACTATGAACTGGCTTTGCAGGAACCCACCGCGTTGGTCATGCGAGTGCACCGCTCCAATTTCAAACTTATCGGCTTTACAAGTGAACCAGATTTGCAGGAGATCGCACAGGTGGCGCACCTAGCTGGCTTGCCTCTCCTGGACGATCTCGGTTCAGGCGCATTGTTAATGACAGAACGTTTCGGCCTGGCTCATGAACCCACTGTCCAGGAATCTCTGACTGCAGGGGCAGACCTGGTTTGTTTTTCAGGGGATAAGCTGGTGGGTGGACCCCAGGCAGGTATCATTGTGGGAAAGGCTGACCTGATACAGAAGATCAAGAAACATCCCCTGGCTCGTGCTGTTCGTGCTGACAAGATTTGCCTTGCCGCATTAAGTGCCACATTACTGCATTATCTCAAAGATGAAGCAGAAAACGAGATCCCCATTTGGCGGATGATCTCCACACCCCTGGGGCAGATCAAGGCAAGAGCCAGGAATTGGGCCAGCGAAATCGGGAATGGAGAGGTCATCACAGGGTTATCCACCATCGGCGGCGGGAGCCTGCCGGGAGAATCCCTGCCAACCTGGCTGTTGGCTCTGGATGTGGGAAATGCGGACAAATTCCTGGCTAAATTGCGAGCCGTGAATCCACCCATTATAGCCCGCACCGAAAACGACAGGATCCTGCTCGATCCACGCACGGTACTTCCCGAAAATGAAGGTGCTTTCCTGGTTGGATTACAGTGTGCGCTAAGGAAGAAATAATCATCTTGGATTGATTACAAACGAAATCCCTTATCTTGGAGACTCAGTTACGATGAAATCAGATATCGATGCCCTCATGCATGCCAAGAATTTTGACGCCTTGGTAGTTATCGGGGATGCACAGCACAATCCGCCCATGTTTTATCTGACAGGTGGCGGACATGTTAATAATGCCATCCTGGTGAAACAATATGGTCAGGAACCGGTTCTGTTCTGTAACGATATGGAACGTGAAGAAGCTGCCCGCTCAGGTTTGAAGGTACGCTGCTTCGGTGAATTTCCTTACGATGACCTGCTCAAAGAAGCCAATGATGATCCAATCCTGGCTGGAGCAATGCGCTTAAAAAATATGTTCACCGACCTCGGGTTGGTGCATGGCACGGTAAGTCTTTATGGTCAAACCGAATTCGGATCCTCCTTTGCCGTATTCAGCTTGTTGCAAAAAATCATGCCCGAGTTAAGTTTCATAGGTGAACCCCGGGATACTTCTTTGTTTATGAAGGCTATGGAAACGAAAGACGAAAGCGAAGTTGCCCGCATCCGCCAGATGGGCAGGATCACCACCAAAGTAGTCGGGCAGGTCGCCAATTTTCTAACTGATTGCGAAGTGGATAAGGATGAGATCCTTTTACAGGAAGATGGTTCCCAGTTAACCATTGGAGATGTCAAAGGCAAGATCACCTTGTGGCTGGCAGAATCTGGAGTTGAGAATCCACATGGTACCATCTTTTCCATCGGTCATGATGCAGGCGTGCCCCATTCCACGGGAAAACCCAATGACCTGGTCAAACTTGGACAAACCATCGTATTTGATATCTTCCCATGTGAAGCGGGAGGGGGATACCACTATGATTTTACCCGTACCTGGTGCCTGGGATATGCCCCACCCGCGGCACTTAACCTCTACCAACAGGTATATGCCGTTTATCAAAAAGTTATGGAAAATCTCGACTTGAACGCACCTTATAAGGATTATCAGCGCCTTACCTGTGAAATGTATGAGGTCAACGGGCACCCAACCCCAATGAGTCACAAAGCTCCTATTGAAGGTTATGTACACAGCCTGGGACATGGCGTCGGATTGAACATCCATGAACGTCCATGGTCCGGATTAACAGCGGATGATGATAATCGCCTGGCTGTTGGCGTGGTGGCAACCATAGAGCCTGGTTTGTATTACCCGGATGAGAATCTCGGGGTCAGGCTGGAAGACACTCTTTGGGTCCGCCCTGATGGGAAATTTGAAATCCTGGCTGAATATCCCCTTGATCTTGTTTTACCGATGAAAAAGTGGAAGAAATAGGTTAAGCATGAGTCTGCCGTCTGCGCGCATCCTGGCTATTGAAAGTTCCTGCGATGAAACAGCTGCTGCTGTTCTCGAAAATGGTCGTACCGTGTTGGGTGCAGCAGTTGCATCCCAAATGGAAATACATGCCCGCTATGGGGGTGTCTTTCCTGAAGTAGCCTCACGCCAGCACATTCTTTCAGTGGTTCCAGTTGTTGAAAAAGCTCTTGCCCAGGCACACCTGACATTGGCAGACCTGGATGCAATTGCAACCACACGTGGCCCAGGACTGGCTGGATCCTTGCTTGTGGGCCTGAATATGGCCAAAGGCTTGGCACTGGGAGCTAATTTACCCCTGGTGGGGGTCAATCACCTCGAGGGGCACCTGTATTCGGCCTGGGTTACGCAACCTGGAGATGAAACCAACGAGGAACCACAATTTCCCCTGATGGCACTGCTGGTATCCGGTGGGCACACCGAGCTCATCCTGATGAGCGACCATCTCAATTACATTCGGTTGGGGGCAACATTGGATGACGCTGCAGGTGAGGCTTTTGACAAAGTTGCCCGCTTGTTGAGTCTGAGTTATCCTGGAGGTCCCTCCATACAAAAAGCTGCTGAACAGGGTAACCCAATGGCATACAAGTTTCCGCGTGCCTGGTTGGAAAATACCTGGAATTTTTCATTCAGTGGTCTGAAAACATCCGTTTTACGGCAAGTTCGCGAGCTTGAAAGTGCATCTGGGAATTCCCCTGCTGAGGAATTCTCCCTACCCGTGAATGACCTAGCTGCCAGTTTTCAAGCTGCGGTAGCGGATGTTCTCTTCACCAAGACGATGTCTGCAGCGCGTGAATATGGAGCAAAACAGATCCTGCTGGCAGGGGGTGTATCCGCCAACCAGGTTTTACGTCAAGCATTTTTAGATCAGGCAGAATTTCCTGTTAATATTCCTCCCCTTTCTCTTTGCACCGACAATGCTGCCATGATCGCATCAGCCGGGTACTACCGCTTTGTACATGGTCATGTCGATCCATTATCAATTGATATTTTACCTACCTGGCCTTTGTCCTAATCCCCTAGAGAGACAACCATTAAGTTTAGAAGTTAAGCAGTTGGAAAAGATTCCGCTTTTTGAGAAGTTTTTTTCTACTACTTGTTTAGATTCCAAGTGCTTTTTTGATTTGCTCCAAAGTTATCGGCCCTTCCCGCAGGATAACCGGCTCCGGTCCCAGGCAATTTACTACTGTGGAAGCCCAACCCTCCCCTACCGGACCGGCATCAATAATCAAGTCTATGCGGCCGTCCAACTGAGCCAGAACATCCTGTGCAGTGGCGGGGTTTTCCCGTCCAGAAAGATTGGCCGAGGTGACTGCCATTGGTCCGGCTGCCTGCAAGATTCTCCTGGTTACAGGATGATCAGGAATACGTACACCCACGCTGGGTAGGATTGATACCCCATCCGGAATTAATGGGTTTTTAGGGATCACCAGGGTCAGCGGACCAGGCCAAAAATGGTCTGCCAGGGTCTTTGCCATTTGAGGTACATTCAAACTCACTTTTTCCAGATCAACCGGGTCTCCCACCAATATCGGAATTGCCTTTTCACTGGAGCGGCCCTTGGCAGTATAAATACTCTTTACAGCCTTCTCGTCAAATACCAGCGCCCCTAGCCCATACACCGTATCCGTGGGTAGTGCAACCAGACCACCCGAATTAAGAATTACAAGTGCTCGCGGTAAAGTATCCTGGTCAAAAGCAGACATTACAATTGTTTTCATGGTTGCAGGTTTATCTCCAATAATCGATCTCTTCCCGATAAGTCCTGGTGCAGGTGGATGATCGTTCTTGAAAAATAGTCATAAGCCAGCGAAAGGACTGATAAACCCTGTGAGGCTTCGATTTCCATCAAGATCATTCCTCCGGGCTCCAAATATGCAGGTACAAGCTCAAAAAACTTCCGGATCACGTCCAGTCCATCCTCACCTCCATCCAGAGCGATATTTGGTTCCCGCCCATACACCTTTAATCCTCGCAAAATGGATGTGGGAATATAAGGAAGGTTGGCTACAATCAGATCTGCACCTGAAGATGGCAGGTTAGTTTGAGCAGGGAACCTGGATCTTACACCCACCTTCTTTGCTGGAAATAAATGACAGCACACAAATTCGATCCGGTCTGATACATTGAATTTACGGGCGTTTTTTCTAGCCACCCTGAGGGCAGCCTCCGAGATATCGCTAGCGATCACCTGCAGGTCTGGGATTTGGTGTGCCATCGCCACAGAAATACAGCCCGAGCCTGTTCCAGTGTCAATGACTTTGCGACGCTCCGGATTCTCCCGCAGCCAATCCAGGGCTGTTTCAACCAGCAATTCTGTCTCTGGCCGCGGGATTAGCACATCCTGCGTGACGATCATCTCCAATCCATAAAATTCCCAATAGCCGATAATATACGGCAGCGGGACGCCAGAACTCATCCGTGAAAGCGACTCGGTAAGTTTTGCCTGCTGCCCGGGAGTCAATTCCATTTCTGGATGTGCCAGCACCCAGGAGCGGTTTTGACCGGTGATGTACGCCAGGAGAACCTGGGCGTCAAGACCGGGCGTTTCTGCAAGATCGCTCAACTGCAAAGTTATTTCATTTAATATATTAATCATCTGAGATATGAGTTTCCTGTGTGAGGATGATTATACAATGGAACTTTTCGAAAACAATTATCGTCCACTTATTAACGCCGATTACCAGTTCGTGGTTAATTCGAGGAGGAAGATATGAAGCACCGTTTGTTGGCTTTGTCAGTATTACTTATTTTTGCAATTACTCTATTGCCCAGCTCCGCCCGTGCAGATGGCATCATCATTCCAGATCCGCCTATCTGTCTTCCGCCCGGTTGTTCACCAGACCTGCCTCCCCTGGAACAATTAGCCATTCGTTACCATCATGTCACTGTAACCATCCAGGATCAGGTGGCTGTTACCCACGTGGACCAGGTCTTTTACAATCCCAATGACTGGCAGATCGAAGGTACTTACATCTTCCCGATCCCCCAGGATGCTGTGGTGAGTAATTTCATCCTGTGGATCGATGGTAAACCAGTCGAAGGGCAGGTATTGGATGCCACCCAGGCCCGTCAGAAATACGAAGAAATCATCAACAGCCTGCGCGATCCTGCCCTGCTGGAATATGCGGATCGAGGTGCTGTACAGGCCCGTATCTTCCCCATCCCCCCACAGGGTGAAAGACGCATCGAACTGGAATATACACAGGTCCTGAGGGCAGATAATGGACTGGTTAAATACTCCTACCCATTAAATACAGAAAAATTCTCCGTCTGGCCGCTTGAAAATGTAACTATTAATGTGGATATTCGTTCCAGTAACGAATCAATCCGGGCGGTCTATTCTCCCACCCATAATATCGACACTGAAATACTCGACACTGGGCATGTTATCGCCGGTTATGAAGCCAGCAACCTGACCCCAAATGCAGATTTTACGCTATTTTATTCGATCGGTGAAAGTGAGGCTTTCCATCTTCTTACCTACCGCGATGCCTCAGACCTTACGGATCCGGATGGTTTCTTCATGCTGCTGCTTGCTCCCCGACCAGACGCTGCTGCAGAGCGCATGGCAAAAGATATCATCCTGGTCCTGGATCATTCCGGAAGTATGGAAGGTGAGAAATTTCAGCAAGCCCAGGATGCCCTGAAATACATCCTGGGGCACCTGAACCCGGAAGATCGGTTTAATATTGTCAATTTCAGCACTTCTGTCGAAACCTATGCCAGAAATTTACGCCCAGCCCAGGAAGCCACAGATGCTGTCGAATGGATCAGCAGACAGAGTGCCATAGGCAGCACAGATATCAACCGGGCATTGCTCGAAGCAGCTGCCATGAGCGATGGCGAACATCCGACCTATGTCATCTTCCTGACGGACGGCCTGCCAACCAAAGGTGAAACCGATAGTCAGAAGATCATTGATAATTTTGCCCGCAGCGCTCCAGAAGAACTGCGCCTGTTTGCCTTTGGTGTAGGCTATGATGTGGATACCTTCCTGCTCGATTCACTAACCCAGGAACATCATGGCACCAGCACATACGTCCTGCCCGGAGACCGGTTGGATGAGATATTGTCAGGGTTTTATGCCAAGATCAGCACGCCGGTTTTGACCAACCTGTCCCTGGATTTCGGCAACCTGAATACTTATGATATCTACCCGTCTCCCCTCCCAGATCTTTTTGCTGGCTCACAGATCGTAGTCACTGGAAGATACCGCCACTCCGGTACAACCCATATCACTCTCAAAGGGCAGGTGAATGGTCAAACCCAGACCTTTAAATTTTCAGAGCAGGTCTTTCCTGAAAGTTCAAGTGATGCCTTTAATTCAGCCCTGCCGCGACTGTGGGCTACCCGCAAGATCGGTCATTTGCTCAACCAGATCCGCCTGAAAGGTCCAAACCAGGAAAACATTGATCAGATAGTCAGGCTAAGCATTCGCTACGGGATCGTTACTCCGTACACTTCCTACCTGGTAACCGAAGACATGCCCCTGGGAGCCGCTGAACAACAACGGATCGCAAATGATCAGTATTCAACAATGGCCACCGCACCGGCTGAGCCAGCATATGGAGCCCCTGCAGTTGATAAAGCTGCCGAGCAGGGCCAAATGGCTGGAGCCGACTCTGCGATCGCACCTTCAGAGAATATCGCTGATGTTGTAAAAATTGTGGGAGCGCGGACATTTGTAAACAGCAATGGTATCTGGATGGATACATCTTTTGACCCTGAGAAAATGCAGACGATCCGGGTGTCTTTCCTCTCGGATGATTACTTTGCGCTCAGCGCTGCCCGCCCTGAGCTTGCCGCGGCTTTTGCCCTCGGTTCCCGCGTGATCGTCTTGTCCGATGGAATTGCCTACGAGGTGGTGGATAGCAATGAAACCAGCCAACCCGTCCAGATTCCACCCACACTCACACCGAAAACTGGAACATCAATCATTCCTGGCGATGGGACAACCTCCACACCAACCAGCAATCTCCCTTGTGCATCAGGTTTATTGGCATTCCTGCCATTCGGCATGCTGCTGTGCTTGCGGCGCTCATTACTTTCATCCCCAAATAAGTAACTTACCAAAAACCAAAAACATCCCAAAAAACACTATCGGGAGCTTCAATACCTGCTCCCGATAGTGTCATTAATCTTCGTCCTGGCTATAATCGCCTGCAACCGCCAAGCGATCTGCTTCATCAGTGGAAGCCAGTTCCACAATGAACTCATCAATATTACCTTCCATCACTGCCGGCAGGTTGTACGAAGACAGTCCAATGCGGTGGTCTGTAACCCGTGATTGGGGGTAGTTATAGGTGCGGATTTTCTCAGAACGTTCCCCGGTGCCGACCTGTAACCGCCTGGATTCATCCTGTTCTGAACGCAACTTTTCTTCTTCAATCGCATACAGCCTGGCTCGCAAAATGGACATGGCTCTCAGTTTGTTTTGCAGTTGGGAGCGCTCATCCTGGCACGCTACCACCATGCCGGTCGGGATATGGGTGATGCGGATGGCAGTGGAGTTCTTTTGCACATTTTGTCCTCCCGCTCCCGCAGAGATATACACATCAATACGCACATCAGACGACGGAATGTCAATATCCACCTCCTCCACTTCAGCCAGTACTGCCACTGTGGCAGTGGAGGTATGGATGCGCCCGGAGGACTCTGTGGAGGGAATACGCTGGACACGGTGAACACCTGACTCGAACTTCAATTTGGAGTATGCCCCAAAGCCTTTGATCAGAAAAGTGATCTCTTTGAAACCACCGATACCAATATCATGCTGCGACATTACTTCGATCTTCCAACCCTCCCGCTCGGCATACCGGCTGTACATGCGAAACAGATCTGCGGCAAACAGGGCAGCTTCGTCACCGCCCGTTCCTGCCCGGATCTCCATGATCACATTCTTATCATCGCGCGGGTCTTTGGGAACCAGCATACGCTTGATTTCTTTCTCGAGTGATTCGATGCGTGTCAGCAGTTCACTCACCTCTGCCTGTGCCAATTCAACCAGGTCGGGATCTGAATCTTCTGCCAGGACGGCGCGTGCCTCTTCCAGTTCAGACAGGTTCTTGCGATATTTGCGGGCATTGGCGGCGATCGGTTCCAGGTCAATGCGTTCCTTATTCAATTCAGCCGCGCGTTGATAATCATCCCCCACTTCCATCAACAAGCGGTTTAGCTCTTCATAACGTTCTTCAATCCCTGCAAGTTTATCCAGCATATCTTATCCTACAGGTATCCTCTCAATAAAGATGGGGAGTTTTTTGGGAAGATACTCCTACATGATCTCAATTGCCAAAACAGTGGCAACCAGGTTAATTGGCGACAAATAGCGCGGCAAGCTGCCGCGCTAACTGATTATACCACTTGGTAATTTGCTACCGTGATATTGCAGAAAGAACCATGGAGAGAATCAAGATCACAGAAATACCCAAAAATATATAACTCATGGTGCGTGCACGCTGTTTTTCCCGGTCCATTTTTGGTTTTACAGATACTTTACTTTTGTTGCTCTTGGAGCTCTTGCTTGCCATACCTAATTACCTCGTTTCCTTTTTTAGTATCACTCAAGATGAGCTTTGATACTTTCAGCCAGTACCAGCGTGATGCCCGGTACACTGATCAGTTCATCTGGTGTAGCTGCCTTAATCATATCAACCGATCCAAAATATTTCAAGAGGGCTTTTCGACGTGCCGGCCCGATACCGGGGATGGTATCCAATGCCGAAGCCAGTCCCTGCCTGGTGCGCTTTTTGCGATGTGCGGTGATCGCAAAGCGATGAGCCTCGTCCCGGATGCGCTGGATGAGATATAAGCCCTGGGATTGACGCGGCAACACCAAGGTTTTGGAGCGGTTGGGAAAGAATAGTTCCTCTTCCTGTTTGGCCAGCCCAACCACCGTTACTTTATCCAACAGAGTATATTTGTCCAAAACACGGACCGCCCGGCCAAGCTGCCCTTTGCCGCCATCCACGATCAAAACATCCGGCAAAATGGAGAAGGCCGTATCGGGTTTGCTGCCTGGATCCAATTCCTTTCCCTGGGCTGCCTGCCAACGGCGAAAACGCCGGGTGAGCACTTCCTCCATGCTGGCGAAATCATCCGGCCCGCTGACCGTCTCAATATTGAAGCGCCGGTACAATTTTTTGTCGGGTACCCCCTGTGAGAAGACCACCATGCTGCCCACCGAGGCAGTGCCCTGGGTATTGGAGATATCATAACACTCGATACGGTTGGGAGGTTGTGCAAGTTTTAATGCCTTTTGCAGATCTGCCAGGGACTGTTCCTGCCGGTGTGTATCCGCCTGCCATTGAACGCGCAGGGCATGCAGGGTTTCAGCGGCATTTTCAGCTGCCATTTTAACCAGCTCATGCGGCTGTCCCTGGTGAGGCACCACCATTTCCACCTTGTGCCCACCCGAACGCCCGCGCAGCCATTGCTGAATAATCTGGGCTTCTTCAATTTCCTGTGGAAGCAGTACCTGCCCGGGAATAAAAGCCGCCTCGGTGTAAAATTGTTTAATAAATTCCGCAATCACTTCGGGGTCCCGGGTATCCTCAGTGCCTTCCAGTATGAAATATTCCCGGCCGATCAGCTTTCCGCCGCGAATGAAAAATACCTGTACACAGGCTTCATTGTTGGCACGCGCCATGGCAATTACATCTGAATCAACATAATCGGATGCAAAGACCACCTTTTGGCGTTCGATGATATTCCCAAGCGCTTTCAATTGATCTCGCAGGACCGCGGCACGCTCAAATTGCATCGACTGTGAGGCCAGCTCCATTTTCTCATGCAGGCGTGCCAATACACCTTCTGAGTGCCCATTCAGGAAATCCTGCAGATCACTGATCACCTGGCGGTAACCTTCCCGGTCGATGGCTCCGATGCAGGGTGCCGTACATAATTTGATATCATGGTACAAACAGGCGCGTGCATCCTTTCCCGTGATCTCCCGGTCACAGGTCAGGTACGGAAAGATACGCCGCAGGACATCCAGGGTCTGGTGAACCGCCCAGGCCGAGGTATATGGACCGAAGTAGCGCGCTCCATCCTCCTGCATTTGCCGGGTGACGGTCACCTTTGGAAAATCCTGCGCCCAATGCACCTTGATGTACGGGTAGCGCTTGTCGTCCTTCATGCGGATGTTGTAATGCGGACGATGGCGCTTGATCAGGTTCATTTCCAGGATCAAGGCTTCCAGCTCTGATCCGACCAGGATCCATTCCAGGTCACTAATATCCTTTACAAGACGGCGGGTTTTATGGTCATACCCGGTATCATTGTGGAAATAGGAACGCACCCTGTTCTTTAAATTAATGGCTTTACCAACGTATATTATTTTCCCGTCGGTATTTTTCATGATATAACAACCGGGTTTGTCCGGCAGGGTGGAAAGGATCCCTTTGAGGTGGTCTGAAATTTCCATGAAGGCAATTTTATCACGGGACGGTTGCCGGTTGCCAATTGTCAGTGGGCTTCTCTAATAACCGAGGAACGAATCCCCTTCGGGAGCCTGCGACCTGCAAAAAAGTCTTTCCAAAAAATATCGGGACTTGCAGCCCGGAGGAACGAACATCAGGGAGTCCTGTGTCCATGCATTGGAATGGACGGTTGACCATTGACAATGGACGATGAAAGACAATTTGAAACTGATCATGAGATGCTTCGCTCCGCACACTTGCCCAGGCATGCAAGTGCCGGGGAAGAACGCTCTGCTCCGCATGACAAGCCTGAGTCGTTACCAAGTATATGTATCTACTCACGTCCATAATTGCGATTAATTCCACAGTGGCAGAACGCTGCTGTTCAATGCAAAAAAGCTCTATCTTCTGTCTTTGCGAGGAGCATCCTCCCAGCGACGTGGCAATCCCCTTGCCGGAGAGGAGACTGCCACGCTGCGCTCGCAGTGACAAAATCTGATATGGTGAGTAGATACGTTATAAGGGTGAATAATTGATTTTTCAAACTGCTTCGTGAAAGACATGCCTTTCCTGTATAATAGACACCGTTTCTCGAATTACTTCCAATCTTTGTGTTCATTTAGCCACGGCTCGACGCTAGATTCACTACTAAAAGGTTACCGATCCTGCCATGACAGAAGCCCTGGAAATAATCATTGGCGATTTGCTCCGCCAGAAAAAATTAAAACTGGCGGTGGCTGAATCCTGCACAGGCGGGCTGATCAGTGACCGCATCACCAATATTCCCGGCTCTTCGGAATATTTCATGGGCGGAATCGTGGCGTATGCCTACGATGCCAAAGTAAAGTTGCTGGGCGTCAGTTGGGAAACACTGACAGCCTATGGTGCTGTCAGCCGGCAGGTGGTGCTGGAGATGGCGCGTGGCGCCCGCCAGGTGCTGGATACCGACCTGGCAATATCTGTCAGCGGCATCGCCGGCCCGGGGGGTGAAACCGTTGACAAACCGGTCGGTACGACCTGGATCGGCCTGTCAACATCCGACGGAGAGTGGGCGCGTGGATTTTGCTGGCAAGGGAACCGAATGGAGAACAAGGCCTCCTCGGCGCAGGCTGTCCTGCAGCTAGTAATGGACTACCTGCGGGGTGGGAGAGATCTGGATATCCCCTTAAAATAAAACCGTCTATAGAACAAATCGATTTGCCAGCAGTGGTTTTCAGCAAAAACCCAGGTAAAATTATCTATGCTCAATTAGAGTGATGCATTCCAAACTACGAATATTAAACCTATTTGGGGGATGCCTACCAGGAAATTCAAATTTTATATTTACAACCATCACTTATATTTGGATGACATAAATCACATTACAATATGCCTTATTAATCCAGTTTTAATCTTGACTGGTAATGTAACCTTATGTATAATAACCCAATTGCTTGGGCAAAATATCACAATGCCTTGGAGGTGTCTATCAAACAAAATATACCGTATTAAACGTCTTTTTCACCCAATCTATGTTACTTAAGGAGAATGAAGAATGTCTAATAAAAAAGTACTTTTGCTCGTTGGCGTGCTGATCGCCGCTGCATTCATTTTGACAGCCTGCGCCGGCCCCGCTGGCGCTGAAGGACCTGCCGGCCCTGCTGGTCCTTCCGGTGCTACCGGCCCTGCCGGAGCTGCCGGCGTTTCACCGGCAGCCACCGACCTGACCTGCACCGAATGCCACAATGATGGTACGGAACTCACCAGCAAGACTGCCATGTGGGCTGCATCTTTGCATGGCAGCAGCCTGGTCTATGTAGAAGAAGCAGGAAGAGCACAGTGCTCATTCTGCCATGATGGCAGTGCCTTCAGTGAAAGTGTTGCTGCCGGTCTGGCCCCGAATAAAGTTGAAGTTGTGCATACGAACGCAACCCCCCAGGATTGCCGTGCATGCCACCAGATTCACACCACCTACACCTCAGCAGACTGGGCGCTTGAGACCGTTGCCCCGGTTGCATTCTTCGCCGCTGCTGACACAACCAAGGCAACCTTTGACGGCGGCATGGGTAACCTATGCGCCAATTGCCATCAGGTACGGAGTGTATTCACTCCAGCAACAGACGGGAATGTTAAGATCACCAGCTCACGCTATGGCCCACATTATGGTCCAATGTCTTCAATCTTGCTGGGTACCGGCGGTGCCGGCCTAGAAGGCAAACCCAGCGCACACTACTCAATGGTAGAGAACACCTGTGTGACCTGTCATCTGGGCGAAGGCACCAATCATACCTTCACGCCTCAGGTGTCCGCCTGTGTAGCCTGCCATGCCGATGCAACAGACTTCGACATCAACGGTGTGCAGACCGAAGTTGAGGAGAAGCTTGAAGTGCTCCATACCAAACTCGTCGATATGAAACTTTTGAATCCGGACACTGGTCTATGGGGTATTTATGACGCAGCGACAGGTAAGTGGAGTAATCCCTCTGCAGATGCTCCTTTGGTAGTTACCGAAGAGATCGGAAACGCGATGTGGAACTACAAAATGGTTGTCTATGATTTGAGTAATGGCGTCCATAATTCAGCCTACACCAAAGCCTTGTTGGATGCAACCCTGGCGGCTCTCCCCTAAACCAGGAATCAGCTAAATAAAGTAACCTTAACGGGACTGAGCCTGCTCAGTCCCGTTTTATTATCCATTTGTGTTCAATAAAGCCCAACTTTTCAAGACTTTGGTGAGGAGAATAATCATAAGGTGGATACGATCCAAGGGTAAAATTTATGTTTAGACCGATAAAATTGTCAGCGAGTCTTCAATTTTCAGAAGGGGGCTGTATTAAAGAATGCCAGGTCATTACTCGAGTCATAAATAGGGCAAGTAAGAAACCTGCCCTAACCAATTGGCGGCCAAGAAAGCCGTCCTACGAATTACGAACTTATTAATCCATCTGTTATATCGTCACTGCCGGGCAGAGTGAATACTATGGCATTTGGCACATTGGCTACCGGTTAGCACGGAAAAGTCATTATGAGATTTTTCCGCCAATGGACCCACTGTAAAGTCAACATCCCCGAGGTGGCAGCTCAGGCAAATTGTGCGACCATCCATGCGCAACAGCACGGAACCACCTGCCAGGGAACCACTACCAGGTTTAGAACCCGTAATAATGGCATCCGTTGTATCAGCATCAGGATTTGCGGAGGTGCCATGGGCAACATGGCATGCCACGCAGCTACGACCGACTGAAGTGGTGACAGTGTGCGAGCCTTCGAAAGTACCATCGTTGGAATTACGGATTACATCGCCCGAATCGTGGCGGTACATGTAAGTGGGGTCACCACTCGGCCTGTCATCCGCCCAACCTGTTAATTCACCAGAGCTATTGTAAACAGGGAGACAATTAATTGGATCTTGGGAGTTCAGACCCCTAGCATTTACCGGTACAGTTGGAATTACTGCTGAGCCGACTCTCCTGGGATCACCCGGTGTGCCACAGTACAGGCTTTCATCATCCTCCCTGAATAATTTGTTGTTATTGAAATAGCGGTCATGGCATTGGGCACAGAAATATGCCATATTTGCGGCAGCCGGGACGTAATTAAAGCCTGCAGGCTGGTAGTTGGCGGTGATATTACCAATAGTGTAGTCGCCCAATGCAGAGCGACCCTTGGTACCTATGGTGTACCATTCTTTACCAGAATAATTATCCGGCACCAACCAGCCGGTTTTGCCATCCGTTTGAAGGTTGCCGTGGTATGCGCCGCCAGTCCAATTCACCCTTGTGACAGGTGGAGTGAAGCCGTCAGAACCTGAGGGCTGCCAGCGCAGCAAACGATAGGAAGCCACACGCGTAGCAGTTCCCGGAGTTGTGGTCACATCCCAGCCTGCGTTCCCATGCGGGTCATGACAGGAAATACATTCGAGCGTGATGGTTGCATCGGCAGCATTGTTTGTACCCGCGCCCCAAACCTTTTGATCCGCCCCCATATCATGCATGGATGTGGTTACACTGGAGGTGGCATTGAATCCTGGATCAAATGCTGCCTTGCCGCTCCACGTTGTAGCCATCAAGGCATTCGTGAACCCCCCCCCCAACAGGCTACCGAGTGCAGCACCTTCCACATCCAGCTCCGATCCCGTTCCCATGAATACACCATCCACAACGTTCGTATTGGCACCGCTGCCACTATGGCAAGCCAGGCACAAAGCCTGGGGATCGGAAAAAATCAGGTCATTGGTGCCACCTTTAGAAGAGTGAAGGCGGTGACAAACAGCGCAGGTGTCCGTATTGGCGGAAAAACCACCATGCGGGCCATTATCAGCTTGAACAATTGTAGGAACCAGGACCAAGATCGACACCAAGCCAAGGACCAGAGCAATTAGATATTTTTTCATATTCATCATTCTCTTTAATATAAGTAGTAAGGCAAGTTCGTGTTCAGTGTCCTTTTTTTGTTGCTTTTCTACCAACCCAACCTGCTAGCCATGGTTCAGGATATCCATCCAAACCAGCAGTCCCCGGGTTTAAAATCAGCCATGCGTAAGACCCTGCTAGTAAGACCATATGTCAATGCGGTTGTTTTCGCTATCCGCCACATACAACCTTCCGGTTGAATCCATGGCCAGGTCCGTTGGGAAATTGAAATTTCCTTCTGTGATGCCAAACCCGCCAATATTGAAAAGGAATTGCGGGTCAGCGCCGGATACATTGTATACACGGATGGTCTGACCAACCGCATCGGCAATATAAAGGCGGTCCTTGGCATCCATCCAGAGGCCACGCGGTAAGTTCAGCGATTGCTCTGATGAGCCAAAACCAAAGAAACTCTTATAGCTCATGTCCAAAGACCAGGATGAAATACGTCCGTTGTTGCCATCGGATACATAAAAATTGCCCTGGCTATCTTTCACCACACTGTTTGGAAAAGAAAATTGCCCGTCCTGGTTACCCTCCGCTCCGAATTCTTTAACGGCTGGTGCAAAATTCACCAAATCATCCGCCAGCGTTTCCGCCGGAAAGATCAGGACTTGATGTTGGCCAGCGACCAGATTTGTAACCAGCAAATTTCCTTCCGCATCAAAACGCACTCCCAGAGGATTCCAGTCGGCTCTATCCGGTCCAACCAGAGTCTCAACTTCTCCACCCGGTTTTTGGAAGACCACCACGCCATTAAGGTTGTCGTAATAGAACATTGTAGCGGGAGGCAGGATTCCACCTGCTTGAGTCTTTACATATTTGCTCAGAGTCATATCCCGGGCAATGATGGCATCGATAAATTTACCGTCGGCATCGAATATATCAATGACAGCGTTGTAACGATCGCTGACGAATACCCGTCCATCCAGTGAGGCTGCCAGGTAGACTGGGATCCGGTTGGTATTTTCGGTACCAGGAGGGGAAAAACTCTGGATCAATTTTCCTTCCCTATCAAAAATCTTGATCAAGCGTTCTCCCTTACTTTCGCTGACATAAATTCTCTGCCCATCTGGAGAAACCGTCACTCCGACCGGCCCGTCAACACCTTCAATCATTTTCACATAAGTGGGCGGAGCCTGTTTGGATACCTGAAGGAGCGGTACGATTTCACTGATCGGTTCGGGTTTGAGCAAATAACGCAGGAACAAACAGCCAACCGCGCATAATAGAAGGAACAACATTAACAACACAACCAGCAAGGTGCGACGTTTGCGTTCTCCTTTTATACCGGATGGAGTTGAAGATTGGGAATCAATTTCTGGATTGGACATTATGCTTAACCTATTGGTTCAAGAGTGCTGCCAGGCGTTCAACACCACGCACAGCCGTGTAGTTGTTCGGGTCGATCGAAATCGCTGTATCAAACGAGGCTTTGGCATTCTTCAGGTCGTTCCCGGCTTCATACGTTAAACCAAGACCAACAAAGATGGGTGCGAAGTTTGGATAAACCTCTTTTGCATTTAAGAGCAGTTCCCGGGCAGATGAATAATCCTTCTGCGAGTAAGCCAGCATGCCACGCGCATAATCGCCCAGTTCGGGCTTGTTACCAGCATCGTAAACCTCTGCCATGGATTGGTAGGCTTCGGTAAAATTAGGTACAAAATTAACTGCGGAGGCGAACATGTTAACCGCATCTTCATACCGACCAACACCAGCGTAAGCCAGACCCAGTTGGTAAATGGCATCTGCATCCATCTGGTTCCACCCCACCGCCTGTTCCAGGGGGAAGATTGCCTTCCCGGGCTGACCGAGTTGCAGGTAGCTGGTGCCAAGGAAATAAGCAGCCTCCTGAAGTTCTTTATCCAGCCCTGGCATCTCTTCATTCTCGAAGGCATTGACATAATTCGTCAAATAATTGATGGCGCCAGCGGGTTTGCCGTTAAGGGCATTGGCTAAACCAATCACCAGCCAGGCGCGTTGCCTGGTTGGATCGGCAATAAACACCTGGCTGGCCTGTGCCAGGGCGTCGTCATATCGTTCGAAATGCAAATAGGTTTCTGCCAAATCCAGGCGGGTATCCAGGTCAGTTGGATCATCCTTGACTGCTTGTTCGGCTGCATCCACAGTTCTTTGAGAGACAGGTTGCTGATTAGAGTAATATCGGTCAAAATTGTAATAACTTGCAAAGCTACCTGCCACCAACACCAAGGCAAGTCCCGCAAACAGGATGGTACGTTCAACCTGTTTGTCGGTAGAAAAAAATCGCTCGACAATCGTATTTATAAAAGACCTGACCTTTGCGTACATCTCAACCATTAAGGATTTTTAATCACTCCGCTGGGATGGCAGCGAACACAGGTGATGTTCTGATGACAGGTATAACACACCTGTTCACCGGTCTTTTTGTATTCCTCAGCGTGTGTGAATAGCATGTCGGGTGGATGCGAGAGATTGTGACAGACACCATTGTTGCAGAAGTTCTGCCCGTGACACTGGTTGCAATTCTGTTTCTGGGCTTCGGTGGTGGAGCGGTGGGTGATGGTCCAACTATAATTATCATGCGATGCGGGAGCGGCACCCACGATGACAGGGGCTTCAATCAATAATTCACTACCGCGTCCGGTGATCGGAACGGTATGGCAAAGGTTGCAGTCGGCACTGATGGTATCCCTTTGGTTATCCGAGGAATTGATCGAAACAAATGAGTCATTATGACAACGGAAACAACCCAGGGAGGGAGTGTGTTTCTCATTATTGGGATTGGTGACCCAGTCAGTTCTCATTTCGGGGAAAGTATCTTCGACATACAACTGCTTGAGAGTTTCAATGGCCTCGGCCACCAACTGGGCATTTACCAGGCTTAAAGCCGGATTGGAAGCCACTTTGCCGGAAAAATTGGTGGAATATTCTTCCGCCAGGGCATCGAATGCTGAATTAGCTTCATCCAGGCTGCCATAGGAAGCACCCAGCAGCGTCACGGCACGGGCACGGATATTTGGGATATTGCGGGAGATGAGGCCATTTGCAATAGCCTGGTCCACAGCCTGCCCAGGGTAAGGGATGTTATGTGCAGTACGGTTGTGGCAATCTATACAATCCATCAGGCGCACCTTGCCATCCACTTGGGCTTGCTCCAAAAAATCAGTCTGGTTCATACCGATCAAGTCACGCGAGAAGAATTCTTTCAGGGTTCCATCTGCCTGGCGCACACCCACCCATAACATGGACTGGCGCTGTTCATCAGCGGCTATGTAGTAAACCTCACTGGAGACATGCCAGTGAATGCCCTGGATGAGGCCGGTGCTTTCCTGCGAGCCCCCCATTTTCAAGATCAGCGTGGTCTGAATGGGAGTATTGGCAGCATCATCATCATAGTGTTGGATGGTCTTGACGATATTGTCCTTGAAGTTAGTGGGTGAATGACAGGTTTCACAGGTCTCGCGTGCCGGGCGCAAGTTCTGAACCGGGCTCTTGATCGGACGGCTGTAGGTGTCAAAGATGGTGGCATATACCTGGCGCAATCCATCGATCTTGGAACGCACAAAGAACGAGGCACCCGGTCCGATATGACACTGGGCGCAATCCACATTGGCATGAGGGGATTGTTCATAGCGAATATACTGTGGATCCATGACGTGACAGGTGGTACCACAAAACTCCGAGCTTTCGGTGTAGTCATATCCCTTGATACCGCCAACCAATACTCCAATCGCCACGATCAGCACAGTTACCAAGGCCAGCGTGAGTTTCAGACGGTGGACTGGTTTTGAAAGGTCAATAGTGACTTTCGGCCAATGGCGTTTTGCGCGTAATTTTCTAAAGAATGACATCCAGCAATCCTTGTTGAAATAATATTTTAGTGCTAATTTTATGATCCTTCTGGAGCAGATGTGTCTCGAGAGGCTGATTCTGTTTCTTTGATTTCTTCACCCGTATCGTCTGACAGGTTAAGTTCAATCCTGACCGGCCAATCCGGGCTGCCTGCTGCTGCAGCGGCTTTCTCCAGATATTCAAGCTCGAGCGGGTGTTCCATCTGCATATCTGCCCGGGTTTTCTTTCCAGAAAAAATACTGCCATCCGGTTTACGAAATAGCACCTGGTATAGATGGTAGACAAACACCACCAGAATGACCAGGATGGCTTCCCAGCGGTGGATGATGCCTGCGTAAGGGATCACAATTCCCGGCAGAAACTCGGTCACCTGGATGGGGAACCACTGCACGATACCGGTCAGTCCCAACACGAGAATTCCCAGGGTCACCAGCCAATAAACTGCTTTTTCTTCGTAGGAATACCGGTCAAAACGAGGTTGTTTCCTGGTCAGACCCAAATTGAACACCTGCATCTGGAAGAAGTTTTGAAAATCAATCCAACGCAGAAGCATGGGAGGTCTCTGCTGTCGCACAAAAAGGCTTTCCAGGCTGTCCAGAATATGGAAAATCGCCAGAGCAGCCAGAAGGATGGCAAAGGCATGGTGAATATTTTGGGTTTTTTCCAACCCACCCAGCAGGCTCAGCATGATACGTCCGAGGGCATTTGCATAAAAGATCTGGGCCAACCCGGTGAAAGCCAATCCGGTGACCGCAACCAACAACAAAAGGTGAAGCAGGCGCACCAGCAAGGTGAAACGCACCACATAAGCGCTGCCATCTTTTGAAGTTTTCATATTTTGCAAGGCTGCATTGGCATCACGCTCATTCACATAGCGCGTGATGGTTGGCATCCGGGATGTTGTCTCATTAACAGGTTCGACAGTTTCAGGCATGGCTGCAGATTCCTGGACGGGATTATTTTCCATTGTTCCGCCCAGCTTTAACTTTGAGGGCAATCCGGCGGCGGGCATCCAGAATAATCAAAGCCAGGATAATCACAGCGGCAGCGACCACGATAAACAACGAAATCTGGTTGGTCCAACTCAAACCCGGATTCGCGCCAGAATCAATCTTCTTGTGGCTCAGCCAGGATTGCGGGAAGCGAATATTGGCATCATCGTGGCACTGCTGGCAGGTGGATTGCAGGTTTTCGGGATATACCTTCGAACTCGGGTTATCCGGGCTCAGGATGTTATGCTTTCCATGGCAATCAAAGCAGGTAGCACGAGTAATGTTTTCCAGGTTGGTTTTCCTAAAAAAATCGGTCAATCCGTGGGCATCATCCATGTAAGTGCTCAAAACATCGGTGGAGATGCCGTATTTGTCCATAATGGTCTTATCGGAATGGCAATCACCGCATATCTTAACAGTGGCTGTACGGAAATCCGTAGTACCAGGACCGCTGACCAAATGCGATCCATGGCAGCCGGCACAGGTGGGTACATCTGGGTTGGAGTCAGCCTCCAGGGCTGCCCCATGTACACTGCCTTTGTAGGTGGTGTATTCTGCCAGGTGGCATTTTTTACATACATCCGAAACACCCTGGCGGGTGACCAGGCTGATATCATGTCCGCTGTGGCAATCCGAACAAAGCGGGGCATAACGATTGCCCTCCAGCATGATGCGGGTATGAGCGCTATCGGTTGTGGATTCAAAAATTTCCACATGACATTTCTTGCAGGAAGTGTTCACTTCCAACGTAATGGCACGTGCATCCACATAAGGTAGTTTAAAAACAAGCTTGCCATCCACAGGTGCCTGTCCTGAAACCTGCCAATGGCATACAGCGCAAGATTCCGCAGTTGAAGTTTCGTGGGGATAGGTAGCCTGGGCTTGATGACAAAACTTATTGCATCCGCCACCTTCCCGGCTATGGAAGGATTCTTGATGCGCGGCAGGCTGGATATACAGGGAAATGGTTTCGCCATCCATGGTTAAACCTGTCAAAGCCGGATTTCCATGACAATCCAAACACTCGCCGTCCTCATGCGGGTTGGTCTGCAATGTAGTAGCTGGAGCGGATGATTGCGTTATCTCCGGGGTGGGTGTGGGATCCACGTTCATGCTTTTGGCATAGGTGCGAATAGAGGTTGCGCCCAGCAATAAAATAAATAAACCGGTTGCGAACAAAACTAAAGTATTTCTTGCATGATTCAGTGTTGGTTTTGTCATGTTCTTCTCTACTCTTCTATGATCAAATTGTTGCAAGGACTTCTGGAAAACTACCGCTGACATCTTCCAGCATTCGCACCAGGTCTATTAAATCTGCTTAATAAAACTGGAACTTGATGATCTCTCCATCAAATCCGCTTTATAGAAATCGACAACTCTTATTCCAGGGAATATAAAGTCTTGTGCAACCGGAAGACAATTCCATTTGGCAGCAGGAAATAATCCATCAGGATTACACCTGTCTTCATTGATACGATCCCAATTTTTATACCATGTGATAACGCGCACTATTATACACATTAAAACGAGATATTACAATCTCAATGCAGATAGATTACCTGAAACAAAGGGAAGCTGAATAAAAGTATATCGATCATCATGGAGATGTAATCTATCAACATGGCATGTTGCATGCTGGCCATGTTGATAGCCCCAACTTAAATGGCAATGGGTGGAGTTATTTCCTGCCATTCTTCCCACTCAAGTACTAAATTAAAAGGTGGAGGAAAAGGTTAACAACACGGGTAATATAAACACCAGGCTGACTTAGGCGCGTAAATTTGCCCTAAAGATTCTACCGCCCAAAAATCGTTACGCAATTTTCATATTTCAAAACTGCAGCCCAAGCGCCAGCAGCGTCCATCACGCTCAAGAAGCGCATCCGCATCTGCCGGTCCCCAACTTCCGGAAGGATAGAAAGATGGTTTTGGCGGGTTTTCACTTCCCCAAGCTGAGACGACCGGGTCGATCAGACGCCAGGCAGCTTCGATCATATCACTGCGTGTGAAAAGAGAGGCATCTCCTTCCAGAGCTTCCAGTAGCAGGCGCTCGTAGGCGTCTGGCAAGTTGTCGTGAAACGAATCGCGGTAATGAAAGTCCATATCCACCGGGAGCATCTCCTGGTCAGAGTCAGGCAGCTTGGCTTCAAATTGCAAGTGAATACCTTCATCCGGCTGAATACAAAGTGAAAGAACATTGGGCATAAACTTTCCGGCATCTGTGTAAGCAAACATCAAATGGGGAGGGCGTTGAAATTCGATAATGATCTCCGTTGTTTTTGACTGCATGCTCTTCCCGGATCGTAAATAAAAAGGCACACCTTTCCAACGCCAATTATCAATATAAAGCTTGAGCGCCGCATAAGTGGGGGTTTGTGAATCAGGAGGAACTCCCTCGGTGTGACGGTAAGCCTCATATTGACCTCGCACTGTATCCTGGCTGGTAATGGGACGAATGCTTTCAAAAACCTTTACTTTCTCATTGCGAAGAGCATCCGCATTAAAGGAAGAAGGTGGTTCCATGGCAACCAAAGCCAACAACTGCAGCAGATGATTTTGGAACATATCCCTCAATACACCGGCTTTATCGTAATAACCGGCCCGATGACCCACATCCACACTTTCTGCAACGGTTATCTGGATATTATCCACATAGCGGCGATTCCAGACCGGTTCAAAGATGGTATTTGCAAAGCGGAAGAAAAGGATATTTTGAGCGGTTTCTTTCCCCAGGAAATGGTCAATGCGGTACACCTGGGCTTCATTAAATATCTTATGCACGCCGGTATTCAATAACTGTGCGGAAATCAGGTCTGTACCAAAAGGTTTCTCGATCACGACACGGCGCCAGCCTGTTGACTGATCTGCCAGCCCGGCCGTACCCAGATTTTCCACTGCGCCCAAATAATATTCCGGGGCTGTAGCCAGATAATACAGGCGGTTAGCCGGGTTGTTCTCCAGGCTTTTTAGTGTTTCACCAAGGCTGACATAATCTGCAGGCGTTTCCAGGTTGCCTTTAAAATAGCTCAGCTTTTCAGAAAAAGCTGCCCAGACAGCTTCCGTGAAGGTCTCCGGGCTGAAGGTGGTCACTCCTTCTTTTAGATGCGTACGAAATTCTTCATCCGACATGGGTCGGCGCGCAAACCCAACCACATGGGCACACTCATCCAGGCGTCCTTTTTTGAAATTATTATAAAGAGCCGGCACCAGTTTACGCCAGGTGAGGTCGCCACTGGCACCAAAGATAACGATCGTAATGGCTTGCTTCTGTTCAGTCATGGTTCATTCCGTTTTTACGGCATGCCCACCAAATTGGTTACGCATGGCAGCCAGCAATTTCGCGGCATAGCTTTCATCCTGCCGGCTGACAAAGCGGGCTTGCAAGGCCAAGGTGATGATCGGCGCGGGTACATTCAGATCGATGGCTTCAAAGACAGTCCAGCGCCCCTCACCGCTGTCTGCCACCCAGCCTTTGATATGCTCCAGGTTTTGGTCGGCTTCAAGAGCATTGGCAGTCAGATCCAACAACCAGGAGCGTATCACACTGCCATACTGCCAGATTTTAGCCACCTGTTCGAGGTTCAGGTTGAAATCCTGCTTGGCGTGCATGATCTCAAAACCCTCTGCATACGCCTGCATCATGCCATATTCAATGCCATTATGCACCATTTTTACAAAATGCCCCGCCCCCACCGGACCAACGTGCCCCCAACCCTTATCAGGAGCCGGTGCCAGGCTTTCGAACACTGGCCGCAGATTTTCGACAACCTGCTTCTCTCCACCAATCATCAGGCTGTAGCCTTCCTTCAGACCCCAGACTCCCCCACTGGTGCCTGCATCTATATAATTCAACTTCTTTTCCTTTAAAGCCACAGACCGGCGGATGTCATCTTTGTAATAAGTGTTACCGCCATCAATAATGGTATCACCTGGCTCAAGCAAGGTTGATAGTTGACCAATCACTTCTTCAGTCGCCTCGCCAGAAGGCACCATAACCCATACACAACGAGGCGCGCTTAATTTGGCTTTGACTTCGGGCAGTGAAAAAGTGGCTTCCAACCCAAACTCTGCGGCCAAACGCTGGGTAACTTCGGGAGAGCGGTTAAATCCCACCACGCGGTGTCCAGACATCAGCAGACGCTGCGCCATAAACCCTCCCATTTTTCCAAGTCCTATCATGGCGATTTGCATGGATCATCTCCTTTATTCTAAGTTAACGCTTCGAGTGCAGCCGCTTCATCCAACATCCAGACCAGCAGGCCGTCCTGTGGGTGGATGCGTTGGGCAGGCCAGCATAATGGGTCTGTTTTGCCCGTGCGGGTGGCAGCCAGAGCTGCAGCTTTGCCAGAACCGCTAACAAGGAAGACCACCTGACGGGCAAGATTGAAAAGCATGGGTGTCAGGGTGACCCGATTGGCCAGCCTGTTCTGGGATTGATTTTGTACTGCCAGAACAGCCAGATTGGGACCCGGGTCTGGCGCGGATCCGGGGAAAAGCGAGGCGGTATGACCATCCGTGCCCAAACCCAAAAGGACCCAATCCAACCTGGGCCAATCCTGTTCTGCTTCGGCAAATCCTTTCAATTCCTGTTGGTAAGCTTCGGAAGCTTGCTCAGGGACCAGTTCGCCCTGGATACGGTGTAAATTGGAAGCCGGGATGGCGATATGTTTCAACCAGTGCTGCCAAGCTTGTCCGAAGTTGCTTTCCAGGTCATTTACCAGCACACAGCGCTCGTCTCCCCAGAAGAAATGGATGTGTTCCCAGGGCAGGTAATCACGGTAGGGAGACAACCCCAGGGTTTCATACAGGCGCAATGGGGTTTCACCTCCGCACAATGCCACCAGGAAACGCCCACGCGCACTGATGGCTTCCTTGGCTGCCTGTGCAAAATATAGAGCAGCTGCCCGGCTGAGCGATTCGTAATCAGGGAAAATCAGGGTTTGTGATGGTGTCATCGTGGTTTGCTAAGAATACTTCCCTTTCAGGATTATTACAATCAGGGTGAAATCATAGACATTATAAGACAAATAACTACCGCCGCCAAAGGCAGCGGTAGTTATTTGTAGATACAGGCAAGGTAATATTATCTTTCCAAACATAAGGTATTTATTGTAAAAGCCCTGGCTTTGTCATGGCATTTGCTGTACGAAAATGACATCCGCATATCCCAGGGCACGAAAGAAACGCGAGAGGTAGGCTTCGCCATTTTGACGTGCCATGTCCAGGATACCGTCTTTAATAGCCGCATCTCGGATTTCTTTCTCGGCAGACTGGCGAGCCAGCGTTTCAAGGTCTTGATTGGTTTTGCGCAAGATACCAGTGTCGCGTTCATACACGTATGTTTTTTCATTATTCAGCGTGGCAATGAACACCTCCGCATCTGGCAGGCGGACAGTGAGTACACTGCCATCCAGCCACATATCCTGCGGCGTCAATTTCTCCAGATCAATACCAGCTATGACCATGCCATGCGCCACCAACAGGAGCCGATCTTCGAAAAGGAAGGCAAAGGGTCCCTGTCCGATTTCAGCAGTGATGACTTTTTCGACAGTATATTGGATCGTCTCCAGCCGCGCCAGCGAGCGCACTTCATGGATGATCGTGACCGGATCCGGGATAATGGTTGGTGTGGGATGCAGTAATTCTGCGATCTGGGTGGCGACAGCATTGTTGGCTTGTTGCAGGGGATTAATGGCGTTCGAGATGCTCTGGTTGACAGATTTTAAGACAAACCAGACCAGGGCAATGATAAGAATAACAAACAGGATTTGAGTATATTTCTTTGACATGTGCAAATTATACTTTGCTAAATGAGTATACTAACTTACAAAAGAACAACAAAATTACTCATCGTATTGACCTGATAACGGACCTGCCCCAGAGATCGTCAATGCCGGTTGGTTTATTTCCCCAGGCGGCTTCTTTCCTCATCCACCAACTTTTCATCCAGTTTTTTGAACAGGGCTGCCGGCTGGCGCAACAGGGTGCCAGGGCGTAAATCTCCCGGTTTCCATTGCAACCCCTCAACCCCGCGGTATTTTAAAACTGCGTGCTCACCAAGGCTGTCTGCCACCATCTCCTGGTATTGCTCTCCAAACAATGGTTTCGAATAACCCAAGTAAGTGTGAAGCTTCTCTGAGCTGAAAGGCAGGAACGGTGCGAACATGATTTTGAGGGCATCGATGGCCTTCAAAGAGGTAAACACTGACTTTGCAGCCAGGTTTTTGTCCGTCTTGATCTCAAACCAGGGTGCGCACACATCCAGGTATTTGTTAACCTCACTGGATAGGCGCAGGGTCTCCTGCAACGCGGCGCGTAAATGCACAGCATCCAGTTCGCGGCCGACACTTTCAAACCCTGCCTCAACCGCATTCAGTAAGGCCGTATCCACCGCTCGCAACTCACCTGGATCTGGCAACACGCCCTCCCAGTGTTTATATATAAATGAAAGTACACGATTGGCCAAGTTACCCCAATTGGCAACCAGCTCATTGTTATTGCGCGCCACAAACTCAGCCCAATCCCAATCGCTGTCTTTATTCTCAGGCATGTTCACCGTCAGATAATAGCGCAAAGCATCCGCATCGTAACGGGTGATGGCATCCAGGCACCAGATGGCCCAATTGCGTGAGCCGCTGATCTTCTGGCCTTCCAGGTTCATAAACTGGTTGGCAGGAATATCATAAGGCAGTGCAAGTGCCTTTTCCTCTTCTGCAAAGATCTTAAGGAATTGCCCGCCTGCGCCCATTAATTGAGCCGGCCAAAGGGATGTGTGGAAAAAAATGTTATCCTTGCCGATGAAATAGAACTGGCGGGCATCAGGGTTCAGCCACCACTCACGCCAGGATTCTTTGTCATCACCCAGCCGGCTCCACTCTATGGCTGCAGAAAGGTAACCAATTACAGCTTCAAACCAGACATACAGGCATTTGTCATCCCAACCTTCAACTGGAACCGGTATGCCCCAATCCAGGTCCCGTGTGATCGGTCTGGGTAGTAACCCTTCTGCTTCAATTTTACCCAGGGATTCACCCAACACTGTATCGCGCATATGGGATGCACGCTCACGCAGGAATTCTTTAACTTTCGGCTCAAGTTTGGAGAGATCCATGTAATAATGTTCTGTCTCGCGCAATTCGAGGGCACCATCCCCGGTTTTGGCACGCGGGTTCAATATTTTTTCTGGTTCCAAAACATTTCCGCATTTATCACACTGGTCTGAGCGGGCATTGGTATCACCACAGATATAGCAGGTACCTTCCACATACCGGTCTGGAAGGAATTTCCTGGCGTCCGGTGAATACCATTGCATGGATTTTTGCTTGAACATGAAGCCATTTTCTTTGAGAGCAAGAAAAATGGATTGGGAGACTTTGAAATGATTCTCAGTATGCGTTGAAGTGAAGAGATCATAGGTGATGCCGTAACTTCTAAACACTTGCAAAAAGGATTCGTGGAATTTCTTGTAGATTGATTCCACAGGTTTTCCTTCTGCATCCGCACGCAAGCTGACCGGCGTTCCATGTGAATCTGTACCTGAAACCATGAGAACATGATTCCCTTTCAGGCGATGGTAGCGTGCCACGATGTCCCCGGGTAAGTGGGAACCGGTCAGGTTTCCAACATGGATCTCGGCATTTGCGTATGGCCAGGCGATTGCGATCAAAATATTTTCAGGCATGAGTTCTCTCTTTATAAGCAAGTATTTTCTCAAACAATAGGTTCTACTCATTTAAAAGAGGAAGGATGGAGGTGTGCGGACGACATCGCACCCATCGGGTATGCTTCGCGATCGTCCGCACACCCCCGCTTCCCGGTTTATTGAGATGGTACAAATAATATCATAAATTAAAAAAAAGACTGTCCAAATTACTGGACAGCTCACATGGGTGGTCGGGAATTTCTGGTCCAAGCACAGGAACAGCTGTCCATGGGCAGGGCAGAAGTTTAAGCCAGGCTGGGGTTAATGTCAACTGTGGATTATAAATATTCCTTTAGCTGCCGTGCGCGGCGCGGGTGTCTCAGCCTGCGTAAGGCTTTTCCTTCGATCTGACGAATACGTTCCCTGGTAAGTCCAAATTTTTCGCCTACTTCTTCCAGCGTGTAGGCTTTATCATTATTCAAACCAAATCGCAAACGCAGAACACGAGCCTCACGCGGTGATAAGGTGCCCAACACTTCTTCAATTTTTTCCTTCAATAGGGATTGGTAAGCAGATTGCATGGGTGTTGGGCTAAATTCATCTTCAATGAACATTCCCAAGTCTGAATCTTCATCATCTCCCACCGGGCTGTCCAGGGATAAAGGTAACCAGGAGACTTTAAGGATCCAATTTACTTTTTTAACATCCAGTCCTAACTTTTCTGCCAGTTCTTCCGGATCTGGAACGCGCCCCAGAACCTGTTCAAGTTCATGGGTGGTCTTATATATCTGGCGGATGCGATCAGTCATGTGGACGGGTACCCGGATGGTACGCGCCTGATCCGCAATGGAACGCGTGATGGATTGCCTAATCCACCAGGTGGCATAAGTTGAGAACCGAAAACCGCGATGAACATCAAACTTCTCAACTGCCTTCATCAACCCCAGGTTGCCCTCCTGAATAAGATCCAGAAACGGGATTGCGTGTCCCATATATCGTTTGGCGATGCTAACCACCAAACGGGTGTTGGCTTTTATGATGTGATCTCGAGCCAGTAACCCATCCTGTACAAGAGCTTCAAGCCTGGCACGCTCAAATGAGTGCTTGCGCCCATTCAGGCAACCGAGTTCTTTTTTGGCAGCCCTGCCAGCTTCGATCCGTAGAGCCAGATCGAGCTCCTCTTCCAACTTGAGAAGAGGAACGCGCGACATCTCTTTAAGATAAAGGCCGATCGTATCATCCGTGGAGACTGAACGAATATCAGGCTCCAACCAACCACTCCGCCCATTATCTTGAATATCATCTGAATAGGCTTGTTCTTCGGATTCTGCATCCAGTATTTCAACCCCCTGGTTGCGCAAAGCCAACATGATTACACTTAAGCGTTCTGAATCCTGACCCACATCCGGGTAGATTTCAACCAGATCGTCGGTGGTCAAATAACCTTGTATGGAAGCTTTTTCCAGCAGCATATTCAGTACTTCTGTGCCGCGTCTGCGCCGTTTTGGATACGTCACTGGTCAGCCTCCATATGGTTTCACCCAGATTGATCCTTATTAAAGGATTTTAAAGATGAAAAAGGTGAGTCAGAATCCGTCTGGTTATGCCTGCAATCTTTCTCATTCAAATTCTGCCCGCATTCACGACACAATCCTTTGCAATCCGTTTTGCAGATAGGGCTGATGGGGATCTCCAACAATGTGTATTCCCGAAGTAATGGCTCAAGATCGATATAGCCACTCTCGGGTACAAGTAACCCAGATTCAGAGATGGACCGGTAGTCAAATGCATACAGTTCGCTGAATTCCATTTTCAGCCGGTGATCGGATAAATCCAGGCAACGGACACATTCCAACGCCAGGCTGCCCAGGAAATCCGCCTGAAGAAAGAGCCCTTGTGGGGTACGATTAAATACTGCAACCCCGATGAAATCATGCAGGTTTAAATCTTCCCCAAGTTGCACGCTGGGATATTCAAAATTAAAATCCCGGCTTGTTCCAATCGGTTGACCGATTAAAAAACCGATATTGATCCGCAGGGAACGATGAGGTGTATTCACGATTGGTAGAATGGATTGGTAATAATAACGATTTCATTCTAGCATAACGGTGACTCTAAGTCAAGAATCGATTAATAGTTGCGTATATCCTTAATACTTAACGGGGAGATCGAAGATCCAACTCTTCCTTTCCACCTAATTTCTCCTTGATGCGTTCAACTACAATTTCAAGAGCCTGGGGTTGGTGTACGTAATCCAGGTCATCTGTTCGGATGGTTAATACCGGGCATAAATCAAAGGCATTTAACCACTCATCATAAAAAGTATCCAACAAGGATAAATATTCTGCAGTAATACCGGTTTCCATATTACGGGCACGGCGACGGATGCGCGCCATCAAAACTTCGGCCGGGCATTTCAAATAGATCAGCAAGTTGGGTGGCGGCAGGCTGCCCACCACCAGGTCGAAAAGGCGCCGGTAAGCCAGGTAATCGCGCTCAGATAAATTGCCCATGTGGTGCAATGCACGCGCAAATATGTATGCATCCTCATAGATGCTGCGATCAAGGATGGCCGAACGGGGGTCATTGGCTGCACCCAGGTACTGTTCTGCCCGATGTCCCAGGAAGAAAATCTGCAGGTGAAATGACCAGGAGCGCATATCTGCGTAGAAATCCGGCAAGTAAGGATTATCCGCCACCGACTCATAACCGGTCCACCACCCCAGGCGCGCTCCTATGCGTTCAGTCAGGGAGGTTTTCCCCACCCCGATGTTGCCTGCCACTACGACTAATCTTTTACTCATCATGCCTCCGTTCAAATGCGAATAACTAATTTTACCCGAAGTATGGAAATTGAATCCATAAAGAGATTTGGTTAAGAGTTTTAATATTTTCCTTGGGGGATTAGTGCATAAACAGGATGACAATTCTCTAAAGAGATTTTGCTTATATAATCACCACAAGCCTAGCATAGTAGATTGTACCCAAGTTGGTTCACCTCTTAACTGTCAACATAAAGCAGGGATATTTGGATAATTGCCATTGGCATCCCATAGATTTTCTTAATTAAAAGAAGGAGCCACATGCTATGAGACACAGCCAGGAATATTAACACTTCGGGGATCCAGATCGAAATAGTAAATTATTTGGAGATTTATATTTAATGCACTTCTTATCTGAGAGGTGTATATTTTAAAAAAGGAGATTTCAAAATGGGATTCTTTAGCAAAAAACCAGCCTCACAAAAACCAGCTCTTTCCTCCCAGGAGGTTACAGACAAGTTAATGGGACTCAATCGACCCAGCGCCCCCTATCAGATCATCCCGGGAACACAAGAAAAGGTGGATCTGATAGCAGAGTGGAAAATCGTTGATGCCACATGGTATGAAGTATTTTCCAAAGCCAGCCTCAGCAAAGTATTTCGCATCCATATGAAGCTGGATGAGGAAAAACACGAGTTGCGTACCCAGGACCATGAATATAGTGTTTCCTGGAGAGCAGGTGTTCCCGACCTGACACTGGCAGTAAGCTCTTTCAAAGGGCAATCGACATCCATTGAGTTTGGCAGTGCTTATGCCTTCACCGAAACCCTGGCGCCCGGGCAGGTTTATAAATACAAATTCAATACCAATGAACTTAAGAAACCGATCCAGGAAGCACTGGCAGCCTGTGGTTGGTCGTACAAAGGTGTGGCTTTCGGAAAGTTGTAAAACTAATTTCGACCCTCCAGGTATCAACAGAAGGCTTGGCAAACTTTAAGTTCCAAGCCTTTTTTAATATCATGAATATGTGAAATGTCTTTTGTTGCGAAATGGAAAGAATTATTTCCTCATGCGTTCAAGTTGAATTTTGAAAGAAGTCTGACAATAAAACAACGGTTGGCTAAAAACACCAACCGCTGCATAGATCGTATGAAAATCACTAACACTCACTGAAGCCGCAGGTATAGCACTTGCGGCAACCCTCTTCGCTGACCATGGTGGCCTCACCACAATCCGGGCATAAGTCACCCATTTTTGGAGGGGAAAGATCCAAATCTTGTTTGGCCTGCTCTTCCCCAAAATGCCCATTTCCTGATATTTTCTTCTCCATGATCTCAGGGTCGGTTTCACCCTTCAAATATTCATTCAATACCTGCCCAACACCGTCCGGCAAGGAACGAACCCTGTGTGGGCCAAATCCTAACGAGCGGCCTCCGCCAATCCCACCCAACTGGTTGACAATCTCTGCCAGGCGGTCACGCGGGGGTATTGGAGAGGCCAGGCGCAGGATGTAGGAGATCAGGCGCCCAATCGCTTCTGAAACAGCTGCTGTCTCCGATCCGGCTTTGGCGGTATTTATGAAAACCTCAAATGGATGATCGCCACCATTTTGATTAACTGTGATGAAGGCCTTGCCCAGGGGGGTTTCCACGCTGTAGGTTCGCCCGATCAGGGCACGTGGACGTGGTTTCTTGGTTTCATGCCAACCTGCCAACTGGGTTGCAATTTCATCCCTGGAAATATCATGGACTGTTTCGGCGCCAGGCTCAGGATGGAAATTTTGCACAAATGGTACATTTTCCTTCTTTTGGGCGGTTGCCCTGGTTTCCAAGACCACCTTTTCGCGGGAACCGGTTACGTAAACCGTGATCCCCTTACAACCCAATTCCCATGCCAGCATATATACTTTGGCAACATCTTCAACCGAAGCATTCTCATTAAAGTTTACTGTTTTGGACAAGGAATTATCCACAAAGGCTTGCAGGGCAGCCTGCATGTGCACATGCTCCTCAGCAGTGATATCTGCGGAGACCACAAACGTATTACGTATTTCTTCGGGCACTTTCGAAATATCCTGGCAGGTTCCATGTTGCATTACTTCTTCAATGATCACCTGGCTGGTTTCAGAATCTATACCAGCTTTCGAAAGAGCTTGCTCAAAGCGTGGGCTGGCGTAAGTCAATTGCAGGTCTTTACCATTGTCATTGACATGGCGAATATATGCCAAGGCAAAAACCGGTTCGCAGCCATAACCTTCACAACCAGCCACCGTGGCAATCGTACCGGTGGGTGCCACCGTGGTCTGGGCTGCATTGCGAATACCATGTTTCTTAATTTCCCTGGTGATTGCATCCCAATCCATTTGCGGACGTCCCCAATCTTTTGTGCTGGGGATCATGGCCTGAGGCGGTTGCCAGGTTAAATTATCCGGGTCATATATACTGCCTTGAATGGCAGGGAATGGTCCACGCACTTCAGCCAGTTCGATGCTGGTTTTCATGGCATGATAACGGACAAATTCCATCACCTGGCTGCCAAACTCCTGTCCAACTTCGGAGCCATAGCGTACTCCGGTATGGTACATGAGATCGGCCAGACCCATAATTCCCAATCCGATCCTGCGGGCACGATGAGCAGCTTCTTTAAGCTGTGGAACTGCCGGTACATAAGCATTTGCCTCGACAACATTATCGAGGAAGCGAACCGAAAGCTCAACACTCTGGCGCAAACTTTCCCAATCCACCAATCCGTTCGAAGCGCAATGCTCCGCCAGGTTTATAGACCCCAGGCAGCAATTTTCATACGCTCCCAACCATTGTTCACCGCATGGATTGGTTGCTTCCAGTGGATATAAATGAGGGACGGGGTTTGAGCGATTGGCAGCATCCAGAAAAAGAACACCTGGCTCACCATTGAAATGCGCCTGCTGAACTATTTTGTCAAACAGATCGCGCGCCCGCACTTTTTTATAGGTTTTCAATGGGAGGCCATTTTTTTCAGCTTGCTCAGGTGTTCCACTGAATCCCCGATATTTAGGCGACCCTACATCCGGAAAGCGCAGCTCCCAATCGGTGTCTGCCTTAACTGCCTGCATAAAAGCATCGGTAATTCCAATGGAAATGTTAAAATTAGTGATGGCATTTTCGTCAGTTTTACAGGTTATGAATTCATCCACATCCGGATGGTCCACACGCAGCACCCCCATGTTGGCACCCCGGCGTGTCCCTCCCTGGGCTACTTCCCCAAAAGCATGATCATACACACGTAGAAAACCAACCGGACCGGTCGCCTGGCCGGCAGATGATTTTACATGCGATCCTTTGGGGCGTATGCGGGAGAATGAAAACCCATTGCCCCCACCAGTCTGCTGAATTAGGGCTGCATCCCGCAAGGTCTGAAAGATTCCAGCCTGATCCCGCCCCATGTCATCGGAAATTGGTAAAACAAAGCAAGCTGCCAATTGACCCAAAGGCGTACCCGCACCGGTGAATGTTGGTGAATTGGGGAAAAATTTCTTGCCGGTTAAAAGACTGTAGAATTTTCTGGCCTGGGACATCACTTCATTGCCCCACACTTTTTCCACCTTTGCAATGTGGTAGGCAACCCTCCAGAACATTTCTTCCGGGGTTTCCACCGGTTCGCCTTTATCACCACGGCGGACGTAACGACGAACCAACACCTGGCGGGCATTTTCTGTTAAATCAACCGCAGGTAAATCCTCCGGCATAGGGGGAGTAGAATACAAGTCTTCCTCAACAGAAGCAATTCTGGTTACCATTAATAAATCTCCCTTATAATTCCAATAGGTGATCGATTTCGCTGCGGAGGGATTGCAAGTCGTCAAGGCGTAGATACACGGTTGCATAACGAATATATGCAATCTGATCCAGTTCCTTCAAACAACTCATTACCAAATCACCCACCACGCGTGAAGAAATCTCTGATTTCCCCATTTTTTGCAAGTCGGCTTCCACAGTACCAATAAGACGTTCGATATCGGCAGCAGAGACTGGCCGCTTGGCACATGATAAGCGGACACCGCGTGCCAGTTTCTCCCGGTCAAACTCTTCACGGGACCCATCCAGCTTTACAATTAGGGGAGTTGCCATAATGGATCTCTCCAGGCTGCTAAAACGCTGCCCACAAGCCAGGCACTCCCTGCGACGGCGAATGCCGCCATGACTGTCATGTGTGGTATCCAGTACTTTGGAATTATTATTATGACAATATGGGCAACGCATAAGCATCTCCATTTATAGAACATATGTAGCCGCCATATATGTCGGTTACAGAATAACCTCCCCCTGCATGTTGGGCAACTTTGGCTATTCTAACATATATGCAAAGTCAATACAAGAGGTATTTAGATGTTTTTATCTTAAAAATCCGATTACCTTTGCCAATGGGTCTCTTATTATAATCAAGGTCTTCACAGAGCTTGACTAACACCCATAAGGTTCTATAATCATAGCCACCCAAAAGTAATTATCCACCTTACCCTGCAGTCATAGCAAGGTATCTCCAAAACAGTATACCTTGAAACCAGAGAATATCCAATAAAATTTCTTCCATCACCAGGAGATGATCATGCCGAAATTAACTTACCCCCCTGCTCACCGCATTGACCAGATGGATAATTACCACGGCACACTTATAGCTGATCCGTACCGCTGGATGGAAGAGGTTGATTCACCAGAAACCCTGGAATGGATCCGCCAGCAGAATGAGTTAACTTTTACCTTCCTTGAAAAAATCCCTTCCCGGGCACCCATCCGTGAACGGCTGACCCAGTTATGGGATTATGCGAAAGTCTCATCTCCATACAAGAAAGGCGGGCGCTATTTCCAATTTCGAAATAGTGGATTGCAAAACCAGGATGTACTGCACGTTTACGAGTTATTAACTGATACGCCACGTATTCTTCTAGATCCAAATACACTCTCCAAAGATGGAACGGTTGCGTTGAACAGTTGGTCTGTCAGCCCGGATGGAAAATGGCTGGCTTATGCCATCTCATCCAGCGGGTCAGACTGGCAAGTCTGGTATATTCGCAGCGTGGACAGCGGCCAGGATCTTCCAGAAACCCTAGAGTGGAGCAAGTTTTCGGGTGCCACGTGGAGCAAAGACAGCAGCGGATTTTTCTACGCCCCCTTTCCAGCTCCAGCCGAAGGTGAAACCTTCCAGGAAGCTAATTACAATCAGAAGCTGTTCTTCCATCGAATTGGAACCTCCCAGGCAGAAGACCAGTTGGTTTACGAACGACCTGATCGCCCGGAGTGGGGCTTTGGTAGCGAGGTAAGTGAAGATGGTCATTACCTGCTGATCTATGTTTCCCAGGGCACCGATTCCCGCAACCGTTTCTTCTACAAGGATCTGAAGAGCAATTCACCAGTCGTGGAACTCATCCCGGATCTTGAAGCCACCTACAATTTTATTGGAAATGATGGATCCATGTTCTTCTTCCAAACCAACCTGGATGCGCCGCGTGGACATTTGATTACGATTGATTCATCCTGCCCCAAGCCGGAGAACAGGAAAACGCTTATCCCAGAAAATGAGGCTGTCCTTCAATCTGCCCAGATCATTCACGATCAACTGGTCATCATTTATATGAAGGATGCCCATGACATCATCAAGTTGTTCAACCTGGATGGCAGCCCAGCCGGTGATGTCAGCCTGCCCACGCTCGGTTCGGTCATGGTGGCTTATGAATCCAGTCTGCATGGCGAGAGGAAAGACAGCGAAATGTTTTACGCTTTCCATTCCTTTATCCATCCACTGACCATCTTCCGCTATGATTTTCAGAGCGGCCAGAGCCAGGTGATCTTCCAACCCCCCATTAATTTTGACCTGTCTTCCTACGAAACCAACCAGGTACTCGTCACCAGCAAAGACGGCACGCGCGTGCCCATGTTCCTGATCCATCGCAAAGGCTTGCAGAAGAATGGTGACAATCCAACCATCCTGTACGGGTATGGTGGTTTTAACCTGGCACAGACACCGGCTTTCGCCATTCACCGCCTGGTTTGGATGGAGATGGGCGGCGTTCTGGCAATTGGTAACCTGCGCGGTGGCGGCGAATACGGCGAAGAATGGCACCAGGCTGGCATGATCCATACCAAGCAAAATGTTTTCGAAGACTTTATCGCCTGTGCCGAGTGGCTAATCCATGAAAAGATCACCCGCACAGCGCGGCTGGCCATTGAGGGGCGATCCAATGGAGGTTTATTGGTGGGGGCCTGCATGACACAGCGTCCCGATTTGTTTGGAGCTGCCCTGCCTGCTGTGGGTGTAATGGACATGCTGCGCTTCCACAAGTTCACCATTGGATGGGCTTGGGTCAGCGATTACGGCTCAGCCGATGATCCGGAGCAGTTCAAAACCCTGGTTGCTTATTCTCCACTTCATAACCTGAAACCCGGCACCCATTACCCTGCCACCCTGGTAACCACAGCAGACCATGATGATCGCGTGGTGCCGGGGCATTCCTTTAAGTTCACAGCTACCTTGCAGGCTTGCCAGGCTGGGGATGCACCCACGCTAATCCGGGTGCAAACCCGCGCGGGTCATGGACTGGGCAAACCCACCTCCATCTGGATCGAGGAATATGCTGATGTCTACGCCTTCCTGATCAAGGTGCTTGGGATGTAGAATAACTGAATAAGAAACTCATTAAAGCCTGCCGGAAATTGATGATTGGCTTTACTGGGGCCATGTCTGTGTTGGAATGTACTTAGATTTACTTGGAAAGGCATTCGGAGAAATGCACATGCTATTTTTTATAATTTCCATTGTGCTTTTGGCTCTCTTTATATACGAAATATTTATTTATTTTTCCTCTTTAAACAACCTCGAAAGAGTACTTGCTTTATTCCTGGCTACATCGGCCTATCTTGTTTTTATTTTTGAATTGGCGGGATTGCTAAATTCAATAAATACTCCCTTTATCATTCTTTCCATTCAATTTTTTATTTGTTGCTTTGTATTCATCATTAATCAAGTATTGGGTCATCAATACATGCGTTTCAAAATTGACGAATTTAGAGACTTATATAAAACTACCAAAACCAATATCAAGAATAATTTGGGGATATTTTTTTATGCGAGCTTTATTTTTATCGTTTATCTTTTCCTTCTTTACATTGAAATTCGTTTTCCGCAAAATACTACTGATAGTTTATATAACCATTTATCCAAGATTGGTTATTGGTTACAGCAAGGCTCTTTAAAGACTTATTTTGGTTTCAGCAATTATGGAACAACATACCCTTACAACAACAGCTTATTAATGTTATGGTCTGTGGTTTTCCTAAGGTCAGATAAACTTGTAGGATTGGTTCAATATATTGCTACATTTATCCTTGCCTTATCAATTTATTTGACCGGGAATGAATTGGGTTTTTCAAAGAAGGGAAATGCGTTCGCAGCCTTACTTACACTAACTTTCCCAATAATAATTTTTGAATCGATTACCGCCCAAAACGATATCCTGGTAGCCAGTTTCTTAATGGTCGCTTTTTACTTTTTATTAAGAAATCTGCACACGGGAAATAAATATTTTCTGATCTTTTCAATACTCTCTTACTCATTGGCGATCGGCACAAAACAAAATGCGCTATTCGCTCTGCCCGGGTATGTATCTCTTTATTTATTCTCAATAATAAAAAACAAATACCATTGGAAATCAATGGTATTTCTCAGCATTTGCTGCACCTTCATATTCACATTATTCTTTGGCGCTTTTGCATATTTACAAAATTGGATAAGTTTCGGCACACCTGTTGGAAAAGTGGAACTTTTTCAACAGGAAAATAGTGGGGCTCAAGGTTCTCTCTTGGATAAAGTGGTGATCAATTCTGTGCGTGCATCCTATCAATTTCTCAGTTGCGAAGGCATACCCCCACAGGCGGAAATTGCCTGTACCAGGACAAAAACTGCATTTTTTCGACCCATTCTGAATTCGAACCTTATTAATGTAGAAACTCCCAACTTCCTTTTGGAACCGGACGAACTCTTTAAATTGGACAAATTGTATTCATTAAATGAAGAATCATCCTGGTATGGTTTGCATGGTTGGCTTATTATCCTGCCATCAATTCTATTGGGATTGATTTATTCAATAAAAAACAAGAAAACAGAAAACCTGATTATTTTTTCCGCTGGTTTTGTTTTCTTTATTATTTCCACCTCATTTAAACCGGGTTGGGACCCTTATGTTGGTAGATATCTAATATTCTCAACGGCTTTGATCATACCTTTCGTATCATTATTGTTTGGTACAAGAAATAAACTGATCAAGTTATTTATATATTCTGTTTGTCTTTTCAGTTTATTATCCATGGTCTATTGCGTTTTAAACAATGATTCTCGTCCTCTAATTAGCAATAAAATGTTTACAGACATGCAAATCTGGGGTAGGAATAATTCAATATTGGTGCAAAAAATTGGTTATAAATTATCTCCGCTAGCCAGGCATGATAATGATTCATGGTCGTTGGACCAAATTGCCCTTCGAACTTATGCAAATAAATCATATTCCCCTGTCATAAGAATGGTTAACAAATTCTTGTCTCGTGGCTCTTCAATTGGAATTTTGGCTTTCCCTGCATTGGTTCCGGATTACTATTTCTTTGGTGATACATTTGACCGTGAGATCATACCTGTAACTTCGTTGGAAAAATTAAACTCACTTGAAAGCGAATTAAATTTTCTGCTAGTCAGCCCGGATTTCTTAAACGAATCCTTTCCAGGGTACTCTATAATTTCCAGTGAAAATGAGTGGAGATTATTTATGCATAATAAATAGATCCATAACGCTTAATGCGCAGGCACGCGTTCATGCTAGAGGGATCATGAGGATTTCAAATCGTTATGGACAGACCCGTTTTCTTGCGATTCAAAATATCCAGCGATTGATTTTATTAACTATCCTGAAAATGCTCAAGTCATTCCTATTATGGAAGATGCCCGGGGGTTTTTGCTTCCTGCCAGGCCGCTTCCATTTCGTCCAGCGATAGCTCGGAGATCTTTCTACCTTGCTTTTGAGCAACCTGCTCAATATGGGCAAAACGCTGTTTAAACTTCATGTTAGTACTACGCAAAGCCGATTCAGCATCCACCTGCTTCCAGCGTGCCAGGTTTACCAGCGCAAAAAAAAGGTCGCCGATCTCATCTGCCAGCTCAGTGGAATTGGTGGCACGTTGAATTTCACCAATCTCTTCAACAATCTTCTCCAGCACTCCAGCAATGTATGGCCAGTCAAACCCAACCCGGGCAGCTCGATCCTGGTATTCCTGGGCTTGAACAAGGGCAGGTAAAGCCAGGGGTACCCCATCCATCGAACCTTTGTGGGATTCACCATTGATTTTGCGTTCATCGGCTTTTAGTTTTTCCCAATTTTGAAGCACCTTCTTTACATCCCCTATTTGTTCATTCCCAAACACATGCGGATGGCGGCGGACGATCTTGTCATGGATGCCTTTGAGAACATCCAGCATGGAAAATCCACCCTCTTCACTGCCAATCTGTGCGTTCAAAACGATCTGGAGTAACAGGTCGCCGAATTCTTCAGCCATTTGCTGCGGGTCCTCTGAATCCAGAGCAGCCAGGGTCTCATAAGCTTCTTCAAGCAGGTGTGGGCGCAGGGATTGGTGTGTCTGTTCCTGGTCCCACGGACAACCGTCCGGCGCTCGCAGGCGGGCAACCACCTCCTGGAATGCCTCAAATGAAGAACCCTGCCCCAGTGCAGGAACATAAAGAAGTGTGAGCAGACCAATATGTGTACTTCGATCGATCTCATACAAAGGTATATTTTCAATGCATTCAGCCTCAGTCCCGGCTGCATGCACCAATGTGACCTGGTGGTCATCCGGATATATGCTGTTGAGGGTTGTCTTGACTTCGGCCGCCACCAGGCGGGAATATATTTGGGCTACCAATACTGGTGTATCCACCGGAAACGAAGGCACATGCCGCTGACTCAGCTCAAGCGCATCCACCAATGTTATTTGTGGAAAAGGATCCAAACCCAGGGCCGAGAAGGCAGGTTCAATAAACGACAATCCGTTGACTATGCGCAAGGATAAGCCTGCCAGGCGCGCCTGTCTGGCAATCTCCGGACCAGTTGTTTCAGCGATAAATGGATCACCCGGGACCGCATAGATAACCCCCTGCTCACGCTGCCCCAGGTGCAGAATTTTTTCAACAATACTGGCATACACAGCTTCAAACGACTCTCCAGTTTCATACAATTCATCAAAAGATTCGAGACGAAGAGATGCCGGGAAAGCTGCAAAGGTTGGATGTTGCCTGGTGCGCAACCAGAGCTCTTCCGCCGTGTTGATTACCTCCCAAGCTTCTCGCGTTAATTGGGACGGATTACCAGGTCCGAGACCGAGGATCGTAATGCCAGGCATACTTTCTCCATAAACGCACCGCAGAGCACACAGAGTACGAAGGAAGGATCCTTTTTCCGTATACTCCGCGCTCTCCGCGGTTGAAGTTTTGCAGGGCATGTTCTGCCCATGAATGAAATATTAACGTTTGGTGTACGTAGGAGCCTTGCGGGCTTTCTTCAGGCCTGGTTTCTTGCGTTCCTTGACACGTGCGTCGCGGGTAAGGAAACCACCCTTACGCATGGCCATTTTCCAATCCGGGTTGGCCTTGGTCAAAGCGCGTGCCAGGCCCAGAACAACTGCATCGGTCATGCCTGTGACACCCCCGCCATTGATCTTGACGGAAATATCATATGATTTTAAGTCTTCACCAGCAGCCGTAAGAGGAGCCAAGATGGCTTCATAATCACCCAGTCTGGTAAAAAATTCCTGGGCGGCTTTGTCATTGACAACAAAGTTTCCCGATCCGCTCATCAAACGAACACGGGCTACGCTTTCTTTTCGGCGTCCAACGCCTTCAAAATATTGAACAGTCATAAGTTCCTTCCTGCTCCATTACCTGCTAAATAACCTGTTTAAGGTTTTGCGTGCCATGTGGGTGCTCGGCACCGCCATAGATTTTAAGTTTCTTGAGAAGATGTTTGCCCATTTTATTGTGCGGGAGCATTCCCCACACAGCCGAGCTGATCACTCTATCCGGATGCTTCTTCAATTGATCACGCAAGGTGATCGATTTTAGACCGCCCGGGTATCCTGAGTGATGGTGGTACATCTTTTCGTCCAATTTAGTGCCGGTAACAGTAATTTCAGCAGCATTGATCACTACCACGAAATCGCCCATTTCCACACCCGGGGTAAATGTTGGCTTATGCTTGCCAAGTAAGATCGAAGCGATTTGGGTTGCCAGGCGTCCCAAATTGTGGCCTTTGGCATCCACCAATACCCATTCACGATCTATTTCAGCAGCCTTTGGATAATACGATTTATACACAGTGTCTCTCCAATTTCAGACTAATCATTCCAGAACTTCATAACTTACTTCAACAAGGGTCAACCCGTGAGCCGGAGCCAATCTGGATGGCAATGCAGCCTGATGTTCAAGCGCCCGGGTTAGATCTTCAATTGTGATCCTGCCCTGGCCTACAGCCACCTGGGCATGGACAATCTTCCGTACCATGTGGTAAAGAAAGGCATTGGCCCGAATTTCAAATTGCCATTCATCGTCAACCAGTTGCCATTTTGCATCGAGCACAGTACGCTCGGTACTGTTTCCCGGCCGGGGTGGGGTACCGAAAGCAGCAAAATCATGCGTCCCGGGCCAAATTTCAGCAAGTGAGTGCAAATCACTTACAGAAGGCCAAACCCTCCAGGCAAATCGTTCCCGCAAAGGGTCCCGATTCGGCTGGCAGAACAGCCGGTAGCTGTAACGGCGGCAGGTTGCATCAAAACGCGGATGAAAATCCTCACGGGCAATGCCAACCTGGCTGATCGCCATATCCAGGGGAAGGGAGGCATTCAGGGCATTTCCCAAATCTTCAAGCGAATGCTTCCAATCCAGGTCAAATGCGGCCACCTGCCCGCTGGCATGTACACCGGTATCCGTGCGTCCAGCCATCAGGGCGGATTTTCCATCCCATTTCAATTTTCCAAGCGCTTTTTCAAGCTCGCTTTGAACTGTCCGGGATTTCAACTGCCGCTGGCTGCCAACGAACTCTGTGCCATCGTAAGTTAGAATAATCTGGTAACGTGCCATTTGCACTGACGGCTTTCACCGTCTTTCATACGACCCAATGGTCGTGACTTGCAACTATTCTTCCACAAGCTCAAGCAGCACCATGTTGGCTGCATCACCCAGACGTGGTCCCAACTTTAGAACACGGGTATAACCACCCGGGCGTCCGACAAAACGAGGAGCAATTTCATCGAAGAGTTTGTTGACAATGGCATGATCGCTTAACTTGGCAGCAATCAGTCGGCGGGCAGCCACTTTCTCTGATTCGCTGCTTTCAATGGAATTGCGTGCCGTTGTGATCATTTTTTCTGCCTCAGCACGGATCGCAGCGGCTTTGGCTTCAGTCGTCTGGATGCGTTCATGAGTAAATAATTGTTTGATCAAAGTACGGCGCAAGGCATTACGCGCACCCTTGCTACGATTGAGTTTTTTTCCTGCTACTTGGTGTCGCATTTCTAACTACTCCAACTCTTTCTGAGTTTCATCTTTCATATAGCCTTTTTCGATCATTCTCTGGCGAAGCTCATCCAGGCTCTTCTCTCCAAAATTACGAATAGACATAACGGCCTGGTCACCTTTTTCAAGCAGGTCAAGCACATCGCCTACTGTCGTGATCCCAGTGCGTTTGAGCGAATTGAAGACCCTCACCGAAAGATCCAAAGATTCGACAGGTGTTTCAGCCACTTCACTGGTTAGCCCTGAACTGGAAACTTCCTTTTCAATGGCAATTGCCAGGGTTTCTTCACTTACTCCAGCAATAAACCGCAAGTGCTCGATCAAGATCTTGGCACTTGAGCTCATCGCTTTTTCAGGAGAGATGGTGCCATCTGTCCAGATCTCGAGGATGAGTTTGTCAAAGTTGGTGCTCTGACCTACACGCGCTGACTGCAATTCCCAATTGACCCGTTTGATCGGTCCAAAGATGGCATCCACCGGGAGTTCACCAATCGGCAGGTGCCCGCCACGTTCGTTGGCGGGGGAATAACCGCGCCCGCGCTCAACTGTAAACTCAATATCGAGGCGAGTCTTGGCATTATCCGCTGAGAACAGGTACAAATCGGGGTTGATGATGTCAACCTCGGGTGGCGTGATAATGTCTGCCGCCGTCACGATACCTTCACCGCGCACTTCAAGGTGCATGCGTGTGGTATCCACATCATGCAAGACCAGGCGTAATTGTTTGATTTGCAGCATTACCAGCAACACATCTTCCCGTACGCCTGGGATGTCACTAAACTCATGCAGTACGTCAGATATGCGAATGGAAGTAACTGCAAAACCTTCCAATGATGACAGCAATACCCGGCGCATCGCATTCCCGAGGGTCATTCCATAACCCTGTTCCAGCGGGCTGATCACAAACTTACCGTAATTTCGAGCTTCGGCTTCGCGCTCAATTTTTGGCATGACCATGTTACTTAAACCCGTCACGGTTCACCTCTCCCTGGTGCGTTCTTGCACACCTTTCTACGCTAATTAACCAATATCCCGGTTATCGTGAGTAGTACTCAACGATCAACTGTTCATCCAGGTTTGCATCGATTTCAGCGCGTTCTGGTAAACGTAAAACGCTGCCGGTAAGATTCTTCAAGTCGCGGCTCACCCACATGGGGGTATTGCGAGCCTCAGCAAATGCCGGAAGTTCTTTGAAGAATGTTGTATCGCGTGACCCTTCACGAACAGCGATCAGGTCGCCAGTTCCAATCAACATGGATGGTACATCCGTACGACGACCATTCACTGTGAAATGACCATGCGTGACCAATAAACGAGCCTGGGCACGGCTGCTTGCGAAACCCATCCGGTAGATCACATTATCCATACGAGACTCAAGAGTCTGCAACAGTCCCAAGCCTGTCAAACCACGCTGCCGTAAAGCGATGCCATAATAGCGGCGGAATTGTCGCTCCAGAACGCCATAAACACGTCGGGCTTTCTGCTTGGCGCGCAATTGACGGGCATAATCCGATTCACGACCGGTGCCACCTCGGCGCTTCCCACCCCCACCTTGCACGGATTTTCCATGCGCTCCGGGTGCATAGGGACGTTTATCAAAAGCACATTTTGGAGAAAAACAACGTTCTCCCTTTAGAAATAATTTTTCACCTTCACGCCGGCATAATTTACAAACCGGACCAATATATCTTGCCATATTGTTCTAACCTCTCTCAACCAGACTAAACGCGGCGTTTCTTCGGAGGCCGACAGCCGTTATGGGGAACAGGAGTCAGGTCTGATATGGAGCGCACTTTAATGCCCATAGCCTGAACTGCCCGGATGGCTGACTCACGACCCGGACCAGGTCCCTTTACAAACAGGTCTATTTCTTGAATACCCATGGCCTGTGCAGCCTTGATGGCCTGTTCTGCAGCCAGACGACCGGCAAATGGGGTGCTCTTTCGAGAGCCCTTGAATCCAGCCGATCCACCACTTCCCCAGGTCAGGGTATTACCTTCGGTATCCGAAATGGTGACAATGGTATTGTTGAATGAAGCAAATATGTGCACCTGTCCTGCAGACAGAGAACGCTTCACCTTCTTTGCACCACTACGACGCATAGAACGAACATTTTGAGCCATAATACCTCTCTAAAACTATTGAAATCCAGGCAGGCTTTTTACTTGCCGCCACGACGCCGGCCGCGACCAGCAACCGTCTTTTTAGTTCCCTTGCGGGTGCGCGCGTTCGTGCGGGTGCGCTGCCCCCTGACTGGCAAACCACGACGATGTCGTAAGCCGCGATAACAGCCGATTTCAATTAAACGCTTGATATTCAACTGCTCCGAGCGGCGCAAATCGCCTTCTACTTTCCAGTTTTTGGAAATGTATTCACGAATGGAGGATACTTCAGTTTCGGTTAAATCCTTGATACGGGTATCCGGATTTACCGAGGTGGCTGCAAGCAACTCCCTGGCTCGTGTGGGGCCAACACCAAAAATATAGGTCAGCCCGACTTCGACCCGCTTATTACGCGGAAGATCAATACCTTCAATTCTCGCCATAGTTTAACTTATCCTTGTCGTTGTTTATGCTTAGGATTTTCGCAGATGATAAACAGTCTGCCCTTGCGCTTAACGACCTTGCATTTTGCGCAACGCTTACGTATAGATGGTGACACTTTCATAATTGCACTGCTCCTTAACCAAATCACATGGCTTCACAGCCAAAGGTTAGATTATACTTTCTTTTCCAGCTTCCGTCCAGATTTCAGATTCTCAAGTCCGGATCAAAGGACTGTCAGGATTAGAGGCTCTCCTTCGGTGACGGCGACCGAATGTTCGAAATGGGCCGTCAATGATCCGTCCGCTGATACTACTGTCCACTGGTCAGACAGGACACGCGTCCTGTGAGTTCCTACCAGCACCATCGGTTCCAAGGCTATGGTCATTCCTGGCCGCAGGAGAATACCGGTACCCGGGATTCCATAATTTGGAACCTGAGGGCCTTCATGCATCTGCCTGCCTACACCATGTCCGGTATATTCACGGGTTACCTGGTACCCTTTGCCTTCCACAAATTTCTGGATGGCAGCAGAGATATCTCCCGTGTGCTTTCCGGTGCGCATCTGATCGATACCAATATAAAGCGCTTTTTCTGTTGTCTCCAGGAGTGCTAAAGCACTGGCTGAAATTTCACCAACTCCAGCTGTGAATGCAGAGTCACCGACATAACCTTCAAAGACGGCTCCGCAATCCACAGAGACAATCTCACCTTCTTTCAATTTCCTCTTCCCCGGTATCCCATGCACCAGTTGTTCGTTAATACTTACGGTGATGGAAGCCGGATAAGGCGGATGACCGTAATCCTTGAAAGGTGAATAAGCACCGTGTTTCCGCAAGGTTTCCTCAGCAGCCGCGTTGAGGTCTGCGGTAGTAACACCAGGTTGTAAAAGTTCCTTTACTGCAGCCAGTGCGCTTGCATTTATTCGCCCGGCTTCACGCATCAGCAGGATCTCGGCTGTGCTTTTAATATTTACCTGGCCAGCCCAGTTCATTCCTGCTTGGTTCCTAATACCTTCAAAAGATCTGATGTTACTTCTTCGATCGGCCTGGCTCCATTGATCTCCACCAGGAGATCGCGCTGACGATAGTACTCAATCAGCGGGGCAGTTTGATTGGTATACACCTGGATCCGGTGCCTGACTGTTTCAACTTTATCATCATCTCGCAAAAAAAGTTCAGAACCATCAAGATCACATACACCCGCAACTTTCGGCGGATTGTACTTGCCATGAAAAATGTGTCCTTGTGCGCGGCAGGTAAGTCGTCCGCTTAATCGTTCGATCAAAGTATCGCTGGGTGCTGAAATATAAGGTACATAGGTCACTTTTCCATTCAACTGGACCAGCATCTCATCGAGTACTTTTGCCTGGGTGGGCGTGCGGGGAAAACCATCCAGCAAAGCGCCATTGGCACAATCAGGTGCGTTCAATCGGTTTTGGATCATGGAAATCGTAACACTATCCGGAACCAGCTCACCTTTATTAATAAATGATTGTGCCAACATTCCCATCTCGGTCTGGTTCTTGATGTTCTCACGGAAGAGGTCTCCTGAAGATATGTGCGGCAAACCTGTATTCTCCGCAATGATCTTTGCTTGCGTACCTTTTCCAACACCAGGAGGACCGATCAAAACAATGTAGGTTGGCAATTTATACCTGCTATCGCACCAATAGTGAATCTTCGTAACCGTGCAATTTCAGTTCAGCATCGATGTTAAGGAACGTATCACGTACCACGCCGACTACGATCAACAAACCAGCAGATGAGACCAAGAATAGACCGGATGTGCGGTTCCCTACCGGCAGGACAAGCTGCACCAGGAAGGGCAGGATCGCCACCAAGCCCAGGAACAAAGCCCCGGGAAGGGTGATTCGGCGCTGGACCTTGGTAAGATATTTTTGGGTGGGTGCGCCTCGATTTACACCTGGGATTTGTGCACCCATTTTCTTCAAGTTATCGCCATAGTTTTGCTGGGCAAAAAGGACATCGGTGTAGAAGAATGTGAAACCAACCACCATCAGGAAATACAACAACCAATAAACCCAAGAACTTCCACCGAAGATCTCACTAGTTTTGACGGAAAGGGCTGCCACCCACTCAATCTTAGAGCTGGCAAAATAACTGGCGATAATCGCGGGGAATTGCAGGAAGGCACTTGAAAAAATAAGCGGGATCATTCCAGCCATATTTACCATCAAGGGCAAAGTACCTTTCACCGGCATGGACATGCGATTCCCCATCCGTCGGCCTGGGTACATAACCGGAACGTTTCGACGACCTTGCTGTACATATACAATTGCGAAGATTGTCAAAATGATCAGGACGATCGTAAAGAACAGCATGAACCAGCGAGTCTGTTCGTCAAGCAATATGGATCTAAAGTTGCTGGGCATTTTTGCGACAATGCCAGCAAAAATGATCAACGACAGCCCCTGGCCTCGGATGCCATATTCGGATATTAATTCTCCCAGCCAGATCGCAAACATCGTGCCGGCAATCATACTTAACAACATAGCGATGGAAGGCAAAATCAAGCCTTGAGTAAAACCAAAGTTCAAGATAGGAACGCCGCCGCCTCGGATGGAGATGGAATTGAAAATATTGATCTGGCCAATGGCTGATAGAGCTGCCATGGGTACAGCCAGATAGTAGGTCCATTTTTCCATCCACTTGCGGCCTTCACGGGGATCATCTTCCATGCGGCGTTGCAGAGCAGGTATGATCGGTACCAACAACTGCAGGATGATCTGGGCGGTAATATATGGGTAAACACCCATGGCCAGTAATGAAAAACTGGAAACCGTTCCACCTGAGAGCAGATCAAGGAAATCGAAGAAAGTACCGGATGCTCCTAAGTTTGCACGCAGGTTGGACAGTGCCACGGTATTAATTCCCGGTACAGGGACATTGGCTGCCAGACGATAAATGACCAGCAGTCCCAAAGTGACCAGCAGTTTTTTCCGGATATCTTGCGATTTCCAAAGATAACGCCACGCAGAAAATGTGGATTTCATATCTCTCCTAGTACTGACAGCTTAGGCAATTATCTCCACACTTCCGCCAGCAGCTTCGATTTTTTCCCGAGCGCCCTTGGTAATGCGATGGACGTGTACCTTGAGAGGATTCTTGATCTCACCTCTCCCAAGAATTGCAATGGGCATGCGTAAATTTCGGACCAGCCGGGCATCCATAAGAGATTCGGGCGTGATCTCGGCATTTGCAGCAAAATCAGCAAGTTGCTCAAGATTGACCTCAAAATATTCCACCTGGTTTGGGGGAGTAAACCCATAACCACGCAGGAAGGGTAAACGGCGGAAGAAAGGCAGGTTGCCGCCCTGGCGATACAGGTGACCGCCAGACCCAGCACGTGAACTTTGTCCTTTGGTGCCGCGACCAGCAGTCTTGCCTTGGCCAGCGGATGTGCCGCGGCCAACACGCTTACGTTTTTTCTTCGACCCCGGATTAGGTTGCAGATCGTTCAGTTTCATGTTCGTCCCTATTCTTCAACTTTTAACAGGTGAATCACTTTGTTCAACATACCCCGCAAAGCCGGGTTGTCGTTGTGTTCCACTGTCTGATGTATGCGGTGCAGACCCAAAGCCAGAACGGTGTTTTTCTGGTTTTTTGGAAAACCAATTGCGCTGCGTACAAGTGTAACTTTAATTTTTTTAGGAGCTGTTTTTGCCTTAGCCATTGCTCTTTCTCCTCTCCCAAAATGGAAGGAGCTCACTCACAGGTTTACCACGTCTTGCTGCTTCCTCCTGTGGTGATTTCATATTATCGAGAGCCTGGAATGTAGCCTGAACAACGTTAAGAACATTGGCGCTGCCCATCGATTTGGTAAGGATGTCACGCACGCCAGCGGCTTCCAGTACAGCACGAACACCACCGGCTGCGATAACGCCTGTACCAGGAGATGCGGGTTTGAGAAGGACCCTGGCTCCACCAACATGTCCAATGGTTTCATGTGGCACGGTTGTTCTGGCCAGGGTTACTTTGTGAAAATGCTTGTGGGCACGTTCAGTCGCCTTGCGCATGGCATCGGGAACAGCATTGGCTTTGCCGACACCCATCCCAACCTTGCCGTTGTTGTCTCCAATTACTATTGTTACTCGAAATTGGAAACGCCGACCGCCTTTTACAACTTTAGCCACGCGGGCGATCTCAATGACACGCTCATCGAGCGGTTGTTCTTCTTGATGCTGTTCAAATTCTGATACCTGGTAATTTGTCATATTACTCTCCACATGGCCTTAGAATTCCAGGCCACCTTCGCGCGCACCTTCTGCCAGGGCTTTTACACGACCCATATAGCGGAAACCGCCCCGGTCAAATACAACAGAATTAACTCCCTTACCTTTAGCGCGTTCGGCAATGGCTTTGCCAACTAATTGCGCCTGCTTGGATTTATCCAATCCTTGCATTTTTTCACGCAATTCAGGATCAATGCTTGATGCTGAAGTAAGGGTATGCCCGTTTGAATCGTCAATCACCTGGGCATAGATCTCTGACAGGCTGCGATATACGCACAGGCGGGGTCGCAGTGCGGTACCATCAACATGTTTACGTACACGGGCATGTCGCCGTGTACGGGCTGCAAAACGAGTTTTATTAGCCATATTACTACTTCGCCTTTCCAGACTTTCCGGGTTTACGACGGATCTTCTCGCCCAAGTAGTGCATACCTTTACCATGATATGGCTCGGGCGGGCGAAGTTCACGAATATTCGCAGCAGTTTGACCTACCTCTTCCTTGTTGAAACCACGGACAAACACCTGGCGTGTTTTTGCATCCACAGCAAAGGAAATACCAAGTGGTGGATCAACTTCAATCGGGTGTGAATAGCCCAGGTGTAAAACCAGTTTTTCAGCGTTCATCTCTGCCCGGTAACCAACACCTTCGTATTCCAACACTTTTTGAAAACCGGCGCTAACGCCACTAATCATATTATTTAAAACCGCGCGGGTTGTTCCATGCAAGGCACGTTCCGCAGGTGCATCCGAAGATCGCGTTATCAGGATCTGGCCGTTCTCCAAAACAATGGAGATGGTTGGCGAGAACATGCGTTCAAGCTTCCCTTTGGGGCCATTCACACTGACCAGCGATCCCTTGATATCTACCTGCACGCCATTCGGGACATCCACGGGCATGCGACCAATTCGAGACACTGTGCGACCTCCTGTCTCACCAAACTTTACAGAGTAATTCACCGCCAAGGTTCATCTGACGGGCATGCTGGCCGGTCATAATTCCCTTGGGAGTTGATAGGATAGCTACACCCAAACCGGAAAGTACCCATGGGATATCCTGTTTCTTGGTGTAAACACGCCTTCCTGGTCGACTAATTCGTTCCAGGTTTGTAATGACAGCGTGGCGCTCTCGACGCTCACCGATATATTTGATGCGAATACGTAGAACCAATTGGCCGGGTCGTTCTCCATCTACTACATCATAAGCATCAATATAGCCTTCCTCTTTTAAGATCTTGGCTATTTCAGCCTTAACCTTTGAGTGAGGCATCGCTGTCAAGGATTGACCGCTCATAACCGCATTCCGGATGCGAGTCAGCATATCAGCAATAGGATCAGAAAAGCTCATGCTTTCACCTCCACCCGGTTACCAAGAAGCCTTGATAACACCGGGAATTTTGCCTTCCAAGGCATATTCTCGGAAGCAAATCCGGCACAGTCCAAAACGGCGTATGTAACCGCGAGGGCGGCCACAGCGCGAACAACGATGGCGTATACGATTGGGATACTTCCGCCGTGTTTCACGAAATTGCATACAAGTTTTTGCCATAAGTTACGCTTCCTTCCTGAACGGCATGCCAAACAACTGGATCAACAGACGTCCATGATCATCAGATCTGGCTGTTGTAACGATAGTGATTTCCATGCCTCTCAGCTTATCAATCTTATCGTATTCGATCTCCGGAAAAACCAACTGGTCCTTCAAACCAAGGGTGTAGTTACCCCGACCATCAAAGGCATCCGGAGAAACACCCCGGAAGTCCCGCACACGAGGTAAAGCGACGTTTATTAACCGGTCAAGGAATGACCACATTCGCTCACCACGCAAGGTAACCTTGGTTCCAATGATGCGTCCTTCACGTAATTTGAAAGCCGCAATGCTTTTGCGTGCCTTGGTCACGATCGGTTTCTGGCCTGTGATCTTTGCCAAGTCAGCTACGGCAGCTTCAATGGCTTTCGCATTTTCCATTTCAGAGCCCATGCCAATATTGACTACAACCTTGGCTATACGCGGTACCTCCATGTTATTCTTATACTCGAAGGTCTTGGTCAAGGCAGGAACGATTTCTTTCTGATATTTTTCTTTCATTTTATTCATTGTTGATGCTCCAACCCGGCTGACTTAATCTATCAACGCCTTGCAGTGTTTGCAGATGCGATGGGCGCCGGCTTCGTCCCGCTGAACTCCTACACGTGTAGGTTCGCTACATTTGGGGCAAACCAGCATTACATTGGAAATGTGTACAGGTCCTTCAAATTTGATACGGCCAGGATTGATTGTGCGGCCTTGTTTTTGGACCTGGCGCTGGTGCTTTACACAAATGTTTACTCCTTGAACAGTTACACGGCTTTTTTCAACAAATACTTTGATCACTTCACCGCGCTTGCCCATATCATCGAGGCTTCCACTGATAACCTCGACGGTATCACCTTTACGAATTTTAGATATCATCGTATGCTCCTACTCCCTGACCTAAAGAACTTCCGGAGCCAGAGAAACGATCTTCATGAACCCTTTTTCACGCAATTCGCGTGCCACGGGTCCAAAGATACGGCTGCCTTTTGGATTCTGTCCGTCAGTATCCAGAATTACTGCTGCATTATCATCAAAACGAATATAAGAACCATCCTCACGCCGATATTCCTTGGCAGTGCGAACGATGACTGCCTTGACAATATCGCTCTTTTTAACTGAGCCCTGCGGCGCAGCGGATTTGATGGTTGCTACAACGATATCGCCAACACTACCATAACGGCGCTTGGTGCCACCCAATACCTGGATGACCAACAACTCACGCGCTCCGGTATTGTCTGCAACCTTCATACGCGATTCTTGTTGAATCATAGTTGCGCCTCCACGCCAGTATCCTCGCTGCGGATCTCGTGCTTGACGATCGACTCCACCACCCAGTTCTTATCTTTCGAGATCGGGCGGCTTTCAACGATCATGACTCGATCTCCAACCTGGCAATTCAACTCATCGTGTGCCTTCACACGCATGCTTGAGTGAACAACCTTCCGGTAAAGTGGATGCTGGTAAGTCCGGGTCACTTCAACCACTACGGTCTTTGTCATTTTATTGCTGGTTACAACACCAGTCATGCGACGACGTTTATTCATTTCTCACCTTCCTGAACAGTCGTCCCAACACGTTCGTTGATGATCGTCTGTATGCGAGCAATTTCTTTACGAACTACTGGCAGGCGGCTGGTATCGGTCAACTGTCCTGAAACTACTTGAAAACGCAATTTCATCAACTCTTCACGGGCATCTGTCATTTTGGTTTTTAATTCTTCGGCTGATAAGGCTCGCATTTCACTCGTTTTCATGCCTGTTCTCCTCCACCAAGATCATGGCGAGCAATGACTTTGGTCTTGATTGAGAATTTGTAGCGAGCCAAATTAAGCGCCTCGCGGGCAATATCCTCAGGTAATCCGGCAACCTCAAACATGACACGTCCGGGTTTTACCACAGACACCCAGTACTCAACATTGCCTTTTCCTTTACCCATACGGGTTTCGGGTGGTTTTTGGGTATAAGGTTTATCCGGAAAGATGCGGATCCATACTTTTCCACGACGCTTCATGGTTCGAACGATAGTTCGGCGGGCGGCTTCAAGCTGACGGGCAGTGACCCAACCAGGCTCAAGAGCCTGCAGGCCAAACTCGCCAAAGCTGATCTGTGCACCGCGCAGTTCTTTGCCTTTCATACGGCCGCGCATCTGCTTGCGCCATTTAACACGTTTAGGCATTAACATAGCAATAACCTCTCTTCAAAGGACACTTGGGCACGTTATTCGCTAACGTATACGCCTTCGGTCGTCTCGATCTTTTCTTCCAATTCGGGTTTGAAAAGGCCTTTAAAAACCCAAACTTTAACACCAATGCGTCCAAATGTGGTCAACGCTTCTGCTCTCGAAAAATCGATGTCTGCTCGCAGGGTTTGCAGAGGGACTCGACCATCACGCAGCCAGACCGTACGCGCCATTTCAGCACCACTTAATCGTCCTGCAACTTCAATCTTGATGCCTTCTGCGCCCTGGCGCATGGCCTGCTGAATGGCACGCTTCATGGCACGGCGATAACTGATCCGCCTTTCCATCTGGTCGGCAATATTGCGGGCAACCAGATAGGCATCAGTATCGGGAGCTTTGATCTCCTTGATATCCAGGTCCATCTTCTTGCCAGCCAGCTCTTCCAGGCTTTGGCGGATCTTTTTTACGCCTTCGCCTTTTCGGCCGATCAAAATGCCAGGCTTGGCAGTGTAAACAGAGACTTTTATCTTTCCGGGGTAACGCTCCACTTCAACATTGGAAACACCAGCCCGGGGAGCTGCTCCCTGAATCAGTTTTTGTATGGCAAAATCCTGATTAAGTTGTTCACGATATTGGGCGCCTTCAGCGAACCAGCGACCACGCCAAGCGCGAGTAACATTCAGGCGGAAACCAATCGGATGTACTTTGCGACCCATAAATTTCTCCTTCTTTCTGCCGGTTACGCGGCTTCCCGTTCCCGAAGGACAACGGTTACGTGGGATGTCCGGCGTAAAATCGCCTTAAAACGACCGCGTGCGGCAAACCGTCGCCAACGACGAGTTGGAGCTTCATCAGCGAATATTGTGGCAACAAACAGGTCATCGCGACTGATACCGAAGTTTTCTTCAGCATTGGCAACAGCGGAATTAAGCAATTTCATAACAGGTTTGGCTGCACGCTGAGGCATGAAGCGCAAAATATCAATTGCTTTTACAGCATCCTTGCCGCGAACAACATCTACAACCAGGCGTACTTTCTGAGCAGAAAGGGGAAGAAAACGCAGGTGTGCTTTAATATCATGAGCCATTCTTCAACTCCTTTCCTTATTTCGTTGACTTGTCCGCAGTCATATGACCACGGAAAGTACGTGTAGGAGCAAACTCGCCAAGGCGATGGCCAACCATATTTTCAGTAACATAGATCGGCACATGGCGACGACCATCATGAACTGCGATGGTATGGCCCACCATTTGCGGGAAGATTACACTTGCCCTGCTCCAGGTGCGGACGACTTTCTTGTCTCCATGCTGGTTCATCGCTTCAATTTTCTTCAAGAGTTTCGGGTCAATAAATGGCCCTTTTTTCAACGATCGTGACATTTTTTCGTTCCTCGCTTATCCAACTCTCATCATCTTAGCGCTTGGACTTGCTGCGGCGGCGCACAATGTATTTAGTAGTCGCTTTGTTCCGGCGCGTCTTGTAACCACGTGTAGGACGGCCCCACGGGCTCTTCGGACCCGGCATACCAGCTGGCTGGCGGCCTTCACCGCCACCATGCGGGTGGTCACGTGGTGACATTGCTGTACCACGAACTGTCGGGCGGATGCCCATGTGGCGCTTGCGGCCTGCTTTACCCAATTTGATATTACTGTGTTCCAGGTTGCCAACTTGTCCAATGGTGGCATAACAAGTCTGTCGCACCAGGCGAACTTCGCCAGAAGGCATACGAATTTGGGCGTATTCGCCTTCCTTGGCCAATAACTGGGCTGATCCACCGGCCGAGCGAACCAGCTGGCCACCTTTACCTTCCTTTAGTTCAAGGTTATGGATGGTGGTACCCACTGGAATACTGGACAGGGGCAGGCAGTTCCCCGGGCGGATCTCGGCTTGTGTGCTTGAAACCACCGTGTCACCCACTTTTATTCCAATTGGAGCCAGGATGTAATTCTTAACACCATCTGCGTAGAAGATCAGGGCCAGTCGGGCTGTGCGATTGGGATCATACTCAATCGCCTCAACGCGGGCAGGGATATCTCGTTTATTGCGCTTGAAATCCACGATGCGGATGAAGCGGCGGACGCCACCACCACGGTGACGAACCGTGACGCGACCATAAACATTACGACCGCCAAAACTCTTGCGGAGAACCGTCAGGCTGCGTTCGGGCTTGGATTTGGTTATTTCTTCAAAACTATAACCGGTCATTCCGCGTTGCCCAGGGGTAATGGGTTTGTATTTTTTTACTGTCATTATTGCACCCCTTCAAACATTTCCAGAGTTTCACCTTCGGCCAGGGTGACAATTGCTTTCTTGTAGCCGGAGGAACGCACCAACAGACGGCGGCTGCGAGCGCGGCGACTGCGTTTTGCAGGTGCATTTAATATATTCACACGTACCACGCTGACGTCGAACAGGGTTTCAATCGCATCTTTCACCAGCACCTTGGTCGCCGCTGTGGCTACCTCAAAAGTATACTGGTGTAGTTTTCCAGACTGATAATTCGACTTTTCGGTTATCAACGGGCGGCGAAGCACATCATAAATGGTAATCATGCTGGCCTCCTACACCAAATAAGTTTTCAGAACATCCAATGCTTTGAGAGGCATTACCAGTTTGTCGTATTGGAAAAGATCACGAATGTTCAGGTAACTTGCCATCAAAATTTTTGCATCGGGTAAATTATTGGTTGAACGGGACACAACATCGTAATTTGTGTCTTTTTCGGGAACCAGGATGAGTGCGCTTGCGTCACCGACCAGGCGATTAAGTGCTTGAGCCATTAAGCGTGTTTTTGGTTCCGGAAGAGTTAATTCGTCCACCACTACCACACCAGCTTCAGAAGCTTTGGATGATAGTGCAGAGCGCAGGGCATTTCTGCGCATTTGGCGCGGCATGTGCATGGTGTACTTGCGCGGCCGCGGTGTATGAATTTTGCCGCCACCTACCCACTGGGCCGAGCGCGTGGAACCCTGTCTGGCACGGCCGGTACCCTTTTGCTTCCAGGGTTTACGCCCACCGCCTGAAACTTCACTGCGGGTTTTTGTCTTGTGTGTTCCCAAGCGTGCATTTGCCATTTGCATGAGAAAAGCCTGGTGCATCAAGTCTTTATTAATCTGGGTTTCAAAGATCTCGGCGGGTAATTCCACCGAACTGACCTTCTCGCCCATCATGTTGAAAACATCTACCTTCATAGTGTGTATGCTCCCATCAGACAACGCAGCTATTGCTTGCGCGCATCTTTGATCAATACCAGGCCGCCACGGGGACCGGGAACAGCGCCACTTACACCGAGCAAATTCCGCTCGGCATCTACAAGCACAATTTTTAATCCCTGTGATGTTACGCGCTCAGAACCCATATGGCCTGGTCCACGAGAACCCTTGTACACACGTCCGGGAGTAGTACCTGCACCGCTTGAACCAGGCGCACGATGACGATCAGATTGACCATGTGTCTTCGGGCCGCCCTTAAAATGGTAGCGTTTTACAGCACCTGCGAAACCCTTGCCTTTACTGGTTCCAACGACATCCACACGTTCTCCAAGGCCAAAGATATCCACCAGGAACTTATCTCCAACCTTGATATCAGATGATTTTATTTGAAACTCGCGTAAATAGCGAAGAGGGGGTAACTCGTTTTTCTTCAGGTGACCCAATTGTCCGCCTGTCAGGCGTTTGGGATTGGCCTCATTAAATCCGAGTTGTACAGCGGCATAGCCTTCTTTTTCCGGAAGGCGAACCTGTGTAACATAACAAGGCCCAGCTTCGATGATGGTTACAGGATAAGCAACACCTGCTTCATCGAAAATCTGGGTCATACCGATTTTCTTGCCAATCAGCCCTTTCAACATAATCAGTTGTCTCCTTCAAATATTTTACGAGACTGTCAGTCTGGGCCAGACTGCATCATCTCAGTTGCAACCCAGTCAATCAGTCTGCCGCGGCTCATTTTATTTTAGGCCCACGTACAGTACCGTTCTTGAGTTGCCTTCTTTCAACTGTAATGGTCAACAGGAAATTCCAGTTAACCAATATAGTATCAAACCAGTTATATTTTAATTTCGATATCCACGCCTGCGGGCAAATTGAGACGCATCAGCATATCAATCGTCTTTGAGTCGGGATCAATCACATCTATAAGACGATTGTGAGTACGAATTTCAAAGTGCTCATGTGAGTCTTTATCAATGAATGTCGAACGTCGAATTGTAAACCGTTCCTTCTTGGTTGGCAAGGGTACAGGGCCTACAACTTGTGCGCCACTGCGCTCGGCGGTATCAACAATCCGTTTTACGGATTGGTCAAGCACACGATGATCGTATGCTTTAAGTCGGATGCGAATCTTTTGCTTGGTCATTCAAACACCTATTCTAATATCTTGGTGACCACACCGGCGCCGACGGTCAGACCGCCTTCACGGATGGCGAAATTCTGCCCTTGTTCCAGGGCGATCGGCACGATC
>Ga0209212_1000094_pt1 | contig 180388 bp, 175 predicted proteins | sample RifGroC2_FD_183996 | JGI IMG/M metagenome (GOLD analysis project Ga0209212, IMG submission 183996) | Groundwater microbial communities from Rifle, Colorado, USA - Groundwater C2 (SPAdes) (version 2) | ecosystem: Environmental > Aquatic > Deep subsurface > Groundwater | place: Rifle, Colorado...
CCCGCCCGACTGAGTCGGGATTCCTCCTTCGTCAAGACTTCGGAGGATAAACCGCTCGGGCTTATCCCGCCTCCGCTTCGCTCCGGCGGTTTTCAAACCTCCCCAGTTTTGGAACGGCTTTTTTTATAATTTCAATTCATTTGATAAAGGTTTTTATATTTTATTTTTGTGTTTGACTATTCATAAATAAATTTTGTTATAATAATTTTATGTTAGAACAAGGAGCAGAAGGAATTGGAGAAACTGATCAATCAGATAATCTTCCTTTAAACGATAGGCCACCCAAGGGAATGAGTCAAGAAGCATGGCTTAAAATGAAGCAAGACATGGCCGCACTTGAAGGTTTAGAAGCTATGGCAGAAGCAAAGAAAACTGGTGGAGATCCGATCATTAAAGGAACAGAAGCTATAATAAAAAGCGCTGAAAGAATGGGATTGCAAGGGGATCAAACGGTGAAAGTTGTTGATCATTTACCACCTGCAGGGAAATCTACCGTCGTTGCTACTCCAACACGGGCAACTCCTCTTAAATAAAATAATTTTCATAACGATACAGATAAATTATTTATAGTTTATCTAATTATTCATCTTCTTATATTTTTCAACTAACTCTTTCAATTCATTACTTATTCTTCTTTCTTTTTTATACTCAATTTTAAAATCAACAAAATTAGATAAGACAGCGGCACGACTTCCGGTTATTCCCATTATTTTTCCAATATCCTTGAAGATTAATCCTTGTTGACGAAGTTCCCAGGCCTGATAATATCTTTTCAGATTTCTTGCCATAGGTCTATATAACAAACAAAGCTCCTCGTCAATCGGCTTACGCCCATACACCTTTCGGCATATGACCCTTGCAGGAAACTGAACGAGGAGCTCTCGTTTCTGCAAGGGAATTTATTGCCATGCTCTGATTTTTGTCAAAGTTTAGGCAAGTAAATTAGAATCTAAACTGTAAGAAAAGTGATAAAATATAGACATGCTCGACACAATCTACAACACTGGCAAGAAAAAAATTTATCTGACTGATAACGAAATTAGAGATATCAGAAAATATTTAGAATCAGGAATACCTCTTCCGGACAAATATCGTTTTTTGCTTTTTGAAGATAAGCGTGAAGTAGAATTGGTCTGGAATGACAAATCAAATGAAGTAACAAATATCGTTCTGCCATTTCAAACAATTGAACATATCGATGAGCCAAGAGCGGAAAAAGACGTAAAACTTCAAATGGGTCTTTTTGATTATGATGAGCGAGGACGTCAGATTAAAGGCTGGACAAACAAACTTATTTGGGGAGATAATAAGCTAATTCTTTCAAGCCTCAAAAATGGCCCGCTTAGGGAAGAGATAGAAGCACAAGGTGGAATAAAACTTATTTATATCGATCCTCCTTTTGACGTCGGAGCCGATTTTTCTATGGATATTGAAATTGGTGATGAGCAACTTCATAAACAACCATCAGTCCTCGAAGAATTAGCCTACCGCGATACCTGGGGAAAGGGAGCGGATAGTTTTATCACAATGCTTTATGAACGATTAATACTAATGAAAGATTTATTATCCCAAGATGGAAGTATTTTTGTTCAGTGTGATTATCGAGTAAGTGCTTATTTGAAACTAATTTTAGACGAAATATTCGATAAAAATAATTTTGTCAATCAAATTGTATGGAAGAGGACATTTTCGCATTCTGATACTGGACAGGGAGCTAATCACTTCGGAAGACTTCACGATTATATTTTGTTCTATAAAAAGTCTGAAAAATTTAAATTAAACACCGTTTATACAGACTATTCCGAAAAATATATCAAGGACTTTTATAAATATACCGGCAAAAATGGAAAAAAGTATCGACTAGTATCTTTATTAGGACCTGGAGGAGGAGCTAAAGGAAATCCTTTCTACGAATTTCTTGGCATTTCAAGATATTGGGTCTATTCTAAAGAAAAGATGAAGAAATTATATGAAGAAGGTAAAATAATTCAAATCAAACCAGGAACAGTTCCACAAAAAATACGTTATATCGACGAGTCACCAGGAGTACCCTTACAAGATCTTTGGATGGATATTTCACCAGTACAAGGAGGATCATTAGAAAATGCGGATTATCCTACACAAAAACCTGAATCACTTATTGAAAGAATAATCAATGCTTCATCCAACGAAGACGATATTATTTGCGATTTTTTTTGCGGGTCGGGAACAACCGGAGCAGTAGCGGAAAAATTAAACCGAAAATGGATTATGTCAGATCTCGGGAAGTTTGCTATCAATACGTCACGAAAGCGACTAATTAATGTTCAAAGAGAATTGAAAAATAACAAAAAAAACTATCGTGCTTTTGAAATATTAAATCTCGGTAAATATGAAAGGCAACATTACATCGGAGTTAATCCAAATTTACGAGAAGAAGATAAGAATAAGCAATTGGAAGAAAAGGAAAAGGATTTTGTTAAATTAATCTTGAAAGCATATAAAGCAGAACCAACTTCTGGATTCAAAATATTTCACGGAAAAAAATCAGCGAGATTAGTCGCGATTGGGCCAATAAATTTACCAGTAACAAGAAACTTTATTCATGAAGTATTAACTGAATGTATCGCAAAATTCATAACTAAAGTAGATGTTTTAGGATTTGAATTTGAAATGGGATTGGTACCAAATGTAGTTGACGAAGCAAAAGAAAAAGGTGTTGATCTATCACTAAAATATATTCCTCGCGATGTCTTTGACAAACGGGCTATAGAAAAAAACCAGGTAGTCTTTTATGATGTCTCCTATATTGAAGTAAAACCATATATCAAAGGAAAATCGGCCAGTGTAGAACTCATAGATTTCTCCGTATTTTATAACCAAGACACAATCGCCAATGTTGTTGAACAACTTAAAAACGGAAGTAATAAAATAATTGTGGAAAATGGAAAGATAATAAAAGTGACAAAAGATAAAGACGGAATTGTAAATAGTGAAATATTAACTAAAAAATGGACAGACTGGATTGATTATTGGTCTGTTGATTTTAATTATGAAAGCAAAAAAGAAACAATAAGAAGAAAAAAAGATAATAATAAAGAAGTTGAAGAAATATGGACCGGAGATTATATCTTTGAAAACGAATGGCAGTCTTTCCGAACCAAAAAAGACAGGAATATAGAATTAAAAACTGTTTCACATGAATACCCAGGAAAAGGAAGATATAAGATAGCCATTAAAGTCGTTGACATTTTTGGTAATGATACGATGAAAGTTATTGAGGTAAATATATGAATAGTAATAAAAAAAATTCTGAAATTTATTTAGAAAAGGCAAAAATAGTTGCGAGCATAATGAATTTGGCAGATTTTATGTATGAAAAAAATGATTTATCTAGCAGAACTGCGGCAATCTTAATTTATTTTAATTTAATTGAGTACCTTTTATGTTTCATGGTGAGAAATCTAAAAATTAATATTCAAACCAATGAATTTGAAAAAAAAGCCCTTGGAGGAAAAATAAATTTATTAAATTCAAAAAAAATTAATTTCTATGAAAAAGAAAAATTAATCGATATATTAAATAAATTTAATGTTCATAGGATTAAAATAACTCACTACATAGTAGATGCTATTTTTGACAAAAAAATGACAGAACACTTAATCCAAATAAAACAAAACTTTGATGAATTCAATAAAATTATTGTTTCAATTGTAAAAAATTATAACATCACATAAAAATTTTCCAAAATAACTATGACAGATAAAGAAATATTAAAAATATTACTAGAAAATCAAGAGTGGCAGACTTTTGAGTGTAAACGTGCTGCTATTTTACCATCAAAACTTCTTGAAACGGCAGTAGCATTTGCGAATAGCGATGGCGGTCTCATTGTTCTTGGTCTTGAAGACCCAGAAAAAGAAAAAGATTTGAATAGGCTCGTTGGTATAAGTGAAAATCCTGATAACGTCTCTGAATTTTTAAAACTTATTGATAAAGAGATTGATCCTTCGAATATACAATTTAGTCATTTTGAAATAGAAATCGAAAATACTAATAAACAAAAAGATAAACTAATAGTTATAAATATTAAAAAGAGTAATGACGTTCACTCTTTGAAAAAAGGAGATACATTCGTTAGAAAAGGAAGACAAAATGTTAAGATTGGAGCAAGCGAAATAACAAGATTAAAATATGATAAAGGATCAATTCATTTTGAAAGCGAAACGTCTGGAAAAACTAGCTTAGATGAATTAGATATTGATCTAATAAGAAGATATCAAGAGGATACTTCAAGTAAGGAGCAAGAAATATGGCTATTTCTAAAAGATAATGGTCTTGCAGTTAAAAAAAACGACAATTATGAATTAACTAAGGCAGGAGTGCTTTTATTTGGAAAGAATCCTGCGGTTATTTTAGGAAATAAATGCAGTATTAAGATTTCTCATTATTATGGCACAAAACCCACGCATTCAGGTGAATCAAACTTTGTTCGTCGACCATTTACTATCGAAGGACCTTTACTTTATTTGGTTCAAAAAACTCTCGAATATTTTAAAAGTGCAGTCCAAAATTCTCCACCAAAATTAGTAGGGGCAACTTTTCAGCCATCTCTTATGGTTCCAGAATGGGCCTTTCAAGAAGCAATTACTAATGCAGTTATTCATAGAAACTATTTTATTCAAAATGATATACAAATCCGCTTTTTTGATGACAGAATCGAGATAGAAAGCCCAGGTAGTTATCCTGGCCATATCACCACCAATAATATCCGTTATGAAAGGTTCGCAAGAAATCCACTAATTCTACGTACTTTGAATCGATTTAAATTTGCACCAAATCTTGATATTGGAGAAGGAGTTGATCGTATGTTTAAAGTTATGGCCAAAAGTAATCTTTACGAACCTTTATATATGCCAGCTTCATTACGTCCAAATTCTGTACTTTTATTTTTATTTAATCTTGTAAAAATTGAATATTGGGACACAGTAAGCAAATATTTAGATAACAACTACAAAATTACAAATAAAAACGCTCGTCAAATTACCGGTATTGTTGATGCATATAAAGTATCTAAGCTTTTTAAGCTTTGGGTCAACAAGAACTTATTGGATAAAGTAGAAAGCGGTTTTAGAGGCGAAACGTATTACAAAAAAGTTGGAGTTGAGATACCAAAGAAACTTAATAAATCATTCGCAAGAGATGAGCGAATGGGAGGGTAATTCTATGATACAGAGCATATAGACAATCTAATTAGTATTTGTTCATTTGCAAATATACAATATGGCATTGCATAATGATTTTCCAAAATCGCCTTACGAAATACTTGATCCATCAATTAGATGGTTTCCTGGAGATGAAGAACTGAGAACTGAAAAGATTCAAAATCTATTGCCACCGTTAGTCACTGAACTTCGAAAAAAAATAAAAGAATGGAGGGATAGTAATTATGAAGGCGCAAGTAATACTTCAAAAGCTTTACTTGAATGGTGGTTTAAAAAACAAAGACCAGAATTTCAATATTACTTTGCTCAGCGTGAAGCCGTTGAAACAATAATTTATCTTTTTGAAGTTATAAAAATTAAAGACAAATATGACCTTATCAGATATGACGCAACCGGTCGAGTTTCACCGGCGATGTTTGATGAAACATGGAAAAGATTTATTATAAAAATGGCAACCGGAAGTGGTAAGACAAAAGTTTTGAGTCTTATTTTAGCATGGTGTTATTTCCATAAACAATACGAAGAAGATTCAACCTTAGCTCAAAACTTTCTTATAATTGCTCCAAATATAATTGTCCTTGATCGACTGCGAACTGACTTTGAAGGACTAAAAATATTCTCGTCTGATCCTATTATTCCTGAAAATGGATATGAGGGTCAAGATTGGAAAAGTGATTTTCAACTGACTCTTCATATTCAAGATCAAATAGGAATTGTAAGAAAAACCGGAAATATTTTTTTGACCAACATTCACCGAGTCTATGACAATACCAATAAAAAAGCATCTTTTGAGGACGATGATTTGTCTAATTATTTTTTAGGCAATAAACCAGTGACGAAAACCAATGAGTCGTTGGTTGACTTAGGACAGATTATTCGCGATATTGATGAATTGGTTATTTTAAACGATGAAGCCCACCATATCCATGATGAAAAAATGGCTTGGTTTAAATCATTAGAAGATATTCATAATCGTTTAAAAATGAAAGGCGGGCAACTGGCTTTACAAGTCGATGTCACCGCCACACCTAAACATAATAACGGTTCAATATTTGTCCAGACCGTAAGCGATTATCCACTGGTTGAAGCAATTTATCAAGATGTTGTTAAACACCCGGTCCTTCCCGATTCCGCCAGTCGGGCAAAATTAGTTGAAAAGAAAAGTTCGAAATACAGTGAAAAATATGAAGATTATTTAGAGCTTGGATATCTCGAATGGAAAAAAGCTTCCGAAGAACATAAGAAAATGGGAAAGAAAGCAGTTCTTTTTGTGATGACTGATGATACTAAAAACTGTGACGAGGTTGCTGAATATCTTGAAAATCATTATCAAGATTTGAAAGGAGCAGTTCTAACAATTCATACAAAAAATAATGGAGAGATTTCGGAAAATATAACCGGAAAAACAAAAGAGGAGTTAGAAACTTTAAGAAAAGCCGCCAATGAGATAGACAAGGCAGATAATAAATATAAAGCGATTGTATCAGTTTTAATGTTGAAGGAAGGGTGGGATGTAAGAAATGTAACAACGATTGTTGGGCTTCGGGCTTATTCTTCAAAAGCACAAATTTTACCAGAGCAAACTTTAGGTCGAGGTCTAAGACGAATGTACTTCGATCCAAATATTCCTGAGAAAGTCAGCGTCGTTGGAACAGATGCTTTTATGGATTTTGTTGAATCAATAAAAAGCGAAGGCGTACAACTTGAATACAAAAAAATGGATCTTAATTCAACCGCCAATACACCGATGATCGTTGAGATAGATCAACAAAATGTAAAAAAAGATATTTCAAAGTTGGATATAGAAATTCCTGTTTTGACTCCGAGAATTTATAGGGAATATAAAAATCTTTCAGAACTTAATATTGATAAATTTAAACATAAAAAACTTGCCTTGAAACAGTTTACAAAAGAACAGCAAAGAGAAATAGTTTTTAAAGATATAACAACCGGTGAAATAACCCATAAAACTAAAATGAACAGTGACCTTGTCCCTGACTATCAAAGTGTAATTGGATATTTTACTCAGACAATAATGAAAGAATTAAGACTGGTAAGCGGTTACGATATTTTGTATGGAAAGGTAAAGGAATTTATTAAAAGCGATTTGTTTACAAACGAAGTTAATATAGAAGATTTGAATACATTAAGAAATTTATCAGAATTGGAAGTAACAAAAACCGTTATTGAAAACTTTAAAAAAGAAATAAATGATTTGACTATTTTAGATAAAGGCGAAGCATTGATTGATACTTATATAAAAATAAGTAAGTGCCGACCTTTTTTAGTAAAAGACCAATCGTTTTTAATACCAAAAAAAAGTCCGTTTAATAAAATTTTTGGTGATAGTCATCTTGAACTTGAATTCGCCGCTTTTCTTGAAGAATGTGAAGATATTATTTCATACGTGAAAAATTATTTTGCCGTTCAATTTAAAATAGACTATCGAAATTCAACTGGCGAAATAAGTAATTTCTTTCCGGATTTTATTATCAAAAAATCAGAAAAGGAAATGTATATAGTTGAAACAAAAGGAAGAGAAGATTTGGATGATCCTTTAAAAATAAAAAGACTAGCACAATGGTGTGAGGATATAAACCAAAATCAAAATAAAGTGAAATTTAGTTGGATTTATATTAAAGAGGATGAGTTTAAAAAAGATAAAATAAATAATTTTAGTCAGTTAATAAGAGTCTTCAAAAAAAATAAACTTAAGTGACAGGTTGATAATATGGTTTATAAGCTTTATGGATTGATAGATGCGGAAATAGAAGTTATTGAATCAAAATAAAACATGAATCCTAATATAAAAATAAGTTCTGGAAAGGGCTTTAAATTCATTACTAATTTTGTAATCCACGAATCTCGAGAGCAAAAAGTAATTCTTGATTTTAAATATATTCCTGATAAAGACGGCACTCTTCATCACATAGCACTAGATATAGTAAAATTGACTAAAAAACCATCGGCAACATGGGATCAATCAGAACATAGTAAAATTATTTTATCTACTGATCAACCACAACAAAGTTTGATGAAACTGGTTAACGCTTTAAAAGCTCAAAAAGATTTGTATCATAGATCTAATTCAGAAGTAGTTATTCTCGATCCTGAAGAAGCAAATTTATTTAAACAAATTAAAACAGACAATTTAACTTTCATTAATAAAATACTTGCTTCTTTTCAAACAATAGAAGCAAAAGAGTTGCTTTTAAAAATAAGCAATGAAGATCTTACTAATTTATATGCTTCAATAAAACATATAAAAAATAAGCAAGCTTTAGATAAATTAAATGAATTAATTAAAGAACAAGTAAATGAAAACGAATTTCAAAATTGGATAAATATTAATACTTGGGTTTTTGGAACAGAATACATAAAGAAATATGACACCAGAAAAATTGGAATACATTCTCAAGCTGATTTTATTGTAGAAAGCCTTGATGGATTCACAGATTTAATTGAATTAAAAAAATCAGACATAAGTCTCTTTGAAAAAGATAATGACAGAAATATAAATTATCCATCTCAATCCTTATCTCAAGTAATTGGTCAAGCCATTCACTATATAAAAACAATGGAAGATCATAGAACCGTATTAAAAGAAAATGATGATCTTGAAGTATTAAAACCAAGAATTAAGATAGTTATTGGTAGATCTAATAAATTATTATATGATGAAAAAAAAGCGTTACGTTTATTAAACTCAACTCTTCATGGGATTGAGATCATAACCTATGATGAAATTTTAATAAGAGCAAAAAAAATAATTGATGCGTATGAATTTAACACAAAGAATTAATTTTTGAAAATTAGAAAAGTAAAAATGAAAAACATTACAGAAAATAAAAAATTTAAATCAAAAATTTTGTGTAAAGTATGTCAACAACAAACTAGGCATATTATTCTCAATGAAGTAGAAAATAACTATAGTGATGAGGAAGGAGAAATGTGGGAAAATAATAAATTTTTTACGCTTCAATGTTTAGGTTGTGAAAATGTTTGTTTATTGACCCAATATGTTAGTAGCGAAAATATTGATTCTAATACTGGAAATTTAGAAACACAAGAGAATATTTATCCAATACCATACAAAAATGATAGAGAAATAATTGAGAGGGTATATTATGTTCCTAAAATTGCTAGAACCGTTTATGAAGAAACTATAAAAGCTTTCAATTATGGAATGATGATATTGGCAGCTATTGGAATTAGAACAACAATTGAAGCGATAGCTATTGAAGAAAAAATAAAGGTTAGAGGAATAAAAACTAAAATAAAAAAAATGGAGGATTTAAAAATAATCACACCTGCTGGAGCAACGCTTTTACTATTAGTAAAAGATTTTGGAAACCTTGCAACGCATGAAATCAAAAAACATCATCGCGATGATTTATCTCTATGTATTGATATTATTGAAGGAGTTTTTAGAAGTCTTTACATTTTACCTAAACAAGCAGAGACATCAAGAGAAATTTTAGAAGGTAAATGGAAAGGAGTCTAAAAAATAGGAATTTTTTTTGTAATAAAAAGATTTATTTACTTTTTCCAAACTCCCAACCTCAATTCTTTAGCAGATTTTTCCGCAGATAACAATTCATCCTAATATTTTAGTTTAACTCTTTTCTCATAAAGAACAACTCTGTTATAATTCTATATCAAATTATGAACAATAAACCTAAAAAACTTCCTTTTACCGTTGTTATGTTGGGAATGGTCAGCTTCTTTAATGATATGGCATCAGAGATGATCTACCCCATCATCCCTATCTTTCTAACAACCGTTCTCCACACTTCCATTCCTATCGTTGGATTTATTGAAGGTTTCGTTGAAGCTCTTGCCAGTATCTCTAAATATATTTTTGGAACATATTCCGACTATTTACAAAAGCGTAAAGTGTTTGTAACCGTTGGCTACTCACTAGCTGCCATTTCAAAAATATTAATTGGTCTCGCTTTTGGCTGGCCAATGGTTTTATTCGCCCGTATCGTAGATAGATTAGGAAAGGGTTTAAGAACCGCTCCGAGAGATAGTTTACTTCTAGAAAATACAACCCGGAAAAATAAAGGTTATATCTTTGGGTTTCATCGGGCGTTTGATAGTTTGGGCGCCGTATTTGGCCCCTTACTCGCATTAATCATATTATATTTCCTAAAAGATAACATCAGACAAGCCTTTTTTGTAGCCGTTATTCCCGCCGTGATCGCTATAGTTCTCCTGGTCATTTTCGTTAAGGAAAAAAAGGCAACATCCACTCAGGAAAAAAAGAAATTTGTAAAAATAAGTTTTAGAAATATGGATTCAAAACTCAAACTTTTTATGCTTATAAGCTTTATATTTGCGGCCGGAAATAGTTCCGATGCATTTTTATTACTGAATGCAAAAAATTTAGGACTGACAACTAGCATGGTTGTGTTGATGTATGTTCTCTATAATATCTCCCAAACTGTTTTTGCAACACCGGCGGGAATTTTAGCTGATAAATTTGGGGCAAGAAAAGTATTTGCCGGCGGCTTGCTGGTTTTTTCTTTTGTATATCTTTTCTTCGGTTTGGTAAAATCCCCTTTCTTCCTCTGGTTTCTTTTTCCCATCTATGGCGTTTATATAGCGGCCACTGACGGAATTTCTAAAGCATATCTTTCTGAATTTATCCAAAAAAAAGAATCAGGATCTTACTTTGGCGCCTACTACACTCTCAATGCTATCGGTGCATTTCTTGCCTCGATAGTTGGAGGATTTTTATGGCAATTTGCAGGTCCTCCGGCCACTTTTCTTTATGGAAGTTTTATGGCACTTCTCGCCTTCATCATACTCATGATTAGTCAGAAACGATTAGATTATAATTAGTGTATCCAATGTCAAAACTAAAAAGGGTCGCCATCGTCGATGTGGTCAACCCCTATCAAAAAATAGAAGAGGCAACAAAAAATCTTGAAGAGATAAAATCTTTGGTCTTAACATATCATGGCATTGATGTGGTCGATATTATCCAACATCGGACGCGTCCAGATAAAGCAACATTTATAGGTCGCGGCAAAGTAGAAGAATTGGTAAGTATCGTCAATAAACAAAAGATTGACATTGTGATTGTTAATGCCATCGTTAATCCAAGCGTTTTATTTAATCTCACTCAATATTTGTGGAACGATCGTCCTGATATTCAAGTTTGGGACCGCTTTGATCTGATATTAAATATTTTTGATAAACACGCCCACACGGCTGAAGCAAAACTGCAAATAGAACTGGCCCGAATGTATCATATGGGGCCTCGAATTTATGGGCTAGGTGAAAATTATTTTTCCCGTCAAGGTGGAAGAGGAACTAATACGAAGGGACAAGGAGAAACGAATATCGAAATAATGAAACGGCATTTCCGAACTCAAATACGATTAAAAAAAGAGGAATTAAATAAATTAGCTCTCCAACATCAACTGCAAATTGAGCGAAGAAAATTTAATCATATTCAAAGCATTTCGATCGTCGGCTATACTAACGCCGGGAAAACTTCCCTATTTAATTATTTAACGAAGCGAAATAAAATCGTAGAGAATGCTTTATTTGTGACTTTAGATAGTGTCACCGGAAAACTTTATCTTCCTGTCCTTAAAAAAGAGGTGACTATTTCTGACACGATCGGTTTTATTAAAGACCTACCGCCTTCGCTCATCAATTCATTCAAATCAACGCTACTTGAGTCGATCAACGCTGACATAATTTTACATGTGATTGATATCAAAGATCCGGAAATGGATCAAAAAATAAGTATCGTTAATAATATTTTAAAAGAGCTTAAAGTTCATTCGAAAAAAATAATCTATGTATTTAATAAAATAGATGCTTTCAAAGGGGATGCAGAAGAATTATTAAAAAAAATAAATAAAGCTTACGTTGTTCATACCCCTCAATATATTTCCGTGACAACGGATTACGGAATTAATAAATTATTAACTGAGATAGAAAAACAGCTAATTTGATAAAATATAGTTTAAACCTATGATACAAAAGCTAGATGTTTTTGAATTTGTATCTTACGAGATACAACCGGACAAAAAAACAATCAATTTTAATTATAGAACTAGAGATCTATATCTTACCGAAAAAATTATCTTACCTTCACCTATCCCCTCTTCCGTCAATTCAGTTTTGCTCAAAAACATCTTAGATAATCTTCATCTTATTCTTGGAATAAGTTATTTTAAAATATATTGCCCGAAAGAAATTGTTATTCCCTATTATTTATCCAAAGCTCAAGCTGACTTTTGGAATACTGTCTACACAAAAGGATTGGGGGAATTTTTTTATAAAAATAAAATTGATTTTAGGGGTTTGATAAATTTTCCCTACTTTGATGTCTTAAATACTCAGCCTATACAACTGGCGTCAGCCTGCCTGCCGGCAGGCAGGTTGGATGAGGCTAAAAAAAACAAATTTCTAGTCGGTATCGGAGGCGGCAAGGATTCAATTGTGAGCGTTGAAATTTTAAAGGAACAAAAGAAAGAAATTAGCGGATTTATTCTTGACTCTCAAGACAATCCTCCATTGGTTCAAACTGACGTTGCTAAAACAATGGAAATTAATTATTTAATCGTCAAAAGACAGTTAGATCTCCAACTATTTGATTTAAAATCTACCTATAACGGTCACATTCCCATCACGGCAATTTATAGTTTTATTGCGCTATTGTTGGCAGTGATCTATAACTACTCTTCAATTATTATCCCCAATGGAAAAAGCGCTAATTTTGGCAACGTCAATTATTTAGGGGTCGAGATTAATCACCAATGGAGCAAATCGGAAGAGTTTGAAAAACTTTTTCAAGAATATGTTAGTCAGTATATTACTTCAAGTATAAATTTATATTCCAATCTTCGGCCCTATTCGGAAGTGAAAATTGCCAAAATGTTTTCTTCTCACAAGAAATATTTTCCTGTTTTTTCGAGCTGTAACAGGAATTTTAAAATAAAAACAAACGTCAATCAAAAAAGATGGTGCGGAGAATGCGCCAAATGTGCTTTTGTCTTTATTGTTCTAGCTGCCAATTTGCCTAAAGAAGAAGTGGTTAAAATTTTTGATAAGAACTTACTTAACGATTCCAAACTCATTCCTTTGTATCAAGACCTCATCGGAAAGGGCAAAATGAAACCTTTTGACTGCGTCGGAACATTTGAAGAATCTATTAAAGCTTTTGAGATGATCAAAAATAAGGGTGAATTTACCGATGACATAGTTATGAAAACCATTTAAGAAACCTTATGAAAATAGATCAACTAAAAAAATACAAGAAAATCCTTATCTTGGGCTATGGGAAAGAAGGGCAAGCCACGGAAAGATTTTTAAAAAAATTTGTCCCGACGGCTGAAGTAGGGATAGCTGATAAAAAATATGACCTGAACTATCTCGACGAACAACAAAAATATGATCTTATAATTCGTTCCCCAGGAATTTCCAAGAACTTAATCACTAAACCCTATACAACTGCTACTAATATTTTTTTAGCCAATATCAATAATGTTGTCATCGGAGTAACCGGAACCAAAGGTAAAAGTACGACCGTTAGTTTGATTTACTCCATTCTTAAAGAGGCCGGGAAGACCGTTCATTTAATTGGCAACATCGGTAATCCAATGTTGGACGAAATGCTGAAACCAATCGAGAAAGAAGATATTTTTGTCTGTGAATTTTCCAGTTATCAACTAGATGACATTGAGTATTCTCCACACATTTCCGTCATCACTAATCTTTTTCCGGAACACATGAACTATCACGGTAGTGTTGACGCTTATTATCAAGCAAAGAAAAATATTCTTAAATTTGTAAAGCCAGATGATTATTATTGTTATAATCCTAAATATCCGATTTTAGAACGATGGGCTAAAAATATCAAATGTAATTCTCGTCCTTCAAAACGGATTATTTACTTTGATCAAATGACCAATCCCTTAATAGGAGAACATAATTTAGAAAATATAGATGAGGCAGTAACGGTGGCAAAAATATTTAATATTTCTGATGAAATTATTAAAAATACCGTTCGGAATTTTCAACCGTTGCCGCATAGACTACAGTTTGTTGGAAAATTTAAGAATATTTTATTTTATGATGATGCAATTTCGACCACGCCTGAATCAACTATATGCGCGATTAACAGTTTTCCAAAAATTGGCACAATTTTTTTGGGAGGGCTTGACCGGGGTTATGATTTTGATGAACTGTCCCGAGTAATTATTGAAAAGAAAATTCCTAATATAGTTTTATTTCCAGACAGCGGAGAAAAAATATTTGAACTATTAAAAAAAGTCACTGGAATTAAATTTTTAAAAACTAAGAGTATGGAAGAGGCAGTAAAATTTGCTTATAAATATACTCCCCAAAATAAAATTTGCCTGTTGTCAAACGCTTCTCCAAGCTACAGCCTTTGGAAAAATTTTGAGGAAAAAGGAGATCTATTTCAATTTTTTGTTAAAAAATACAAATAATAAATGCTAAAAAACGTCATCATCACCTGCTCAAACGAAAAGTATGGAGATTTTTTAATCAATCATTGGCTTAAGTCATTAAAAAAAAATGTTAATCTTAAAAATATTGACGTTGTGGTTATTGACTATGGACTTAACAGATTACAAAAAATACTCCTACTCAAAGAAAGAATCATCCTATTTAAAGGAACGAAAAAATACCATATTGTCAATAAAAGATTTTTTGACTCCGCCAAATACCTGAAAAACAAATCTTATGATCAGATACTTTTTATTGACGGCGGGGATACTATTTTTCAGGAAGATATTACCCACGTTTTTGATAAAAATAAGAATACGTTTCGGGTTGTTCCACTAGGCATGGAAGTTCTCTTTTTTGAGTGGTTTATTTTTGATAATTTTGAAAAAAAAATCAAAGAAAAAATTTGGACAGTAGTCAAAAATAAACCTGTCATTAATGCTGGAGTTATCTTTGCTTCCTATAATAAATTTCTATCTCTGTGCAATGACATGAAAAAATTAATAAAAAATAAAGATGCTTTTGGACCCGATCAAATAATATTAAATTATTATCTATACCAAAAAGGGTTTGTTTTTTTAGACAGCAAATATAATTTTATGATGAGCACCGAAGAGAAAGGCTTTGTTGTAAAAAAAGGCACATTTTATAAACCTGACGGGGAAAAAATTGTTATTGTCCACAATGCCGGACAGATGGACTTTTTCCGGCCAATAGAAAATTTTGGATATGGAAAAGAATTCAATCAAATAAAGCACGTAATCTACAACGTCAAAAAAACCCAATACCAAATCCTCGGCTGGTATAAGAAAAACTTTAAGGATTAAACCTTATAAACCTCCACTCCCTCATGAACGAGTTTGTCAACTTTGACTCCAACACTTTGACCTTTTGCCGCTTTTTCTAATTGCTTGTGTTCTTCTTGAATTGAGGAAACGGCTTGTTGAAATATTTCTTCTCCACTTCCATGTTTAACAAATTTCAAAGTGTCACCTACAGAAAAGGGGGATTTTACCTCGATGATCGCTACACCTAAATGATTGTAATAGTGAGAAATTTTACCCACTTTTTTATCGGCCATACTTATCATCACCTCCAATGTTTTCATTAACATAATACTAATTATAGTTATTATATTAATCTATTATTAGCAATGTCAACATACTTTTTTTCTTTTTCAATTCCTATCCATTTTCGATTATACCTTTTTGCCACTACGGCAGTTGTTCCACTTCCTAAAAACGGATCTAAAACAATATCGCCCTCATTTGAACTTGCTAAAATAATTCTTTTTAACATCTCTTCCGGTTTTTGAGTAGGATGCAACGCTTTACCATCTTTACCTCTTATTCTTTCTTTTCCTTGTACTAGAGGCATTTCCCATAAATCACGCATTTGTTTTTCTTCACCATTTATTTGTCTTTCGGGATTAATTTTTTTAATTTTTTCGTAGTTAAAAGTCCAGCCAGAACCTTTTACAGCCCAAACAACAAATTCAGTTGAATGAGTAAAAACTCTTCTTGTCATGTTTGGCATGGCGTTTGTTTTGTACCAAGTAATAATATTATTTATCTTAAAATCAAGTTGTTTCAGAACTATCATCACCTCAGCAATATTATGATAACTGCAAGCTATATAAATTGACCCAGTTTGTTTTAGACTTTTGTAACACCTACCAATCCATTTTCTTGTAAATTGTAAGTATTCAGGAGCGGTCATCTTATCCCAATGCTCATTAACCATATACCAGTCCCCTCCAGTTTTATTTCCTTTCCATTTCAAACCATTTCCAGAGAGATTATAAGGTGGATCGGCAAAAACAAGATCAATTGAATTTTCATCAATCTCTTTAATTAAAATATCTACACAATCGCCGTTATAAATAATGTTTTCTTTCATAGTTAAAGGTTAAGACTTCTTTGCCAAGAGTTGATAGTATTTGGAATTTTTTTAATCCACTCATTTGAATCTGATAAAGGTTTTGATATTTCTAAAATTTCATCATAAAGTCTAAATAATTCACTATGCTTTAAAGATTTACCACTTTGTTTTATATCAACAAGTATTTTTAGAAGTTCAATAAAATTATTGATAGATAACGGAACAATCTTTTGTTTTTTCCCCTCGTATTCGTACTTTATCGCAGCCCAAAAAGTATTTATTGTATCTCGATGTAATTTAGGAGCTACAAATAAACAATATGCATTTTTATCTTGATATTTATTTTCAAAATCTCTTAGATGTCTCATTACTGGCTGTCCTTCGTTATACCATTGATCTCTTGCTGTAAGCATCGTGACTTCGCAAATTGCATTATGTTCTTCATAAAAACATTCAATGTCTGGTGTATTTGCTGGGGCTGTAAAAGTTGGTTCATTATCGTCTCCTACAGGATAATTTGGTTTTATCTTTAGGGCATCGTTTAAAGCATTGATACCAAGTGATAAAAGTTTTTCTAATAAAATCGGCTTATCCTCAGAGTTAAAAATATTTTTAAGTTCTTCTATATACTTTTTGATTTCCTCAATTTCTTGTGATTTTTGATGATTTTGTTTATCTTGCAGTTCTCGACGATAATTTCGTAAATCATTGATAAATATTTTTAGGTTATCTGTGTTTAGTTTTTTATAATCCAAAAATGATTTTGGTGTTATTCCTATTTCTTTCTCATATAAATTTATGTCTTCTATTAATTTTAGTATAATTTCAGATAGTTTTTCTTTAGTTTCCCAAGGCAATTTTGGTTCTGAAATATTTGAGATATATTCAGAGTAATTTTCTTTTGAGGTAAATACTTTTGATTGAGCATTATCAAAATGAATTAAATTTTCAATTTCAATTTTTCTTCTCTGCTCTAAGTCTATATAAAAACCACCTCCACGAATATATATGTAACGTGTCAAACGAAAATACCTAATTGCATTATCACCATAATCCTTGAGATTGCTCAATAATTTTTTAATTTTTGTTGCATCCGATGTTCCTAGAAATTTTTGTGCAAAAATATTTTTGTACTCATTCCAGATTATTTTTTGTTCCTGTTTTGTTTTTCCTATAAGGTTTTTTCTTAGCGCAATAATTTGCTTAGCGTAAGAGCCAATAAGTTTATAATTGACGAGAGTCGGACAAAACAAAGAAAATTCCTCTTTGTCAATTCCCTTTACTATTTTTCCTAATTTTTCAGATATTTCATTTACTTTCTGAATAAGATGAAGAACGCCAATAAATGGTTTTATGTCATAACCGTCATCTAATTTATAGTCGTCACTATCAAGATTCGGGATCTGCCACTTTATAAAACTTCTAAAAAATATTTCTCCTAAATCAAAATCAGTTTTTAAAAATAATTTTCCGAGACTGGTAATATATATTTTTCCATCTTTTATTACAACAAACCCAAATTTTTTAAGAGGATTTATTGACTGTCTACCTCTCATCGCGGGGTCTTCATAATTTTTAGAATTAAAAATACCCTCAGCTTGTTCAAAAGAAATTTTTTTTGTTTGGTCATCAATCAAAGCAATCTGTTCTTGAGATAACCCATTATAAAATTGATTACTCCCATATCCATAGACTCTTTCTTTAATAAGAAGAATTTGATATTTTTTTTGATTTTGAAAAGTCCATTCGGAATTTTCTAATTTTTTTAAAACAATTAAAAATTCTCTTAATCTCTCGGGGTTTCTCAGTGTTGTTGTAATCGACCAAGGTTTTTTCATAGTTTTAGTATACTTTACAATAAAAGATTCTTTCGGCGTTTCCATCACCATTGCTTTTCCCAGCAGTAAAAGCCTTATAATCTCTTTCAAAAATTTCAACTTCTCCTTTATTTTTTAATATTCGCAAAATATCATCATCACTAATTCTAGCGTTTGATCGCCCATGTTTTGAATTACCAGTATTATTGTAAGACAACAAAATATGCTTACATTTTGCATTTATAATTAAATCTTCAAATGTTTGTGTTGCATTTTTAAGGCAATATGAGCTTTTAATATGTAAGCGATCCATTTTTTTTGCTATTCCCTCAACTCTTGGTTTTTTCCATTCGGCTAAATTTTCTAATAAATGGTAAGCATCTGAATATTGGCGAGAGTTATAAGGAGGATCGATATATAAGACATCACAATTAATTTTTCTAATTAAAATATTTGCATCTTCTTTATATATTTTATTATTCTTATTATTTTGATAATTAATATCGGGGGGTAATAATTTTATTAATTGCAACATGTCTAAGTCCTTACGAAAAGCATCATAATGTCCAACTGTATTCGCTACTTTATCAACAGCATAAATTAGAGAACAAATTAAAATGTATTTTTCTTCTACTGTTTCCGCAGTTTTTTCTATTTCTTCACGAATGGTTCCAATTTTTCTTGCGTTTTCTAAAGAAAAATAAGCGTTTCCGAAATGTTCTGAAAAATAATTATCTTGTTCAGCCTTTAAACTATTAAGATAATCAAACTTATTTAAAACATTTTTATTATTTGTACTTGTGCCAAGAAATGTTTTTAAACAAACATAATTACTAAAAAGAAAGTCATTGGAAATAATTTCTATTTCCGGTTTATTAAAACGTTCTCCAACAACACCTGTACCAGCAAAGATATCACAAAAAGATTTTATTCCATTGCATTTTTCCGAAACAATATCTTCAATAAAACCAAGTAGTTTGTATTTGTTCCCTAAATATCTTCTGTTCTGTAATTGGAAACTGATATTTTTATTTTTTGGAAAGTGGAAATAAGTCTTGTCAACCTTTTGTATATTTACTTCATAAAAAGGCTTTTCTACTTCAAACAAATCAAATAAGGTTGCTTGCATTCCTTCTGCAACATAATCAAAATTATTGCTTTGACCTTTTAATTTTTCAAAAAAACTATAATATCCATTTTCAGAAATAATAATGGAATCAATAACAGGAATTCCCATTATTTCACTTGCTTGCGATATTTTTTTAACAACTTCAGTATCTTTTTTACTTGGAGTCGAATCTCCAGAAGGGTGATTATGAACCAAAATAATGCTTGCTGAATTTAATTCAACAGCTGGATAGAAAATTTCTCTTGGATGTAATAAGCTTTTATCAAGTAACCCGATACTTACAATTTCTTTTTTAATTAAAACATTTCTTGCATTTAAATATAAACAAACAAGGTATTCTTTTTTCTTGTCTCGCAAGTCATAATTAAGAGACAAAACGTCTTTTGAATTTTTAATAAAAATATCAATTGTATTTTTTTCATAATAAAATCTTTTTACCAAAGAAATCGCTGATACAATTTGTAGTGCTTTGGCTTGCCCAATTCCAGAAATCTCCAATAAATCACTGACCTTTATATTTAAAAAATTTTTATTAAATTTACTTATTATCTGTTGTGCAAGTTTTTGAACATTTTTTCCTTTAATTCCGCTTCCCAATAAAATAGCTAAAAGATCACTTTTTGAAAGAGCGTCAGGTCCCTTTTTAAGAAATTTTTCTCTTGGACGATCTATTTTTGGAATATCTTTAATTTTTGGCATTTATGATTCATTTTATCATTTTTGCTTTGACAAAAAAGCCCCGCCTTTCAGCAGGGCCTTTTTAAAGAATTTTTAATTCTTAATTAATACCCCATTCCCCCCATTCCTGGCATTCCGCCACCACCCATAGGTGCGGCTGGAGGATTTTTCTCTGGTAAATCAGCAACCAATGCTTCGGTTGTGAGCACCATGGTGGCCACCGAAACTGCGTTTTCAACGGCAGTTCTGACCACTTTTAATGGATCAATAATTCCGGCTTTGATCATATCGATCGTCTCAGCCTCGGCGGTTGACTCGGTTTTCAAAATGTCAAAACCCTGTCCCTTAGCACTTGCCGATCGGGCTTTGGCAATTAATTCGCCGGGATTTAATCCGCCATTTTCCATTAATTTTGTAAATGGTGATTCAATGGCACTTTTAACTAGTTCAAAACCAATTACTTCATCACGACTGGCCCCTGATTTTTCCAGTTCTTTTGAATCCATCTTTTGGCTGATATCAAGAAGAGCAACTGCGCCTCCTGGAACAATTCCCTCTTCAAGAGCGGCTTTGGTCGCGGCGACCGCATCGATGACTCTTTCTTTTTTATCTTTTAACTCAACTTCGCTGGCGGCCCCAACATTAATAATGGCCACACCCCCGGAAAGCTTAGCTAATCTTTCCTGAAATTTTTCGCGATCAAAGTCAGAGGTTGATTCATCCAACTCTCTTCTAATTCTCTCAATTCTTGTCAGAATCATTTTTTTATCGCCCTTACCGCCGATGATTGAAGTGTTTTCTTTATCTGACTTTACTTTGTCAGCCCGACCACAGTCGGCCACTTCAATATTTTCTAATTTTTTGCCCAAATCTTCTGAGACGACCGTACCTCCGGTAAGAATCGCAATGTCTTCCAACATTTCTTTTCGACGGTCCCCAAATCCCGGAGCTTTAACAACTAGTGCGTTAAAGGTTCCACGAAGTTTGTTGACGACGAGTGTTGCCAAAGCTTCGCCTTCAATCTCTTCGGCAATAATTACTAAATTCTTGGAAACTTTAACAAACTTTTCCAAAAATGGTAATAGATCCGAAACGGCGGTGATCTTTTTATCTGTAATTAAAATATAGGCATCCTCAATTTCTGCCACCATCTTATCAGAGTCGGTGGCAAAATAAGGTGAGGCAAATCCCCGATCAAACTGCATTCCCTCTTTATGATCAAAGGTTGTCTCCAGGCTTTTTCCTTCTTCAACGGTCACAACTCCATCTTTTCCGCCGACTTTTTTCAATGCTTCGGCAATCAAGTTACCTAGTTCGACGTCACCGGCAGAAATGGTCGCCACGTTAGCGGCATCTTTTAAGGTAATGGTTTTGGCCATTTTTTTTAGTTCGGCAACTACATAAGTAGCGCCTTTCATTAATCCTGTTCTCATCACCATTGGATTTGAACCGGCGGTAATCATCTTTATTCCTTGAGAAACAATTGCGCTTGCCAAAATTGTAGCCGTTGTTGTTCCGTCTCCGGCAATATCAGCAGTTTTGGAAGCGGCTTCTTTAACTAATTGCGCTCCCATATTTTCAAATGCGTCTTCCAGTTCAATTTCTTTGGCGACCGTCACGCCATCGTGAACGACGCTGGGGCCTCCCCATTTTCGTTCCAATCCGACGTTTCGTCCTTTTGGACCTAAGGTCGTTGCCACTGCCTTACATAACTTATCAACACCGTCAAGAAGTTTTTTTCGAGCCTCTGCTCCGTAAATGATTTGCTTAGCCATACTGATTAAAAATTTAACTAATAATAATTTTTATTCCACAATCGCCATCACATCCTTCTGCTCAATCAACAACCATTCTTCGCGACCTACCTTTACTTCATTGCCGCCCCATTTTTTATACAAAACTTTTTGTCCAACTTTAACAACTATTTTGCCGCTTTTCTTTTCACCATCACCACAACACTCGTTTCCACAACAATCTGATCCTGGTCCAACCGCCATAATCTCACCTACTTGAGGTTTTTCTTTAACAGAATCCGGAAGAACGATGCCAGAAGGAAGAACTTCTTCACTTTTTACTGGTTTAATTAACACGTAATCAAAAAGGGGTTTAATATTACCTTGTGTTTTTGACATAGGAAAAAAATTGGAATTTGTAATTAACTTATAATTTTTATATGATGAAATATACCCAAAAAAAATTCCGTTGTCAAGGGGAAATTATCAGATAACTAATTTGTCTGCTAATCCCGATTAGATCGGGACTAACAATATGGATGAATCTAATAGCTTGTCAGAAGTAGAAAAATTAAAATCTCTTTTGCAGTCGGCTGATCTACCTGCCAACCTTCATGATAAGGCAGCTGAGCAGATCGAGCGGATTTATCTGACCTTAAAGCATGGCGGTAATCTTTCCCAGCTCGATATCACCGCCAAATATATTGACTGGATAACTAATCTCCCCTGGAACAAAAAAACCGATGATATCTTAGATGTTGATCATGCTAAACAGGTTTTAGAACTAAACCACTTTGGTCTGGAAAAAATTAAACAACGAATAATTGAGTATATTTCTGTTTTAATTTTATCCAAGTCTCCTCATGCTCCAAATTTATTTTTTGTTGGTTTGGCCGGTACCGGAAAAACCACCTTTGCCAAATCGGTGGCTGAGGCTTTAGGAAGAAAGTATATAAGAATTCCATTTGGTGGACTATCCTCGGCTCTTGATCTGCGCGGTCAGTCAAAGACTTCTCCTGAAGCCGAACCGGGTATGATTGTCCGGGCTTTAAGACGCGCTGGGACTCAAAACCCAGTCATATTGCTTGATGAATTGGATAGAATCACTCCGGAATCGCGGGCGGCTATCATGGGTGTTTTAATTGAGCTTCTGGATCCTGGTCAAAATAATAATTTTGTTGATTATTTTATCGACTACCCTTTTGATCTGTCCCAGGTCCTGTTCATAGCAACGGCCAACAATACTAATAATATTTCAACGGCCGTTTTAGACCGGCTTGAGGTAATTCAAATGCCGTCCTACACCGATGAAGAAAAAATCGCCATCGCCAAAAACTATGTCTTCCCCCGCTATATCAAAGAGGTTGGCTTAACTCCGGAAAATATTAAAATCGATGATTCTGTCTGGTTAAAAATTACCAGACCATTGGGATTTGATTCGGGAATAAGAAGTCTGGAACGGACGATTGAAGGTATCGCCAGAAAAGTTGCTTACAAAATTGTTAAAGGTGAAGGAACGAGCTTTGTAATAAATGATACAAATGTGAGAGAGTACCTCTAGGTGTACCGATCCGCCACCTTTGAAGCACCATACGAATACGGCTTTATTTTCACATCATACCCACTTCCCCTTATCATGCCGCTGATTTCATTTATCATCGTCCGGGTCTCCCCATTTGGGCCAATGTCAACATGAATCTGAATATCATAGCGGGAAATTCCATTGATTTTAAATAGTTCAACAAAATTTTCTGAAGTTTGAAGTGACATAATGGCTTCCTGATAGATTCTTTCTTTTAAACCCATCTTTTTGTTATTGATCTCTCTTTTCCAAAAATAAATCCCGCCCGCGCCTATTCGATGGATTACTAACGCCGAAACAAAATCATATCCGCCTTTTTCTGTCTTTTGCGAATCGGTACCGACGATGATTTCATACTTGGCTTTTTTTTCGACGGCCATATAAGCAGACACAATATGCCGTAATTTTTCCAGGTCAACCTCTCCATGTGTTGGGCTTTGAAACATAAAGCGGAGAGGGCGAGATTCGAACTCGCGGTGACATTGCTGCCACGCAGGTTTTCAAGACCTGTTCATTCAACCGCTCTGACACCTCTCCTTTATTTTTTTGAGGTGCGTGCCAGAATCGGACTGGCGCATAACTGTTTTGCAGACAGTCGCGTTACCACTTCGCCAACGCACCGGATCCTTCTAATTTTACTTCAAACAGCCATTATTCACAATTGGAGTTATAATGATTGGATGAACAAGATATTTTTATTGATTCTTTTTTTATTTGCAAAAAGTATTTATGTAGTTCTAAACAAAAGGAAGTCTAAGTATTATTGGAAAATTAAATTTGATGACTTTATTCCTTTAATTCCTATATTTATTATTCCTTATATTGGATTTTATATTTACATAATAACAACCATTATTTTTTTATGGAATACAAAATATATTAATAATTTCTTTATTACTTATATTATTGCTTATATTCTCGCCGGATTATTTTGGTATTTTATTCCAAACGGCGTCAAACGCCCTGTAATTTATAAAAGGGATATTTTTAGCAAGCTAACTGCTTATATTTATAAACACGATGATGATACAAACGGATTTCCAAGCGTTCATATATTTGCAACTTTAATTTGTTCTTATTTTCTTTTCCTGGCTTTCCCTGAACAATTATTTTCTATTTTAGCAACAGCCTTGTTAATAAGCGCTTCAACGGTTTTTGTAAAACAACACTATATTCTCGATATTTTCGGGGGAATTATTACTTTCTGGTTAAGTCTCATGATAAGCGGTCTCTTTGGTAAAATATAATAGCTAATGGAGGGTTGGCATGAATGGTATGGCGCTGGTTTCGAAAACCAGTGAGCGAAAGCTCTTACAGGTTCGAGTCCTGTACCCTCCGCAATTTAGACTCTCCCAATCTTCCAAACCCCTTTTATCTAAAACTATGAACATAAGATCCAAAAAGAATTTCTGTAAATTAGCGCTATTTTGTCAATATCTAGTTAATTTGACCATATTTTTCATCAAATTGACGGTATAAGCCGTCATAATCGTGAAATAGATGCTAATTCAATAATCAATAATCAATTTCATATATAATTATTTTCATGACTCCAATAATAAATCACGTCATTGTAATCCCGGGACTTGGGAATAATGTTAAAAAACATGAGTGGGTTATGGAAGGCTGGAAAAAATATGGGATAATTCCCCACGTATTTGATCCGAAATGGAAAACTGAGAAGAACGGTTTTCAACCAAAACTTGATCAAGCTTTAAGGTTGATTGACTCGCTAACAAATAAAAGCGCAAAAATTTCAATCATTGGAATATATCCCCATCACAAAGAATTGCAATGGCGAAGAAGAGATTATTAATCTAACTTCATTGACTGCAGTTTTCCAATTTTTTCAAGGAATTTATTGTATGGTAAACTAATTACATTTTCTTTAGTTAATCCAAATTCTTTCTCAAATATTTCATGTTGTCCTTCCGGATAATCTAAAATTATTGAGAAAAGAAAATCATTGATTGTATAAAGACCAATGATCCCACCTTTATATTCGTAATCTGTATAAGTCATTTTAATTATGTCAACCATTTTGTAACCTTTATCTTTTAACCATCGCAAACCTTCCTCGGTACTTTTCATCGGAATTTTTTGTTTGAGTATATATTTTCCATCAATCTCATCAAGAATATGAATTTCATTTTGGTCTCTATATTTAACCAACTTTACCACGTCATTCCCTTCTTTTTGCGTGTAGAAATGAATATTGATAATTTCTTGCTTTTTTTTAGCATTATTTTTGCTTAAAATTTCTAGAACTTTGGTAAACGAATCAACCCGATACTTTTTTTCCTGTTGTTTCATATAAATATGATATTAAATATTATTCACTCAATCTCTCATTTGTAGATTATTAAGTATTTTTTCTAATGTTTTAATATATCAATATATTAAAACAAGTATAACCTGATTTCTATAAAAAATTCACGCTACTCTCAATATAAAAATAACATGATGTATATCGAGATTTTATTGTTGTTGTAATAATCTAAAAACTCACTTTTGTAGGTTATAAGCGATTGACAAATTTTTTATTAAAAAATAAACTTTTTGATTATAAATTACAAAACACTATGTCACGCGTATCTAAAAGACCCTTAGATGAAAGACTCCTTTCTAAAATATATCGATTATTTTATGAAGTCTTTTCACGAAATAAAAATCAGGATGATTTTCTATTAATAATTGATGACATTCTTTCATCATCAGAAAAAATAATGCTTTCAAAACGATTGGCGATAATTTATCTACTGATAAAAGGGGTTGATTACCGAGATATTATGGATACGTTAAAAGTATCCTCTGCCACCGTTGTTTTTTATGCCTCAATATTCCTGAAACGAAGTTCAAAGGTTAGAAGCATCATTGAAAACATGTTAAAAAAAGAAAAAGTTTTAAATTTTCTCGACGATTTTTTTGCTGATATCATAATCCATCCAGGAATCTATAAAGGACATTGGCAAATGTACTGGGATCATAAACGAAAACAAGAAAGTAGAAAAATATTAGTCTAATTTATATATGTTTCAATATATTGATATATTAAAACATTCATATGACGTATTCCCCCATTATTGATCTTTACGCAAAACACGAAAAGCATGTTCATGATTTTGTTATTCAATTAATCTTAATTTTCTTTGCTTATTTAATTGACTGGTACGCGTTTTATTTTTTGAGAATTAACCTTCTTTGGATCAGTTTTTTTATTTTTGTAATTGGATTTATCTTTTTCAGATTTGTTATACAATTACTAGGAATGCAAAAATTTTTTGGCGGGTTTGTCAACTATGGTCTTTGGTATCCAGTTCTTTTGGGTTTTTCAATGTGGTTGATCTATTTTTTTATGATAAGAATTCCCAAGTTTAGATAAAATTCTCAATTGACAAATAAAATTTGATGGATTATAGTTGAAAATGTGAATGTTTGACAAAGGGGACGCAAGTCTTAAAAGGAAATCACGGTGATAAATCCGTGGCTATGCCGTAACTGTTAAAGCCAGAAAACTTACCTTTGTTTTTACCTTTTTTTATTGACTTTCGAGCGAAAAGTCTAAGGTCTATGTTTAAAAGAAATTTTTTTAAAATTTTAGCGATTATTTTTTTTCTTCTATCAGGAGCTACTTTTTATAATTCAAACAAAACAAAGCCCGTTGTAGTAAAAAAAATATTAATTCCTACAAAAGTTCCAGCAGTTATTTTATCTCCAATAATTTCAAAGGCAGTGACACCTACAACCGAACCAACTCAAGCAATTGTTAATCCAACAAATACACCAGTTCCACAACCAACTAACACCCCATCGCCCGCCGAAGCTTCAGCGAAGGAGGGACAAGGTCTTAAGGTTTCGCTGTCAATCGGCGGTTCGTCAGTTGGAACTATTGATTTATCAAATGGCGTTAATCAATGTGATGTTTTGAGTCAAGCTCTTTCACAAGGAAAAATACAAAGTCTTAATATGCGATACAACAATGATCTTGGTACAAATGCCGTCTATCAGATCAATAGCGTTGGCAAGGAAAATTCTGTCTGGTGGACTTTCAAGGTCAACGGTCAGTCCCCTAGTCAAGGTTGTAGCTATATAAAAGTTAACAACGCAGATAACGTTGAATGGGACTATCTAGGAAACTAATATGAAAAACTTTAAATTTTTAATTTTATTATTGTTTATTTTATTTTTTGTAACTGTTGTTAGAATTGTTTCGGCAGACGTCGTTGTTGATAATGCTTTAAATTATTTAAAATCACAACAAGATTCTACAGGTAGGATAACCAATGGATTTTCGGCTCCGTCACAATGGTCAGCCATTGCCTTTGCCGCCAACGGTGTTGATATTTCAACCGTCAAAAACCCATCTATTTCTTTACAAGATTTTATGATCACTAATGTCCCAACTGAACCGTCAGCGGCGACCGACTGGGAGACAAGAATATTGGCAATTGTTGCGACGGGTGGCGATCCAACAAATTATGAAGGAATAAATTATGTCACCCGTCTTGAAAGTTTTTTTGAAAACGGTCAGATCGGAGATAGTTGCTCTTTAAACGACGATATTTTCGGATTGCTGGCCGAAATTGCTGCCGGTTCCACTTCATCTACACAAATAAAACAGGATGTTTTGAATTTTCTTATTGCCAAACAGGATCCAGTTGACGGAGGGTTTGGTTATTCGGCTCCCGAATGCGCCTGGTATTCTACCTCCTCTGATATGACCGGAGCAGCCATCCAGTCTCTCGTTGCCGCCAAAAACAACGGATTGACGAATCCTATTCTTGATGATGCAATCGCCCGTGCTAAAAATTATCTCTTGGTAAATCAAAACGGTGATGGCGGTTACGGTTACTATGGATCAAGTGATTCTGATACGACTGGTTGGGTTTTGATGGCTTTTAATGTTCTTGATATGAATGATTCAACGGTATCGGCACAGACTAAAAATTGGCTTATTTCACAACAGTCGCCAAGCGACGGAGGGTTCTTAGCTTTTGATTATGGATTAAATATGTTAATTTCAAATTCGACGACGACTGCTCAAGCTATCATCAGTCTCTCCGGAAAAAGCTGGATCCTGAAAATTTTCGATCCAGCAACTCTTACTCCAACCTCGACCTTATCTGTCACACCAACAATGACACCGACCAATACTCCAACACCAACCCCACTTCGTCAAGACTCCGCGGGGCAAGCCTCAACACCAACTTCAACTCCAACACCAACTTCAACTCCAATCCCTACATTAACACCTGCTCCGACCGATGTAGAGACGCAAAATTTTGCGTCTCTACCGTATCCAACCCCCACACCCGGCCAAATCTTGGGAATAAAAACGACCAAAACAAATAAAAAATTCCCTATTCAAACAATTATATTTTTTGGGTTAGGTCTCTTGTCTCTGATAATCCATAAAGGTATAATGTAGTCAATGAAAAAGTTTTTTCTGCTGGCTTTATTAGCGCTGTCTGGAATTGCCGATGCCGCCTATTTGACATTTGAACATTATCAGCAAGTAATCCCCCCCTGCACGATTAACCGACTACTTCCGATCGCCTCAGACTGTGGCAAGGTTTTAAGAAGTTCATATTCGGTCATGTTTGGTGTTCCGTTGGCCGTATTTGGTGTCGTTCAATATCTATTGCTTTTGACCGCAATAATTTTACTGGCCGTTTACAGAAAAAAGATATCCGCCTATTGGCTCATTCTCCAATCTATGATCGGGGCGATTTTTTCTTTATATTTTATGTACGTTCAATTAGTAATTTTGAAAAGTATCTGTCTTTACTGTACTTTATCTGCAATTATTAGTTTTGCAATTTTTTTTCTTGTCTCCAGGATTTTTTATAAAGAAAGGTTTTCTCTTCGTCTAAATATTATTGCTTTTGTTTATCAAAAAATAATGAAGCCTCTTTTATTTTTACTTGATCCGGAATTTATTCATAACTTGATGGTTTCCCGGGGAGAATTAATAGGAAAAACTTTTATCAAAAATTATTTTAATTGGAAATTGAACTATCAATCATTAAAAATAAAACAAAAAATCTCGGGAATTAATTTTATTGCCCCGATTGGCTTAGCGGCTGGTTTCGATTATAACGCAAAGTTGACTCAGGTTCTCTACTCTCTCGGTTTTGGATTTCAAACTGTTGGAACGATCACTAATATGTCATATGGTGGAAATCCAAAACCCCGATTAGGACGACTGCCCAAATCCCGATCTCTGATGGTTAATAAAGGATTTAAGAATTTAGGAGTAGAGAAAATTTCCCAAAAACTATCCCAACTAAACTATAAGATTCCGCTGGGAATAAGTATTGGTATGTCCAACAACGAATTAATAAAAAATACCAATGAAGCAATAAAAGATACTATAAATGCTTTTAAAATATTTGAAAAAGCCAAAGTGAAAAACAGCTATTATGAACTTAATATCAGTTGTCCCAATTTAATTAATACCGCCGTTGATTTTAATAAACCTGAAAATATTAATCAATTGTTTCAATCTATTGATAGATTGAAAATAAAAAAAACGATATTTATCAAAATGCCAATTTCTATTTCCAACAAAGAATTTGTTTCTTTGTTAAACGTCATTAGTAAATATAAAATAATTAAGGGAGTGATCATTGGCAATCTTTTCAAGGACAGAAATAGTCTATTACTTGACAGGCGGGAAGTGAAAAAATTTAAGGTTGGTTATTTTTCCGGCAAACCTTGCGCGCCAAGATCAAATGAACTGATAAAACTTGCCTATAAAAAATATGGGTCACGTTTGATCGTCATCGGCTGTGGCGGAGTCTTTAATGGTCAGGATGCTTATGAAAAAATAAAACTCGGCGCATCATTAATCCAATTAATAACGGGAATGATTTTCCAGGGGCCGCAGTTGATATCACAGATCAATCTAGAGTTGGAGGAGTTGTTGGAAAAAGATGGATACAATAATATCAAGGAAGCAATTGGAGTTAATAACAAATAATAAATTTCAAATAACAATTGAATAACAAATATTAAATTTTAAAACGTTTAAAACATTTGTTATTTATTATTTAAAATTCAATTGATGTTTGTTATTTGTCATTTGTTATTTAAATTATGAAAGTTGTTCAACAGGTTTCCGCCGGAGGAATTGTATACAAAAAAATATCTAACCCCTATTCCCTAGTCCCTAATCCCTATACTTGGCTTATCTGCCGGCACTCCCAACATAAAGGCTGGGTTTTCCCTAAAGGCTTCGTCGGCGATGTTAATAAAAACGAATCGAATGAAACAGCCGCCCTTCGGGAAGTGGAGGAAGAAGGAGGGGTTAAAGCAAAAATAGTAAGTAGAAAACCGATTGAAACTCATTATGAATTTGAACTCAAAGGGACACTCTTTAAAAAGACTGTCTTCTTATTTTTAATGGAATATCTGAGCGGTGATCCGAAAAATCATGACTGGGAAATGAGCGAGGCAAAATTTGTGACCGAAGAAGAAGTAAAAAAAATCTTGACCTATCCTTCAGATAAAGAAGCTTTCGCAAAGATTCTTCAGGGATTATAATGATTCTATGGAAGAATCAAAAAATCGTTTAACAATCTTTAAATATAACGCCATTCTTTCTATCCTCTTTTTTTTATCTTCAACTTTTTATATGGGCGTGCAAATAAAAAATTATAATTTTTCTGACTATACTATTTCTCAACTTAGCTATTTTTTAAATCGCGACCAATTATCGGTTTTTAACTTTTTATTTTTTATTAAAAGTTTTTTAGATTTAAGTTTTGCTTATTACGTTTTTAAATTTTATAATTTGCGCCTAAAAACACTGCCTGCCTTAACTTTACTTATAGCTATTTTATCTTTTGGTTTATTGGGATTTTTTCCCACTAATCAATTCTTCTTAATTCATTTAACAATCTTTGTTGTTACATTTTTTTCCTGGATATTTTCTCAATATACTTTATCTAAGCTAACCAACGACGAAAATTTTGTCCATTTCTCAAAAATTCTAATTCTTGTAGAATTTATTACGGCAAATATATTTCTATTTTTTAATTATTTTAATGCCATTTCAGAAACTGTATTTTGTCTTCTGATCTTCGTTTGGCTGACTATTTTTATAGGGAGATATTTAAAGTAAATAATTAGCTTTACCTTGTCAAGAAGCTCTAGAGCGGGCGAAGGGAATCGGACCCTCTATTTACTCCTTGGCAAGGAGTCGTATTACCGGTATACCACGCCCGCAGTTATTACCCATTATATTCTACCAGAGCTCGTCGCAATATCTCAATCGCTTTTTTTAAATCATTGATATTCAACACATAAGCAATTCTCACTTCATCTTTTCCCCTACCTTTAGTGCCATAAAAACCGGCCGCCGGCGCCACCATTACCGTCTCATTTTTATATCTAAAATCCGTAAGTAACCACTGACAAAAATCTTCACTATCTTTGACCGGTAATTTTACTATTGTATAAAAAGCCCCCTCCGGTTTTTCCAGATAAACTCCCTTAATTGATTTTAATCCTTTATAAAGAACGTCACGTCGGGTCTGATACTCTTTATGAACCGATGCAAAATAAGAATCTTTGACTTCCGTTAACTTTTCCGCCATGGCCTGATCAACGAATCCTGAAGATAGTCTTCCTTGGGCCATCCGCAAAACCCCATCGGTCAAATCGCGATTTAGAGAGACGATCATCCCCAATCTTGCCCCACAAAGGCTATAACGTTTAGAAAGACTGTCAAGTAAAATCATTTTATCCGGATATTTTTTCATAAACTCAAGAATGGAAAAATATTTTTTCCCATCGTAGACAAATTCCCGGTAAACTTCATCGGAAATCAAAAATAAATTATTTTCTACACTTATTGAAACGAGCATTTCCATTTCGTCTTTCGTATAAACCGTGCCGGTTGGATTGCTTGGATTACATATTAAAATCGCCTTAGTTTTTTTACTAATTTTTTTTTCTATCTCAACTCTCGATGGAAGATGAAAACCTGTCTCACCCTTCGTTAAAACCGGAACTATTTTAACTCCGTTTATGGCCGCATAAGAATTATAATTGGCATAATACGGCTCAAAGGCAATCACTTCTTCTCCTTTCGCACAAACTGAAAAAAGTGCCATCGAAATAGCTTCAGATCCACCGGTCGTCACCTGAATATGGTTAGTTTTTACAAAAGAATATCCTAATTTATTATAGTAACTTGCCAATGATTCAAGAAATTTTGGTTGACCTTGAGACTGACCGTAAGCAATCGGATTAGTTGTCCATTTTTTTAAAACATTAATCATTACCTCTGGAGTCTTTATATCAGGATCACCTATATTAAGATGATAAACTTTAATTCCTTTCTTCTTTGCTTCAACGGCGAATGGAACTAACTTACGAATAGGAGAAGCAGGAACCGTCAGTAGCCTATCGGAAACTTTAGTGTTTTTCATAATGTTTTAATTATCCCAGACTTTTTCGTAAAATAGCAAGATGATTAAGATATGTTTGATAATTTTTTCCTAAATCCATTTTTTCATGAAGTTTTTCCACGATTTCAAAATGTTCTTTTTCTTCCTTAGTAATTGGTTTTAATTCGTGTCCTAAATACTTTTCAACTTCTAAAATATCATCTAAAATATCCTTCCACATTTTAGATTCTTTTGATAATTCTATTAATATCTTTTTTTGAACAAAACGACCTGCCCTATTTAAATCTTCTTTTATATTTAAATAATATTTTTCCAATAATTTCATTTGATTATGCTCTATGGCATATTTTATTCCTCTGCCCGTTCCTAAAAATTCCGGTGGAATTCCTAAAGAATATAATGCCCCGGTAAAACCAATCGCTCTTGGAAGTTTAACTTTCCCTACCCCACGGGAATAGCCAAAAAGGCCAATATGCAAGACTCTTTCTCGTCTTTTAGGTAAATAAAAAGATACCTCATTAACTAAGGGGGCGATTTGTTCGACTATATTTCGATAATATTTTTCAAAAACTGAAATCAATTTTTTTAAGGTTTTCTCTTCAGATATTGAAATGGAGGCCGCCTTTCCTTGAGGGAGAATTTTCTCCAGTTTTTTAATCGCCCTGATGACTGATTTTTTTGGATAATCATAACGAAAAGCGCTTTGTATCAAAGTTGTCCTTATGCCATGATATTCATGACAAAATTGTTCAACTGTATTAGGTGTCAAACCTCCTCGGAAAGGAAGAGAGGCCGAGCCAATGATTGGATAAAGTTTGATATTATGTTTTTTTTCAAATTCAATGTAGTGGGAAAGACCGATTTTAATAGCTAAAACCGTTGGCACCAGTCCTGAATTTAAAGCCGGATCGGATCTGGCCAGATAAGGACGAAGATATGAAGGCTTAAAATGAAATTTTTTTTGGTGTAATTTTAAATACTTTTCTAAAAGATGATTCGATTTAATAATTGTTGTTACCTGTTCAAATAAAGGGATTATTTCAATATGTTTTAAACTGTTTTCTCCAAAATCATAAAGGGCATGTTTTAATGAGGCGATTTCTTTAAAGGCTTCTTGAATTGCAATCATCTCTTCGGCCGACTCAGTCATCGGCAAAATAACTTCAAACAAAGGTGGACTGTGAAATCCGATTTGTTTAGCCAATCCGGCCGCTCCAAGAATTCCCATAAAAGCCCGACCTAAGCGAAACTCCGTTTCCACTTTAGGATTTGGTAATCGAAAAGTCAAAAACTTTTCTTTTCCTAAAGAATTTTTCTTGAAATAATCATGGTGTTCACTTAGAAGTTTTTCTATAACCGATTCATCAACGTATTTCCCTTCCCAATCCCATTTATATTCAGAAGTACCCAGTTCAGAAAAAGATAAAAAACTTTCTTTTATTTCATCACCCGTTTTTATGAAGGCGCTTTTTTGCCAATAAGGCTTACTACCATGATCTGGATGTTGAGAAATCATGGTGCCTGGAATTTTTCGCATTGGAGTTATTTTATCAAAGGCGGATAGACAAAACAATATAGAATTTTTAGATATAATATTAAAAGATGTTCCTGTATTTCAACGGATAGAATAAGGCCCTCCGAAGGCTTTGATGGCAGTTCAATTCTGCCCGGGAACACACGGATATGGGGCCTATGGTTCAACGGTAGAATGTGGCATTCGCATTGCCAAGATCCGAGTTCAATTCTCGGTAGGTCCACCTCTTAAGAAAATAGGTAATTTTTGATATAATTAAGTGTTAAAATAGCACTTGTAGCTCAGTGGTTAGAGCGCGTGTCTTATAAACACGAGGTCGATGGTTCGATCCCATCCTGGTGCACAAATTTTTTTTGCCGAGATAGCCAAGGTGGTCACGGCGGAGGTCTGAAAAACCCCAGATGTCAGTTCGACTCTGACTCTCGGCACTTGATATAGATTGTCAATATACGCTAGTTTCATAATAGGAAAGTAAAAATAGAAAGAGCTATTCTGTAAACTCCAAAGATTGATAAGGAATTTTTCTGTAGAAATTTTATAAACCATTTTATCGCCAGTAAGGCGCTTAAAAAGGAAGTTGTCAGACCGATAAACAAAAACAGTGGATTATTTCCTGCAAAAATTAATTGCGGATCTGTTTTCATAAAATCGAAAGCTGAAGCAGCCAGTAAAGTTGGTACCGCCAAAACAAAAGAATACAAGGCCGACTCTTCCCTATTAAAACTCATTATCATCATTATCAATATGACTGCTCCTGCCCTCGACACTCCCGGAACAACTGCAAGTGACTGGCCAACTCCGATTAACAAAGCCTGTAAAATCGTCATCTGAATAATTTTTTTGTCTGTTTTAATAATTTTCTTTTTTAACAAAAATTCAAAAACGATGAAAAATAAACCAATGACAAATAGACTGATTGCAATCAAAGTAAAGCTTTCAAAAAAAACTCCTTTAATTACTTTATGAAGTAACAAACCAATAACTGCGGTTGGAAAAAAAGACAGAATTATATTTATCATTAAGTTTCGATTTTTAAGAATTATTTTCCAATAAATAAACACGACTGCTAAAATCGCTCCTGACTGAATAAAAACTTCAAAGAATTTTTGAAACTCCGTCGCCGGAATATTTAATAATTTTGAAGAAATGATCAAGTGGGCAGTTGAAGAAATTGGAAGAAACTCTGTAATTCCTTCAACGAGTCCCAAAATGATAGCGTTTAACACATTCATCAGAACATTTTACACAATCTTTGAAGTTCGAAGATATCAAATTTTTTTCGGTTTGTTGTTTTCCGATAAAAAATTTCGGTATCGAGAACTTTTAAAAAGTACGATATAATAACCTATGAAAGTAGCCTTAGTCCATGACCAATTACGGGAATTCGGAGGCGCTGAACGCGTCCTCGTCTCTTTAAAAAAAATCTTTCCCCAGGCCGATGTTTATACAACTACTTTTGATTTAAATTCGCTTGGAATCCATAAAGAATTGATCAAAGATTGGAAAGTTAATGTGAGTTGGTTTGGAAAGATTCCGATTCTTAATAAATTCTATTCCCCTTTTCGTTTTTTAACACCTTTAATTTGGGAAAGTTTTGATTTTTCAAAATATGACTTGGTAATTTCTTCATCGGGTTCTTGGATGTCCAAAGGAATTAAAACTAATAAACCAACCATTCATATTTCCTATATTCATCACCCGCCCCGCTATCTTTACGGATACGAAACTGCTGTTGAATGGCAAAAATATTTTTTCATAAAAATTTACGGATATATTATTAATCATTTTTTACGGATTTGGGATTTTACTTCTTCACAGCGAGCTGATTATTTAATTGCCAACAGCGAAGAAACAAAAAAGCGGATTGAAAAATTTTACCGCCGCGACTCAACGGTAATCTATCCTCCAGTCAACATTCCTTTAAAACACCCTAAGGGTGTCCAGGCACAAAACATACCCAGACACCCTAAGGGTGACTACTTCTTAACCGTTTCCCGTCTCGCCCGTGCCAAACATATCGACATTCTTATAAAAGCTGCTAACGCAGCCAAGTTTAATTTAAAAATAGTCGGCTCTGGTCGAGATGAAGAAAGATTAAAACAAATAGCCTGCCCGACTGTTGAATTTTTAGGAAACTTGACTGACGAAGAACTTAAAAAAACTTATGTTAATGCCAAAGCCTTTTTATTTGCTTCAAAAGACGAAGAGTTTGGTATTTCGCCGGTTGAGGCGATGGGATATGGGCTTCCGGTTATTGCTTTCCGATCAGGAGGTTTGCCGGAATATGCTATTAATGGAAAAAACGGTTTCCTATTTGACAAATTAGAAGAAAGTTCTTTAATTGATAAAGTTAACGAGTTAACGAGTTTAGCGAGTTCAAAATACTTGGAAATGAGAAAAGAAGCTAGAAAGACAGCAGAGAGATTTAGTGAGGAACAATTTAGAAAAAAAATACTAACGTTTGTAAATTCTAAATTATAAATATCAAGTTCCAAATAAATTTTAAATTTAAAACGTTTAGAATTTATTTGTGATTTGTTATTTAATATTTATTATTTTCTTTCATGCCCGAACTGCCTGAAGTTGAAACTATTAAACGCCTGCTTAAACCAAACCTTGTTGGAAAAATAATTTCTGACGTAAAAATTTTATCTCCCAAAAATTTTGTTGGAAACAAACAAGAGGTTATAGGAAAAAAAATAAATTCTGTTGACAGATATGGAAAGGTATTGGTAATAAAATTATTTAATAATAAATATTTGAATATTCACTTCAAACTTTCTGGACAAATCCTATTTTCTAAAAATGTTGATAAAGCCGTTTTCAAAAACATTATTCCTTTTACCGGTGGAAATAAAATGCCGGCAAACACAACAAGGGTCATTATCGAGTTCACAGACGGATCGGGAATATTCTTCAACGATTTACGCAAATTCGGCTGGATGAAAATCAGTGATCAACCATTGAAACCGAAAGGCATTGATGTTTTATCAAAGGAATTTACTCCAAAACTAATTTTTTCAATCACCCAAAAAACTCGAAGGCCAATTAAGGTTTTACTTATGGACCAAGATCTTATAACCGGAATCGGAAATATCTATGCCAACGACTCTCTATTTCTTGCTAAAATTCATCCGCAAAGATTATCTAATTCACTGACAGAAAAAGAAATAAAATTACTTTATAAGACTATTAAGCAAACAATCAATGAAGGAATTAAAGATTTAGGATCTTCTGGAGCTGATGAGGCTTTTATTCTTCCTGACGGATCAAGGGGAGGTCATCAAAGAAATTTTTTGGTTTACCAACGCGAAGACGAACCTTGTCTGAACTGTAAAACAATTATCAAACGAATTAAGCATAACGGCCGCAGTTCCTTCTTTTGTCCTTTATGTCAAAAATAATTATTCGTATCTGATTGCTTCAACTGGTTCTAAATTAGCCGCTTTGCGAGCTGGCAAAACTCCAAAAATAATTCCAATCGCACTCGATACTCCGAGAGCTAAAGCAACTGACGTAAAATCCATATATGCCGGGAAAAATGGTTGGACAATTAAAATTCCAATGTAGGCCAGCCCAAGTCCTAAAGCTCCACCAAGGATAGACAAGGCCACTGCCTCGACTATAAATTGAAATAAAATGTCGTTTTTCCGGGCACCGATCGCCCGCCTTATTCCAACTTCTTTGGTTTTATCAGACACTGTCACGTACATAATATTCATAATTCCAATTCCTCCGACCAACAGCGAAATGCTGGCGATTGCAACGAGAACAATATTCATAATTCCAAATATTCCATTGACGACCGATAAAATTTCGGTCGGTTCAACGATGCTAAACTCATCATCTTTGTATCTTTTTAACATCGCATCTTTTACTTCTTCTTTCACGGTCGAAATACTAATATTTTCATCTGTCTTCATGGCAAAACGGATAAATTTTTTGTCAGGATCAAATATAAAACCGGTTGTGTAAGGTCCAAAAAAATAAGAATCATAGTCCGGTCCCCCAAATCCCCCGCCTCCCTTACTTTTCATTACTCCAATAATGGTAAAACTTACATTATCGATAGTTACTTTTTTATCAAGAGCTTTGTTAATCGAACCAAAAAGTTTTTCGGCTATTTTTGGTCCAGCCACAAGTACTTTAGCTCTTTTATCAATATCCCGTTTATCCAAAAATCTCCCCTTATCTATCTCAAAACCTGAGATGTCAAAAAAAGCATCTGATGAAAAAAATATTGTCACAAATTCCGATTTTTTTGTTCCTTTGGCTGTCCCGGATTTCGACGAAAGCGGGGTTATTGATTTAATGCTACGGACTCTTTTTAATCTGTTTAAATCTTTTAAATCAAAACGGTTACCCAATAATGATGATGCGCCAAATCCTCCACTTTCCAATAATTTACCCGGGGCTACGAATAAAGTATTTGTTCCCAAAGCGTCAAATTGATCGGATATATATTTTTTTAATCCCAGTCCCATTGCGGTCAGAGTAACCACGGCAAAAACTCCAATCAAAATCCCTAAAGAAGTTAAAAATGTTTGCATTTTGCTTCTTCTGAAATCTTCAAACGCCGATTGCATGATAAATAAAAAGTATGACATATGATTTTAATGTACAGACGAGGCATGCCTCGTCTCTACGTCAGATAACTTTTCCATCTCTTACCTTTATAATTCTTTTTCCATATTTGGCAACATCAGCTTCATGAGTAACGATGGCAATGGTTATTTTTTCTTCTTCGTTTAAAGTTTTGAGAAGTTCCATTATTTCGGTACCTGTTTTACTATCTAAATTTCCTGTTGGCTCATCAGCCAAGATCATCTTTGGCTCCATTATTAATGCCCTGAGTATTGAAACTCGCTGTTGTTGTCCACCGGAAATTTTATTTGGATAGGAATTTTCTTTTCCCAATAGACCGAATCTTTTAATCAACCCCGTGGCTTTTTCTTTAGGATTATATTCTAGTTTTTTTCTAGTATAAAAAGATGGAAGCAAAATATTTTCAAGAACCGTCAGTTTTGGAATAAGATTAAATTGCTGAAAAACAAATCCGATGAACTCGTTTCTAAGTGATGAAATTTGGTCATCGTTGAGGCGCGAAATTTTCCTACCTTGAATGATAATTTCTCCCCGGGAGGGTTTATCAAGTAAACCGATTAGATGCATTAAGGTCGACTTGCCCGATCCGGAAGGCCCAATGATTGATACAAACTCTTTCTCTTTTATTTCAACCGATGATTCCCTCAAGGCATAAAAAGTCGTTTCTTCGTCTATCTTGTAGCTTTTAACGACTCTATCTAATTTAATCATAGATTATTTCTTTATCTTGAAGTCCGTTTGTAATTACGTATTTTCCGTCAATCTCAGTCGAAATATCTATATATTTTTTTACTTTTTTATCAGGTTTTCCAACAAAAACATAGTTACCCTTCCCATCTTTTTTTATAAATGATGAAGGTACTGATAAGACATTTTTTTCCTGTTTAATCAGAAAATCAACGTCTCCTGTCATGGCTAATTTTAGTCCAAGTTTTTGCGCTTGTTCATCTAATTTAAGTCTGAGTTCATACACCGTTCCTGTTTCTCCATCTTTAGGAGAAAAGGAAATATAATATAAACTGGCATTAAATTTTTTTTCTGGATATGCATCAAAACTAATTTCACCAGTTGCCCCTTCTTGAAGATTAATGACATCTCCCTGTTCGGCGGCGACTGAAAAAAATAATGTTTTTGGATTAACCACTTCAAAATCAGCTCCAGCTGGAGTAACGTTAACTCCGGCAAAAGGGACTGATACATGAGTGACAATTCCTTCAATTGGCGTCCATAGATTAGCATACTCCAAAGATAAGTTTTGCAACTCAACATCCAAAACCGAATTATTTAAATCATACTGGCTATCCTGCAAAGTTCGCTCGGCGCTTTTTCTTATTGACTCTGAAAGATCATATTGTTTATTCCAATAATCATCTTTTGTTTGTTCAAAAGTCAATCTTTGACTGACAAAAGTATTAAGATATTTTTGCATTCTATTTTTTACATCCCGTTGATCTAGACTGGCCAAAGTCTGATATTTTTTTACAAAGTCGCCCTCTTTTACTCCCACCCATGCCAATCTCCCCGAAGTTTGAAATTTTAAGGTAGCTTTTTCACCTGCATCAATTTCTCCGGACAGCGTCAAAACTTCTTTAAGATTTTCCCTTTTTATGACATAACTATCAACTTTATTTTTAGCTTTTGAAGAAATATTATTTTTATAAACAATAAAGCCAACAACAAATATTGCTAATAAAATCAAATACCATCTTTTTTTAAAAAATTTAAGCATAATTAATTTTATCACAAAAACGCTGACCAGTCGCTGATCGGCATGACGTTATAAAGAAGCATATTCCATGCATATAAAAATATTGCCGGTAATAAAATGACTAGAATAATTAAAAATTTTTTTGAAGTAAAAAACTTCTCAAAAGCAATTACTGCCAATGGCCAGAGAGGTAAAGAGTAACGGCTAATATCCCGATGTTGGACAAATAAAGTCGCCGTAAAAAATACTAAGCCGAAATAAAAGAAGCTTCTGTATTTGCTGTTTTTTAAATTAATTAGGGCTAATCCGTACATAAAATAATAAAAAATAATTTCTTCAAGCCAGGCTGTTCCTACCCAAGATTTTTGAAAATTAAAAACTGAATAAGGAAAAACCAGATGAATATTATCACCGGAATGAAAGTAAGCAAAAAAATCACCATATTGTTTTGCGTATAACCCAAATACTCCCAATAACCCTAATGGAATCAGAATAATTCCTAACCATTGCCAACTAACTTTCTTTATTTTAATAAATCTTTCAACAAACACTAACCCGTACCCTGCGAATAATAATATTCCAGGTGTTTTGGTCATGGTTGCTAATCCCCCAAATAAACCCGCCCACCAAAACTTTTGTTTTTCAAAAAAGAAAAGAGATAATAATATCATCAGCAAAAACAAACTTTCCGGAGCTCCGACTGTCCGTACCGCTAAAAACCGAGGCAAAAATAATAAAACCGACGCTAATACCAATGGGTTATTTGTTAATTTAAATTTTTTCAATAAATAATAAAAAAATAGCACCAATCCAATAGTTGATATCAAATTTACTAAAACCATTGACTTGAGATAAGCTAATTCGTTAATTTGTAATCCGTAATTTAATAATTCTTTAAATCCTCTTATCAATAATGGGTACAACGGTAAATGGGCCGCAAAATAATTATTTGGAGATCCTGTTGTCACATGAAGATTATCAATTTCTTTTGGATTATAAAAAGTTTTGGCCGGAATTATATACAATGGCCCATCATAATGTTTATATATAGTGAGAAAACCAACACTCAACCAGAGAACAATAGTAGAAATTAAGACAATAGATGTTAGAATTAAATAAGAATATATGCGCCGCATACTTAATATTGTAACAAACAACTGGCTTTTAATCACAATTGTTCTTGTGGGAATTTTTTTGCGTTTCTATAAACTCGAAGGATTTGTTACTTTTTTGGGTGATCAGGGCCGCGATGCTATTATTGTTAAAAGAATTATCACTTTAGAACATTTTCCGGCTATCGGCCCCCCAACATCAATCGGCCAGGTTTATCTTGGGCCATTTTACTACTATTTTATTGCTCCCTGGCTTTTATTATTTAACTATCAACCAGTAGGATTAGCTTTTGGTGTTGCTTTTTTTTCTGTGATCGGTCTTTTAATTAACTACATGGTTGTCAAAGAGTTGTTTGACAAAAAAGTCGCTTTAATCTCTACTATTTTTTTAACTTTCTCCTCTGTAATGATTGATTTCTCCCGCTTTTCCTGGAATCCTAATCTTCTTCCTTTGTTTGCCTTACTAACGGTTTATTTTGTCATAAAAAGTTTAAAAACAAATAAGTGGTATTTTTTTGCTTTGTCCGGTGCGTTTCTCTCTTTCTCCATCCAACTCCATTATTTGAGTTTGTTTCTTATTCTTCCTATTTCCATCATTTATTTAATCGATTTATTGAAAGAAAGAAAACAATTAATTCATAAATTTGTTTATTTGTTTATTTGTTTATTTTCTTTCATTCTATTCTCCTCTCCCCTCATCATCTTTGATCTTCGACACAATTTTTTAAATAGCAAGCTTTTCTTAGCTCTTTTTAAATCTTCCGGATCAACCTTATTAACTAAATTTAATAGCCTTTTTGATTCTTTTTATTTTTTGAATCTTTATTCACTCAATATTAATTTGAATAGATTTTTAGTTTATCTTCTTTTGCTTTTTCTCTTACTCGCGTTTATAACCTTGATAAAACGAAGTTCTAATTTTAAAATTTTTCTTCTTTTTTTTCTTTTAACAATGCTTGGAATGTCTTTTTATAACGGCCCCAAACATCCACACTATTTTGGAGTTCTTTACCCGCTTTATTATATTATCATCAGTTATTTTTTAGTTTTTCCTAAGGGTACGTCATGGGAAAAATATCTAACTATATTTTTTGTCATTGGATTTATCTTTCTTAACTTTCAAAAATATCCTTATTTTAAACATCCTTCAAACAATCAAATTGCGCTCGCTCAAAATATTGCTCAAAAAATTTCAGATAATGTTAAGAAAGAAAAATTTACTGTGACAGCTCTGCCGGAAAAATATTCCGATGCAACATACCGTTATTTTTTAGAAACATGGGGAAAAAGAGCTATTGAAAAGGATTCACTTGATAAAGCCGATGAACTTTTTGTTGTCTGCGAAAAAAAATGCTCACCGATTATTGGCAACCCTCAATGGGATATTGCCTATTTTGCACCGAATAAGATTGTAGGTGAGTGGACTGTTGAGAATGTTAAGATTTATAAATTAGTCCGTTAGAGAATTAATTATTATTTTATTTTGCGAGTTGCTTATTTAGCGAGTTTGAAAACTCGTTAACTCGTTAAACTCGTAATAATAAATAATTTAATATGCAAATATCCTTAATAGTCCCTTGTTATAACGAAGAGGTCAATATTCAAAAAGGCGTCTTGGATAAAATCGGGAACTATACTCAAAACGATCAAAGATTTTCTGAAGTAATTATTGTTGACGACGGTTCCAGTGACTCTTCAAAAGCCGTTATTGAGAATAAATATTTAAAATCGTATCCAAAATTCCACCTTATTCAAAATTCCCATCAGGGAAAGGCTTTTGCAGTCCTCACCGGTATCAAACAGGCTAAAGCTGACTATATTATCTTTACTGATATTGATCTGGCTACTCCAATTGATGAAGTGGAAAAACTGATAGCTAAAACAAAAGAAGGTGGCCAGATAGTAATCGGATCCCGAAATAACAGTCGCGCAGGCGCACCTTTACTTCGCAAAATTATGGCTAAGGGTTTTATTTTTATCCGAAATATAATTATCGGTTTAAAAGGCATAAAAGACACCCAATGCGGTTTTAAACTATTTGAAAAGCGGGCTGCCTTGGAAATCATTGATAAACTCCAAGTGTTCCATAACAATCGGATAGCTAAAGATTCATCAGTCTCGGCCGGCTTTGATATTGAATTTTTATTTTTAGGACAAAAATTAGGTTATAAAATCGTTGAAGTCCCGGTCGTCTGGCGTCATGTAGAAACAAAGAATGTAAACTTCATTCGCGATACAATTGAAACATTAAGAGATATTTTTAAAATAAAACTGCTTGATTTACAGGGAAAATATCGTTAATCGCTTCTCTATACTTACAATAATCACAATCCTTTCCTGATTCCGGAAGTTTACCATTTAAACATTTGTGAATATCAATAACAGTTTTTTCAACCCAACTGTCATTTCCTACATACGGAATTATCTTGATATCAAATTCTAATTTTCCATCAAACGCCTCTTTGTCCGAATCTCCGTTACAATAAACAAAATAACCCGTTGAAGAAACTTTATGATTGTTTTTACGGAAAAGCCATTGATAGATTTCCATCTGTCTTTTATAACCAATCTGCCAATCGGCGTCCAGTGAGACTTCTCCTGTCTTGGAGGTTGCCTTATAATCAACAATAATCAACTCACCTGCCGAATTTACCCAAATATCATCAATTCCTCCGGTAATATTTAGATTGGTGTCTCGATGTAAATATTCTATTCCCCCTCGAAGCGCATCTCTCCATTTATCCATATTTTTATCTTTAAGAGGCACAGCGTTAACTCCATATGTTTTCATTAAAGGATGAGGAGTTCCATCATTCCTATGAATATCAAACTCTTTTTTTAACAGTTTATCAACGGCCGAGTTTAAAGAAAACGGATAACCTGGTGGTTGGGCGACGCCTAAACGTCTATCAAAATAAAAACAACGGGGGCAGTTTAAGAATAAATCTATTTTGGAACGGCTTAAACGAAATGGAAACAGTGAACCTGGTGTGTAAAGATAAGTTTTCCTTTTCGGATTATAATATTGGGACATATAATTATTATAACATTGATGATACGTAGAGACGTGATTAATCACGTCTCTGCAAAATATACTTTATAATTAATGTAAATTATGAAAAAATTTTTACCTATTGTTTTATTAACAATAATTTCCGCTTTTTTAATTTTTTATCGTTTTCCGGCAATCCCTAAATATTTAGCATACGACGAAGTTGAATTCACTAAACTCGCGTTATCTTTAGATAATAAACCATATGCTCCCTATTCTCAACTCGCCACCGGACATTCAACCTTATATTTCTATATATTACTCGCCTCATTAAAAACTTTTGGGATAAATGTTTTTGCCCTCCGTTTCCCAGCAGCAATTTTTGGAATTTTAAGTGTGATGATGTTTTATTTGATTATACAAAATATTTATCAAAAAAATATTTTGTACAGACAAGGCATTGCCTTGTCTCTATCAATCATTCTCCTCTCTTCCCATTGGTTTCTCAACTTCACCCGCTTTTCCTTCGAAGCAACTTTTTTGCTTTTTCTTGAATTGGTATCAATTTATTTCTTAATTTCGTTTTGGCAAGCGAAGCGCAGTCAAAACTTATTTCTAATAATTTCTAGTTTGTTTGCAGGGTTGGCGTTCCTCTCCTACACCCCCGGCCGAATATTTTTTCTTCTCCCTTTAGGATTTTTAATATTCAAATGGTACAGACAAGGCAATGCCTTGTCTCTACATAAAAACATAATAATTAAACAATTATTATGTTTTCTAATCCCCTTCATAATCATCATCACGCCTCTTACCTTACATCTATCAACGAACCAGGATTCAAGAATAGATAAACTATTTTTCTGGCGAAATCATGAAATGACGCTGAATGAAAAAATTGTTGGAACGGCTAATAATGTCAAGACAATTACTTTAATGTTTTTGACCCGTGGCGATATGAATGGCAAGCATAATTACCCAGGAAAGCCCGCCTTAAACCCAATTCTTGGATTACTTTTTGTGATAGGACTTGTGGTAACAATGAAGCAATGGAACAATGATAACAATAAATTATTCTTGATATATTTTACACTTTCCATATTTCCGTCTCTTGCTATCTATCCCTGGGAAAACCCTAGTATGCTCCGGACTTTTACCGTCATTCCTTCCGTAATTTATTTTATTGGTAATGCTATTTACCATCTTGGGACGATCGTCCCAAGATTGTCACTCAATAAAAAAATACCTAAATACTTGATACTAAATACTTTATACTTAATACTAATTCTTTCTTGCCTCTACGAACTTCGTACATATTTTAAATATCAAGCCCCTGTTTTTGAACATTCTTTTGAAATCCGATATCCGCTGCAAAAAGCGATTAAAATGAAAAATGTCTATGAAAAAGTTCCTTAATTTTTTAAAAAATAATCAAAGAATTGTATTTATTGTTTGGGTAGTTTTATTAGCGTTTTTTTTGAGGGTTTTTCGACTTCCCGACTTTATTTCCTATCATCAAGATCAAGTCAGAGATCTATTTTATGTTCAAAATCATTTTCAACAAGGGCAGATGATTCTTCTTGGCCCAAAAGCATCAGTCGGTAATTTTTTCCTACCTCCGTTTTGGTACTACTTAATGGGTGTTGCTTATTTTTTTTCTGCCTCTCCAGTTGCTCCCGCTTTTATTGTAGTAATTTTTGGATCTTTAACGACATTAATTATTTATTTATTTTGTGAAAAGTTTTTTGATAATAAAGTAGCCGTTTTTTCATCTCTTCTATATTCCGTCTCCCCTCTTTCAATCGATTACTCCCGCTTTGCCTGGAATCCTAATCCAATCCCCTTTTTTACTATAGCCGCTTTTTATTTCCTATATATATACATATACAAACAAAAAAACTATGGACTGATATTAGGAGCAATTACTGCTAATCTTGCTTTACAACTTCATTATCAAGGAATGGTTGTCTTGGCATTTTTCTTTTTGGCACTTATTATCAGTAAAAAATTATCAATCAAACAGTTTATTAAGCTAATAATTATTAACTTGATTTTATTTCTACCTTTTTTTATTCACGAATTTGGCCACCGCTTTGAGAATACCAAAGGAATTTTGGATTTTCTTTTTAGAACTCAATCCGGTTTAACTCTTAAATTTTTTGGGGTTCCCTTTTTTATCAAATTTATTTTTCGAGACTTTTCTTCTTTTATTGGGTCAGCTCTTTTTTTTAAAAATCAAATCCTCGGTTTTGTCGGACTCATTGTCCTTGGTTTTTCTCTTGTATTTGTTAAGTCAAAAAATCCTGCCGTTAGATTATTAAAATTCTTTTTGATTTTTTCTTTTATCATGCTTTTTTTCTACAAAAATTCCTTGATTAATTTTTATCTGCTATTTTTAATACCGGTGATAATTATTTATTTAACAATAATTATTAATAATTTTCTTCCGGAAAAAATTACCAATTTCATATTTTTCCTTGTCATACTCCTAAATCTTTACTTCTCACCCACTTTTATAAAAAATAACAGTGCTTACATTGCCATTAAAAACTCCGTTGATAAGATTTCTCAAAACAAAAACTATTGCCCAAGTTACCGGATATTTGATCAAAATTATATTAAATCGAAGTATCAATATCTCTTTTCTATCAACAAAAATAAACCTGTGAATATCAATTGTGACCTGACAACTTATTTGCAATCAAGTCCGAAAGTAAAAAATACTTTTTATATTTGTGAAGCTCCTCTTTGTATATATGAATTTGTTAATTTTTCCCAATTTAAAGAAATCAGCCAAAAACCCTTTGATACAGGTGTTAGAATATATCAGTTAATTAGCTATTAGATTCAGTAGTTATTTAGTTAATGGGTTGAAAGCAAAGATATTTATTTTGAGATAATCGCCAGGGGTCCCTCACCAATTTGGTGAGGGAGTGTGGCGGTCGAAAAATGAATATCGTGCTTTTAAGAAAATTAAAATTATGTTCGACATATTTAAAATATTTTCTTTTCTAAAAAAAACCTTTTCTCGGAAAGATGTTCTTCTCATTCTATTTTTAATAGGGTTATATTTTTTAACACGCTTAATTAACCTTGATAAATTTCCCATATTTTCTGATGAAGGTATTTATATCCGTTGGGCAAAAGTCGCCTGGCACGACGCCTCTTGGAGATTCATTTCCATGACCGATGGAAAACAACCGTTGCAGACATGGGGAACAATCCCCTTTTTAAAACTTTTTCCTGACAACGCACTGCTCGCCGGCCGGCTCTTTGCCGTTACTACCGGCTTTGCGGCTCTGATCGGAACTTTTTCTATTTTATTTTTTCTTTTCGGAAAAACCAGTGCTCTCATTGGATCTTTTCTTTATATCATCACCCCTTTCTTCCTGTTCTTTGACCGGATTTCATTGGTTGATTCCGGAGTCAATGCCGGCTTTGTTTGGATTTTGCTTTTAACGATTGTTCTGGCTAAATACCGAAAATTGGAAACAGCCTTAATACTCGGATTCGTAGGAGGTTTTTTTCTTCTAGCCAAATCTTCCGTAAGAATTTTTTTTATGTTAGGGGTTTTTACTCCTCTCCTTTTCTTAGAAAAAGACTGGAAAAAATTACTTAAAAATGCCCTAAATTATTATCTTCTGTTTGGACTTTCTCTAATAATTGCCTTGGTAATATACAACGTCCAACGGCTTTCCCCTTTTTTCCAATTTGTTGATAAAAAAAACCTTTCCTTTGTTATGGGTTTTGATGAATTTTTAAAAACACCATTTAAAGTATTTTTCGATAATGTTGGACTAACGCCCCTTTACATTTGGTGGGAATCGGGATTTGTTATGCCGCTTTTAGCAATTCCTGGATTAATACTACTTTTTAAAAGGGACAAGAAATTAGCCGGTTATTTATTTATCTGGTTTTTATTACCTTTCGTTGCTATCGTCTTTTTTACCAAAGTTTTATTTCCCCGCTATATGATTTTTTTTGGTTCGTTGTTCCTGATACTGGCAACATACTTTCTAATTAATATCTCCAAAAAATTAAGAATATTTTTTATCACCTTAATTATCATTGCCGTTTCATATTTTAATTACACAATTATATTTGATTACAAAAATATCCCTTTTCCGGCAGTTGATCGCGGACAATACATTGAAGGGTGGCCAGCCGGCTGGGGAATCAAAGAATTTATGGACTACGCTCGAGTTAAATCACAAACTAAACCGGTCGTGATTCTCGCTGAAGGAAACTTTGGTATGGCCGGCGATGTCCTTGATGTTTTTATGAAACAAAGTGATGAGGGTAAGATTATAATTAAAGGTTATTGGCCCTTAAGTGAGGAACAACTGCGGGAAAATTTACCACTTTTAAAAGACAATTATGTTTATGCATTCTTTTCTCACCAGGAAGAGTTTCCCGAAAATTGGCCAATTTCACTCAAACCCTTTCAGATAATTACTAAGCCGGGAAATAAATCAACTTTCCGCATCTTCGAGCTTGTTTCAGATTAATAAAGCGAAGATAACTGTTTTTGAGACAATCGCCAGGGGTCCCTCACCAATTTGGTGAGGGAGTGTGGCGGTCGAAAAAATAGGTATCAAGCTTTAAAAAACTGTTATAATAATTTTCATTATGTTTTTTGTTCTACTTTTCGCATTCACTACTTTTCTTTTTAAAAATGCTTTTTCTACTTATTTTCTAAACGATGATTTCTTTTTTCTAAAAATCACCCGAATTAATTCTTTTAGCCAATTTGTCAATTTCTTCTCCCCGATTAGGCAATATTCTTATAAACCTGTTTCAACCGAAGTATTTTATTTTTTAATTCACTTATTCAATGAAAATATTTTTATTGCCCATTTATTGGGTTTTTTTGTTTTCTATATAGGAATTTATTATCTTTATAAAATCATTTTTTTCCTAAGTAAAAATAAGATTTTGGCTTATTTGACGACTGGCTTTTATGCCATTAATTTCACCCATGTTTTTCAGCTTTATTATTTAGGTACTTTTCAGGAGGTGTTCTTATTTACTTTTCTGGCGATTAGTTTTTATAAATTATTAACAGGAAAAAACACTCAGGCAATTATATTTTTTATTCTGGCTCTTTTATCAAAAGAAACGGCTGTTTTATTTGTTCCTTTTTTGATTATCTTTAAACTCTTTGTCAATAAAAAAATTAGCTGGAAAAAGCTTGTCCCTTATCTTATTTTAGGATTGTTATTTACTTTTATTTACCAATACAGTTTAAACTATGTCACCTCACTTGATAATTATAAAATCACTTCCAATCTCAGACTTGTTATTAATAACTTTCTTTGGTATTTTTTATGGGCATTAGGATTGCCAAACTTTACTTCTCTTTATTTTACAAGTATTCTAAAACCACCGGTCCCAGAGTTCTATAAAATGCTTTCTAACTTTCCGGAAATAAAAACTTTTTATCTACTTCTTATCAGTTATTACTCTTTGTTTTTAATTTTATTAATTTATTTTTTTACTAAACAAATAAAACAATTAAGACGATTTTTTTATTTATTTATTTTATTATTTGTTTATTTCTTCATTTTCTTAGGTCCCATTCTATTCTTCGAACACCGCTGGATGGTCCGGTTGACTTTACCTTTAATCTTTATTGTTCTAATTCAAACTTATTTGATCACAAATTTTATTAAAGCTGGGAAAATTCTTCGATTAATTAGTTTTATTTTGATTATTTTTTATCTGATTTTAAATATTTTAGGTGTTTTTATTCACGAATCATCCGGTACTTTCCTTCTCGAATCCCGTTTCACTACCAGTGCTAAAAAATATTTAGCTAAGAATAAGAAGGAAATATTAAAGCATAAATATATCTATTTTATTGATAAGATAGCAATCGTTCCTATTCCTTGGGGCGGATCGGAAAAACTCAAAGTAACATTTGGGGGTCAGAATTTTATAGATCATTATTTTCCAGGATCAAAAATTAAAGCAATTTATGGATTTGAGGATAAAAAAATCCCGAAAGATGCTTTTGTTGTAAATTCTTTTGATATTCTTCTATTAAAATAAAAGTGCAGATACCTATTTTTGAGACAATCGCCAGGGGTCCCTCACCAATTTGGTGAGGGAGTGTGGCGGTCGAAAAAATACGGTATCAAGCTTTCTTTGCTATAATAAACTTGATGAAAAAGATTACTTTTGTCGTAGTCCTATTCTTGATTGTTTTTATTCTGGGCCGTAACCTGAATCCTTTTTCCTCCACAATGTTTACCTTTCATGATTCCACTCAACCGGCCCGCATCCAACAGTTTGTCTTAGAATTAAGACAACTACATATTCCACCACGAATTGCCCCTGATTTTAACTTTAAATTAGGATTTCCTGTCTTTAACTTTTATGCTCCTTTTTCTTATTGGCTGACCGGATTAATTAACCTGACTGGTTTTGACATTGTCTCATCATTAAAACTTTCTTTTCTTTTGGCTCTTTTGGTCGGTTTTACCGGAAGTTATTTGTTTCTCAAAAATTTCTTCGATTTTTATCCATCTTTACTCGGAGGAGTTCTTTATATTACCTCACTTTACTTTCCTTTAGACATCTTTGTCCGTGGCAACTTGGCTGAACTTTGGTTTTTGGCCCTAATGCCTTTGACTTTTCATCTTGCTTATAAAAACAGTTTAAAAAATAATCGAAAAATATTTTTTTTAACAACTATTATTTTGTCATTTACTTTAACTAGTCATAATATTTACTCTCTTATATTTATTCCTCTCGTATTAATTTTTATTCTTCTTTTAAAAAATAAAAAAACTAATTTGCCTTCCCTTCTTTTTGCTCTTTTTCTTTCCGGTTATTTTTGGCTCCCCGCTATTGCCGAAATGAGTTCTACTTGGGCCAAAGAAGTGGCCACTCTGACAAGTTTCCAGAATCATTTTCTCTGCCTTAATCAACTTTGGGACTCTCCTTGGGGATACGGCGGATCGACTCAAGATTGTATAAGTGACGGCCTGTCTTTTAAAATCGGCAAACTGCAAATAATATTTTTTACCCTTGGTTTATTAATGTTTTTATATAAAACTTTGGTCAAAAAAAACAAAATAAACAAAATTTTATTATTCTTTACAATCTATTCTTTATTTTTTCTTTTCCTGACACTTTACCAATCTAAATTAATTTGGGAATTGTTTTCACCGATTATGTCAGTTGTTCAATTCCCGTGGCGTTTTATTGGACCCTCACTGCTCGGTATTAGTTTTCTTGCCAGTTACTTTTTCCAAAATTTAAAAATTCCAATAAAATCTTTCATTGTATTTTTTTTGATATTAGCTACAATTTTTATTAACCAAAAATATTTTAAAGGTCAAACGATAAAACAAACTGAATTTGAAAAACGCTATCTCACCCAAAGTTATATTGAAAAAAAAGCTGCCTATGCGATCGCCGAGTATCTACCAAAAACTATTGACTATAATTACTGGAGAAGTTTAGAAAAGAAAAAAGAAGTTCCTTTAGAATTCATTGCTAAATCATCAATTGAACCATTTGATAAAGATAAACAAACTTTAATAGAAAAAGTTGGTAATTTTATATCGCTATCAACTTTAATCTTTTTGATGTTTTTAAATATAAAAATAATAAATAGATTTTTGAAGAAAAACCTGTTTGAGCGCCCCTCGAATAACGTCAAACAAAATAGTCGCTAAACAGATAAACTGTAATTAATTAAGGGCCTTCGAGGTAAGCGAGTTTTTTTCGAAAAAATTTATTTATTATGGAAGATAAAAATCAACTCAAAAAACAGACCATTCTCTCAACCCTAAGCCTTTTCTTTCAAAGCGGATATTCCGCCATCCTTGGCTTTGCTGCCAATCTGGTTTTAACAATCCTGCTTTCCCCGCAAATATTTGGTATTTATTTTACAGTTTTGTCAATTATAGCAATCCTTAATTATTTTTCAGATATTGGTCTTGCCGCCTCACTGATTCAAAAAAAGGAAATCGAAGACCGCGAAGTTATGACAGTTTTTACTGTCCAACAAATCTTAATTATCACTATTGTTATCATCGGTTTTTTTGCCAGTCCTTTTATAGTTTCTTTTTATAAATTACCTGCTGAAGGTAAATTCCTTTATCAGGCTCTGCTCGCTTCTTTTTTCTTTTCATCTCTCAAAACAATCCCATCAATATTTTTGGAAAAAAAAATTCAGTTTCAAAAAATTGTTATTGTTCAAGTGGTTGAAAACACCATCTTTTATTTATCTGTTATTATCTTGGCCTTAGCGGGTTGGGGCTTAAACAGTTTTACAGTGGCCGTTATTCTTCGATCGTTAATTGGAGTAATTCTAATTTATAAAATTTCGTTTTGGAAACCAAAAGTCGGAATCAATATTGTATCTTTAAAAAAACTTCTGTCATTCGGAGTTCCCTTTCAAATGAGTTCTTTTTTAGCTTTAGTCAAAGACGATTTGCTAACTCTATATCTTGGAAAAGTCCTTGGTTTTCAAGCCCTCGGATACATTGGCTGGGCCAAAAAATGGGCCGAATCACCCATTCGAATTATTATGGACTCACTCTCCAGAGTTCTCTTTCCGCTCTTCTCACGGTTTCAAAATGAAAAAGACCGTCTTTCGAGATTAATTGAAAAAATCATCTATTATCAGTCGGCATTGATTATTCCGGCAACTTTAGGACTATCATTAATTATGGGTAAAATGGTTCAGTTAATTCCTCGTTACTCTAAATGGGAAAGTGCTTTACCTCTTTTTTATTTATTCTGTCTTTCTTCACTTTTTTCTTCCTATTCAACGCCTTTTATAAATCTTTTAAATGGAATTGGGAAAGTTAAAATATCATTTTATTTTATGGTTGGCTGGACCGCTCTTACTTGGATACTGACTCCAATCCTTACAAAATCATATGGTGTTTATGGATTTCCTCTAACTCTTGTAATCTTATCCTCATCATTTATGTTAGTCCAACAACAAGCAAAAAAAATCGTTCCTTTTTCTTTTATAAAGAATATTATTCCTTTTTTGTTTTCCGGATTAGTAATGGGTTTATTTGTTTTTTTGTTAAATCAATTTGTAACATTTTTACCGTCTTTACTTATTCCAATTATTGGCGGTATAATGACTTATTACTTGACGTTATATCTAATATTTAAAATTAATTTAATTGAAGAAGTTAAACTGTTGTTTAAATAAATATGAAAAACATATCCGCCGTCATAGTTGTCAAAGATAGTCCCATACATCTTTTCAAAGTCATCTCTTCAGTTGAAGATTTGGTTAAAGAAATAATAATTGTTGATATTGGGATTGATAGTGCTTTAAAAACTTCACTTATAAATAATAAGTTAATAAAGATTGTTGAGATGAAAGACGAAGTTCCCTACGTCGAATTGATTCGGGAAAAAACCAAAGACTTTGCCAAAAGTGATTATGTCTTTTTTTTAGATCCTGATGAAATTGTTCCATCAGGATTAAAAATTATTATTCGAGAAAAACTTGACGCTTTCGATTATTTTAAAATTCCCCGAAAAAATATTACTTTTGGTCGTTGGATACGACATTCCCGTTGGTGGCCAGATTACCAAGTAAGACTTTTCAAAAAAGATAAAGTTATTTGGCCAAAAATCATTCATCGTCAACCAAAAGTAGCCGGTAATGGCTATATAATCGAACCAAAAGAAGAATTTGCCCTTCTTCATCACAACTATCAAAATATTGATGAGTATTTATCAAAATTTCAAAGGTATGCTAAATATGAAGCAAAGGAAATTTTTGAATCAAAAAAGGATCTGACTTTTTCAAACGCCATTGCCAGAGCATTAAATGAATTCATCAGCCGCTACTTTGCCGGGGAAGGATATAAAGACGGCAGTCAAGGATTGGTGTTGGCGTTCTTACAAATGTTTTATTACTTAATTGTTTATTTTTATTATTTGGAAATGAAGAAATTTAAAGTTGAAGGAAAGATAAATGAAGAAGAATTTTTTAGAAAAGGTTTAAAAGAAACGCTTTACTGGAAGAAAGAGAAGAGTTTAACCGAGAGAATAATACAAAAGATTCTTTAATTTCAAAAAGCGAAGATATCAAATTTTTTATGGTTTGTTGTTTTCCGTTAAAAAATTTCGATATTGAGCTTTTATAAAAATTATTTATGATTGGATTAATAACTGTTAACTACAACCAATATCAACTCACTCGAGAATTTCTCGACTCTCTTGCCACCGTTAATGATGCTAAAAATATTTCTGTCTACATTGCTGACGTTTCAACAAAAAAGGAAGATTTTAAAATCGGTAAATATCCTATGAAAGTAGTTCTCCAATCTCTACCGAACAATGGGTATGCGTATGGCATTAATGAAGGTACTAAATATTTTATCAGTCAGAGAATTGATAAATTTTGTGCAATCAATAATGATATTTTTTTTGATAAAAATTTTTCCTTATCTGCCGAAAAAGGATTTGAAAAGGCAGATATTTTTGGCGGTAAGATTTATTATGCACCCGGATATGAATACCACAAAAAATATCAAAAAAAAGATATTGGTAAAATTCTTTGGTATGCCGGAGGCATTAATGATTGGAAAAATGTCTATACTTCTCATCGGGGAGTTGACGAAGTTGATAATCACCAATATGAAAAATTTGAGGAAACTGATTTTATTACCGGATGTATGTTATTTTTTAATAAAAAAGTTGTTGATCAGATTGGCTTTTGGGACGAAAAATATTTTTTATATTTTGAAGATTCCGACTTCTGCGAACGGGCGAAAATAGCCGGTTTTAAATTGTTCTATAATCCTAAGATTATTATCTGGCACAAAAATGCCCAGTCAACCGGCGGCTCCGGCTCCCCTATCCACCAAAAATATCAAAAAAAAAATCGTTTAATATTTGGCTTGAAATACGCCCCTATTAGAACAAGGCTTCATTTAATAAAAAATTACTTGTTCGGAAAATGAAAAAAGTTTTTTTTTCTTTAATTTTATTTTTATTCTTATTCTTATTTAAAACAAATATCTATGCAAAAGAACCTGCTCAGGTTCTAATTATTAATCAGGCTAGAGGTGAAGAATGTTGTTCTAAAGGGTCGTTTATTTATCTCAAGAAACAAGTTGAAGCTCACATATCTAAAAAAATTCCGGCATATTTTGCTCTACGCTATGATGTTTTAACAAATGAAGAGTACGTTAATTATTTGAAAAAATATTCTAATGATTATCCAGAGTTAATCAAATTCGGCTTATTAATTGAAATGACTCCGCAACTTATAAAAACTGTTGGAGTAAGCCATAATATAACTGTTGAAAATTGGTTTGAGGCCCAAAACGCTTTTACAATTGGTTATAGCAAAGATGATTCTAAAAAAATCGTCGACTATTTGTTTTCAGTTTTTTTTGAAAAATTTGGCTACTATCCAAACGTTACTTCTGCCTGGATGATTGATACAAATACACTTAATTATATTCACAAAGAATATGGTGTAAAAATTCAACAGATAACCCGGGAACAATACGGAACTGATAGTTATACTCTTTACGGTGGTCCTCCTCACTATCCATATCCTGCATCAAGTAACTGGCTTTTTATACCTGGCTATGAGAATGATGATCCTGTATTAATTGTCAGACAAACCGTTACTGACCCATTATTTAATTATGGTGACAATACCAGCACATTTACTAGTCAACCTAACGATTACATGAAAAATAAAAAAACTTTTGATTATTTTAAGTCGTTAATCGATCAAACTATTAACCAACCGGATAATCAGACGGGTTTTGCGATGTTGGGACTTGAAAACTCAATGGATGATAATTTCCAGCAAGAATATATCGCTCAACTTGAACTTCTTGGTAAAAGAAATAGTGAGGGTTTAATTAAATTTGTCTCAATAGACGAGTTACTTGCTTTTTGGAAACAAAATAAAATTAGTGTTTATTTCGGAAAAAATTTAGTCAATAATTTAGATTGGCAGGCTTTTTGGATTACCACCCCTTTTTATCGAGTTCGCTTAATTAAAAAAAATGATGATATTTTAATTACTGATCTCCGTCTTTATGATAAGAATTATTCTGACCCTTACAACAATTATGAGGCAAAAAAAAGCGGCTACTGGATCGTCCCATATCTTATCAACGGATCCTTCAGTTATTATGATAGCGCTCAAAAACAATCACAAATAAAAAATATATCCAATCTTCCCGATGCCGGCTATGGATTGTTTGATATAAAAAAAGATTTTGAAATTGATCCAAACGCAATTATATTACCGAAGATTTATGACCAAAAATCTTTAAAAATAAATAGTTTTAATGATCGAATTGAAATCTCGTACTCAAAAAGCTCTAAAGAAAAATTAAAGATTGCTTTTTATGATCAACGCATACAATTAACTCCATCCAATAAAAATGAAATTATTTATAAAATATATGATAAAAATCTTTCTCCAATTAAATTTGTAAAAAAACCGACCGGATTTAATTTAAATTGGGTAATCGATAATGTATCGGCGGTTGGCTTAACGAACAGATGTGCAAATAATACCTGTGAAATATATTTTCAGATCAAACCCGAATTGATATCAAAAATTAGAAACGAACAATATCCTTTCCTTTTTCCAGAACCAATCAACAAAAAAATAGACTTAAAAAAAAGTTTATTTTATCCTCACAATCAATACGCAGTAGCCGGACGTAATCCTGTTAGAATAATTTTATCCGGAAGAGATATTTATAATCTGCCCGTCATTATTTCTTCAAGTATTAGAGTATTTACTTCCGCACCAGTTAAAAAAACAATTGTTATGCAAAACCCAGCCAACCAATTTGTCCAATATGTTGATATTTATAGTGATAAGCCAAAAAAATATTCTGTCTCCATTAAATTAAATGAAGATTTAGAATTTAAATTAAATAAATTCATTTACTTTGCTCCCAACTGCAAAAAACAGATTAGATATTGTCTGACTCGTCCTGTGGAAGCTTATTGGTATTTAATATCTTTTATCTCTGACAAAACAAGAAAATAGGTTATAATTTATTGATGAAATATTTCAAGTTTTTTTTATTTTTATTTGCTTTCTTCGTTTTTATTTATCTTCGATTGACTCCAATCATCAATAAAACCGTTCCCTATACTTATGACCAGGGTCGTGACTTTTTAAAAGCTGAAGAAATTGTTCGGGACAAAAACCTGACATTTATCGGTCCAACAACTGGTATGGCTGGTGTCAATCACGGCGCTTGGTGGTATTATGTAGTCTCAATTCCTTATTTTCTTTTTAATGGAAATCCAATCTCATTTTATTATCTAATGTTTATGATTTCTGTATTGGTCAATTTGGCCTTTTTCTTTTTTTTGAAAAAAGAATTTAATTTAATTACCGCTCTGTTTTTTTTGTTAATCATAACTATATCACCGTATTTTATACCATTAGCCTTCTTTGCCAGCAATAATATTGTGACGCCCTATATGATACTTGCTCTAATTATATGTACTTACTATTATTCTAAAAGTAGAAAAAATTTATGGTTGTTTTTCATCGCCCTTTCTTTAGGTTTTGTCTTTGAGTTTGAAGTATCTTTTGGTTTATTCATAATTCCATTCTTTACCTTAATGATGGTTATTTTTAACTACAAAAGAAAGCCTAATATCAAAGCAATTGCACTTTATTTTTCAGGTTTCATAATCCCTTTTTTACCCAGGCTTTTATTTGAAGTCAAAAACGGGTTCATACAAACCAAAACTCTTATTAATTTTTTTATTGTTCCAAAACTTCATAATCCCAAACCTTTTATTGATGTTTTTAAAGATAGATTAATACTTTTTTGGACATATTTTAGCGGAATATTTTATGATCGAAATAATCTTTTAAGTGTATTTATACTGATTATTTTAATAGGTATTTTGATCAAATTTAAAAATAAAACTTATAAATATGAGACTACATTGTATTTTATTGGATTAGTCTTGCTTTTATTTTTAGGTTCATTGCTTTACAAAGACAATTTCTGGTCCAATTATTACGAAGGGATTCAATATATATTTTTATTTATTATTATTAATGCGTTTTATTTAATCACTTCAGGTAGAAATTTATTCTTAGTTTATGGAAGATATATTATTTTGATATTATTTTTGACATTAAACATATTCGCTTTTAATAAAGAGGTTCTATCAAAAAAAGATAAAGTTTTAACAGGATTAAAGTCGTCTGAAACAGCTGTACTTTACGTACTTGATCAAGTCAAAAATAATGACTACTGTCTAAGATTTTACACTCCCCCTGTTATCCCATATACTTACAATTACTTAATTTCGTATTACACTCGAATTAATAACCAAAAACAACCACAGGTTGATTTCACTAATAATCAATGCTGGTTTATTGTTGAAAAAGATAATTTCCAGTTTAGAGTAAAAAAATGGAGAAAAAATAATGAGCCAAAGAGAGGTAAAAAAATAGCTTCAAAAAATTTTAACGATGACTATGTAATTGAACTATGGTTAGGAGTAAAGTAAAAACTAATTCTTCTTATCTTCTACCCAAATCTGCCAAAGATATGACTCTATCTCGCCTTCTTTGTATTCTATCTTCTCGTTAAGGTAAATACGATTTTGAACTGCTTTTTTTTGATCTACCAATCCTCTATCCGGTATTTTTTTCCATAGATCTTTTGACTGAAAATATGTAAAACAAGCCCAAAAAATAATTGATGTTAATAAAATTGGTTTAAATTTTATCTTTAAAATTCTTTTTTGCAGATAAACCAATATATAGATCACCAAAACTGAATTCATCAACATATAATACTCTGATGTTAGTCCTCCATAGAAACTATACCCAACTGCCGGAGCTAAAAACCAAAGCAATATTAAATAACCGAGAATTTTTTGTTTTTTATTTTTATCAAAAAAAACCATAATAGAAAAAATCGCAGGAATGATAAATTTTATAAATTTGTAAGTATGCGGTAATGACAAGATTGTCTGAAATTGAATGAAGGCATCGTTTAACCGGTAAAGAAAAAACCTAAAATGAAAGCCTTCGATTAAATAATCTCTTAAAAAATTATTAAATAAATTCAGATTGTTATTTTTTGTCTGTATATCATATAAAACATTGGGAATAAGCCAAACAAGCAAGAATGGCAAACTGGCAACTGACCAGATTAAAATTCTTTTTTTATCCTTCGCCAAAATAAAAGATAAAAGAATAATTAACGGTAGAAACACTACAGAAAAATGAAGATGAAAAAATAATCCTACCAGAGAACTAAGAACTAATATCCACTTATATTTTTTTTCATAGACGACTTTATAAATAGCATAAAAAATCAAAAGGGCTACGCCTGGAACCAAAGAAACATTCCAAGGAACACGATTGATCTCAATCAAATATCTATTGGTCGCATAAATAAAACTGACAAATAAGGCAATGTTTTTATCATAGATTTTTTTTGTAATTATAAAAATCACGGCAGAATTAAATATATTGACCAATATATTAAGATAGTTGGCCGCTCTCGGATCCATACTGGTTAATAAATAAAAAGGTGTAAGAAGATAGTACCAAAACGGTCCTAGATGAAACTGCCCAACTCCAGTACGAGGACCAATCAAAACAATTTGACCTTTGATGATGTCTCTCACTTTCCAGGCATCCCTTGCCTGATCCCAACCAAAAGTTCTATAATCATCTATTTTATAGAATCGCAAATACATCCCAATAATAAAAATTAATATAAAAATTAGATAAAATTTATTTTTTTTAATAAAATCCAGTAGTTTTTTTAATTTCATTTTTTTGATTATGGCCTTTTGATTATTGAAAGGAAGCTGTTACTGTCAAGAATTTTATATTTTAATCCTGCCGTATCCAACTCTCTTAAGATATTGTTACGTGTAATCAAAACAAACTCTCCTTGTTGATTTTGAAAAAAAGGAATCGCTTTTTTGTTTGGATCGGGTAAATCTATCAATGAATAGATACGTCGGCCAGAATAATAAACGGCCACAGGAGTAAAGTTGTCATCTAAATAAATAGGTACTGTATATTTCGCTGCTTTTTTTGAAATGTCTACATCATCCGGTAAAAAACGTGACGTCGGATATACTTCTTTATAAAAATTTTTTACTTGAAGGCTGGCTATAAATAAAAAAAACAAAATATAAAATATATTAGCCAACCAATTTAGTTTTTTTAACCTGGTTATTTTTACAAACAACTCTTTTCCCCAAAAAACTCCTCCGGCAATTATTAGGGCAATTGGCAAATAGACTGGAATAAGGTGCCAAATATGAGTTTCATTGGTTGTCAAAAATGGATATAGTACGATAAGATTCCAAAGCAACAACATAAAGAATTCTTTTTTTATAAACCTAAAAGTAATTATTATTAACCCAATTGACGCAATCCAAATGTAATACCACTTTCTTATACCCATATGAAGGTAAAACATTGGCAAGAATGTTTCTATATGAAACATTGAAGAGAGGCTTTTATTTCTCATACCAACTGCAATAAAATGTTCTTCATAGAAATGTTCAAAAGTAGTCAATTGAACATAATACCAAGGTAAAACTATTGCAAAAAATAACAGTACTCCTACAATAGCTTTTAAGAAATTTTTTTTACTTTTAAAAACATCCGTGATATTCAAAAAGAATATCAGTGCGCCGGCGGAAACACCCGCTAAAGTTTTTGATAAAATCAGACAGGCAAATGCAATCATTGTTGCAATAAACCAATTAAAATTGTCTTTTACTTTAAGAGAAAAGTATATCGTTAATAAATAGAAAAAAATAAAAATTGAATCTAAATCTCCAGAACGAGTTCGTATAAGATACCAAACTGAAGTTCCAAGTATTAAAGAGGAAACAAAACCAACTAACCTACTCTTAAATAATTTATTTCCAATAAAATATAATAGGATTATCGATCCTAACCCAAGAATCGCAGAAGTAAACCTAACTGCTAGCTCAGTTATTCCAAATACTTTTATAGATATTGCCATTAATATATAACCTAAGGGAGGATGATGATAATAAATTTTCCCATTCCAATCCATTTTCATAAAATTTCCCGTTTGAGCAATTCCGCGGGCAATACCTCCATACCAAGCCTCATCCCAATTGGCCAAAGATAGCCAATCAATTCTAAAAAACATTATGAAAGAAAATAATAAAGTTAAAAGTACCACAGGCCAATAGATTTTAAGAAGTTTCATTGAGGTATATTATATAATAAAGTCATTATTATGAATAATGTAACCGTTATCATCCACACTCTTGATGAGGAAAAGAATATAGGCGATTGCATTAACTCCGCTGAATTATTGACAGATAAAATAATTGTCATTGACATGGAAAGCATTGACAAGACTGTTGAGATTGCTAAAAGTTTAAACGTTCCTGTATTTAATTTTCCCAAATCCAATTATGTTGAGCCGGCTAGGGAATTTGGAATTAAACAAGCCAAAACAGACTGGGTTCTGATTCTTGACGCTGATGAGAGAATCACGGAAGAACTTGCTAAAGAGATAATAGATATAATCGGACAGAGTCAGATAAAATCAGATAAAATCAGCAAAGAAACTGATTACATCCGATTACATCTGATTACATCCGATTTAATCACATCATATAAAATCCCCCGCAAAAATATCTTCGCAAATATTCAAACCTGCCTGCCGGCAGGCAGGTGGCTTAAACATGGTGGTTGGTGGCCGGACTATCAAATCAGATTAATCAACAAAAAATATTTTGTCAATTGGCCAAAACGAATTCACTCTACTCCAAAAATAAAAGGCAATCTTGGATATTTGGAGAGTCCACTTATTCATTATTTCCATGGAGATTTAAGTAATATGGTAAAAAAAACTATTATCTTCGAAGATATTGAGTCACGATTACTTTATAAGGCAGGAAAAACCGTCGCAACTAAAACATTCTTTAGAAAATTCTTGGCTGAACTTTATCGTCGATTGATTAAAGGTTTAGGATTTTTAGACGGAACATACGGAGTAATCGAAGCAATCTATCAGGCATTTTCTAAGACTATTACTTATCTTTTTTTATATGAAAAAAGTCGGCGTCTATGATCCATACTTAGATACATTGGGCGGTGGAGAAAAATATATTCTTTCGATTATGGATGTGTTTGCCGAGCTTGGATATGAAATAGATATCTTTTGGGATCAAGATCTATCGAAAGAAATTAAAGATCGCTTTTCACTTCAATCGATTAAACGATTGAAGTGGATAAATAAAAAAAATTTTAAAAACTTATGGACATACGACTACTTCTTTTACATCACTGATGGAAGCTATTTTTTTTCCGGAGCTAAAAAAAATTTTGTTTATGCGATGATTCCGGATAAAAAACTATACTCTTTAAGCTTGATTAATAGACTCAAACTTATAAATTATCAGTTTATAACCCACTCATTATTTACTCAAAAATGGCTTAAAAAATTTGGTATTAAATCAACTGTGATTATGCCTTATTTGGATAACAAACTAATTAAACAGGATACAAATTCTTTCAAAAAAGAAAAAATTATTCTTTCAGTTGGTCGATTTTTTTCCCATCTTCATAGTAAAAGACAGGACCTGATGATTAAAACTTTCAAAGATTTAAAAACAAAATCAAAAGAGTTTAAAGAGTATAAACTAATATTGGCAGGAGGACTCATGAAGGAAGATCAAAAATACTTTAATCAATTAAAGTCTTTAGCCAAAAATGATTCTTCGATTATATTTGAAACTAACGTTTCTCTTGATAAACTTGATAAACTTTATAAACTTTCTAACTATTTCTGGCATTTTACTGGACTCGGCATTGATGAAAATGAACATCCTGAAATGGTTGAACACTTTGGTATTACCCCCCTTGAAGCTATTGCCTCTGGTTGCTTGACATTTTGTTACTCTGCCGGCGGACCTAAGGAGTTAATAATCGATGGCGAAAACGGATTTCTATTTTCTGATATTGATGGATTGATTGATAAAATGATTGAGATTAACAATGATAATATTAAAAAAGAAAAAATTATCAATAACGGAAAACAATTTGTAAAAGAAAATTTTTCGTATGAGGTTTTCCGTTCTAAAGTAACAGAATTATTTAGGGTCAGACCTTCTACGAAGGACTGACCCTTTCAAACTATGAAGTCATACCCAATTTCCATCATCATCCCCGTCTACAAAAACTACGAGATGTTCTTCAAATACTTAGAAATTAATAAAAAATATTTCGATGGTTGTGAAGTAATTATGATGAACGATTACCCGCTGGAAAACATAACGGAACAAGTAAAAAAAATTTGTCCTGAAGTAATTATTGTTAATAATAAAAAAAATCTTGGTTTTGCCGGTAATGTTAATAAGGGTGTTTTAAAAGCAACAAGAGATTATGTTTTTCTCATGAACTCCGATGTAGTTCTAATAGATAATTCTTTTTTAACTGCTTTGAAACACTTTGAGCGAAATGATGATCTATTCGCGATCGGTTTTGCCCAGATCGAAAAAGATGAAAAAATCGTCGGCGCCAACCGTGCATATTTTAGTAACGGGCTGATTAACCATTCTTCTCTATTCCCTAATCCCTATTCCCTAACCCCTATCTTCTGGGCCGAAGGCGGTTCCTCTATTTTTAGAAGAAAACTATTTGTTGATTTAGGATTACTTGACGAACTTTATAATCCTTTTTATTGGGAAGATATCGATCTTTCCTACAGGGCTTGGAAAGCCGGATATAAGGTTTTATACGACCCGAATATTAAAGTCGAACATCATCATGAATCAACAATCGGTAAGTATTTCGATAAATCTAAAATATTAAAAATCGCTTTCCGTAATCAATTAATTTTCCAGTGGAAAAATATGACTGACCAAGATTTAATTATGAAACATTTGTTAAATATTCCCAAGTTTATTTTTATCCCTGGATTTTTTGATGCCCTTATAAGATTGCCTAATATTTTACAAGTAAGAAAAAAAACAGTAAAATTATTCAAGAAAACAGACAAAGAAATATTGAGTCTGTTTAGTTAAAAGCGAAGATAACAAATTTTTTTCGGTTTGATGTTTTCCGATAAAAAATTTTGTTATCAAGCTTTTTAAAGAAAATGATAAAAAAATACATAGCCACAATTTTATTAATAATAATTTCTCTCCTTTCTGTTGGTCTATTCCTTTACAAGATGAACATCTCTCCTCCTGCTTTAAACGCCGACGAAGCCACTAATGCCTACGATGCTTACTCAATCTTAAAAACAGGTCGCGATCAGTACGGAAATTTTATGCCGTTAAGGTTTAAATCATTCGGCGATTACAAACTCCCTCTTTTAACCTATTTTGCTATTCCTTTTATTAAGATATTTGGGTTAACCGAAACAGGTGTTAGAATGGTTAACTTTCCTTTTGTTCTATTATTTCCACTAATTATATTTTTATTAACTCAAGAATTGTTTGACAAAAAAAACGTTTCCTTATTGGCATCTTTCCTTTCAGCCTTCGCTCCTGGACTGCAGCTCCTTGGTCGCCAGGCCCATGAGGGATATATGACGGTATTTTTTCTTACACTCGTTTTCTATTTTTTTCTTAAATTAATTAAAAAACAAAATATTCTTAATTATTTTTTGTTTTTTATCACCTTACTCATCAGTTTGTTTGGTTATCATTTTTCCCGCCTTTGGGCTGGACTATATTTTTTGCTATTTCTATTTTATATATTAAAAAAAATACTATCTAAATGGTCGATTTTTGTTTTTATCTTGGTCATCTTGCTTTTTGGAACTACAGATTTAATTTATAAACCAACTCGAATTAAAAATCTATTATTTTTTAATAACCTTGGCTTTTCCTTAAAAATTAATGAACTGAGGTCTGAAGGTGGAAGTCGTTTAGTTTATAATAAATTAACGGTTGGACTAAAAGATTTATCGTTTGAATACCTAAAATATTTTTCTCCACAATTTTTAGTGATTAATGGTGACGGAAATTCTCGTTTTGGATTTCCGGGGATATCTCCAATAACAGCTTTTGAATATATTTTTATTTTTATTGGGCTTTATTTTTTATTCAAGAACAAAGAAAAATGGCGTTATCTAATCCTATTAATATTTCTTTTTTCACCCCTTTCTGCCTCCCTTTCTTGGAATGGTGAATCGATTACTCGTTCGATTTTTATTTTTATTCCAATTTTTATAATTTCAGCTTACGGAGTTATTAATTTTGTTAATAAAAAATATATATTCTATTTGTTTCTTGTTCCTTGTTTCTTGTTTTTTAATTTTTATTCATGGGATTTCTATTTTAATCATTATCCAAAAAGAGCCATAGTTCTTCACAGTTGGCAAGCCGGCTATAAAGAATTAGCTGATTATATTAAAGTTAATTACAATAATTATGATAAATTTTATATCACTAGGAAAAATGGTCAACCATATATTTTTCTACTTTTTTATCTTCAATACTCACCTGACAAATATCAAAAAGAATCATCTTTATCAATGCCCGACGAATATGGTTTTGGTCAGGTAGAAAAGTTTGATAAATTTATTTTTGATCTACCAACAAAAGAAGAAAATAATTCTGTAGTCGTCGGGTTTCCCGACGATTTTCCCAATACAAACAAATCGAATTTAAAAGAAATAAAAGTGGGCACGGAAACAATTTTCTATATAAAAGAAACCGCAACGACTACATTATAAAAAGCATGAATTAAAATGGGGACTGTTAAACTTTTTCTTTGAATCATTATTAATCCTGTTACCATACTTAAAAGCAGATCGGTTACCATAAACATCAAAAGCATTTGACCGTTAATTTTACTACTGGCAAAAAGTATTGGCACGTGGAGAAAAAAGAATAATATACTAGCAAAGAAAGCCGAGGAATAAGCATTTTTTGATTCTTCATAAAGTCGTTTGAGTACAAAACCACGGGAAAGAATTTCTTCGGTAATTCCGGTTGCCAATGCTGTCAAGACAATTAATCCAAATTGGTTTAAACTTGGAAAATGACCAAATAGACCAACTTTTTTAAATCTCAGATAAACAGAAATTAAAGCCGTTAATAAAAGGATTAAACCCACCCCAAAACTAATAAAAAATTCTTTTATAAAACTTTTAAAGTTTTTATTGATAAATAAACTAGAAAGAATTTCTTTTTTTTCGACCGATCTGATATAAACTAAAACCGGCAACACAAAAACTAAGGGCTTGGCAATAAATTCGTCAAACCATTCCGGAAGTTTAAAATAAGTCCTATAAATACTCCAAACAATAAGGATTACTGCCCAAAGATTTAAAGCTTTCTGAGTAGGAGTTACTTTTTTGTCTTTCATAAAACTATTATTCCAGAAAATCTTTTAGTTTTCTCGCTCTGGTTGGGTGTTTGAGTTTGCGAATTGCTTTGGCTTCAATCTGACGAATTCTTTCCCGAGTTACTTTAAACTCTTTTCCAACCTCCTCAAGTGTTTTTGGTTTTCCATCTTCCAAACCAAAACGCATTACTAATACTTTTTTTTCTCGTGGAGACAACGTTTCTAAAACTGTATTCAAGGCATCCTTCAAAAGTTCTCTCGACACTTTATCATACAAAGATGGTTGATTAGTATCCGCAACAAATTGTTCTAAAGTCGCCTCTTTATCATCGCCAATTGGAGTAGATAGTGACCTTGGCTGTTGGGAAATTTTCATCAAATTTTCTATTTCCGGAACCGTCATAAGCATTTCTTTTGCAGTTTCTTTAACAAGTGGTTCTCGCCCCAGTTTTTGTGTTAATCGTCTTTGGGTTTTATAAAAACGGTTAATGTGATCAACCATGTGAACCGGAATTCTAATTGTCCTTGACTGATCGGCAATCGCTCTCGTGATTGCCTGTCTAATCCACCACGTGGCATATGTAGAAAATTTATATCCACGTCGCCAGTCATATTTTTCTACTCCACGAATTAATCCTTTATTTCCTTCCTGAATTAAATCTAAAAATGATAGTCTTCTGCCTAAGTATTTTTTGGCAATTGAAACAACCAGTCGAAGATTGGCTTTTGTTAATTTATCCTTGGCCTCTTTATCACCTTTTTCATATTTTTTTGCCAGATCAATTTCATCGGCAAATTTAAGCAATGGAGTTTTTCCAATTTCCTTTAAATACATTTTTATCGGATCAAGTGATTCACCGTGTTTGAGAACTACCAAATGTTCCAACTCTTTTTCAATTTCCTCAACCGTTTTTTGCGATTCGCTTTCTTCACGGGTTGAAATTGTTTCAAAGATATCAATCCCCATTTTTAAAGCGTCATCAAAAAAACCATCTACTTCTTTAATGTGTTTTTCCGGGTTAGGGAGAACTAATAAGATATCGTCCTGGACTAAAAATCCATCTTCTTCTCCTTGGCTGATTAATTCTTTTAAAGATCTTGGTAAGTGATGTTTTATCATAAGATGTTTATGCCGCGAAGCTATTAAATAATATTTAATAGCGAAGTGGCACTTCTATTCTATAAAGAAATTAGCTTTTTTTCTACCTCTTTTAAATTTTGCGAAATTTCTACTAATTGTTTTTTATTTTCCAAACTCTCTTCTTCTCTAAGAATTTTCTTTATTTCGCGCTTAAAATAGTATTTTTTTATTTCGTGGATTAGCCTGTCCAAACTTTCATTTGATAGATTATGATCGGTCGACGCAAACAAAAATATTTCATCAAATACCGGCTGAAGTTCGTCGGATAAGTTCTGACCAAATTGATTAATATTAACCTTTTTGTTTTTTTCAATTTCCTCAAAAAATAAACGGCTGATCTTTTCGTAGGAAGGATGTAAAAAATATTCCGGCTTTAAAATTTCAAAAACATTGCGATAAATATTATTTGGATCTTCGCTTTGGAACAGGACACTTAGAACATATTTGTCAATTGTTAATTCTCGACTATCTTCAACTGGCTTGTTGTATTTAATTTTATTTAACGATAGTTGTTTCTTTTTTCTTTTTAATTGAAATATTAAATTTTCAATAGTATTTTCGGAAACCTCAAGAATACTGGCTAATTTTTTCATATAAAAAGTTCGAACAATCGGATTGGAAATTTTTTCAATCATCGGAATTATTTCTTCGCCAATTTTTTTCTTGGCAAAAGCTGATTCTTCAGGATAATTTTTTTGGGCCGTTTCAATCAAAAAATCATAGATCGGTATCGGTTTGGCAATTAACTTTTTAAATTTATCCGGATATTTCTTTAGAGCTTCGTCGGGATCTTTGGCAAAATCAATTACGACGACTCTTATTTCGAAATCAAATTTTTCCGCCTCATCAATTCCCCGTTTAATTGATTCGAGACCGGCCGCATCAGCATCCATCATTAAAGTAATTTTATCGGTATAACGTTTAAGCAGTTTTAATTGTTCATTAGTCAAAGCCGTTCCTTTGACGGCAACAAAATTTGAGTATCCGTGCTGATATGGCGTAATCATGTCAAGCTCGCCCTCAACAATAAAAACATTCTTTTGTTTTTTTATTTCTTCAAGGGCCAAATTAATCCCAAAAAGACATTCTCTTTTATGATAAATTGGCGTTTCCGGGGTATTGATATATTTTGCTTCTTTTTCACTACCCTCTAAAATTCTTCCGGAAAAACCAAGAACATTGCTTCGACTGTCTTTTAATGGAAACATTAGACGGCCGCGAAACCGATCGTAATAACTACCTCTTTCACTCTTTACCAGTAAACCATTTTCCAACATTTCCTCTTCTTCATACTTCTTTTTTTTCAAAAATAATTTCAAAGAGTCCCAGGAAGAGGGCGAATACCCAAGTTCAAATTTATCAATAATTGATTGGTTTAGAAGTCTGTTTTTTAAATATTGCCCGGCTTTTTTTCCAAAATTGGTTTTGTTGAGAATATAATGAAAAAATTCGCTAGCCAACTGATTCATCCCCAAATATCTTTCTTTTTTCTGCCAGATCTTATCTTCAAAGCTAATTTTATTTAATGTTAGTTTGACTCCAGTCTTTTTAGCCAACTCTTTTAAAGCCTCAATAAAAGTAATATTTTCCCATTTCATTAAAAACTTAATCGCGTCCCCACCCTCTCCACAAGCGCCAAAACAATGCCAGATACCGCGATCGGGAGAGACGACGAATGAAGGGCTTTTTTCCTGATGAAAAGGACAAACGGCTTTAAAATTACGACCGGCTTTTTTTAAAGTAATAAAACTGCCAATAAACTCAACAATATCAATTTTCCTTTTAATTTCCTCGATCTGGTTTTCCATCAACTCTATTCTATCACTTAGAGCCTAAAAACGCCTATTGATATTTGATATTTAATCTTCTATATTGTATCTATAATATGATCTATCTTTATTTAGACAAAAACACTATCAAGCTTCTCTATCTGAAAAAAACCCTTCTCGGCCAGCAGGAAACCCTTTATAATCAAAAAACTTATGAATCTGACTTAATTGATAAGGGAAAAATAATAAACGTCGATCTGTTAGCTTCGGCTATCAAAGAAGTAATTTCTTCATCCAATAAACCGGTGGCGGATAATCAAATTAGTCTTATTCTTCCTCAAGAATTTTTTAGTTTTTTCCGTACCACTGTTCCCTCTGACATCGCTGCATCGGCCCTTAATTCTTTTATCTCTGATAAGGCCCGTTCAATTTTACCAGTCGATAACACTGATTTGGCCAGCGATTACTTTGTCCAGGAATCGGAGAATGAAAAAGTTGTCACTTATTTTGGCATTAATCAGGAAACGCTTCTTAGTATTAAACAGGCTCTTACTTTAATCGATTTTAAAATCATTTCTATCATTCCTGATACGATGGCTTATTTTAAATTATTTGAAAAAACTCTGCGGAAAGAAAAGAAAGAGACGATTTTATACGCTGAATTGGGAAAAGATATTTTAAGCGGTTATTTGTTTGATTCTTGCGGGCTGATTGATGATAAAAAAATATTAATTAAATATTCCGAAGAAGATAAAATAGCCGATATTCTAAAAACAAAGATTGACGAAATCGTGACTAATAAGAAAAAAATTAACCGGATTATTATTTCCGGGGAAAAATCTGACACTATCCGCCAGGATACTTTTACCAAATCAGTCGGTGTCTGGACTAATCCTTTAAAGCGCATCGTTCCAACTTTTTATGAAAGTTATTTGAAAATGTTAATTCCTAAAGATGGAAAAGCTTTTCCAATTTTGACCTACGATGTTTGTTTTGGCGCTTTTATATTATCTGAAGAGAATAAAAGCTTTTCTCTTTTAAAAAAGAATAATTTATACAGAAATAAAGTTTCGATGCCAAAACTTAAAATGCCAAAAAAAGAGGTCTTTCTTTTTGTTGGTTCTTTTGTTATTTCTTTTTTACTTTTTGTCTTAATTTCTAAATTTGGGAATAATTTTAAACTGCCGAACTTTTTGGCTAGAAAAAATATTGTTACTATAACGCCAACCGAAACTCCTCCATCTCCAACCCCAACCCCAAACTTTAAAAAGGAAGAGGTTAAGATAAAGATTTTAAATGGTTCTGGCGTTAAAGGAAAAGCAACTGAAATAAAAGAAATTCTTCGAAAAAAAGGTTATGTAGAAATCCTTACTGATAACGCTGATAATTTTGATTACACAGTTACTGAAATTCAAGTAAAAAATGATAAAAAACAGTTGGGAGAAATGATGAAAAATGATTTAAAAGATTATATAACTTCACCTAAAATCACAGTCTTAGATGATAAAGAAGCATCTGATCTTGTTTTAATCTTCGCCGCCGACTTCAAATAAGTGATTCTTGAGGTATAATTGTTTTCATGGAAATAGATGTTGAACAACTAAGAAATAAATATAAGGCAATATTAAGCAGGGCCGATCTTGGCGGGAAAAAAGAAGAGTTAAAAACTTTGGAAAAACAGAGTTATGAATCGTCTTTTTGGAGCGACCCAAAACAGGCCGGTGAAACAATGAAAAAAATTACCGATCTTAAAAAAGAGATAGAAGATCTGGAAATGATCGAGCTACTACTCAAAGAAGGCCAATTGGAAGATGCGGAAAAATTAATAAATAAATATGAAGTTCTTCTCTTTCTCTCCGGACCTTATGACAAAGGAGGGGCCGTTTTCTCAATTCATGCCGGCCAGGGCGGAACTGAAGCTATGGACTGGTCATCTATGCTCTTTCGAATGTACACCCGTTACTTTGAAAGGAAGGGTTGGCGATTTGAAGAGTTTGATCGAGTCGTTGGAGAAGAAGCCGGAATCAAAAGTTCAATTATCAACATCTACGGAAAATTTGCTTACGGTCATTTAAAAGCTGAAGCTGGAGTGCATCGTTTAGTTCGTCAGTCCCCTTTTAATGCTGATAAGCTCAGGCAAACTTCATTTTCGTTAGTTGAAGTTTTACCAATGATCGAAGATAAAGAAATTAGCGTTCGTGATGATGAAATTGATTGGGAATTTTATAGATCGGGCGGTCATGGAGGTCAAAATGTCAACAAAGTCTCAACTGCTGTTCGCTTAACTCATAAGCCGTCAGGAATAATAATAACTTGTCAAACGGAAAGAGATCAAGGTAAAAATAGAGACAGTGCAATGAAAATTTTAAGGGCAAAATTGTGGAAGTTAGAGCAAGAAAAAAAGGCTAAGACTATTGCCGGTTTTAAAACTGAAACAATGGCTTCCTGGGGACACCAGATCAGGTCATATGTTTTGCATCCTTATAAATTAATAAAAGACTTGCGTACTGACTACGAAGAAACTCAGACTGATAAGGTGCTTGATGGAGAGTTGGATGGATATATCGAAGCCTACCTAAAGCAAGTCAAAAGTTAAAAACAAATTAATGATTGTTAAATTGTTCCATGGTTCCATTGTTAAAACAACAACCTGCCTGCCGGCAGGCAGGTCGAACAATGAAGCAATCAAACAATTGATTTTTTACTTTTGATTTTTTTTCTAAAAGTTGCTATTCTAATCCTATATGGAAAATAATGACTTGATTCATACTTTGGAAACGGAGGATGTTAAAGGAATGTCTTACATTTCTTTTTTTACTATGATAGCAGTTGCCGTTGTTATTGGTACTGTTTTTGGCTTTGGCTTTTCCCGTTTTAATAAAAAAACTACAATAAATAATAACGGAAATGAAGTAAAAAATACGGCTCAATCGGCCGGCATTGTTGACAAAAAAACTTTTAAAGATAGTGTTGAAGGAATACTCCGGGAGGGAGGAATAGATGGTGAAGGCAACTTTCATATAGAGCGTCCCGGTGGAGTCTCACAAAATGCCTATCTGACTTCCAGCACGGTTGATTTATCTGGTTATATTGGTAAAAAAGTCAAGGTCTGGGGGCAAACTTTTTCAGGCCAAAAAGCCGGATGGTTGATGGACGTGGGACTGGTGGAAATAGAAAAATAAAAATGATTAATTTTGATAAAGTCACTAAAAAATTCCCCTTAGGTAATACTGCTTTAAGCGATATTTCTTTTGAAATTGATGATAATCAATTTGTATTTCTAGTTGGGCAATCAGGAGCGGGAAAAACTACTATTTTAAAAATGATTACTCAAGAAATAAAGCCAACTAGCGGATCTATAATTGTTGATGATTTTGATGTCACAGATAAAAATTTCTCTCAAAAAATTGATTTGCGCCGCAAAATTGGAGTTATCTTCCAGGATTTTAAAGTCTTGGTTGACAAAAATATTTTTGAAAATGTTGCTGTTAGTCTTAAGGTAATTGGGACAGATCAATCGGAGATAAAAACCGAGGTAAAGCGAGCCCTTGAATTAGTTGGTCTTTCTAAAAAAGAATTTGTTTTTCCTGTTCAATTATCAGCCGGAGAACTGCAGAGAGTGGCTATTGCACGTGCCATAGTGGGGAACCGTGATATTATTATTGCCGACGAACCAACTGGTAATCTTGATCCTAAAACTGCCTGGGATATTATGAAAATTTTTAAAAAGCTTGAAGGAAAAAGAACTGTTATTATTGCTACTCACAATACCGATATTGTTAATTCATTTCAAAAAAGAGTTCTTGTATTAAAAGAGGGAAAAATAATTAAAGACCAAAGAAAAGGAGGATATGAACTATGAGAGATATCTGGACATCAATTAGAAGAACCCCATATCAATCGTTTTCTGCTTTTTTGATTCTGTTCTTTACCCTTTTTTTAACACTGATATTATTTGTTTCTCTGACATTTCTTTACGGAACTTTGAACTATCTTGAAACAAAACCTCAGGTAACGGTTTATTTTCAAAATAAGACGCCAGAAAATCAGATTTTTAAGGTTCGTGATGAATTGATGAGTTCAGGAAAGGTGCTAAATATAAAATACATATCTAAAAATGACGCTTTTAATATTTATAAACAATTAAACAAAGATAATCCCCTGCTTTTGGAGATGGTTTCAGCTGACATTCTTCCCCCATCACTTGAGATCTACGCAAAAAAACCAATCTATCTTCCCGAAATTGCTGAATATTTAAAAAAACAGGGAGATATTGATGAAGTCCAGTATGAAAAAGATATTATTGATAAATTACTTGTTTTGACTAATACGATAAGGATGTCAGCATTGATCTTTTTTAGTTATTTGATTCTTATGTCAATCGTCGTTCTGACAACAATGATACTTTTTAAAATTGCTCTTAAAGAAAGTGAGATCACTTTACTAAAATTAATTGGCGCTACTAACTTTTATATTCGAAAGCCATATGTTTTGGAAAGTTTATTTTTAGGGATAGCTGCCTCCACTTTATCTTTCAGTATTTTTTCTTTTATTGTTCTCTACTTCAATCAATTTTTACAGTCATATTTTAAAGGAATAACAACTCTATCGGTTGACATATTTAATTATCAACTAACAATTTGGCCATTAAATTATATTTTTTTCACGATTGTTTTTGTTTCTATTTCAATATTTGGAGCCGTCATTGCTTCAGTCGCCTCTTACATCGCCACTAACAAGTATCTAAAGGTATAATTAAATCATGGTCAAAAAAATAACTGCATTTATTCTGTTCTTTATAATATTTCTTTCGGTTTTTTCACTGAAATATATATATTCTGCTGAGTGTGATAATAAAACTGGTAATGACAGAATTAATTGTTTGGATATATTAGTAAAATCAGGTGAACAAAAAGTTAATGATTTAGAATCAGAAAAAAAATTACTCGATAATAAAGCTTATCTTATTGAATTGCAAATAAAAGAAACGGAAAATAAAATAGAAAGCACTCAAAAAGAAGTTAATATCCTTGAAACAAGAATAGAAGGATTGGATCAATCTTTAGATTATTTATCAAAACAACTTATTGAAAGAATAGTTATTGGTTATAAGAAAAAACCACTTTCAATCTTTTCTCTTCTTTTTGATAATAAAAACGCTAATGATTTTCTCAATCAAGTAAAATACCTTAAAACTGCCCGAGATAATAACCAAAAACTTTTATACACTGTCCAAGAAACAAAAACTAATTATGAGGAACAGAAAAAATTACGTGAAGAAAAAAAGGTTGAGCTAGATCAATTGGAAAAGCAATTGTTTTCTCAAAAAAGTCAACTTGATTATTTAATAGTACAAAAGCAAATTATTCTTAAAGATACACAAAACAATAATGTTCGATATAAGCAATTATTACAACAAGCTTTAGCTGAATATCAAGCGGTACAACAAGCTATTGCTACTGGATCAAAAATTGGTCCTGTAAAAAAAGGTGATCCAATAGCTTTGGTTGGCAATAGTGGTTATCCTAACTGTTCAACAGGGGCTCATCTTCATTTTGAAATCCACCAAAATAATTCTTGGGTTGACCCAGAAAATTATTTAAATTCAAAAAATGTTTATGATGAACAAAGCGGTGGTAATAATAATATTGGTAGTGGTTCTTGGGACTGGCCACTATCTGATCCCATAATTGTTACTCAAAGATACGGCGCCACTCCATGGTCATGGCGGTATAAATATAGTGGTGGAGTTCATACGGGAGTTGACATGGTAAGTAATGGAAGTGCAGTAATAAGAGCTCCATCTGACGGAACTCTATATAGCTCATCTCAAGGTTGTGGTGGTTCTTCAAACATAAACATTAAATATATTGATCACGGCAACGGTTTAATTAGCTATTATCTGCATGTTCAATAAATAAGGTACTTCGTCAATAATATAGCCATATAACAATCTAATCGTATACTTTTGTAGGTTATAAGCGGTTGACTAATATATACATTATTCATTATTTTCTATTTAACGAGTTATTTATTTAGCGAGTTAAGAATAAACTCGCAAAACTCTATAAATTCGTAATAAGTTAATAAATAATAATGTTTAATATCATTATATTGTTGCTTGTTTTAATTTTTAGTAAAAATACTTATGCTTCTCTAAAAATCAATGAAGTCTATCCTGCGCCAATACCCGGAGAATATGAATGGGTAGAAATATATAATGATGAAAATACAATTATTGATCTATCTCAATATTCACTCTACGATTTAACAAATAAAAAAATAAAGTTTACGAATACTATACTTCAGCCGTTAAGTTTTGAAATTGCGACTTCATCTGGAGTTTTAAACAATGATGGCGATACATTATCTTTGAAAAATAATCTAGGAGAAATAATTGAGATTGCCACATATTCTGCTAGTTTTGATTCAACTAAAACTTATGCTAAATGTCCTGATTTTAATGGTAATTGGTTTATTCTAAATCTCTCAACAAAAAATGATTCCAATGAAACAGCTTGTCAAAGCCTGACACCAATACCAACGTTAACCATAACTCCAACGTTAACAATTGTGCCGACGGAAGGGACGGAGAACCCGTCCCCTACAGAATCACTGTCATATAACAATATTTACATTTCTGAGGCGATGATCAATCCCTTAATAGGCGAGAAAGAATGGGTGGAAATTTATAATGATAATGATTTTTCCGTTTTTCTAAGTAACTGGTTTATTGATGATCTGGAAAATACCGGATCTTCCCCAAAGATATTTTCTTTAGAAATTAGTGAAAAAAATTACGCTGTTTTTAATCTTACTTCCTCAATGTTTAATAATGATGGAGACAGTGTTCGATTGTTGGATTTTAATAAAAATCTTAAAGATGATTTTGAGTATCAAAAAACCGAAACCGGGAAAACCTTAGGAAGAACTTCTCTAGAGTCGGATTATTTTTGCCTTCAGGAACCCAGCAAAAGTTCTGCCAATAATCTATGTATTGATCCAACGCCAACCATTACTCCAACAAAAAATATTATTCAAACCAAAATATCTCCAATTGTTAAATCCGCCCCTCAAAATAAACCTGTATCAATTAATCGATTAATTGATACAAAAAACTTATTAACGCCGGTCGAAATAAAAACAACAGGACAAGTTTTAGGAACCTCAGATGAATTAATGATAAATTTTCCAAGTAACAAATCGTTGATTAATCTTTTAACAATTCTTTCCGCTTCCTATTCTCTTTTGACTATCATCTCAATATTATTTAAAATGAAATTATTGTATGGAAAAAATAAAGACTTTTATTCACCACCTCTTCATTCCTCATGAAGAGAATAATTTCCGTGCCAAAAGCCTTCATACCGACTTTTTGACAGTCTATTTGGTCATCGCTTTTTTAATGATGTTAGTTTTTAAACAAGGTAATATCCGTGATGTTTTGGGATTTGCAACTGACATCAGCGTTGAAAAACTTGCTCAGTTGACCAATGAGCAACGACAAAAAAATAACCTGCCATCCCTTTCTATGAATTCTGCTTTATCTTTGGCCGCTCAAAAAAAAGCCGAAAATATGTTTCAAGAAAATTATTGGTCCCACTATTCTCCCGACGGAAAAACCCCCTGGGATTTTATATTAGGCGCCGGTTATAAATATGAGTATGCAGGTGAAAATTTAGCAAAAAATTTTTTATTCAGTAACGGTGTTGTTGACGCCTGGATGAACTCTACCGCTGGCCATCGGGAAAATATTTTGAAAAGAGAATACACAGAAGTCGGATATGCCATCGTTAATGGTATATTGAATGGGGAACAAACTACTTTGGTCGTTCAAGAGTTTGGTAAACCAATAACTAGTTCCTTTACTCCTCCAGCAGTCCAGGCCAGTGAATCTATTATCGTTCCCGTTCAACCAAAAATTAGTGCCTTAAATTTTTCTTTTAATCTTAATGTCATCTTTATGGCTTTTCTTTTGTTGGCCTTGGTTCTTGATTTGTACTATGCTTCAAAATTTAATGTCATCAGAATTGCTGGAAAAAATACCGCTCATTTATTGTTTATAATTTTTATACTGATTGGGCTATTTATGTCAACAATCGGTACGATTATTTAAAATATGCCTAAACATTTTTATTTACATTTAAAAATGGAATTGAAAAATCATTTATTTGATTATTTACTTTTATTTACAGCTGGTATATTTTTTTTGATTTTGTTAAATATTTTCCGCGGGCAAAGAGTTATTGAATTTTTTGTTCTCGTTTCATTTGCCTTTTTTTATATCATTTGGGGCGTCTATCATCACATTATCAATGAAACCCTCCATTTAAAAACTGTGGTAGAATATATCCTGATCGCATTTATAATAATATTTTTACTTAAAATTATTATTTTGCCCTGAACATTTATTATGAAAGGATTAATTCTTGCCGGAGGATTGGCAACTCGACTTCGACCTTTAACCTGGGTAACCAATAAACATCTTTTACCTATCTACAATAAACCAATGATATATTATCCGCTGCAATCACTTGTTAATGCGGGTATCAAAGAAATTCTTATCTCCACTTCACCCGATCACGCCGGTCAATTTGCCAATCTTCTAAAAGGAGGCGATCAGTTTGGCGTCAAACTATATTACTCAGTCCAAGAAAACCCAAAGGGTGGAATTGCCCATGCGATTGGTCTGGCAGAAGAATTTGCAAAAGGTGATCAAATTGCCGTAATTTTAGGGGATAATATCTTTAGTTATAATTTGAAGCCAATTGTAGAAAAATTTAAAAAACAAGATAAAGGAGCAATGATTTTTGGAATAAAAATGCCGGGAATGGAATCAAAACACTATGGAGTAATCGAAATTGATTCTGTTGGAAAAATTATTTCAATTGTGGAAAAGCCGGAAAATCCAAAATCAAATATAGCCCAAACTGGCATTTATATTTATGACAAAAGAGTTTTTGATTTTATTCGTAAACAAAAACCTTCAGCTCGGGGAGAACTGGAAGTGACAGACCTTAATAATTTTTATCTTAAAGAGGGAACTTTAGAGTGTGGTCTTCTTGATTGGTGGATTGATGCGGGCACTTCTCACGACGAACTTCTTCACGCAAACAACTTGGTTGCTGAAAAAGTCAGATTGGGACAACTTTAAATATGGATACTACTCAACTATTGCTTTCAACAGCCGTCACCATCACTACTGTGCTTTTGATAATCGTTAGCGTTCAGTTAATATCTTTATTAAAACATTTAAAGAAAGATCATGATAAAGAAAGTATTACTTCTGTTAAAATTCCGGACAATCCGCCAGCTGGCGGAAAAAAAGATAAAATAACAAAAAAAAGAATTAATTTGACCACTTTACTTGATCAGATGAAACGACACATCTCTCATCCTCATTCTTCAAAAAAGAAGTTTTTTAAGTCGTAAATAATTCTTTGCTTTGTTATGGTTGTTTGTCATTCCCGCGCAGGCGGGAATCCAGACTAAATATTCTTTATTGTTTTAAATATATATGTATGTAATAATGAATTAATGGACCCAACTCAAATTCCTGATTTTCAACCTAAACCAAACTATTTAAAAACAATTATTTTCTCAGTTTTAGTAATTATCACATTAGGATTAATCATCTATTTAATTTTTCAAAATCAAAAACTCCAAAAACAAGTTTTAAATCTACCAGTCTCCCCGACTATTAAAGTCCCGTCACCAACTCCAAAAACAATTTCCTCAATCTCTCTCCCTCTCGACGAAACGACGGAGTGGAAATCATATACTAATTCAATTCATGGAATTACGTTTAAATATCCTACGACTTGGCAAATTGATCAAAAAGGAGACCAAGACCAATATAACGCACAGATTAATTTAATTAATGATCAAGCAAAAATAAAGATGTATTTTAATATGGATGGAATAGGTGGACAAGGTCAAACATATCAAGGAAAGTCGTTTATATTAGATGGAAACAATCTGTATCTCTATAAAAAAATAAGTGATTATGACAAAACTCAAATAGTAGGAATATCTACCTTACTTTATAACACTCTAGGTGTGTTTGAAGTTAACAAAAAAACTTATTCAATTACCCTTGCATATCCTGTAGGTTATGTTAAGGGAAACGCTTTAGAGAAAGATTTCGACCAAATCCTCTCGACTTTTAAGTTTACTGACAATACAAGTATTTGCGTTCCTTCTTACAAAGTTGAAACCAATTCTGTTGAACTAACTGCTGAACAAAATTATTCTGTTCGTTGTACAGAACAACGTTCTGAAAAAGATTGTCTCTCTGTTGATATTTATAATCAAAAAGCTGATGATTTTAGTGTTCCAGATCAGATTTCAGATTGTATTTGGAAAAACCCAACCATATAGAACTTTCTTTAAGTCTTGACATCTGTTATGTTAATTGTTATATTACTATTACATAATTATGATAACTCTAAACAATATCAGCACCATTTCTGATCTAAGATTCAAAACAAAAAAGGTGATTAATAAAGCGGCTATTTCGCCAGTATTTCTATTTAATCGTAGCACTCCTACAAGTGTGATTATCTCTTTTGAGAAATACCAGGAAATGACAGACGCTCTTGAAGACTATTACCTATCTTTAAAGGCTGAAGATTACGAAAAGGAAAATAAAGATCAGATTAAGTGGATCTCTCACAAAGAAATAAAAAAACATGTATAAATTGGTTTATCATCCAAGAGTCTTCAAATTTTTAACAAAAATATCTAAGAAGGAAGCTAAAAGGATTGTAGAGAAAATTGAAATTTTGGATAAAAACCCTTTATCTGAAGAATTAAACGTAAAAAAACTTGCCTCAACAAAAAGAAGTTTTCGCTTGCGGATTGGAAATTTCAGAGTAATTTTTGAAGTTGATTTTGAAAACAAAATTATCTACATTCACGATGTTGGATTTCGAGGAAGTATTTATCAATAATCTGATAGAATAAAATTAATGGGCCCAATTCAACCCCCAACCCAAGAACCTGTTCAAAGTTCACCTGAAATTAATGTTCCACAAAGTAAACCAAACTATTTGATAGTAATTATTTTTTTAGTTTTAGGAATTATCTTATTAACTTCAATAATTTTCTAACCAAATCCTCTCGACTTTTCAATTTCTAAAATGATCCCGCGAAGTTTTAACGAAGTGGGATAAGTTTGTCGATTAATTCTTCTTTGATGTATAATTAGTTTATGAAATCTGATTTATTTAAACAATTGGTTTGGGACTATAATTTAACTCAAGATGAATTTGAGGCGATTTTACATGGAAAGAAAGTTCTGGGAAATATGAACCAAAGCTGGGCAATTGTCAGGGTTTTGGAAAACTTAAATTATTATGACGCTATGAACCTAATAACATTGAACATGTTGAGAGATAATTGGAGTAAAGTTAAAGGTCAATTATTTAACAATTCCATTAGAAATGGCTATGAATTCTTATTACAACGATACCCTGTATCCATTACAGAATAAGGTACTAAAACTAATTGATGAACTCCAAACATCATTTTACTTGACTGGCGGCACCGCACTTTCCCGATGTTATTTTAATCACCGGTATTCTGATGATTTAGACTTTTTTGTAAATAAGGATTTAAATTTTGCTAAAGCATCTGAACAAATATTATCCAATTTAATGAAAAATTTTGAAGTAGAAATAATTATTAAAACAGAAAGTTACATTTCAATAAAAGTTGATAAAATATTAAAAATTGATTTGGTAAATGATGTGCAGTTTAGATATGGCGAGCTCAAAAAAAAGATAATTTTTTCAAATGTAGATAATGTAAAAAATATTTTGTCAAATAAGTTATCAGCTTTGATAAGTCGTGATGAAGCTAAAGATGTTGTAGATATTTGGGTAATTGCAAAAAATAATAAGATTGATTGGAAAGATATATTTCTTTCCGCAAATTCAAAGGCGGTTGGCATATTTCCTCCAGATATTGCAAAAAGATTAATCGAATTTCCGATTGTACTGTTAGATCGTATTAAATGGGTTGAAAACAAAAAACCAACTATTAAGGATTTTCAAACCGATCTTAATTCAATCTGCGATTCATTGCTTGCAATAAAATAATTATTAATTATGACCAAATCCTCTCGACTTTTAAGTTTGTGGGTGAAAATTAAATACCGTTTGACTTTACTTATTGCGTTTTGTATGATATATTAGTTTTTTTACTCCCCGTCTTGGATAGTGGGGTTTTTGTTGTTAACAAAATATTATTTCCATCTACTCGATGAGCAAAACTGTTAAATCAAGCATTTTACCCCACAAAAGTTTATTCCTCGGAAGGAAAGACGAACTACTTGAAAATTTTAATTTAATAGAAGTCCAAAAAAATTCTTGGGCTGAATTTACCGATGTCCGATTAAAAGAAATCTTTAATGAATTCTTTCCTATTGACGACTATACGAAAAAAAAGTTTACTATCTATTTTGAAGACCTATATTTTGGTGAACCACGATATGATATTGATCTCTGTCACAAGAAAAAATTAACTTACGATACTCCTGTTTATTTGAAATTAAGATTGGTTAACAAAAAAACTAACAGCGAAAAAAAACAAGATATATATTTCTTCAATCTTCCTAAGATGACGAATCGAGGCACTTTTATTATCAACGGAATTGAAAGAGCCATTATCAATCAAATTGTCCGTTCCCCCGGAGTTTATTTTACCGCTGAAATTGACAAAACAACTGGATTAACTTTATATAACGCAGAAATAAGACCATATATTGGAGCCTGGCTTGATATGACAATTAATAAAAATGGCTTAGTTGAAATGAAGATTAATAAAAAAAGAAAATTTTTATCGACAGTTTTTCTTAAAATATTTGAAAATGATTCGGAATCAGACATTATTAATTATTTTTCTGACATTGATAGAAGTTTAGTCGAAAAATATCTCATTCCTACTCTTAAAAAAGATCAAACAAAAGGTAAGGACGATGCTGTTTTGGAAATTTATCGAAAAATTCGACCAGGTGAGCCTCTTATTTTGGAAAATGCTTATGAAACAATAAATAATCTTTTATTCAATCAAAAAAGATATTCACTTGCCGACGTCGGACGATATAAAATTAATAAAAAATTAGGATTAAATATCGAAATAAAAAAAGAAAATCGTTTGTTAACTAAGGAAGATATTATTGCCTCTATTAAATATCTCCTTAACTTAACAAAAAATAAGGGCGAGTTTGACGATATTGATCATTTAGGCAATCGAAGACTCCGAACAGTTGGAGAATTAATCAGCCTATACGGAATCAGGGTTGGAATGGTTCGGGTTGAGCGAGAAATAAAAGAAAGAATGAGTTTGATATCTGGTGAAGAATTAAATGTTTTGCCAAGCCAGGTAGTTAATTCAAAACCATTGATCGTCGCTATTAATTCATTTTATAGAACCAGCCAATTATCTACTATCGTTGATCAAACTAATCCATTATCAGAGCTTGATAATTTGAGAAGAATTACAGTCGGAGGCCCCGGTGGAATTGAAAAAGAAAGAGCTTCCTTTTCAATTCGTGATATTTCTTCTTCTCAATACGGAAGAATTTGTCCAATCAGAAGTCCAGAAGGGCCAAATATTGGCGTTGTCACCTATATGGCTCTTTATGCTAAAGTAAACAAATATGGTTTTTTGGAAACTCCTTATAAAAAATTAGTTAAAGAAAAAGGTGGAAGTAAATTAAAAGTAAAAATATCAGATGAAATCGTTTATTTACAGGCCGATGATGAAGAAAAATATTACATTACTTCAGGGGACGTTAATACGGACGAGAAAGGTTATTTAACCGATCAAATGGTCACAGCCCGTCACGAAGGCGACTTGATTGAAACGTTGGTTGAAAAAATTGACCTAATAGATGTTTCTCCCCGTCAAGTATTAGGGGCATCGGCTTCTCTTATTCCCTTTCTTCAAAATGATGATGCCTCGAGAGCTTTGATGGGCTCACACATGCAATGTCAAGCCGTACCTTTAATAAATCCTGAGGCACCAATCGTTGGAACTGGACTAGAAGAAAAAGTCAGCATTGCCTTAGGGAGAACCATAAAAGCGTCGGAAGACGGTGTTGTAAAATACGTTGACGGACAGAAAATAGTTTACAAAGGAAAAAGTGGTAAAACTTATGAATATAACTTAGAAAGATTTACTCGAACCAATAAAAATGTTTCTTTTGATCAAAGACCAAAAGTTAGCCAGGATCAAAAAGTAAAAAAAGGTGAGATAATCATTGACGGTCCTTCAACCGATAAAGGCCGTTTGGCTTTAGGAAAAAACTTGTTAGTTGCATATTCTTCCTTGAATGGATTAGGCTACGAAGATGGTTTTGTTATTTCTGACAGGTTGGTCAAAGAAGATGTTCTTAGTTCAATTACAATGGAAGAGTTCATTGCCGACGTCATCGATACTAAGCTTGGACCGGAAGAACTTACCCGAGATATACCAAATGTTCGTGAGGAAATTCTTCAAAATCTGGATAAAGATGGATTGGTTACTATTGGTACTGAAGTAAAAGGTGGAGATGTTTTGGTCGGTAAAGTTGCCCCGAAGGGCGAAAAAGAGTTAACCGCAGAAGAACGACTGCTTCGTGCAATTTTCGGGGAAAAAGCCAAAGACATTAAAGATACGTCACTCCGAATTCCTTACGGAAAAAGAGGATCAGTTATTGATATCGAAACTATTAATGGTAAAAAGGATCCAAATGAACTTGAGCCAAGCGTATTGCAAAGAATTATTGTTAATACCGCTCAACTGCGAAAAATAACCGTTGGAGATAAATTGGCAGGACGACACGGAAACAAGGGTGTTATTTCAAAAATTCTTCCTGCTTGGGACATGCCTTATCTTGAAGACGGAACACCAGTTGATGTTATCTTATCCCCTCTTTCAATTCTTTCCCGTATGAATTTGGGTCAGTTGTTTGAAAATCTTATGGGGGTAATTGCCAAACATACAAATACGAATATTTCTATTCCAGTTTTTGAAAAAATTAAAGAAGATTTCATTTCTAACGAACTCCGAAAATCAGGACTGCCGATTGATAATAAAGTAACTTTATTTGATGGACAAACAGGTTTACCTTATGAACGAAAGGCGCTAGTTGGAACAAGTTATATTATCAAGCTAATTCACATGATTGAAGATAAGTTCCATGCCCGATCAGTCGGACCTTACTCTTTAGTCACTCAACAGCCATTGGGAGGAAAATCACAATTAGGAGGACAAAGATTTGGAGAGATGGAGGTTTGGGCTCTTGAATCACATCGAGTACCATACACGCTCCAGGAATTATTAACAATAAAAAGTGACGATGTTCGTGGACGAACTAAAGCTTTTGAATCAATCATTAAAGGTATTGATATTCCTCAATCATCGGTTCCGGAATCATTTCATGTTTTGGTAAAAGAGTTAAATGCATTAGGATTGTCAATTGATTACGCTAAATAATTATGGAAGATATAAATACTGTTGATTTTTCCGGACTCCGAATTACTTTTGCCTCCCCTGAGACGATTATTAAATGGTCTCACGGAGAAGTTATTAAACCGGAAACTATCAACTATCGAACCTTTAGAGCTGAAAAAGACGGTCTCTTTGATGAAAGAATTTTTGGACCGACAAAAGATTATGAATGTTATTGCGGAAAATATAAAAGAATGCGTTATAAGGGAATTGTTTGTGACCGCTGTGGAGTCGAGATTACTACTTCGGCCGTTCGAAGAGAGAGAATGGGTCATATTAAATTAGCTTCCCCTATTGCTCATATTTGGTATTTTAAAGGAACATCATCAACGCTAAGTATTATTTTGGACGTCCCTCCACAAGCCTTGGAAAGAGTTATTTATTATGCGCTTTACTTAGTCAAAGAAGTTGATAAAGATAATCAAAAAAAGACTTTGAAAACTATTGATGAACTACAAAAAGACGAGTTAAAAAAAATTGAGGAAGATTTTGTTATTAAGGAAGAGGAAATCAATAAAAACTTTGAAAAACAATATCAACTTCTCGAGAAAAAAATCACTCATAAAGAACAATGGGAAATTGCTAAACAAGAAGTTGAATTTAAAAAGCGAGAGCAATTGAAGTTGTTATCAAATGAACAAACTGATACAAAAACCAAAAAATCTGCCTATTTTGAAAGGGTATCTAAAATTGCCCGATCAATCAGACCTTTTGATGTTATTGAAGAGGATGACTATTTATTTTTTAAAGACAACAACGTTGCCGACTTTTTAAGCGTTGGTATGGGTTCGGAAGTTTTGTATGAGATTCTTTCGAACTTCGACCTTGTCAAACAATATGCCCGAACTTTAGAACTCTTAAATGAGGCAAAGGGAGATAAAAGGAATAAACTTCTTAAAAAAGCCCGAGTTCTTGAAGCCTTTATTAAAGCAAAAATTGATCCTAAGTGGATTGTTCTAACCGTTCTTCCTGTTATCCCCCCAGATCTTCGTCCGGTAGTTCAATTACCGGGAGGAAAATTTGCCACTTCTGATTTAAATGATTTTTATCGACGTGTTATTAATCGCAATAATCGTCTAAAACAGTTAATTGATCTTGGAGCTCCCGAAATTATTTTAAGAAATGAAAAAAGAATGCTTCAAGAAGCGGTTGACTCATTAATTGATCTACAAAAATCTCGAGGTAAAAGTCGTTCAACTGGATCCAATACAAAAATACAAAAATCTTTATCTGATATTTTGAGAGGGAAACAAGGTCGATTTAGACAAAATTTATTAGGAAAAAGGGTTGATTATTCCGGTCGTTCAACCATTGTTGTTGGTCCAGAATTAAAACTTAATCAATGTGGTTTGCCACGAGAAATGGCATTGGAATTATTTAAACCATATCTCTTGCATGAAATTATTATTCGAGGTTTGGCCCCAAATATTAAGAGCGCTAAATTATTCCTGGAAAAAAAGGACACTGTTGTCTATGATATTTTGGAAGAAATTACTAAAGATCATCCAGTTCTTCTTAACCGTGCTCCGACTTTGCATAAACTTTCTATCTTAGGTTTTTATCCTGTTCTTACAGATGATAATGCCATAAAACTTCACCCAGCTGTTTGTTCCGGATATAATGCTGATTTCGATGGAGATGCTATGGGTGTATTTTTACCATTATCCAAAATGGCAATCGATGAAGTTAAACAAAGAATGTTCCCTTACCATAATTTACTCAAACCATCTGATGGCTCACCTATCGTTCTTCCAAACAAAGAAATGGCTCTTGGTTGTTATTATTTAACAACGATTGATAGCCACATGGAAACTGAAAATTCTGAAGATTTAAAATTTTTTGCCACCGAAAATGAAGCGATGAGATTTCAGGCGATTGGCAAAATTAAACTTCGTCAACCTATAAATGTTGGAGTTAATGGCAAAATAATTAAGACGACTGTTGGTCGGATAATCTTTAATCAAGCTTTGCCTTTAGAACTTCGATTTGTGAATAGCGAAGTCAAAGCTTCTGATTTAAAAAATATTGTTGTTGCCGCCATGAAATTATTTGAAAATGAAAAAGTTGGAGAATTAATTGATAAATTAAAAGAGATTGGTTTCTGGGCTTCCACAATTGCCGGCGGACTATCTCTTTCAATTTTTGACTGTCAAATAATTCCGGAAAAAAACAAGATTATTAACGAAACTGAAGATGAAATTAAAAAAATTACAAAAAATTTTGAACAAGGCTTATTAACATCGGAGGAAAAAAGACGTTATTCAAATAAACTTTGGATTGATGTCACAGAAAAATTAGCTGATAAAACTTGGAATGCCTTGGACGAAGAAAACCCGGTGAAAATAATTATTAAATCAGGAGGTGCTAGAGCTTCAAAAGAACAGTTAAAGCAGTTGGCAGCTATGAAGGGACTCGTCGTTGACCCGATGGGAAAAATTATCGAAGTACCAACTAAATCTAACTACCGCCAAGGTCTATCTATTTTTGAATATGTTATTTCTGCTCGAGGCGCTCGAAAAGGTTTGACCGATTCAGCTTTGAAAACTGCTGACGCCGGATATTTAACCCGTAGACTTGTTGATACATCTCACGATATGATTGTTCGTGAAGAAGATTGTCAGGTTAAGGAAGGATTAACAATCTCAACCACAATGTCTCGAGGAGAAAAATTTAAAGAGAGAATTAAAAATCGTTTTATCCTCAATGATCTATTAAATGAAAATAAAGAGGTTATTATTAAAGCAAATGAATTGATCGATAATGAAAAAATAGCTTTAATGGAAAAAAATAATATTAATAAAATTGTTGTTCGTTCACCTCTTTATTGTGCTTCCCCCTACGGAGTCTGTCAAAAATGTTACGGAACAGATTTATCAACAAATAGAATTGTAGAAATTGGGGTTCCGGTTGGAGTCATGGCTGCTCAATCAATTGGAGAACCAGGGACTCAGTTAACAATGAGAGTTAGGCATTTTGGGGGAATCGTTATTTCCGACGTGACTCAAGGATTACCACGAGTTGAAGAACTATTTGAAACTCGAACACCTAAAACCGTTTCACCAATTGCGGAAATTGCGGGTAAAGTTGCAATTGTTGAAGATACGGAGAAGGAGATTTATGATATTACAATATCTGCTCTCAATAAAGAATCAACTATTCAAGAACAAAAATTCACAATTCCAAAAGCTCAAAAACTAAAAATTAAAGATGGTGATTTGATAAGTTTAGGAACTCCTTTGTCTGAAGGTTATCTTGACATTGATGATGTCTTAGCTATTAAAGGCTTAAGATCCGCTCAGATTTATTTGTTAGATGAAATTCAAGATGTATACGAATCTCAAGGAATTGCCATTCATGATAAGCATTTTGAAGTTATTATTCGAAAAATGAGTGATAAAGTTATTATTGAAGATGAGGGCGATACCTCCCTGATTAAAGACGAAGTTGTTTCAAAAATTCGTTTTACTGAAGAAAATAAAAGAGTTTTGTCAAAGGGAGAGCGACCTGCTTCTGGAAAAGTTTCAATTCTTGGCATAACTCGCGCCGCCATTCATACTGATTCTTGGCTATCGGCCGCCTCATTTGAACAGACAACTACAGTTCTTTCCAGCGCCGCTATTAAAGGTCAAACAGATTACTTGTTAGGACTGAAAGAAAATGTTATAATTGGCAGATTAATTCCCGTCACGAGCGAGTTAATTAGTAAATATTACGGTAAATTTGCAAATCAATATGCCAACAATCAACCAACTGATAAAAAGGAAGAGAAAAAACAGGATTAAAAAATCAAAATCTGTTGCCCTTAAAATGAGTTTTAACTCATTGAAAAGAAAATATACTAAGGATAATAATCCATTAAAACGAGGCGTTTGTACCGTGGTTAAAACCATGACGCCGAAAAAACCTAATTCAGCTTTAAGAAAAGTGGCCAGAGTTAGATTGTCAAATAAGATGGAGGTGACCGCCTATATTCAAGGTGTCGGTCATAACTTAGCAGAACATTCAATTGTCCTAGTTAAAGGTGGAAGAGTAAAAGATTTGCCAGGAGTTAAATATCATATTGTCCGCGGAAAATTTGATGCCGCCGGAGTTGATAAACGAACTAGCTCAAGATCAAAATACGGAACAAAGAAACCGAGAGTTAAATCGTAGGGAACAAAAATTTTTGTTCCGTACAACAAATAAAAATATGCCACGTCATAGTTACAAAAAACGGGTTTTCAAGAAAGATAAGCTTTTTGACAGTCTTGAAGTGGCCAAATTAATCAATTATATAATGATTAACGGTAAAAAATCAGTCGCCGAAGGACTTGTTTATAAAGTCATGGACGAATTAAAAAAACAGTTCGACGAACCTTTAAAATTATTGCATCTAGCTATCGAAAACGTTGCTCCTATTCACGAAGTTAAAGCTCGCCGTCTTGGGGGTGCTTCTTATTTGGTTCCGACTGAAGTACGACGGGAGCGAAAACTAAAACTCGCCCTTAATTGGATTATTGATGCCGCAAAGGCCCGTACCAATAAAGAGTTTCATACCTTTGACCAAAAATTATTGGCCGAAATTGTTGAAGCATCAAAAAATCAGGGAGCCGCTATAGCAAAAAAACTACAAACTGAAAAATTAGCAGACGCCAATAAGGCCTTTTCCCACCTAAAGTGGTAAAATCCTAAATTCTAAATCACAAGTTCCAAATAGTTTTTAAATTTAAAATTTTAAACGTTTAAAATTTATTTGAGATTTGTAATTTAAGATTTAATATTTAACTCATGGCTCAACAACCCGTTGTCACAAAAAATCGCGATGTTCCTCTTGATAAAATTCGTAATATTGGTGTGATTGCTCATATTGATTCCGGAAAAACTACCACTAGCGAAAGATTTCTTTTTTATACCGGAAAAACTTATAAAATCGGAGATATTGATGATGGAGACACTCAATTAGATTGGATGCCACAGGAGAGAGAACGAGGAATCACAATCGTTTCGGCCGCCACGACTACTTTTTGGAATGACTATAGAATCAACATCATTGATACTCCTGGCCACGTCGATTTTACAGCCGAAGTTGAAAGATCTCTTCGAGTACTCGACGGTGGAGTAGTCGTTTTTGATGCTGAAGAAGGAGTACAAAGTCAATCAGAAACAGTTTGGCGTCAAGCGGATAAATACAAAGTTCCCCGTATTTGTTTTATTAATAAAATGGATAAGCTCGGCGCTGATTTTGAAGCAACCGTTGAGGAAATTAAGGAAAGATTAGGTGCCAACCCAATTATCATGACCGTTCCGATTGGAAAAGAATCTGAATTTAAAGGAATTGTTGATCTTCTCACCTTAAAAGCCAAAATTTGGGATCAAGATACCCAAGGCGTCAAATATACAACAACTGACGAAATTCCAGCAGATATTAAAGATAAAGTAACCAAGGCCCGGTCAAAGATGGTTGAGCAAATAGCCGAACACGATGACTCTCTTTTAAATAAATATCTAAATGGTGAAGAAATTACCGTTGAGGAACTAAAGGCGACTTTAAGAAAAGCCACAGTTGCTTATAAAATCGTTCCTGTTTATTGCGGAACTTCACTGCGTAATAAAGCTGTTCAACCGGTACTTGATGCTATAGTTGACTTTCTACCATCTCCTCTCGATTTAAAAGAAATCACAGGAATTAATCCACTAACTAAACTTGAAGAAAAACGAGCTCTTAATCAGCAGGAAACATTTACCGGTTTATCTTTTAAGATTCAACTTGACCCTCACGTTGGAAAATTGACCTATGTCAGAATTTATTCCGGTGTTTTGGAATCGGGTTCTTATGTTTATAATGTCAACAGAAATAAACAGGAAAGAGTCAGTCGAATATTATTGATGCATGCTAATAACCGCGAAGAGATTGACAAGGCTTACGCCGGTGAGATTATTGCGGTCGTTGGACCAAAAGATTCAAAGACCGGAGATACATTATCTGATCAAGATCACCCAATTATTCTAGAACAAATTACCTTCCCAGAACCAGTTATTTCGCTTGCGATCGAACCGACCACTAAAGCTGATCAAGAAAAATTATCTTATGCCCTCCAAAGATTAGCCGAAGAAGATCCAACTTTCAGAGTCAAAGTCAATCACGAAACGAATCAAACCATTATGTCCGGAATGGGAGAACTTCATTTGGAAATTCTCGTTGATCGTATGAAGACAGAAATGGGTATGAATGTCACGGTTGGAAAACCTCAAGTCGCCTATAAAGAAACCATCACAAAACCAGCTGTTGATGTAGAAGTAAAATATATAAAACAGACCGGAGGACACGGGCAATATGGACACTGTGTCATTAATGTTGAACCTCTCGCCCGAGGCGAAGGAGTCAAATTTGTCAATAAAATTAAGGGCGGTTCTATTCCCTCCGAATTTATTCCTTCTGTTGAAAAAGGTGTTATGGAGGCAACTGAAAAAGGTGTTCTCTTGGGTTATCCAATCACAGATATTCAGGTCACTTTGGTTGACGGAAGTTATCACGACGTCGATTCTTCAGATATTGCTTTCAAAATTGCCGGATCAATGGCTTTACACGAAGCAGTTAAACAAGCTGGCCCGACCTTAGTTGAACCAATTATGAAATTGGAAGTAACCATTCCCGAGGCTTTTATGGGAGTTGCCATTGGCGATATTTCTTCAAAAAGAGGAAAGATTTTGGGAACTGAAAAACGAAGTCGAGCCGTTGTCATTAAAAGTCACGTTCCCCTATCAGAACTTTCAGGATACGCAACTATTATCAGATCGTTAACTGAAGGCCGGGGCGTTTTCTACATGGAGCCAAGTCACTACGAAGAAGTACCAAAGAATGTGATTGCTCTCATGTTAAAAAAATAAATTCTAAATCCTAAATTCCAAGCTCCAAATAAATCATAAATTTTAAATTACAAACAAAACGTCATTCCCGCGAAGGCGGGAATCCAGACTAAATATACCTTATAATTAAAGAATGAACATATTAGTATTCTCTGATACTCACTTATATTTACCTTTCGATGGGAAAAAATTTAACTTTCTCAAAAAAATAATCTCTGACTCTGACCAAGTTATAATCAATGGTGATTTTTTTGATGATTATATGATTAGTTTTGATGAATTTATTAAATCTCCTTGGAATCAGCTTTTTCCTCTTTTAAAAAAGAAAAAAGCTATTTATATTTTTGGCAACCACGATCAGGAAAAATTTTCTGATAAGAGATTAAATCTTTTTTCCGATGTCCAAGTTACAAGTTATAAGTTACAAGTTACAAGTTACAGGTTCTTCTTCACCCACGGCCAACAGTTTCGCAAAACCCCCGATTTGTTTATCAAAAAAATTTTTAAACCTATCGTTTCGTTTGCTGTTAGAATTGCTCATTTTAAAAGACAAAACTTAGTCAATATTTTTGGAAGAAATTTTTTGAAACTTAGATTTGCTTACCGAAATATAGCAACAAAACAAAAAGCGATTAAAGCAATTAAAAATAATGAGTTTATTATCGTCGGTCACAACCATTGGGCTGAGGTTGACGAAAAAAATCACTTTGCTTGTTGTGGAGCTATTCTCTACGGCTTCGCCCAATACTTAACAATAGATTCTGAGTCTGGAAAAATAACTCTTAATGAAGAGTGGTATAAATAACATCCAGAACTAAAATTTCCTCTTAAACAATATCTAATCCTTTTACTCTCGAAAAGTGTCTTTTGTTAAGAGTTACTAAACTTAAATTGTAGACTAAACAAGTAGCCGCTATCATAATATCAAGATCTTCTATGATTTCTCCTCTTTGTTTTAAATTCTTTCTCAAGCTACCAAATTCTTGCGCTATTTTTTGATTGAGTCCATAGGTTTTACTAAGACCAGAAAAAAACTCAAGAATGGTTGACTCTGCATTTTTATTTTTTGATCTAAAAATTCCTTCGTAAAGTTCGGATAAACAAATATAACTTGAGACTAATTTTCCTTTAAGTTCATTTATTAATGTAACTTGTTCCTCTTTTCCTCTAAGATAATCAATAATTACGGAAGTGTCCAAAAAATATGTTTTCATATTTTTATTTGTTTTTTTCTCGATTTCTTTTTAAGAACTTCTCCCCAAATAGAATCGTTATCCAAATCTGTATTCTTAAAAGCTCCTGCATATTTTTTGATAATCGACTTTTTTATATCATCAGTTGCGGTAAGAGTTGCAAAAGGTCTCCCCTTTTTTGTAATTGTAAAATTCTCAACATAAGGAAGCAACGCTTCAATCTCTCCAAATTTTCTCCTTAAATCAGATATAGGAATGATTGTATTCATATAAGTAATATATTAACTAATGTTATATTAATTGTCAAGTGATTAATCACTGGTTTAATCACTTGCTTATATTATCTCCTTAACGATCGTTTACAAGATAAATTATTTATTTTTCAAAATTCGCTTGACTTTGTTGTAGTAGTAGTAGTAGTATGATTTTTAATATGATAGGTGGAGATCAAACAATTCCAGGTGCAGATGGGAGAGGAGGCACACCTTTTTCAGTGATTGAACAGGTTGACGTTCTTAAAGCTCCAGGAAAAAGCGGAGGTAAACGTTTTTCTGAAATTGAACAGCTAGATAGCTTAAAAGGTTCAAGACAAATTAAAGGAGCAGGACTTGACATGGACGCAATTCAAAAGGTTGCTGAAGCTGATCCAATCCACGAACCGGGAGAATTTAATTTTGATCAAGTCAAAAAAATTATTAGTAGGAAAGTACTTGATGCAAGTCAACTTGATCAAGCAATTAAAACAATTACGGATTTATTGGGTGATACCCCTACAATTAAATCCAATTGGCGAGATGAATATATGAAAGATAGTGACGGTGGTAGAGCCACTGAAAGGAGAATAAAGGACGTAGAGCAGCTTTCTGAAGCAATTGGAACAATTAGGGATTTATTAGGTGATGATGTATTTATGAATAAAACCGGTTGGCGTGATGAATATCAAGCACAAAATGAAGCAAAAACACCTTTTGAAAAAATAGAACAAGTTGATCGTTTTCCACAAGTGGGTTTGAATCCAGAAAGAATTGCTGCAAGACAAAAAATGGATGCTGAACAAACAGGAAAAGTTGTAAAAGAAATTTTAGGAGAACTTGCAAAAGGGGGAAATGTTTCCAAGGCGGTGCTACCAAAACAAACTTTAGCTACTTCTGCACCTAAAGCTTCAAAATAATTCTTATATTTGTTTACTAATATATTATTAGTAGTATTGGTCTGGATTGGTCGGATTGGTTAAATTAACTCCCTCTTGACATAGTGAACAAGTGTTTACTATAATAGTTGTCTATGATTGAAGACAGACTTTCTAGTATTAAAAAATTTTTCCGTAAGAATCGCCGACTTCCTTCTTATTCTGAGATGTTGAAGCTTTTTAATATCTCTTCTAAGAATGCTGTTTTTAAAATAATTAATAAATTAATTGATCTCGGATTCATTGAAAAAGAAAGTAAAAAATTATCCCCAACAAAAAAGTTTTTTGCTCTCCCCCTTCTTGGAATTATAAAAGCCGGTTTTCCAATTTTGGCTGAAGAAAATAAAGATTATCTGACGATTGACGACTATTTAATTGAAAATCCCCAAACATCATTTCTCCTTAAGGTTTCGGGTGATTCAATGACCGGAGTCGGAATATTTGAAGGGGATATTGTTATAATTGAGCGAAAAAAAGATATTAATACCGGCAGTATTGTTCTTGCCCAAATTGATAACGAATGGACTTTAAAAATATTAAAGACTGACCGGAAAAAACATATTAATTATCTGGAGGCCGCTAATCCCAAATACCCGCCTTTTTACCCAATTAATGATCTACAGATCTATGGTATCGTAAGAGGTGTCATCAGAAAGATTAATTAATTTAATCAATTCCTTTTCTGTCGAAGTAATTACGGTTTGATAGTTGCCGATCAAGTTAAATATTAGTTTTTGATTATTGTGATCCAGCTCTGAGAATATATCATCAAGTAATAAAATTGGTTTTTTCTTAAAAAAATCTTCTAAATATTTTAATTCATTAATCTTCAGCCAGAACAAACTTAAGCGTTGCTCGCTACGGGAACCGTACATGTGGATATTTTTTTTAACTAACGATTTATCAATCATAAAAATATTGTATTCGTCTCGATGCGGGCCAACTAAAGTTCTTTTGATTAATAATTCTTTTTGAAGTGATTCGGTAAATCGTTCCTGATTAATTTTATTTTCTTTATATTTTATCTCAAATTTTTTTGAATCAATAATACTGTTTGAATTTAAAAAAGAGATATATTTTCGTCTCTTCATAATTAGGTACGAACCATTGTCTATGAGAAGTTTATTCCAGTAATCAAGTTCTACATCAAGGTTCTGACTATTAAAGCTCGATTCTAAAATCTTATTTCTTTTTCTTAGCGCCTGATTATAATTTGTTAAACATTTTTTATATTCTGAATCGATCCCAGACAAAAATTTATCGAAATATTCACGGCGATACGACATTGTTCTATCAATTACTTCTATTTGTTCCGGAGAAAATAACACGACAGGAATTAAATTTTTTAAATATGAATGACGACCTTTTTTTGTCTTTTCTAAAAAATAAGTTTTACTTAAACCAAAGTCATTAACAGTTAAATCTATTCTTAAATTACTAATATCTTTATTTTTTTTGTCTTCAATCTTTGCATCAACGTAACCGTTTTTTTCATTAAAAATAATTAGTTGTTCTTCTTTACTTTCCCGAAATCCTTCCCCCTTTAATATGAAGTAAATTCCCTCCAGTAAATTAGTTTTTCCCAGAGCATTATCTCCAAATATGGTCGTTAAATAAGGGTTAATTTTATATTGTTTTTTGTCAAAATTTCGAAAGTTGTGGAAAGAAATTGATTTGAGGATCATGGGCTTATGACAGTTCCCTTAAAAGATTCTCCATTAATAATTTTTTGAATATTTTGCATATCATTACCGTTAGCTATCACAACAGTTAGGTTCAAACCTGTAGCAAGTTTTGTTGCAATCGGATCAAAAGGAGAGTTGTGTCCCGGCATCCATTTGTCTCCAACTAATTCTTTCATTGCTTCCCATGTGATTTTCTTTAGTGGTTTAGCATCGGAAAATTTACCAGGATCGCGATCAAAAACATAATCAATATTTGACATGTTAATTATCATTTTTGCCTTATGATCACGCGCCAATATTACTGCATCATAATCTGTAGAACAACCAGGCATCCATCCAGCTCCGATTGCTACCGATTCGGTCCAATTTTCAAGCTTTCGATCATAATGTTGGATGACTCGAGGATTGGCAATATCCTGAAATATCGTTCTAAGAAGATGTCCGTTAAGATGAGTTGAATGAATACCCAACCAGTCTAAGTCATCTCTTGTCAGCTTTCCAATCACGGCTGAACCTGCTTCCTGATACCGTCGGGCCAATTTGCCTCCACCGGCAATTAGCATGAACCTCTTCCCATTTGCGACTTCTTCTCTTATTAATTTATTTAACTTGATTAAAAAATCTGTATCAATCCCTCCATTAGGGACAATCAGACTACCGCCAACGGAAATAACAATTGGAGATTCTTGCATATGATAATACATTATACCTTAAAAGATTCCGTCTCCTAGACCAAAGATGAGAGCGATTATTCTGGTAATTAAAAAGGACAAAATTAGAAGAATAAAACCAATAATTCCTGAAGTAATCTTTGCTTGACCCGCCTTAATTTTATCAGGGTTTCCCTGTGACATCATATAGTCATAACCTCCGGAAATCAAAACAAAAAGAAGAACTATCCCCGCCATTGGCATAATAAAACCTAAACCTTTAGAAATAATTTGACCTAGAGAGCTAACACTATCATCAAGCGGGCCTTCAATCTGTGTACCGCTGATTTGTAGAGATTGGGCTAAAAAATGTTTCATTTTTTAATAAAACGATTTAATAATTTTAAAACTCCAAACAAAACAATGTCTATTATTAAAACAAAAAAAATATATAAATTAATTTGATTCATTATAGCATTTATACTGTTCATGTTTATTTTAATATCAAAAACATAAAATATTATTATCAGTAAAACTACTACCGGAATAATCAATAATAAATCTTTAAGATCTTGTTTTGAGGAAAACATATTGGCTGATATGGAAAAAATTAAATATGAATATAAAATATTTAATCCGATATTATTGGCTGGATATATATGAAAATAAAATAGCGAAAATAATATTCCTATTCCAAAAAATATTGGAGCAATTCCAACAAGAATTGCTCTTAGAAAATCTTTTTTTACAAAAAGCACTTCTCCTAACTTTATCTCGTTGTTATCCCATTTAGGGAAAACTGACATACTTTTGACCGGTAAAATAAGAAATAACGCCGTGATAAAGTGAGCGGTTTCATGGATAATTGTTCCAGGAAGAAAGATAAAAGAAACTAAAATAAAAACTGGAAAATCAGTTTCAAAAAATTTTCTTAAAAATAAAAAAAGCTCTTTTAGTATTAGTCTTGAGATAATGTAAATTGCGATTATCTGAAGTAAAAAAACAATCATAAAATTAATTTACGGGATATTGTCATTCCCGCGGAGGCGGGAATCCAGCTGGCTTAATATCGGTTGTCTTTTCAGCTTCCTTAACGGCTGGTTCTGGCACATTTAATTCCTCAGTAATGGGTCGATCATGATCGACCCCTACAACGATCTTAACATCGTGTTTTAAACATTTTGGACAAATTATGGTCGAATTTTGAATAACTTCATTTTCAAAACTCCAACCACAACCTTGGCAATGATAGTTTTTTTTAGTTGTAGGAACAAAAACAGTTTTTTCAATTTCAAAAATAAGTTCATTTTGATCTACTCTCGCCCTAATTAAATCTCCAGGTTTTACTTTTCCATCGATGATTAAATTAGAAATCGGATTTTCAATCAATCTTTGAATTGCCCGTCTTAAAGGTCGCGCTCCGTAAAGAGTATCAAAACCTGCTTTAACAATCTCTTGAATTACTTCGTCTGTGTAAGCAAATCCCATGTTTTGTTCTTCTATTAGCTTAATTATTCCTTTCATTTGCAACTTAACTATCTCCACCATATCCTGAAATCTTAATGGCTCAAATACAATTACTTCGTCAAAACGATTAATCAACTCCGGTTTAAAAAACTTAGTTAATTCGCCCATTACTTTGTCTTTTATCCCTTTAAAGTTACTCTTATCTTTTTCGTCTTCAACTTTTGACTTCTGTACGGGTTTTGCGCGCAAAACCCCTACGTCTTTGGATTTATCTTTAATCATTTCATCCTGAATTAATTTCGTCCCTAAATTAGAAGTGCAGATTACAACCGTATTTTTAAAAGAAATTGTGCGACCTTTATTATCAGTAAGTCTTCCATCGTCAAGTATCTGAAGAAGAATATTAAATATATCAGGGTGGGCTTTTTCTACCTCATCAAAAAGAACAACGCTGTATGGTTTTCTTCTCACCTGCTCTGTTAACTTTCCACCTTCCTCATATCCTACATAGCCTGGTGGCGCTCCAAGTAATTTAGCCACTTCATGTTTCTCCATAAATTCCGTCATATCAAATCTAATCATTAACTCTTCGCTGCCAAATAAAATGTCAGCGAGGGCTTTGGCAAGTTCAGTTTTTCCTACCCCGGTTGGTCCAAGGAAAATAAAGCTACCGATTGGCCGGGCGGCTGATTTAAGTCCAGCCCGTCCACGCCTAACTGCTTGGGAGACAGAGGCGACTGCGCCTTCTTGATCAATTAATCTTTTATGGATAATATCTTCCAAGTGGGTTAATTTTTCCGTTTCGGATGACGAAATTTTAGCTACAGGTATCCCTGTCCAACGGGCAATAATATCTTTAATTATTTCAACGGTCACGGCTCCAGTAGATTGGCTTTTCTTAAGATTAAATTCTTCTTTTTTTTCGCTTAGACCGGAATTTATCTCATCAATTTTTGATCGTAATATTCTTGATTTGACTTTATCTGCCTTTTTTTCTGACTCTTTTAGTTCTTGATTTAACTGGGCGATTCTTGTTTCAAGAGATTTTATTTCCTCGGGTAAGGAGATTAAAGGTAGACGAACAGCGGCGCCTGCCTCATCAATCAAATCAACGGCTTTATCCGGTAAAAATCTGTCTCCAACATAACGTTTTGATAAGATAACGGCGGCTTCAATGGCGTCATCGGGAATTTTGACTCGATGAAAAGCTTCGTATTTATCTTTGATTGCTTTAAGCATCTTAATTCCCTGTTCTTCAGTTGGCTCGGGAACTAATACCGGTTGAAATCTTCTCTCAAGGGCCGGATCTTTTTCCACATATTTTCTATATTCGGTTAAAGTGGTTGCCCCAACTATTTGAATTTCACCTCGAGCCAAGGCCGGTTTTAAAAAGTTGGAAGCGTCAAGAGACCCTTCGCCAGATGCACCAGCCCCAACAATATTATGAATTTCATCAATAAATAAAATTATCTGACCTTGACTCGCTTTAACCTCTTCGATCAGATCTTTCATTCTCTCTTCAAACTCACCACGGTGCGAAGCACCGGCCAACATACTCATCAAATCTAATTGAAGAATTCTCTTGTTTAATAATGGCTCTGGAACTTCTTTGGCAACTATTTTTTCGGCCAATCCTTCAACTATTGCGGTCTTTCCAACGCCCGCTTCTCCAACTAGCGACGGATTATTTTTAGTACGTCGTGACAATATATGTATCACCCGTTCAATAACAGCTGATCGCTCAACAACCGGATCAAGTAATCCCTGAGACGCCTTGGCCGTTAAGTCAATCGTAAATTGTTCCAATGCTTTTTTCTTATTCTGGGCTTTTTTTTCTTCTTCATTTAAACCTTCTTTTTTTCCAACAACTTTTTTATTTATCTCTTCTTTATTTAAGCCTAATTTAACCAACACTCGAGCGCCCACTCCTTCTCCCTCTTCAAATAGTGCTAATAATAAATGTTCCGGGGCAATAAATTCAAATCCTAGTTTTCTAGCAACCACTAAGGCGTCATTGAAAATCTTTTTTATTCTTGGGGACAGTTGGACAATTCGATCGACAGTCCCTCTTTTATAAATTTTATTTAATTCATCAGTGATTAACTGGGGTTGGATTTTAGATTCAACCAGTAAGTTGTAGATTTCACTATCAGTTGTCAAAGCGTATAAAAGATGTTCACTGTCGACTAAATCTGATTTTAGCTCTTTTGCTTTTGTCTGGGCCGCCATCATAACGCGATTAGAGCGCTGGGTCAGATGGGTCATTAGATCGAGATTATTAGGGATTAGGGACTGGGGACTAGGGACTAGGGGTGTTTTAGGAATTTTAATTTCAGGTTTGACAGGTGCAGATGTTGCCACAGTAGGCTTATCATTTCCCGTTGGCGGTTGGGTTATGTTGGTTTTAGGATTTAAACTTTGATCTTGGCTTTGAGGTTTGATATTTGAAGTTTGATTTTGCCCTACTGGATTTGCTGTTGCATTAGTAGTCGGTTTTTTAATAAAATCAAAATAGTCAGCCATATTTTCATTATCAAGAAAATGACATTAATTGTCAACAGTTTTCAGGTTGTTTTATTAAAGCGAAGATACCAAATTTTTTGCGGTTTAAGTTCTTCCGTCAAAAAATTTTCGGGATCAAGCTTTTAAACCTTATGAAACGAATCTATTTGGTCATTGCCGGAGCCTTCCTGATCCTTCTTGTGATTACTTCAATGCTTCTTTCACTTCAGAAAAAAACAACCACTGAGACAAAGAAGGATATTCCTTTTCCAACAAGCGTTCCTGATCGGGGAAAAACCGGACAACAAGGTAATGAATCTTCCACGAATACCCCTTCTCAAACAACTGGCGGAGACCAAGGATTAAAAGATTTAGATAATTTATCAAATTCATTTGAACCTATTGAAACACTTGATTTTAAAGCCGCTTATGTTCCGACTCTAAATAAAATCGTTGTTGAAAAGAAGACTCCGCAGGCAGAGGAAATGTTTAACCAATGGATCGATCAAAATCAATTAAATGAAGTTATTAGTAATACTGGTGGTAAAAAAAATATTTTATTTACACAAAATAAAATCATTCCTACCCCAAGCGACTCTATCCATAAGCTTGAAAATAAAGTAAAAGATTTCTTTCAGCTGATAGATGACTTGAACAGCATCGGCAAAGGTTCTGAGCAATCGAACAATGAAATAATCAAGCAATCTTCTAACTCTTTATCTTCTACCCCCTACCCCCTACAACCTACAACCTCTTTAACATATTATGCTCAATGTGGTGACCAAGGTAGTTTACCTTTACCCGATGGTGGAACTTTATGTAGTGCTGGTTGCGGGCCAACTACTGTAGCAATGATCTCTTCCAGTTATGTTGATAAAAAATATGATCCAAAAACTATTGTTGGTCTATATGATAAAAATAATTATCTTTTAGGAGGTGATGGTTCCCGTTATTCTGATGCTCATGAGCTTTTGAAATCGTTTGGTCTGAAAACTACCGACTATCTTGTTTTTGATTTAGAAAAAGCTGATACAGTTGTCCCACAACTCCGAAAATATCTAAGTGCCGGCTGGACATTTTTTACTTTAGCAAGTTTTTGCGAAAAAGGTTGCGGTCATTATTTTTGGATAACTGACATTGATGCTAAAGGAAATATTTTTGCCTATGATCCCGCCTACGGTCGTTATCAAATCCCTTATAATGAAAATAGCCGTTACCCATACCCGTTGTACAGATTGGCATTTGGGGTTAAGAAGTAATGATACGAATAAGAAAAGATCAATGCTAATGATGCGAATTTACGAATAAAAACAAAATTAGCATATTCGCAACATTCGTATGAATTATATTATTCGTATCATATAATAAATTATGGATTCACAAAATATAAAAGTCTATCTGGCCATTTCCGGAGCTCTTATTGTATTGCTTATTCTTATTATTGTCATTCCTTTTACCAAACAAAAACCAGTTACCAATCTCCAACAACCCATTAATAATCTCATCCCCACTACCGTTGAGACTAACCAGTCACCAGGTACCAACAACCCGTCTCCAATAACTATAAAGGCCGGCTTTACCGGCGGGATTGATGAACCAGTCCCTCAACAAATAATTGATTTGGCCGCTCAAAAAAAAGACCTTCAATCAAAAGTCCCATTAAATCTTTCAACTTTTACGATCGACTTTGACTACGGCGAAGATAAATTCATAGTTTCCCTCAAAGATCCAAGAGATACTGCCCAGAAAGAATTCGAAAGCTGGAGAGGGGCTAACTATCCAGCGCTCGGAAGCGAACAATTTACGTTTAGATGATACGAATAGAGAAAATAATGCTAATGATGCGAATTTGCGAATCTTAAATGAAAAGCAATATTATTTATTCTGATCTTTCATATAAAATCAACGGTATTCTGTTTAAAATTCATAACGAACTAGGTAGATACTGTAATGAGAAACAGTATTGTGACCTGATTGAAAAATATTTAAAAGAATCCAAGTTAAATTTTGAAAGAGAAAAGATTTTACCCATATCTTTTGAAGGAGAAAGTAAAGGAAGAAATAAAGTAGATTTTTTAGTTGAAAATAAAATCATTTTAGAAATAAAGGCTAAAAGAATTACTTCTAAAGAAGATTATTATCAAGCAAGAAGATATTTAACCGCTCTAAATAAAAAAATTTGTTTTATTGTTAATTTCCACGGTGAATATATTAAACCCAAACGTATTCTTAATTCCCAAGCCCAGGAATAGTTTTATTCGTGTTTTTTCTATTCGTATATTCGTATCATTCGCATGAATTGTTTTATTCGTATCATACTTGTTTTATTCGTATCATTTAAATTATAATCAAATTATGTTTCAATTTCTTAAACCTGCCTTTAATATCTTTAAAAAAGTGCTTTTAGTCGTCATCGTCTACTTTGCTGTCATCTCCCTTTTCTCCCATTTCATCGGGAAAGACAAGATTGCTCTAAATACATCAAAGACTAATCCAATCTTAGAAAACCGTGCCGAAATCTACAAAGTCATTAACGATAAAGAGCTCAATAAAACCACCCAAGGCAAGCTGACTATTTTTATGTATAAGGGCATGATGTGCTCGATGATGGGTGAAGCTTGTACTAATAATCCGGCCGATGCTGATAAAAACTATGGAAAAAGTTTTTTAGGGTTTGTTAGTAATTTAATAGTCTTACCTTTTGCAAATCCCCCAGCTTCAGGCATTGCTTGGACTTACTCGGGACTTGCCAACGCTGGCTTCGTTCCCAAGACTTTAGCCGCCGAGGGCATCGGCATGGGCTCAATCCAGCCTTTTGCCAAAATTTGGAAAATTTTCCGCGACGTCACCTATCTTTTACTCGTTGTTGTTCTAATAGCCATCGGCTTCATGGTCATGTTCCGCACTAAAATCAATCCTCAAACTGTCATCTCCGTCGAAAATTCTTTACCAAAAATAATAATTGCTTTAATTCTTATTACTTTCTCCTTTGCAATAGCAGGTTTTATGATTGATCTCATGTATATGTTGATTGCAATTATTATTTCTGTACTTAGTCCGGTATATAATTTTTCTGGAACTTTTTGGGCAAATGGAGCGACTGGCCCAAAAGATGCTTATGCTTTGCAACAATATTATCTTACAGCAGATCCTGGCGCAGTTTATAAAGGAACAGGAGGATTAAATGATACTATGTGGAAAGGTATTTTATTTGATTTACCAAATAGTATTTTGGGGCTAATCCCAGGCCTTGGTTTGGGAATAAAATTAGCGATTACTTCTTTAACAATGTATTTTGGAGCTAGTTTTATTAGAACTTTTGTATTAAACATTACAAGTGTATTTGGCCTGTCAAATATGGTTGGTTCTTTGGTTGCTCAAGGCCAACCGGCTGGAGTTGGAGGGTCATTAGCGTTTAATGAATTTCTAAACGGACTCTCAAAATTACCTAATATTTGGATAACTCTTCTAATAGCTATAATAATATTTAAGGGTTTAATTCCTATGATTTTAGGTATACTAATTTGGTTTTCTTTGGTTTTTATATTTTTTAAAATTATCTTTTTATTAATTAGTTCATATATAAAAATTCTCTTAAGTATTATTCTTTCCCCTATTTATCTATTATTTGAAGCTGTCCCTGGACAATCAGCATTTGCTAATTGGATTAAAAATCTTGTTGGAGAGCTTATTGTTTTTCCTTTAGTAGTTGGTATTTTTGTTTTAGGAACAATTATATCTGATAGCGCATCAAGTGGAAACTTAACACAGTTTCCTTTTTTTGTTGGAATTGATTCAAAAAGTTTTGGCCTTATAATCGGTATGGCTATACTTTTTATGACTCCGGATTTAGTTAAAGCTGTCAGAGCCGTATTTATTCCAAAGCCAGGTCTTCTTGATCAGGCCGGGCCGGGTGTATTCTTTGGAGGAGTCGGAGCTGCTACCGGAGGATTTATGGGCGCTGCTGGACAATTTGGTAGTTTTAGTTTAGCTTTGGGTGCGCTTGGACCATCAGGAGTATTTGCAGGATTAGGTAAGAAGTTTGGATTACATAGATGGTTGAGTCCTCACATAGATCCTCACCAACCGGCAGGAAATGTCATTAAACCTGGTGGCGGCGGGTAACTAACCAAACCCCGGTATTCTCAATATATTCACACCTATCAACTTCATAATGAAGACTGAGAAGATTATAAGCATCAACCCCATAATACAGCTCGTGATCATCTCTTGAGCTTTCTTTAATTTCTCCGGATTACCTTGAGATGACTGCATCATAAAGGCGGCATAGATTATACAAAGTAGCGCAAACCCTCCGCCTAGTCCAATTCCAGTTGTTAATATAAAGCTCGTGATTAAAGTGTTTAAGTCCAGTGGTAGGCATCCCATCCCCGTCCACATTCCATTTCCATTTGCGCAGTTTATACAGTTTTTTAATTCATTTAGGTTAGAAGCAGAAAGCGATAAATATTTTGAGCACATTTGAATCATTGCTTGATTAGGTAAAATTGCTGATTTATCCACACATTTACAGCTTGGGTCAATAGAGTCAACTCCAACTGGGCTTTTTTCCCCTGATAAACATGCTGTATCGCCTGTTTGCTGATCTATAAAATTCATCATTTTTCCGCATCCAACTGTGTAATCATCAGCAACACTTTGTATCGACCCTCCAATAAGCGGAATGTTTCCTAATCCACTAATGATTTCTATTACTTTATTGTCACATTTAAAACTCTTTGGTAAATTACAACATTTGTCTTTACCAGTTACGTCGCCCGCAATACCACAAGTTAAACCTGGAATATTATCTTTATATGTGAATACAACGGAAAAATCTTGACCAAAGGTAATTTTTGGCGAAAAAAATATGAAGAGTAATAATAATGTTAAAAATATTTTTTTCATATCTAAATAAATCATATCAAAATCAACCCTTTTTACCACCCATCATTTCTTCATAGGCTTTTTTGATGTATTGCCAAAGTAACCAACCTCCAGCCAACAACATTATTTCCGTCATCACTTTTGACAATACATTCTTCCAATCCCCTCCAAATCGTTTCATCGCTCTGCTAATGCTATATTTATAGGCTTCTTTCTGTTTTTGCTGACCCGTCTCTTTTGGTAAACCTGTGATATTATCTAACTTCCACACCTTTTCAAATTCTGGTTTCAAGTGTGTTTCAATATTATTTTTTGGTAATAAACGGGCTTGCTGCAAAGCCAAATAAAATTGTTGGATATCTCGGACATCCCATTCACGAACTAAATTGGAATTTCCGGCTATTTCAGCTGCAATCGAATTAATACTCCCGACTCCTCCTATTCCCCCATAACTGTCTGCTGACTGGTCTTTTCTCATATAATTTACCAGCATCCCCGCGATCATATAATTAAACTCATAATCATCCCCCACTCCATGTACGTCACGGAAAATATCTTGACATTCGGTTAAATACTTAAGCAACTCAGAATAATCGCCATTTTTAGCGATCTGAGTAAACAACTTAGGCAGATTAGTAAATCCATTGACTACCTTTTCCATAGATGCCATATCTTTTATCTGGCGGGCGATCATTCTTGGGCCGGTTGCACGATATGCACACAGCTTCATGTCTGTATTTTCCACACCGAAACTGAATGGGAATTTATCAATTGCCTTAATTCCCTCTCCATCCAAAAATTTATTAGAAACTTTCCTACCTTTTTCATCAGTTTTATAAATAAACTTTTCTTGAATGATTTTATATAGACTTAAAACATTTTCTATTCTTTCGTCGCCAATAGTAGTCTTTTCTAATAACTCTTTGATAGTTTTTTCATTTAAGTTATATAGTAGATCGGCATGTTCACCAACGCTTCTTTCCGGATGTTCTTTATCGAGTGGTAGAATATGTATCGCTTCATGAATTTTATCACTAGTATCGCTTCGAAGTAGTGATTCGGCAAATTCCAAATCTCTCATGATTATGCTAAACTCGTCTCTATTCATATTTTTAAATTTTTCTTGTGTTATCATTTCCTCATAAGTCTGACGCCATCGACTCTTACCAGTTGAATTAAGCCTATCTTTATCTATCCGTAAAAATTTTGTTGGAAATCTAGCTGCTACTTCTCGTGTCACCGCTCTTTCTATGAAAAGATCTGAAATTTTTCTTTGTACCGCCATTTCGTAGTTGTCAAATGGTAAAGTGTGGTTTTCCTTTACCCCATCTTTCACAGCTTTTTCGGCTTCTTTTCGGAGCCCCTTGATACAATCTTCATAACTCTGGTCAGAAAAAGGCTTAAAATATTTCTCATAAATATATTTGAAGAGTACTTCTCTTTGTTTGACGGAATCTATATCATTTTTATCTTTAAACTCTTGTCTTTCAGTTTCAGTTTTAAATTCTTTTAACATCTCATCTGTTACATTAATTTTTTCCAAATATGTCTTGCCACTTAAATCAACGCCGTTAGATTTCGCATCAATCACTTTTAAAAACCATGCATATCCGTCGTACCCGATGGCATCCATTGATTTAAAAGATTCAAGTAAATTTAGATTTTGTTTTTCATCGTAAGTAAAATGTCCTTCAAACTGATGTAAACTTCTCCAGCCTTTCCGTTGATATATCCCTGCCGTTTTGCATAAATTCATCATTTTATCAAATACAAGATTCTGATTTGGACTGCCCTCAACCCCTGATTTCAGATCATAAAAACTATCCATGCGAAGCTTAGCATTTTCCCATGCTTTTCGATGATTGTATCCCTGGCCAATCAAGCTTTTTAAAAAATCTTTTCCCGTCATTTCTACTCCATCTGCTTCTAAAAATAAACATTGATACAAATGCCGCTCTCCTCTCCAACGTAACATCAAATGAAGTCCGCCACTAAGCATTAAGGATGAAGCAGCGTCATTTGACCCAAATGATTCCCACCCTCCATTTCCAGTTCCGCTTAAAGGGTCAATAAAAGCCTGTGTTTCATAATATGTCATATAGATTCCCTGGGCAAGTCCAACCGCTCCATTGATTGCACTTTTGAGACGTGCATTACTTATATCCTTCCCATATTTCAACCGTAGATATTCTATTACTTGGACTTCGATCTTAGTGTTATTACCATTAAATTCGTTTGAAAAAGTTGATGCAAACATCCGATGATCACGTTTAGCCGAATCTTCCTGAAGTATTTTAGTATACAGGTGAAAAGCTTCGACCATCAATTTTCCGTCAGGCAGAGCTAAAATACTATCCAGATTAACTCCGGTAATTTGCTCAGAAAAATCTCCTAGACCTTTGAAAAAGCTACCTTCATGGGCTGGATGATTAGCAGCAAGACCTATATCATGTAAGTATCCAGTTTTTTCCCGCCAATGACCAAATTCAGAAATCTGATTTTCGATAAAGCTACTTAAAGATACTTCTTGTTGAAATGGAAGAGCAATTGTTCGTGTAATGGGACGGATATTTTCTTTACCTTCTTTATCTTTATAATTAACTTCTCTCGTTACATAATCCATCTCAGCCATTTTATACATTCCTATATATCTCGGGTCCTCGCTATTTTCATTTTCCATTTCCTCAAAATGATTTAGTAGTCTTCTCAAAGCTTTCAATATTGTACTTCTGGTCGTGGTAATACCATGCATAAAATCTTCATTTTCAGTTTCCTGAAATTGTTTATGGCCTCTATCTATAGTCAGTTGTCGATACAATTGAGTCAAAACATCAACAAGTTTGTCTGTCATTTTTTCTGAAAGTTCAATTCCAATCATCCTTTCAACATCTTTATTTAATTCACTTTCACTTATATTTTTGTGGTACTTTTTGTGATGTGCTTCTGTAATTTCTTTTTTAAGATTGTCGATTTTTAGATGACCATTTTTATCAGTAGCTTTAAGCATTTCATTTTTCTCCCGTGTCAATAGATTCAAGTAAGCTTCTGGATCATAAAGCGAATATAAAAAATTTTTTTGTTCCTTCGGAAATTCCGGAAAATATTCATCAACTATTCCGCGCATTTGAGCAAAGTTTTCTTCTTGACTGACATCCATTGATTTAAACAAATTGCCTAATCTATTTCTGACCTCATTGGGCTGATAACCAATATCTCTTGCCATTTCGGAGATCGCATTAATCAACTTATTTCCTGTATACGCATCATTTACACAAAGTTGCGCAACTTTTACCTCAAAATTAGTTGGTTGATCTTGAATATTTGATATAGCGATTTCTTTCCCTCCTAATATATATTCATCAAGTATGACAAATATATTAAATAATTCACCGTCCTCTAACACTTGATCGGCTAATTTGTTTATGAATGCTTGGTTTTTTGGTTGATGATTTACTATAATTCCTTTTTTGGTTGCCTGGACCATTTTTCGGAAATCAACCGCCGTAACATGTTTTTTTTCATTGATTAGCTTATTGATTCCCCGATTATTTTGATTTTTTTGCATCATTTCATTTAGCTCGTCCACCTGCCTAATTGAATTGGCCATTAAAGCATCTCCAAGGTCTTTCATTTTAGCAACCCTATCTTGCTCTGAAATTTTATTATCATCAATCGTTTTGATCTGAGCATCAAGCTGTTTTGAGGCTTCTTGTTCCGCCTGAATCACGTCTTTTATGATTTTTGGTGGTTCATTGGCTTTTGATTCAGTATTATCCATACTAAAAATATATCAAGTTTGAAGAAGCTAAACAAGAGAAGAAACCGTATTCTTCATTTTTTATCCCTGCATGCCTCCGCCTTCCCGTAATTTTTGCGCGGCTACATAAGCGAGTAAACCACTAAGACTCATCATCATCATAAAGATATTACCACCAACTTTTTTACTAATAGCAACGTGATCACTCCATGAAAGCCCCAGAGTCATATCCTCTAAAAATTTCTTTTTATCTCCTTCTTTCAGTACTTTTATTTCTACCAATTCTTCTGCTAACTGATTCATACTTGCTTCGCTTGTAAGAGCCTTTGTTATACGCTGCTCGAGAAACTCTATTGGATTTTCTTGTTCTTTTCCACTAAGTGCAGTCGCCATGTCTTTGATCACATTTTTGATTGGCTTACCGTCAATATCTCTCATATTATCTCTTGCATCTTTACTTTTTTTTGTATCTTCCTCTAATATTATTTTTTTTGAAGTAATATTAGCTAGTTCCGACGAGTATCGGGTTCTTTCTTGTTTTTCTAATTGTTGTCCTGTCCTTGGATTTATACCAGTTTCCAATATTTGTCTAATTCTCCCGATTGTCATATTGTAACTTTGGATGTCTCTTTCAGCATTGGTGTTTTCTAAATCGATTGCCAGGGCTTTATCTTTTGGATCTTCTGATTTTTTTAATCTACTTATATTTAATCTTGTTTCATTTTGTCGATTTTCTGAATATTGCATTAGCTTTTCATATCTTTTTTTAATTTCAGTATATTTTTGTTGTTGTTCTTTCGGGTCTTTAATCATACCAGCACCCGCATATTCTGCATCTCTTTGACCTTCTAAAATATAAACAATTGCTTCATTACCTGATACTAATTTTAAGGATTTTAAAGCTTCCCTTCCATTTTCAACAAGCGCAGCCTTCGCATCCGCAACTAATTGTATTGTCAAGGCTTCAGCCGCTTTTTTCATTTCTAAATCCGCTTTTTGTGCAGCTGACGCCTCTGGAGTAGTTGGCGCTGGAGCTTTTTTTTCGGTCGAAACATTCAGAGTCCCGACTCCAATCTTTCCTTCTCCTCCCTTTTGTAAAGTTGCTTTAGCTACTGGTAATTGAGCTGTTGCTTCTTGCATATTTTAATTACTCATCTTAAATTGTAAAACAAAAAATTTCCTTGACTAATTTTACTATCAGATGTCTCCATGATATCAGATTTCCTCATTCCCTGTCTATATATGCATGATCAACAGAGTCGAACTCTCCAGGGTCGGACCCTCCGGGAGGGTCCGACCCTATCGAACTCATCATGAAGCGCCGATACGCTTTGACCCCTTTAAAGTTTGATAAAACAATCTCCTTACTCAACCACTTTACTTGATGATTTCCAACATGTGCCGGGTAGCTACTCCACGGATATGATTCTAATAGTTGATTCTCTACCAGTAGTTCAATTGGGTTTCGATGAATATATAAACTTAAATCAATTAATTGTTCTTCTCCAAAAACTGAGACAGCTTTATATCTCCCCTGGAATAAAGTTCCAACTCTCTTATATTTCTTATTAAAGTACATTGTGTACTTTATAATCAAGCAACGCATAAAATTTTCTAAATCTTTAGTTCCCATCTGTTGCACCTCTAAATGAAAATGATTCGGCATCAATACATAACAAATAAGCTTAATTTTATTAAAAAAGTTTTTCAGTTCGTTTAATCGATATATTTTTGAACTTTTTTCTTCATAATCTAAATTGGAATTTTTATTAGTACTATCAATGGTTTCCTCCACTGGGGAAAGATATAGTTTTAAATAGGAAAGAAAAACCAGATAATCTTGCTCATCCAAAAAAATATTTCGTTTTTCCACGCCACGATTATAGACGTGATAAAATCCCTGAGCTATATAAGTTTTTACAGAGTTTTTTGCTGGCATATTTAGGGTCGGACCCTCCAGGAGGGTCCGACCCTATTTAATAACACCGCCAAAAGTCTGTCAACCGCTTATAACCTACAAAAGTAGTAAATCGGATTATAATGATGGGATATTTTCGTCAAAAGGCATGTCTCATTCACAGCAGTGGAATAGTTAAGAAGTTATTATCAATTACTTATCTTAAATTGTAAAACTTTTTTTACCAAATCCTGGGCTTGTCCATATTGCTTATTTTTGACCATCGTTGAAACTTGATCTATGGCTTTTTTTTCAAATTTTTCTTCATAAATTTTCATGATTTTATAGACTACAGGAGCCAGCTCTGGATCATGATCATCGAGCTTGACTCCGCTTAAATATAGCTCTTCGACAGTCATTCCAGGAATAATTAGATCAAGAGTTATTTGCGAAAGTTTACCTGCCTTATCCTCATCAACAGATCCTTTTTCAAGGAGGGAAATAATTAATGTAGCTGCTTCATATTCAATAAACTTTCTAAACCCATCTTGATCTTTGATATTTAAATCAAATTTATTATCAACCATGATTAAACTTTAGCAAAAATCAGGAAGCTAAACAAGGAGAAAACGAAATTTATTTCTTAACTTCAATCACTAACTGTCTTTCCCTACCCTCTCCGACTGACGAAGTGATCAGGTCAGGATAATTAGCGGTTATAAATTCGTGGATCAATTTTCGCTCGAAAGATGAAAGCGATCTTATATATCCAGTTGTTCCAGTCGCTTTGGTTTGATCGGCGTACTCTCGTGCCATCGTTTCCAATCTTTCCTTTTGCTTTTCCCGAAAGTCGTTGACGTTCACTAAAATCTCAACTCTTTCATTAAATTTTTTATAAAGAATTACTTCTAATATTTTTTGAATTGCTCTGATTGTTTCTCCATGGCGACCGATCACAGTTGATACTTCTTCATCAGTTTTAATAATTACCTGAAAAACCCCGCCATCATCAGTTACTTCTACCTCAAACTTACTAATCATTTTATTCAATAACTCTTCCGTTTCTGTTTTGATAGTCTGTATTTTGTCCATAATTGTTTAAAAATTAATAAAATTGAAAAACATTTATTATTTAACGAGTTATTTATTTAGCGAGTTTATTTTAACTCGCAAAACTCTCTAAACTCGAAATAAATTAATAATTAATTATTTTTTATTATTCACTTTTTTATATTGCATTATACCCATAATCGAAAAAATATTCCAATATAAAGCCAAGCCTATTGGTAAAGTATATGAGAACCAACCGATCATAAGCGGAAACATGTATTTCATTTGCGTGTTCATGGCTTTTTGGAAATCCCCTTGACCCTCTGGTTTCTTGCCCTCCGTAGCTTTAGCGGAGGAGGGTTTATCTTGTACAACTGCGTCAGTTGGACTGGCTTTTGGCATAGAGGCTTGAGCTTGAAAATATTGCAGAATTCCTGTTATCAACGGAATTAATAAATATATCCAGGTACCGGCTTGTTTTGGCGTTTTAACCAAATCTAATCCAAAAAACCAAGAATTAACTGAATCAATTTTCAAAAAAGAAAAATACAAAACTTTATTGATAGCCGTAATTGTCTTTTCGGCATGACCATTTAATAAAAATAAATTTAGGGTGTTATATAAAGCAATAAAGATTGGTAGTTGGATAATCATTACCAAACAACCGGAGGTCGGATTAATTCCATGTTGTTGATAAAGCTTCAACTGCTCAGCTTGAAGTTGTTTTTTATCATCTTTATGTTTTGAAGAAAGATTATCTAAATGAGGTTTGAGTTCCTGCATTTTTTTGGCTGTTTCAATCTGTTTCTGAAAAAATGGTTGAAAAAGTAAACGGACAGCTACGGTAAGCGCAATAATTGCAAACCCAAAAGCTCCAGGAAGTTTTATTAATAAAAACAATTTATAAAAAACAACGAGCAGATTTAATATTGGATGGGCGAAAAAAGGATCAAAAATATATTGGACAAACGCTTGCATAAAAAATTTCTAATTTCTAATTATTCTAATTGACCTAAAAAATAACCAAGTTCCAAATTGGAGTATTGGGATTTTTTTAGAGTAATTAGATCAATTAGGTTAATTATGTCAATTTATACAGTTAACTTTGCTCTTCCTTTTCCTCTTCTTCTTTTCAGCACTTTTCTTCCATCATGACTATCCATTCTCTTTAAAAATCCGTGTTTTTTCATTCTTTTTGCCTTTTTTGGCTGCCAGGTTCTCTTCATGACAATTTAATTAATTATTAATTTATTTAACGAGTTATTTATTTAGCGGGTTTTAACTCGCCAAACTCTCTAAACTCGAAAACTCTATAACTGTTCTAATAATATCGACTTTGTATTAAACACCTTCCATATCTCCTCTGTGACAAATGGAACAAACGGATGAAGCATTTTTAGATTCTCTAAATATACTTCTTTCAATTTACCGAGAGCTTCTATATTACCATTAATTACTTCATCTTTCAATTGTTCTATGTAATAATCGGCAAACCGATGCCAAATAAACTCGTAGACTAACCCAAAAGCTTTCGAAAACTGATACGAATCCATGTATTTTAAATACTGCTTTTTCTCTTTTTTGTATTCCGTTTCTAATTCTTTTATAATTTTTGATTTTTTGTTTGTATCTTTGATCTTTGATCTTTGATCTTTGATCTGGAGGTTCATACTTATGAACCGACCTATGTTCCATATCTTATTAATAAAATTTCTCATTCCAATAACTTTTTGCTCAGCCAAAATTACCTTTCCACCTTCCCCTGTCTCAAATAAGAGTGAAGCTCGAAAAGCATCAGCTCCATATTTATTAACTAAATCAAGTGGGTTAACTACGTTTCCTTTACTTTTACTCATTTTTAATCCTTTACTATCAGCAACCATTGACCATAGATAAACATTTTTGAAAGGAACTTCTTTTTTAATATATAGAGAAAACATTATCATCCTGGAAACCCAAAATTTTAAAATGTCAGCAAGTGTCCCCATTACATCGGTCGGAAATCTGGTTTTATATTCTTCATCTTTTAAGGTTACCAGCGGCCATTGACCTGAAGAAAACCAAGTATCAAATGTGTCTGTTTCTTGAATCCAGTCATTGTCATCATTTGGTCGACTTTGTGAGACGGTGTATTCAACCTTTTCTTGTTCAAATTGCTGGACTGTCAGTTGTTGAAGTCCTTCCTCAATTTCTTTAAAAGTCAATCCTTCGCCTAAATATTGTTGGATCGTTCCAATTTTAAATTCATGATTTTTAGTAAAAAAACTTAACCAAATTTTACTTTCATTACCTGTCACTTTATACCAAACCGGAATCCTTATTCCCCAAACTATCTGACGACTGATCGGCCAGTCATGCATTATCCCTAGCCAATCAAGCATCTGTTTTTTATATTTTTTTGGGTAAAACTTTACTTTTTCTGTTTTCACTGCTTCAATAACCGGCTTTTTGAGATCTTCAACTCGTATAAACCAATTTGAAATTACCGTTGGCTCAAGATCACGAGAACATTTATAACAAACAGTTACGCTGTGAACATAATTTTCGTCAATTTTTACAAGAAAGTCTTTATATAAACCGCTTTTTAAATCGGCGACAAATTTTTCCCGGGCTGCCTTTACCCTTAATCCCGAATAAGGCCCAGCTAATTCTGTTAATTTTCCATTTGTTTGGATGACAGATTTAAAGATTAGTTTATTTTTTTTACCTACTTCAAAATCATAACTGTCGTGTGCTGGTGTAATTTTTACAACCCCGGTTCCAAATTTTAGATCAACCATTTCATCAGCTATGACAGGAATTTCTTTTAACCAAAATAACCCATCAACTTTCATAGTCTGTCCAATATATTTTTTATATCTTTTATCTTTTGGATTAACAACTAAGGCCACATCAACAAATACCGTTTCAGGTCGGACAGTTGCAAAAATAAGTTCTTCGTATTTAAAATAATAAAGAGGGTCTTTTCTTTTAATATGATTAACTTCGAGTTCTGCAAGTGACGTTCCACAATGAGTGCAGTAGTTAACAATATAATCGCTCTTATAGACTTTTCCTTCGCTTTCCATTTTTTTAAAAGTCTGAAAGGATTTATCAATTACATGATTATCTAAAGAAAAAATTGACCTATTCCAATCGGCTAAAAACCCTAATTTTCTAAATTGCTGATAAATCAATCCTGAATTTTCCTTTACAAAGTCAAAAACATTTTTATAAAAAGTTTTTCTGTCAAAATCTAATCTTGATTTTCCTTGTTTAGCTAAAAATTTTTCGTAAACATATTGGGTTTCAAAACCTGCATGGTCTGTGCCTGGAATCCATAATGAATCATATCCTCTTAATCTTTTATATCTCGTTATCACATCGTCAACCGTATACATTCCGTGACCTGCATGAAGGGAGGCATTAGCATTTGGAGGTGGCATCAGTATCGTAAATGGTTTTTTATCTGAAGAAGGCCTTAGTAATCCTTTTTCCTCCCATTCTTTATAAATTTTTTCCTCAACTAATTGTGGTTGGTACTTTGAATCCATATTAATGCTCATTATTATATAATAATTTCTTATGAACTGGATTCTAATTACGCTTCAATGGTATGTAGCTTTACTCGTTATTGGTATCGTCTTTACTCCTTTAACCAAAAAAGTTTTCAAAAGTTTTAATTTTGACTTTGGCTATCCATTCGCTAAAACCTTAGGAATTCTCCTGTTAAGTTATTTTGTTTTCGTTTTAGGAATTGTTAAAGTTCTTCCTTTTGATCGTCTCGCTTTAATCTTTTCCCTGTGTTTATTTGCAATTATTAATTGGTTTATTTTTAAAAAAAATAAAAAATTACTCGATGTACGGACGCAAAATTTTGCGTCTCTACGTGCCATTATCATCGAAGAAATCTTGTTTATCTTCTGCCTCTTCTTTTGGACCTTTGTCCGGAGTCAAGAACCTTCGATTCATGGTTTGGAAAAATTTATGGATTTTGGATTTATAAATTCAATATTACGGACTAAATTCTTTCCCCCAAAAGATATTTGGTATTCACCCGAACCAATCAACTACTATTATTTCGGACATTTGTCCGGCGCTCTATTGATAAAACTCAGTAATATAAAAGCTTCTATTGGCTACAATTTGATTCTTGCCACAATTTTTGCTCAAGGAGTGACTCAAGTATTCTCGCTGGTTGTAAATATTATTAAAAAATATGATCAAAAAATATCTCAATATAAAGCTATTGTCTTTGGTTTAATCGGGGCTTATTTGGTTAATCTCGGTGGAAATCTTCACACGATCTATCTTTTTACCAAGGGTTATCCTAACGAAACTCCTATTCCTTTTTGGAAAATTCTGTCAGCCTTCAACCCGACTGCTTATTGGTATCCAAATGCCACCCGTCTTATTCCTTTCACCATTCATGAATTTCCTTCATATTCGTACGTAGTCGCAGATCTGCACGGACATGTATTTGACATACCGTTTGTGTTATTAACCATCGCTGTTTTGTTTGTGATGTTTACGAATAAATTACGTAAAGACGCGGCATGCCGCGTCTCTACCTCTATCTTTCTCGGTTTTATGACCGCCATCCACTACATGACTAATGCTTTTGACGGCCCGATCTATATATTGCTTACCTTATTTATTTTCCTTGTGATGTTTCGATTCTCTTATAAATTATTTTTAAATTCATTTGTTCTTATTTCTTCATTTGTCGTTTTTTCCTTGCCATTTTCCTGGTTTTTTAAACCTTTTGTCAGCGGTATTGGAGTCAATTGTTCCCCAAAATTTTTAACTGATATTGGAAAAATGGGCCCCTTCCTTTTTGAAGCCGGAAACTGTCAAATCTCCCCATTTTGGATGCTTTTTCTCCTCTGGGGATTCTTTTGGGTTAGCTTTATCATATTTTTAATAATCAAAAACAAAATTCATAACAATATGGCAATAAAACCATATAGCAATTTTATTTTGATTCTTTTTTCCTTTGGCCTTTTCCTTACTATTATTCCAGAATTTTTCTATATTAAAGATATTTATCCAGCCCATTTCCGAGCTAACACTATGTTTAAGCTTGGCTATCAAGCTTTTTCTATGATGGGAATCGCCTCAATCGTCACATTTTATTTGTTAAAAAATATTAAAAAGTCTATTATTTATTATCTATCATCTATCATCTTTGTCGTTTTCCTCTTCTTCCCGTCAATCTACCCTTATTTTTCCGTTCCCTCATACTACGGCGCACTTAATCGTCCAGTGCAATTAGATGGTCAAGATTGGTTAAAGACAAGCTTTCTTGAAGATAATGAGATCATTGATTATCTAAACAAAAACGAAAAAGGACAACCTGTTATATTAGAGGCTCAAGGAGACTCATACACGGATTACGAAAGGATCTCGGCATTTACCGGTTTGCCAACTGTTGCTGGTTGGTGGGTACACGAATGGCTTTGGAGAGGATCTTCAGACATTGTTGGAAAAAGGATTCCTGAGGTTCAAAAATTATATGAGGACAATATCTATGATGAATCTGAAAATACTTATACTGTATTACCTGGTGATTATTTAATAAAAATAGCTGAAAAAATTAGATTTAATGACTGGAGAGATCTATATAAGTTAAATAGTAATAATATAAGAAATCCTAGTTTAATATATCCAAATCAATTATTGACTATTTCATCATCTAAAACGATTAATGTAAATAAGTTGAATGAATTTAAAGATTTAATTAATAAATATCAAATAAAATATGTGGTAATTTCACGATTGGAACGCCAAAAATACCCCAATTTGGACGAGAAAAAATGGTCAAAAATAGGTAGGTTAATTTTCAAGTCTTCTAATGGCTTTGGAGCTTTATACCAAGTAAATCAATAAACGCAAAAGCCCCGCTAAGCGGGGCTTGACAAACCAAATCTTTTTTGCTATCGTGGTACCGAGCATTACTATACGTCGTTGCCTCAAATACGAGCGGTAGTGATGCTCTTTTTGTTTATAGATGATACAAAGTCACCGGTATTCTCAAATTCTTCTTCGCTAATTTCCTAAGTTGATCGGCTACAAATCCAATTAGTTCATTTTTCTTTTGATACTTGTTTTTAAAGATTATTGATTTCTTCATATCTCCTAACTATAAACAAAATTAAATTGTTTGTCAAGACCTATAGAGAAAATCATATTGTCTATAGGACACCTTATAGTATTAATATTGCGTCTTAGATTATCACAACAACATAATAAAAGTTATCCAAAGTCTGTGGATAACTATGTTTATTCAATAAAACAACATTTCTAGTATAATATACAAATGAATTTCTCCTTACTCACCTACAATACCTTATTCAACAATGGCGTCAATAAACTTGGTGAAGTGATCGATTCTTATCATCCAGACATCATTTGCTTACAGGAAGCTCTGACCGATGATAAAAGTGTTCAAAAAATTGAAAAATTTGGCTATAAAATGGCCGATTATTCCAATTCTTTCGTTAAATTTGGCAAAATATTTGGAGTAATTACTTTTTATAATTCAAAAAATCTTAAATATAATGATTCATTCAAACTTGACCTTGGAATTAACTTAGGAGATTTCTTTTTTAATATTCTAAGAATTGTGCTTGGCTACAATCAACCAAAAACGGTTTTAGAAACAAATTTTACCCATAAACTAACAAGGGAAAAAATCTGTATATGTAATGTTCACCTATATGTTGTTGGAAGCAATGATCTGAGAATTAAACATATTAATAATGTTTTAAAATCAATCAACTTATCTGAAAAAAAACAATTAGTTATCGTTGGCGATTTTAACTACTTTCCGTATAAAAGAAAAAACCTCGAAAAAATGATGGCAAAGTATGGCTTGAAAGAGGCGACTGCTAATATTAGACAAACAATCAAATTCTCTAATAGCGGAAAGTTTGAAAAATTTAACTTATTTCAACGCCTTAGTTTGCCATTTATTAACATGTTTGTTGCCAAACAAATCAAAACAGATTATTCTTTTTATAGAGGCTTAAAATTAATTAAAACAGAAAGAATTGAAACACAAACATCCGATCATTATCCTATTATTTCAACTTTTGCATTATAAAGATGATTAAAATATTGACCTCAATCAGTCATAAAATCTGGCAAAAGAAAATTTACCAATATATATTTTTTGCTATTGCCTCAATTATAACGATATCTTTAATGGGTTATTATTTTGGAACTTTCGATCAAGCTATCCACATACCTTTCTTAAAAAAATATGCCGATCCCAGTCTTTTTCCAAATGATATATTCTTCAATTTACGTAATTTCCATTATTCTTTCTTTTGGTACTTTTTTATTCCATTTTACCGACTAAGAATACTTGAAATTACTATGTTTATTACGCATTTTTTGGCAACGTTCTTAACTTTTTTGGCTATTTACAATCTCGCAAAAACATTATTTAAAAATCCAATCGCTTCTTTTTTGGCTGTGATAGCTTTTATTTTTCCTCATCTCGGTTTCGCTGGCTTTCCTATATTTGAATTTAGTCTATTAAATAGAACTTTTACTCTTCCTTTCCTGTTATTGGCAATAAATCTCTACCTGAATAAAAAACCCTTATACGCATTTTTAATTTTGGGGTTAATGTATAACATCCACGTTATTTCGGTGAACTTCGTGTTAGCCATGTTTATTTTTGATTCATTATTGAGAATTAGAGAAATAGGATTTAAAAACTTCATAAAACAATTTCTTACTTTTCTATTATTTGCTTCACCGGTTTTGATATGGAAGTTCAGCAATTCACATGTTGATATAGGGTTGGATCGAAGCTGGTTTTACATAATAAATAATAGTCTTTTAGCTCACGTCTTTACTCTTATTACAACAAATCCTTTAATAAATTTCACCATTTTAAATGGTATATCCGCTATTATTATCTTTTTTTTAACCTTGCCAATAAAAAAAACTGAAAATGACTTAAAAATCAGCAATTTTATCTGGGCTGCCTTAGTTATTTTAGTAGTTCAGGTAGTTGCAGGAACATGGCTTCCTTTAACGATAATTATTCAGTCTCAGATAATAAGAGTTGGGATTTTTGTTAATATTTTTGCCTATTTGTATTTTGCCGGCTACATATCTGAACTATTTTCTAACAAAAAAATAAAACTTAATAAAATTATTCTGCTTATCTTTGCACTATCGTTTTCCATTTCTCCTCTAATCTCCCTTGTTATCTTACTTTTACATAAAAATGTTAATAATAAAAGCTTTATTAATGTCCTTAAATATTTAATTATTGTTATTTTTTTATTAACGCTAATTATTTTTAAATTTATGAATATTTGGAGACCTGGAATAAATATTTACCCAATAAAAGATGATAACTATGATGTTCAAATATGGGCAAAAAATAATACACCAAAAGATGCAATTTTTATAACTCCTCCGGCTTTATGGTGGTTTTATGACCTTGAATGGAGGGTCGTTTCGGAAAGATCGACTGTTTCAACTTTGTCTGAATTGCTTGAAAGCGCATTTCTCCCTTCTTATATAGATTACTGGCGTCCAAGGTTTGAAGATGTTGCTCCGAAAGCTCTTAAACAATTTTCTGATGACCCTCTTAAAAATATTATTATTACTAAAAAAGCTTATTACTCTCTATCTGAAAAAGATATTATAAGAATATCAAAAAAATATGGAGCCAAATATTTTGTCTCCGAAAAGCCTAGTCAATATCAATTTCCGATTGTATATCAAAATAATGGTTTTACTATTTATATGATCTTCTTATGAAAAAATGCCTTATTTCTGTTATCGTTCCCGCTTATAACGAAGAAAAAAAAATTGGCGGCGTACTAAAATCTCTAATTAATTCTTCTTTGGTAGACGAAATAATAATTATTAATGACGGATCTTCGGATAATACTCTTTCCATAGTTAGAAAGTTTAAAAAAATAAAATTAATCAATCTGAAAAAAAATCATGGTAAAAGTTATGCTATTGTAAAAGGAATTGAAAAATCAATCGGAGACATTGTTGTTTTTATTGATGCCGACTTAACAGGATTAAATGATTCACATTTGGCAAAATTAACTAACCCTTTAATTTTAGGAAAAAAAGAAGTTGTTATTGGTTATCCAAATGATATAAAAACTGACAAATTATTCCTACCTCTCAGTGGTGAAAGAGCTTATTGGAAAAAAAACCTTACTCCTTATTTAAGAGAAATGTCTAAGAAAGGTTATGGACTAGAATTATATTTAAACTATATTTTTCGAAATAAAAAAATGCAACTATTTCCGTTGAATGGGGTAAAAACAACATTAAAGTATGAAAAACAAACCTATGATATTGTTGCTAAATTATTTCTTGTGGAAAGCTTTGATATTCTATCTGAAATACTGAAACAACAAAATCCTATTTCTTATTTACTTAAATCATATCTATATTCTTTCTATATTAAAAAACCTAATAAAAATAATAATCAAATTGATAAATTAATTAAATATGTTAAAAATAATTTGATAAAAAAAATTAATTTATGAAAGTATCCGTTGTTATACCAGTTTATAATGAAGAAAAATATATTAAAAACTGCCTTGAGTCATTGATGAAGCAGGAAGAAAAACCTGATGAAATTATAGTTGTTGATAATAACTGTACTGATGAAACTATTAATATAGTCAAAAAATATAAAGGAATTAAAATTATTCAAGAAAAAAAACAGGGAATGATTCCAGCTAGAAACACTGGATTCAACGAAGCGAAAAATGAAATAATCGCCAAATGTGATGCGGATACAATTCTTCCATTAAATTGGATAAAAAATATTAAAAATAGTTTTTCTCAAGACGCTTCTATAATTGGTATTTCCATGCCAATAAGATTAGATATTCCTTTTATTGGTCAATCAATATCTATTGCTCTTTTTTATATTTATCTGTTAATTCCAAGATTGATGATCGGTTTTTATCCCTTTCTTGGACCCAGTTATGCTATTAAAAAAACTGTCTGGAATGAAGTCAAAGATAGGATATGCCTAGATGACAAAATAGTTCATGAAGATATTGATCTATCTTTGCACGTCAAAAAATATGGAAAAATATATCATGATGGAAATATAATTATTGCTTCATCTGCGAGAAGAATAATTAATAATCCGTTATCATTTTTTGGTGAATATAATATTAGATTCTTTAAAATGTTTTATTCCCATCGTCACTTGGTTTAAGTTCTATAAAAAGTCCGTCTTTTTAAGGTCGGACCTTAATTAACGAGTCATATGTTGAAGCTCTTCTAGCGTAGTTACGTCTTCTGGTTTTTTATCATCTCTAAATTTTTCTAAACGAGGAAACCGTAATGCTAAGCCGGCTGTATGAGTTGGTGACTTAGTAATTTCATCGGCCTTAATCTCAACCACAATTGCAGGAGAAATCCACACATCACAATTCATAGCTTTATCAACAGAATAATTCATTGGCTTATCTTTGAGTTTTGATATTTGAGATTTGATTTTGAGAAACCTCCATTCCTCATCCGTCAACCCTGTACCAATCTTTGCCACCGTCACAAATTTATCATTTTTTTCATCCCTAACCCCAACCAAAAACGCTCCCATGCCAAAATCCGTCCTCTTTCCTTTCCCAAAGTCATAGCCCATCACCAGACAATCAATTGTATCGTTAATCTTTGAAGAATAACTTCGTTTATATTTTATCCAGTTCCAACCCCGGGCACCGGGTTGATAAATCCCATCAATCTTTTTGGCAATCACCCCTTCTAACTTTTTAGCAACCGCCTGATCAAAAATTTCCTCAAGCCGTTCTTCTTTATCTACTTCTTCTTGATGATCAACAACTATGATTTGCTTACTTATATCCTTATTTTTTATCGTCACCTGTTCCAGAGCTTTTCTTCGTTCAATAAATGGTTTTTTTATAAAATTTTTTCCGTTTAGATATAAAAGCTCAAAAGCAAAAAGCTTTAAGGGCACTTCAATTGATTTTGCCCCAATATCATATTTTCGTTTACGCTGAACGGTTTCCTGAAATGGAAGAAACTCACCTGTCTTTGGATTATAACCAATCGCCTCTCCTTCAATGATCAATTCGTCCGCTTTAACTTCTTTTTTAACCCCTTCAACAATGTCTGGGTACATGTACGTAACGTCCTCGAGACTTCGGGAGAACAATCTAACCTTTGGAAGGCTTTCCGTAGGGTCTGACCCTCGGCGAGGGTCAGACCCTAGATAATGCACCTGCAATCTAAACCCATCAAATTTAGGCTCAACTAAACATTTGCCAATTTGCTTGATTATTTCTTTGGCCGACGACATTCTTTCCGCCTTCATCATAATAATCGGTGTAAAGGCTTTTGGTTCTATTTCTTCTAAACCTTTAATTCCTTTTTCTTTCAACATTTTTCCAATAAATCCTAAGTCAGGCCGGACGTGATAGGCGGTCTCAATAATTGGTCGCAAACTCTTATCTCCTTTTAACATCCAAGAATAAGCATCAAGTATCGTCATATCAGAAAACCCGAGGCGGATAATACCGGTCGGAAGACGGACTAAATATCTTCCTGATAACGGGTCAAGTTGACGAATTAATTGAGAGAGAAGACTTACTTTAACGTCTTGTGAACCATTCCCAGAGGCAGTCGCTAGTTTATAAAAAAAATCAAAAACTGCCAGTACTTCCATATCTTTTTCTTCAAACGACTTATAAAGTTTTTTGAAACTTTCAACAGTCTGCCCTAGGTCACCGCTCTTTTTAAACTCTTTTTCAAAATAATTCCGGTCAATGTTGAGGGCGGACATGGCAGATTTAATGATGGTTCTCTCAGCCATGCCAAAATCAATTCCTTCATAGGCGGGGCCCACTCTTCCTTGAAGTAAATAAACAACTTTTGCGATTTCTTGAGCACTAAGCTTATTAAAAAGTTCGCCTAAAATGCGCGTTATTTCGAGACGCGAAGAGTTCTTTTCGATTCTTTCAAAATATTTGGCAAGTTCTGAGAAAAACATAAGGTAATTTTAGACTGGATTCCCGCCTCCGCGGGAATGACAATGAATAAAATTTCAGAGTAAGCGAGCGTATTAAATTTTTTTCGACTTGGGAGTCCCCGAAAAGGGGAGGGTTCCCACGGAGAAATAAAATTTAATACCGAGCTTACAACATTTGAAATATGATTAAACCATTGTGTAACGCGCTGATTTAGTACTTCCAATTTTTTTAAGCAAACCTTTCTTTATTAGATCCTGAAGATCACGCAATACCGTATCTTCAGACACGTCAGGAAAAACGTCCCCGAAAGTTTGATTTTGAATATAACCTATCTCCTGTATATATTCAATCATCTTCATTTGTCTTTCGGTCAAAAAGATCTGTTGTCCGCCAAACTTTTCTTTTAATTTTACGTCTTTAGATAATTTCAAGATTTTTTCTTTAACTTTTTCAAATTCTATTCCTGCGCCACTTGTAAAATATTCCAGCCAACTGCTTAAATCACCAGACGAAGCTTTTTGTAAATTTTGGTAATATGTGACTGCGTCTTTATCATAATATTCTTCTAATGAAAAAAATCGTCTAATATCATAGCCACCCAAAAATAAAATTAGAGTCGCCAGTACTCGAGAAACTCTACCATTACCATCTAAAAATGGATGAATACGCACTAATTCATGATGGGCAATCCCCGCCTTTAAAATCGGATGTAGTTTATCTTTATCATCGCGATTCAACCAATAGACAAATTCGCGCATTAAAAAAGGTACTTCAATTGGAGGAGGCGGACGAAAAGTCACTTCACCATTGGCGGAATTTCTGATAATTACTTGTTTTGTCCTATATTCTCCCAATCCATCGGGTGGTAAAATTTTATCGGTTAAAATTCGATGCAATTTTTTTATTATCTGCTCAGAGATTTTATCAATTTTTTTGTTGGCTTCATCATCAATAAATTCAATCACTTTTCGATAATTAATAATCTCCTGGATATCACGTGGTCGACCAATGACGTCGCGACCCATGAGAATATCTTTAGCATCGTCCTTATGAAGAATATTGCCCTCAAGATGAGTGCCATGATAAACCGCTCTAATCAAAGCTTCTTCCTTAAATTGTTTTTCCCAGAGAGGTAAAAGTGGAGAATGTTTTATCACTTCTTCTGAGGCTTCTATTTTGGAGATATTGGTTAGAATCTTATTAGTAATTATAAAAGTAGGGTTGAACATAGGATAATTATAACTTATAATTTCTCTATGGTTCAAGCTTTTACTATCGATTCTAATAGTTTTCCTGCTGCCAAAGTGACAAGTATTGGTCAAATTGTCAGTCTCGCTCTTCCTTTAGCAATGACCGGAGCCGGACTGATTTTTTTAGTAATTACCCTTAAAGCCGCTTTTGATATTTTGACTCATGGTGACAATCCTGACGCTTTAAAAAAGGCCTATTCATCGATTGCAAACGCGGTTTTAGGTTTAATTATCGTCGTTGGTAGTTATCTAGTTATTAAATTATTAGGAGTTATTTTACCAAAATGAAATACCTTGCGGAAGTTGATCCTGAAATTCAAAAACTATTCGGTGATATTTCTCCACCTGCCGCTATGAATGTTGGTGGTGGTGATCCTGTTCAGGGATTGGGTAAATTTATTGGCTTTGGTATTCAAATGTTTATACTGGTTGCCGGTTTGTTTATGCTGGTTTATCTTTTGTGGGGTGCCTTTGATTGGATTTCTTCAAGCGGAGAGAAAGAAAAAATCACCAAAGCCCAAAATAAAATCACTAATGCTTTAATAGGGATAGTTTTAGTTTTTGTCGTTTTAGTAGTCTTTAACTTACTCGCAGGAAATATCTTAGGGATCATTGTAGTAGATCCAAATAATCCAAATGGCTTTCAAATAAAATTACCAACCTTGGGAGAATAAAAAAATACCCCACCCGTCGGCAGGGATATTTTAAATACAATACATTATTTTAGTTATAGTTAATCTACGCTCTCATTTATACTTTTTATTTTAATTGCTTGACAACACATAAATCCATCTTTATAGCCACGAAGTGTATTTGAAGGTTGAGAACTTGCTTCAATATAATTATATTGACCATTGGCTGATTTTATTGAACTACAAGGTCCACCGCCAGTCTTATACCAATCACCTTTACATTCAACCTTTGGCGTTAAAGATCCAAATATAAGACATACTTTATTATTATTTTTACCTTTAAAATAACTTGAAACTAAACCTGTGACATTCTGTATCGTAAAATTATAATTCTTAGCCCAATCTTTTTGCAAACTTCCATTATCATAATTTTTTTTACTATACCATTCTGCTTTTCCTTTATAACCGTCAATTTTAATACTATTGCAATCTTGACCATATTTATCCTTAAGTTTTGTGCTATCTTGTGTTTTTGCAATACAGCAAGCGTAACCAGACTTTTCTAATTTGTCGTCTTGACGATAATCAAAAGGTGTATTATAATTTTTTGCTAATCTTCTACAAGTAGCACTAGCACCTTCTAGCCTATTACCACTACCTATCGGCATAATTCTAGCATTAGTGCATTTACCAGCCGCTTCCGTATCTGTGGTTGCTTTCATTTTATTAATAAAAATGACGGAAAGAAGTAAAAAAATCGCCGCTAACGATATAAAAAATAATTTAAAACCGTCCCGTTTATAGAAGCTCAATTTTTTAGTCTTTTTCATAAAAATATAATTATTAACTATCAATGATTAATAACTAAATATCATTTTAATTGGGGGGGGGAGCGGTTGTCAAGTCAAAAAGAAATCATAGAAAGAATATTATTCAATCTTATAAATCTTACTTCCTTGAAGGACATAAATAAAATCCTTATAAACCACAAAGTCTGTGGCAGTAGACAAAATTTTTGAATTCACCTGTTCCTGATAGTCTCCGTTTTTATTCATCACATAAATTATTCCCTTCTTTTTGTCCCAACCGTACACTTTTTCCAAATCGCGAGTGGTAAAGATTTTATTTATGTTGGTGCTTCCATCAGGTAGATCAATTTTGAATCCGTCACGTAAACCTGAAGTATATTTAAACATAACTGCATCGCCGGCCAAATAAACCGAGCCATCAATGCTCAAAGAATTAACTTGAGACAAATCAATTGATTGACCGGATTGAAAATAAGAATTTTTACTGCCAAATCCTGATTCCGCAACCATATACTTCCAAATTTCATCTTTTCCTTGATCTAACAAATAAATATTACTGTTAAAAACGACTAGATCTATAATCTTTCCCCAATCTTTGTCATTTTCAATTATTTTTTTTGTTTTTCCATCAATAATTTGGTAAATGCCGGCATCTTCAACATAAAAATATTTTTTTTCTTCAGACAAAGCAACAAGGGTAGATTTTTTTATTTCATTAGATTGATTTTTATCTAAAGATTTCTTGTCCAGTGAAAATTCATACAGAACTCCTCTTGTCTTATCACTAACTAGAAGACGGTCGTCGTTAAGATATAATTTGTTGCCCTTTGCGTTCTTATCATCAACGGTCAAATCAAAAAATTCCGTATATTTTTTTTCCTCCTTTTTGAGTATCTTATTCTCAGTATCTATAATTAGCTTATCCAATCCACTTAACTCATAACTCTTAACACCTACCTCCTGCTTTAACTTATTAGCTTTCTCTTTACTATCCGCGATTAAACTTAGGGCACTTGACATATTTAAGAATGATACTTCCTCTGCTTGATTTAATTTTTGACTGATAAGATCGTGAGTTAAGTTAATTTTTTTTTGGTTATTCTCGCTTGATCGACGCGCATAACCTAAACCAACACTCCAAAATAGAATTATTCCCAAAATAAAAACCGTGATGAATGTTAAAATTTTTTGCTGGCCAAATCGTTGATAGAAATCCTTTAAACTAAAATTATTAACTCTTGTTATTTCTTCTTCCATTTTTTTTAGTTTTAAAAATAAAGCCGCCGTCCCCTGGTCATCGAGCTCAAGTAACTCTGGAGTTATTTCATCAATAATATCTGAGATTGGTCTGTGGTCAAATTTTTGATTCAATCCAGATTCCTCTCCCAACAGTTTCATAAATCTATTAAAAGTAAAGACAAAAACATCTTCTTCTTTGATATGTCCTGAGGCAGTTTCGTCCCGTTCAATAAGAAGGGCCAGTTTATTATTGCGCCGAATATAGACTTTACCCTGATTAACTGTCTTCAAATAAAAAATGTTTCCTTTTAAATAACCGGCCGAAAGAGAAAACCCTGACGGCAGATTCTTTTCTTTAATAATGTTTGAAATAAAGACATCAAATTGTTGTAAGTTTTCAATCTTAATAACGCTAATTTTTTCGCGAATGTAGGCAGTTAATTCTCGACCGCGATCCGGAGTAATACCCGTCTCAATTTCAACCGTTAAAAATAAATTATTTTCATCAACGAAGCCGGAAAAACCATCAGGTTTTTCACGACCTAAATAGAAGCCAATTTCTTGCTTAAACATATCATCAAATTATGAATATTGATAATAGTACTATTATCAATATAATCAAAGAGACTGTCACTTGCAATGAAGTCACGAAAAGAATAAGCCAATTATATTTATTCTGCAGGGATTTATTCATAACTTTAACTTGTTTGGAAATCACCAAAGCGTAAAGATAATAAAAAACAGCAAGAAGTGAAATAACAATTTTAAAAAAAATATCTTTAAAATCCATGTTTTTTGCTTAACAATTTATTAATTATTTGGACTGCGTCGGAAGGATGAGGAACATTAATAAATTCAACATTAGCTTCTGTTCCAGCAGTTTGGACAAAAATTGATCCATAGTCAAAAAATGATTCTATATATCCGCCACTTTTTACAGTAGTGTCTTCTATTCTCCCAAGTTGAGCGTTGGTAATTTCTTTATATAAAACCGCATAAAAATCAATGTCAATTACCCGTTTATTAGTTATTATTCCCACGTTAAAATACCAATTTAAAATATTAAACCAAATATAACTAAGAATAAAAACAATAAAAAATAAGTTAATTATCAATATCTGTCCTAAATTAAAAAAACTTTGAGGAAAAAAATTGAAAACAAAAAATAGAATAAAGAAAAGAATTGAGGTCAAAACCCATCTAAGTTGAGTAAAAGGATGACTACGAAGTAGTAAATATATCTTTTCGCCATCCTCTTGAGTATCGAATTTAATATCAGGATTAAGGATATAAGAATAGAAAGCGGAGCTTTTTTTATTATTGTTTTCCATTCATTTATATTATATACTATCAATCGTCCTGGTTACTTGAGCGACTTGGCCCCACCCTTTTCCATCCCGAACAAGGTCGTGAAACGAGTCAGCGCCGATGATACTCACATCGAAAGATGAAGGGAAAGTAGGTCGTAGCCGGGACTCTGAAGTAGGCTCGACTTTGTCGAGCTCACTTCAGAGTGGTGAAGTGAACTTAAGTTCTACTTCACCACATTTACTGACTCTAAAGAGTCAAAAATGAAAAAATTACTTTATTGTGTTTACGTACTTTTTTCTCTAAAAGATAAATTATTTTATATCGGCTATACCACCAACCTTCATGAAAGATTAAAAAGCAACTGAACCAAGAAGACCTTTTACTCTATTATTTTGTGAATATTATTTATCAATACACGATGCTACTCGAAGAGAAAAATATTTAAAAACTACTGCTGGAAAGAAAACATTACGATTGATGCTAAAAGATTCTTTACTGCTCGTTGGTAAATAATATATTTTGCGGAATTTGAAAAATATTTTGATCCTTAATGTTAGTTCGTTTACAGCTCTTAATAATCTTTACTAAATCAATATCCTTATTTTTAATCTTCTCTTTGATCAAGTCGTTATTGATCAGATCGTCTATGCTCATAAAGCCCAGATAAGTCTCAACTAAGCCAACATAGTTGGACAATCCGCATTTTTTAACACCGTTCAGTTTACCTGTTTCCCAAGTAAAGAGGCAATCTCCATTTAATAAATAATTTGTTAATTTATTTTTTAATAATATTTTTTTATCTTTAATAAATAAACTATCACAAACAATTGGTCCTTTGAGATTAAATTTAAATTCCGCCTTAATCGTTGGAACAATCGTTGGTATTAACAAATTATCTGTTATTGAATTTTTTGGTGAACTAAATTTAAAGAATAACGAAATAACTAGGATAAAAATAGGAATAATTAAAACGGCCTTGGAGACAAAGGAAAAAAAATTGTCCAGACTATTTGTATTATTATTCACCTGATTCAATTTCTTTTAATTGCTCTAATTCCGGAAGGGTTTTCCCCACAATTCCTTCCAAATCTCCATGCATACCAAGTAAATTATCTTTAATTAAAGAAATATTTTTTTCTTCCCTAGCCCATTTATGAGTGAACCAATCTTTTTCTTTTTGTAATTCTTGGGATAGGCCAGAATATGATTCATAGATTGCTTCTACTCTTTGCTTAAACTCTATACTGGTTAGGTAATTCCATAATATTTCTTTCTTTTCTTGCTTACCTTTATTTGCTGAACGAACACCAAATACTTCTATCAAATTGTTTCTAAGAGATATTGCCGCCCCTATTACTGTTTTATAATCAACCACCCAGATTCCATCCTTCAACCCAAAATTTTTTACCCCCTGCGGCATAACTTGGGTCACAATAATAGCCAATTCTGCTTTTATTTCTCTTTGATCTTGTTTCAATTTAGATATCCATCCCTCAGTCCAGGCTTTAGTTCTTTTTGACTCCCATAAAATCGTTCCGCATTCTTTTCCGGCGTTATTTTTTACTGTCTGTACTAAATCGGCTCCTCGAATACCTTTGGGTACGTCGGATATAAAATCGTAAGGGAATTCTGTTCCTAATATTTTTTTTAATTCATCTTCCATTACTTCTCCTTGAGACTGTTGTGAACCTTGCTCTAATTTTCTTTTGTATTCCTCAACCATTTTCATTGCGTCTGATATTTTCTTATCTTTTTCCAAAATTTTTAGTTTGTTTTCTTCGTCAGATTTTCTCTTTTCCTCTTCCCTAATTTTTTCTTGTGAAGTCATTAATTTCTTTTCCATTTCAATTCTTTGATTGTCACTTTCTTGTTTTATTTGGCGTATTAGTTTATTCAGTTCTAATGTTTGTTCCTGCAAAGTTTTTTTCTGATTTCTTAATTCCTCAAGTTCATTACTCTTGTCTTTGAGTTGCAGTTCCATTTCCTCTTTAGCTTTTTCTTTGAGTTTTGTCAGTTGGCCTTCTCTCCAACTGCGCGCCTCATCATTTAAACGTTTTTTTTCATCTTCTAATTTCTTATTGGTTTCAACTTCCAGTTTTTCTTTTATTTCATGAGTCATCGCCTGATCGAGAGGAAATTTTTTGCCGCAATGCGGACATTTAATCGTGTCGTTCATATAGTTAAGATTATAACAAACCTAAACCCAAGCATATTTGGTAAAATATAGTACTTTTGGGGAGTGGTGTAACGGTAACACGCCTGCCTTTGGAGCAGCGCGACTCAAGGTTCGAATCCTTGCTCCCCAACACTGATAGACTATAGATTTTTTTTGAAAAAATTGACTGTTCTTTCCATGGCCTGTTCAAAATAGGGAGAATTAATATTGTGCCCTCCATCTTCATATTCATAAAACTCATAGACTTTTGAATTATCTTTCAAGACCTTTACCAAATCCCTGGAATAACCAATATTGACAACAGGGTCACTGGTCGAATGATTAATCTGCAATGGACTTGATAAATATTTTATATTCTTTGTTAAAGAAATTGAAGTCCAAAAATCATTGTTGAAATCTATTGCTTGGGGATTTGATCTAATATTTTGTATTTCTGATGACGTTTCCCTATTTTTTTGTGAGTCTCCTTCCTTACTCTCAAAAGGTCTATGGACATAGCTATTATCACTAATTTTATACTTTACAAAATCTTCATAACTATAAACGGCTCCAGCCCAAATAACTCCGGCTTTTATTTCTTTTGAAACCAGCATGGCTCGGAGTACTGCATTCCCCGCCATACTATGACCCCAGATACCAATTCTTTTTGGATCTACTTTTTCAAATTTTTGTAAACTTTTTAAGGCGCTGATTACATCAATTGTATAAGCTGAAGAAAAATATGAACCAGAGGGATCCCCTTCTGATTTGCCATTACCCCGAAAATCTATTTTAAAGACAACAAAACCATTTTTGGCTAAATAGTCTATGTAAGAAACATATCCTTCGGTCGTTTGATATTGAGACGGCGGAATATAACCATGATTAAAAATAATTGCGGAGAAACCATTAACCGGTTCCTTATCTATTGGGACGGTTAATAAACCATAGACTTTATTGCCCTCACTTAAAAAACTAGCAATATATCTTTTATAATTACTGCCGTCAGCCAACTCCTCTTCAATTTTTACTTTTTCTGAAACAATGTTCAAAGATCTAAGATAATCTATGCTAATCGGTGAAGCATCGGATTTAATTATCTTTTGATTTTTATTCGAAATGATTTTTTTCGGTATAACTTTTATTAGGTTATTCTTATCAGAACTAACAAATATTGTAACCATAAAAACTGCAAGTAAAATTAAAAACATGATTGAAGATTTTTTCATATATTATAATATCGTACCATTATGTATTTTATTTATCTTCTTCGCTGTTCGGATAATTCTCTTTACTGTGGACAAACAAAAAACCTAAAAAGAAGAATCAAAGAACATAATAGTAATGATTCAAAATCAAAATATACCCGGGCAAGAAGACCGGTAAAATTAGTTTATTTTGAAAAATATAAAACTATTAATAAAGCTCTGAAAAGAGAATTTGAGATCAAAAAAATGACGAAAGGAAAAAAAGAAGAATTAATTATCAACTTGCAAAATAATTTAAACCATTTATAATCATAACTATTACTCATTAAGTATTAGTTAAATAATGATCACTACTGCAATTATTTCTTTTAGAGAATTTTTAGAAGCATTTTTGATTGTTGGGGTTTTCCTAGGTATTTCCAGAAAACTCAATTTGAAAAAAGAATTTGAAATTGGTTTGGCGGCCGTTATTGGAGTTGTCTTCTCGCTTTTACTAGCAACTGGTACTTATCTGTTTGGTAATCAAGTTCACGGTGTCTTAACCGAAAAAAACGCTGAATTACTTGAAGGCTACTTAATGGTTTTTTCTGGTTTGTTTATTGCCTATGTTATCTTTTCATTACATGATGTTATCAGTCGAAGCCGTGCCGGTACCCTGATCAAAATTAAACAAAAATTACAGGAAAAAGTTTTTGATTTTTCGTTATTTTCAACAATTGTTTTTTTGGTTATTAGGGAAGGATTTGAAATTGCTTTATTTACGGCCAGTACTTCTCTCTTTTTTATTTTTATCCAAAATTTTATTGGTCTAATGTTGGGTTTTGTTTCTGCCTCCATTGTTGGAGTGATGACTTTTTTTGCTTACATTAAGTTTTCTATCGGTAAAATATTTAGACTTACCGAATATATGATAATAATTCTCGGTGCAGCCTTAGTTCAAAATGGTATAACTGAACTATTAGAACATGGTCTCAACATACATCTCTCAAAAATAATGTCTTTCCCACTAAATTTTTTGCCACATAAAAGCAGTCTCATTGGCCATATGATGAAAAGCTTTTTCGGAATTGATCGCGAGTTCAGTTTTTCCAAACTGGCAATCATGGGAGGATACGTCTTGATCATCTATCTACTTCGACGTCGCTCCGCCCACTCTTTGAATCGGGTTTAACTGAACATTTTGAGCGGTTACTGATCCGTCAGTATTTTCTGATCCGAAAACTGATACCTTTTCACCGATTTTAAGTTCTGACTTATTAACGGTCTCTGCTTTATTGATCTGGGTCTTATCATTGATCAAAATGATCTTACTGCTGTTATCTTGCAATTTGACTGTAATTGATTTGTTGTCTGCTGAAATTATTTCCCCAGCAACTGGTCTAAACCCTCCAAGATTATTTGCCCCTGTAGCTCCAGTTCTATTATTCCTCATAACATTTTGTCCATTACCAAACTGTCCAGACAGATTACCTTTTTGACCTTGTTGGTATTTCATACCTCCGTAAAAACCAGCTCCAGCAAAAACAATAACTAAGATCACTGTTATTAAATAATTATTTTTCATTTATATTTGTTCACCTCCTTTATAAACTTTATAACTTTATAAACTCATTCATATCTCAACGCTTCAATTGGCTGTAAATTGGCTGCTTTCCGTGCCGGATACAGTCCAAAAACTATACCAATAAGACTAGAAACCCCTATCGCCAATGCAATAGACGATACAGAAATAACATAAGATAAGTTCATGACTTTTGATATTATAAACGAAGCGGCCAGTCCAAATATCATTCCAAATATCCCTCCGATAAAAGTTAACAAAATTGATTCTATTAAAAACTGGGTAATGATCGTCTTCTTTTTAGCTCCTAATGCCTTGCGAAGTCCAATCTCACGAGTACGTTCAGTTACCGTTACCAACATTATATTCATAATTCCAATACCGCCGACTAAAAGAGAAATTGCGGCGATGCCACCTAATAAAGCTGTTAATGTTCCCGTCACTTGAGAAACTGTGCTTAGCAAATCACTTTGTGACATGATTGTAAAATCTGCGTCAGCTGGAGTATTTAATTTATGTTCCTTAAGTAACAAATAGCCAATTTCGTCTTGAGCTTGCACCATTACTTCTTTCGATTTTGCTTCAACTGAAATACTAGTCAAATTAGTTTTTCCGAAGATCTGTTTTTGAGCAGTTGTTAGTGGGACATAGATCATATCGTCTGGATTATTAAAGCCTGATCCACCTTTTGAAGCAGTTACCCCAACAACTTTTAATGTTTGACTTCCTACCTTAATCGTCTTTCCAATAGGATTCAATTCTCCAAATAGATCTGTTGCTGTCGTCGGTCCCAAAACCGCCACTTTTCCGACTGAAACATTATCTCTGGTTGTGATAAATGCTCCCTTTATCATCGTTATTTTTTTGATCTCGGCATATTGCGGATAGACACCAATGATAGACACGTTTGTATTATTTCGACCGGCTATTACCTGCGAGCGACTTGAATATTCGGGTGATACCTTACTTACCAAAGTTGTAGGGAGTTTCTCTTCGATCGCCTTTGCATCAGAAAAAGTAAGACTAGTATTTCCCCCTTGTGCCCCCATAATTCCCCCACTGCTTTGTCTTGAAGGACTAACGGTTAATAGATTGCTTCCGAGAGACTGAATTTGATCTTCTATCGACTTTTGGCTTCCTTGTCCTAAAGAAATAAGCGTGATGACACTACCAATACCAATAACTATTCCAAGGATCGCTAATCCCGTCCTCATTTTATTAAGAGTTAAAGTCTGGAAACCCTCGATGATCGTTTCAATTAGATCCTGCATAAAGTAAATATTAAATTTTCTCGTCTTTCTCAATCCTTCCGTCCTTAATATGAATTATTCTTTTCGCGTGTTTAGCAATATCTGGCTCATGGGTTATCATCACAATCGTGTGCCCCTCTTTATTTAGTTTTTTAAAAATTGCCATTATCTCTTCAGCTTGAACACTGGCAATATTTCCGGTTGGCTCATCCGCCAATAAAATTGCCGGATCCATCGCAAGCCCTCGGGCAATGGCAACTCTTTGCTGTTGCCCACCAGATAGTTGGTTAGATGTATGATCAAGTCTATTTCCGAGACCAACCATCTCTAAATATTTTTTTGCTTTTTTAAATCTCTCTTCCTTTGGAATATTTGCATAACGCATCGGTAACATTACATTTTGCATCGCTGTTGTTCTAGGAAGTAGATTGAATGCTTGAAAAATAAATCCTATCTTTTTATTTCTCATTTCTGCAGACTCGTCCTCAGTTAGTTGACTGACCTTTTGTCCATCCAAAATGTATTCCCCGCTTGTTGGTAAATCCAATATCCCTAAGATGTGCATTAAGGTTGATTTACCAGAACCAGATGGCCCCATGATCGCCACAAATTCTCCTTTTTTTATTTCAAAAGAAACGTTATCTAAGGCAACTGTTTCTACTTCTCCAATCTTATATATTTTTGAAAGTTTTAAAACTTTTATCATATTATCTTCCCTGAATTCTGACATTGTTAGTAGTTCCAGTTCGACTTCCAAATCCTCCGAAGACCGATTGAGTACTAGTTGAAGATTTTGTTGTTGTGGCAGTTGTAGTTGAGGTAATTATAGTATCACCCTCTTTTAATCCTGAGATTATTTCTGTCTGACTATCAGAGACCAATCCAATTTCAATGTTTTGGTTGACTGGTTTTCTTTTTTCAAGTATTTGCACATAGTTATTGCCACTATCATCACTTTTTATTGCTGAGGAAGGTATAAGTAGCACATCATCCTTTGTATTAGTGATAATACTTGCAGAAATTCCCATGTTGGGTAAAATTTCGTTTGATTTTGTATCAAGTAAAACCACTGTTGGATAATTTGTTACCCCGGATGAAACCGAGCCAACCATGTCAATGGAGATGACTTTACCGGTAAAAGTTTTGGTCGAAAAAGCATCAAAAGTAATCGTCGCCTTATCCCCTATTTTTATTTTTGGGACATCAATTTCAGTTAAGTTTATTGATAGAGTTGGTAGCGCATCTGTTTTTATGTTTGCAATTTTATTGGTCGTTGCTGAAGTATTGCTGCTCGATTGAGAATTGATAACTGAACCAATCTGTAAAGATAATCCTGAAACTGTTCCTGAAATAGGGGCATAAATGATCGGTGAAGCCTGTTGATATGAATACCAAGCTGTATTGAGTGATGATTGCGCTTGCTCAATTGCTTTTTGTTGGGCTTTATATTTTGCTTCTGATAATAACCAATTGTCTTCAGAAATTCTGAATTCAGTTTGCGACTGTCTCTCAGGAGTATTGGGGGTCTTGTCACTATTTTCATATTTTGAACTTGTAGATAAATTATAGTAACTCTGCCATTTGGTAAATAGATCCGCTTGAGTTGAAAAAAGACTGTCTTTGGTAGTTTGTAGTGAATTCTTAGCCGATTGATATGAAGCCCATGCTTGAGAAGATTTTTGTTGTCCCTCAAGATCAAGTTCTAGTTCGGCAATTTTATCTCCAGTTTTAACAATGTCTCCATCTTTCACATAAATATTTTTTACAACCCCTGTTGCCTCCGTTGTGATGTTACTACTATTAGTTGATGCAACCGTCCCTGATCCTGTAACCGTAACAACTAAATTTCCTTTGACAGCTTTTTCTGTTTGATACGTAATTTTGCCATTTTTATTTAAAAATAATTTTGAAATGGCAAAATATCCTACTGCAAAAATTACGATAATCAAAATAATTTTTTTAATTAAGCTCATTTTCAAAAACCAATTTTTTATTTTATTCATAAAAACGTATTTTAATTTTAAATTCTGAATTTATCCTGAAATTGGCAATTTTATTATAAACGTTGTTCCTTTGTTAGGCTTACTGTTAACTAAAATTTTTCCATGATGATTATCTATAACGTTTTTCACAATTGATAATCCCAACCCATAACCAGTAACTTTTATTTTTGATCGCGATTGATCAACCCGATAAAATCGATCAAAAATATTTGGCAAATCCTTTTTATCTATCCCTATTCCTTGATCTTTTATTTCTATGTTCAATTGAGAATCAGTTGTTCTAGATGTAAAAAAAATAGTCGTTCCATTGGGGCTATATTTAATTGCATTATCCAAAATATTGGTAAACGCATTGACTAAATCAAATTCTATTCCTGATATTTTCTTATCAGAAACTTTATTGATGATTTTTATTTTTTTATTAAGTGCTTGATTATTAAGTTTTGAAATTGATTGATTAATAATTTTTTTAATAGATACTTGTTGAAAAAATTTTGTGTTTGAATGTTGATATTGTGTTAGATTTAATAATGAATCAGAAAGTCTTTGCAAATCATTAACATCTTCTATACTTTCGCTCATTATTTTTTTAGCATCCTCTAATAGTAAGTTCTTGTCACGAAGATTGACTTCTAAAGAACTTTTTAAGGCTGTTAATGGCGTTCTAAATTCGTGAGAAGCATCAGAAATAAAACGATTTTGTTCTTCGACCATTGCTTGAATTGGACGCAAAGTTTTTCCGGCTAAGAAATAAGAAAGACTGCCGACGATAAAAAATATTCCGCCATTAATAATAATCAAAATAAGAGCTAATCTACGTTTAGTTTCTTCAATTAAATCTGGATCTATAAAACGCACTGGTGGGGGCTGAGGAAAATAATTATTTTCTTGGAATCGGCGTTCTATTCTTAATTTTTGACTTTGAGAAAAACGGTCAATTTCACTGGTTATCCCTTTATAAATGATAAGACTGAAAGATACGCTGATAAACATCAGGATCAATAGATACCAAGCGGTTAATTTTAATCGGGCATTTTTAAACATATATTTTAGCTTCCTATTTTGTAACCAAATCCCCTTACCGTATTTATTAAAGGTTTTTTGTTATTAAATGGCTTATCAATTTTATTTCTTAAATTTTTTATATATACTTCAATAGTATTCGGCAAAATATCCGCGTCGTAATCCCAAACATGAGTAATGATTTGGTCTTTAGTAACAATTGTTTTTTTATTCGCAAGTAAATATTCAAGTAAAGAAAACTCTTTACTGGAAAGTTTTATTTCTTGACCATCTCTTTTAACTGAAAATAATTTTTTATCCAAAACTAAGTCTTCTACTGAAAGATTAGTATTTACGATCGTGCCCTTTCTTCGAGTTAACGCTCGAACTCTCGCTAATAATTCATCAAAAGAAAACGGTTTGGTCATATAATCATCAGCTCCTGCATCGAGCCCAACCACTTTATCTTCCGTTTGGCCTTTGGCTGTTAACATTAAAATAGGAATGTGGATTTTATTTTTTCTAAGTTCTTTGCAGATCTCTATTCCATTCATTTCCGGAAGCATAATGTCAAGAAGTATTAAGTCGTAATCTTCAGTTGATGCCAGATCATAACCGTCAGTACCAGTGTAGGCAACGTCGACGGCATATCTTTCCTGTTCTAAACCCTTTTTTATGGAGTTAGCAATCCTATGTTCGTCCTCAACTATTAAGATTCTCATAAAAAGATTATAGTCTTTTGGCTGAAAGTTGGCTGAATATTAATTAATTTATTTAAATTGAAGAATAAGTTTACTATCAAGTGCTTCAGCTAATCTTTTCAAAAGCAAGAGAGAGGGATTAGCAGACATCGTCTCAATCCTTGAAATAACTGCCTGAGTGGTGTTTACTTTTTTTGCTAAAATCCTTTGAGAAAAATTTTTAGATAACCTTTTTTTGATTAAAGCACTAGCCAAATCATACTCTACTTGGGATTTTTTCCAGGTCATTTCAAATTGAGGATCTTTAAGCGAATGCTTTAAGTGGTCTTGAAATGTATAGACTAGTTTGTTTTTCATATGAATTGATGATATCTTAAAAGATATCATTTGTCAAGAGCCATTGACGATATCTTTTTATAGCAATATTGATTTCTTTAGGATTAGTTTTTTGAGTTTTTTTAATAAATCCATGGAGAAGTAAAACTGTTTCGTTTCGGGGAATAATATATATAATACGAATATTATCTTTACCCAAAATTCTTACCTCCCATAAAGGAGTTCCCCTTAATTTTTTAGTATGTTGAGGAATTGAATGAATTCCGTACTCAATTATTAATTTAAAAATATGAAATATTTTGATTTTTTGTTTTTGTTCCAGAGAATCAATAAAATCCTTAACAGGATTAACTCCTGAAGAAGAAATAAAATACTGTATTTTAGTTGTCATAAAAAAATAATAAAGCCGTTTATGAATCTTGTCCACCGCTTATAACCTACAAAAGTGATTGTTCAGATCATTCAGAAAGTATTATTTTGATGATAGATATCACTTCCTTTTTGGCTAGAATGACACTGGAAAATAAATTTTGTATAATTTATACATATGACTTCGATCCAAGATCTTGAAAAAGAGATTCTGTTAATAAAAACCAGAAATAAAAAAGTTGAAATTGATAAAGCCTGGGAAACTAGTTGGACTAGAAAATTTTTATTAATGACATTTACTTATCTTGGAATTGGTTTTTATTTGCGGGCAATTAATATTGATAAACCTTGGTTAAACGCGATAGTTCCTTCTGTTGGATTTCTTCTGTCAACGTTTACTTTGCCTTTTTTTAAAAAGATTTGGGAAAAATATATTCATCATTAAAATCCATTTGACATGGTAAAAAAGGTTATTTATGATATACTTATTAAAGTTAATTCAGTATGGTAGAAAAACTGCTGTTGGAAAACAATTCAGTTTGTAAACTTCTGGATAACATTCATATTTAATCAAAAGGAGGTGAAAAACATAAATGGATAACAAAAAATTGTACGTAGGAAATCTTCCTTGGACATTGACTAATGATTCATTAAAAGAAATGTTTGCGCAATTTGGTGAAGTTACTGAAGCCATCATCATCACAGACAGAATGTCTGGAAGATCAAAAGGTTTCGGTTTCGTCACATTCGCAACTGAAGAGGCAGCCGCAGCGGCTACTCAACAAATGCATGAAAAAGAATTTGAAGGTAGAAAAATCGTCGTTAACGTGGCTCGACCTCGAGAAGAAAGGCGACCAGGTGGAGGCGGTTTTAACCGAGGTGGTGGAGGTGGTGGATTTAGAGATGATCGAAGAAGCTATTAATTTTAGCAAAAAAACAAACACTATCTATTAGTTTCACTTTTTCTTTTAATTGAAGAAAAAAGTATAACGAAGGATAGTGTTTTTTTATGCTGAAAGACTTTCGGCACGTCGACCTTCGACGCGTCTTTTAGTTAATGAAAGGTGTTCTTTTCTAATCCTGATATTTAATGGGGTGACTTCCAACATTTCATCATCGTTAATAAAATCTAATGCCTGTTCAAGTGACATTGGAGACGCCGGAATTAAACCAACCGAAACTCCCTCGCCGGCTGACCTGTTATTTGTTAGTTGTTTTTCTTTAACAACGTTAACTTCTATATCCATTTCTCTTGAAGATAATCCAACGACCATTCCCTCATAAACTTCAACTCCAATCCCAACAAAAAGAGTTCCCCTGCTTTGACTTTTGACCAAACCATAGGTTACTGTCACGCCAGGTTTAGTTGCAATTAAAGCACCGTTTCTTGATGACTCCATTTTTTGTCCCTTTGGAAAATAACCTAAAAAATAAGCACTAAGAATGGCCGTTCCTCGGGTTTTTGTGAGCAACGAGCTTCTGACTCCGAGCAAATTATAATCTGAGATTTTATAAATTAATCTGGTCGTATTACCGGTTGTCACCATGTCAATCATCTCTCCTTTTCGCTTACCAAACTCCTCAGTCACCAAACCCATATAATCTTTATCTACGTCTATTGTCACTTCTTCAAACGGCTCATTAATTACTCCATTAATTTTTTTGTAAATTACTTGGGGTTTCGAAACCTGAAGCTCATACCCTTCTCTTCTCATTGTTTCAATTAAAATTGCTAAGTGCAATTCTCCTCGACCATAAACTACATAATTAACTCCCTCAGGGTCTTCTTCTATTTTTAATCCTAAGTTTGTCTGTTTTTCTTTTTCTAATCTTTCTTTGATTTGACGAGATGTGCAATATTTTCCCTCTCGCCCAGAAAATGGGCTGGTGTTTGGACCGATTGTAATCTTAATCGTTGGATCTTCAACTTTAATTGATGGAAGACTGACAGGATTGGATGGATCGCAGATAGTTTGACCGATATTTAATTGAGGAATGCCGGCAATGGCAACGATATCACCACTGGCAACCCAATTGACTTCCTTTTTTTGTAAACCTTCAAATGTATATAATTTTTGGGCCCGATACTGACCAATAATCTTATTATCCTGAACCAAAACGATTGGTTGATCTTTCTTTAATATCCCCTGGGATACTTCCCCAATACAAAGCTTGCCAACATAGTTATCATAGTCTAAAGTTGAAATTAACATTTGAAAAGGTTTATCATCATCAATCGCACTATTGTCTATTTCTTTAATTATCGTATCAAATAGAGGAACAAGATTATCTTTGCTATCTGGAGAATATTTTTCCGGAAGTTCATAAAAAGCTTTTCCGTCCCTGCCAACCGCATAAAGAGTCTTGAAATGGAGAAAAGATTCGTCAAGAGCTAACTCCAAAATCAAGTCTTCCACTTGGTTCAAAACTTCTTTTGGTCTAGCGTCTTTTTTATCAATCTTATTAATGATTAAAATTAGTTTTAACTTTGCTTCAATGGCTTTTTTTAAAACAAATTTTGTCTGAGGAAGGGGACCTTCAGCGGCATCAACCAATAAAATTGCTCCGCTAGCCATATTGATGACCCGCTCCACTTCACCACCAAAATCCGCATGTCCCGGAGTATCTACAATATTGATTTTTGTGTTTTTGTAAAAAACTGCTGTATTTTTAGCCAAGATCGTAATCCCCTTTTCCCTTTCAAGGTCATTTGAATCCATGATCAATGTTTCTCCCATTTCTTTTTGATTATCTCTAAAAGTATGGGTTTGTTTGAGGATAGCGTCCACAAGCGTGGTCTTGCCGTGATCAACGTGGGCAATAATAACAACGTTTCGAATTTCCATAGTATAAAAAAAACCACCATCATAAATCGGTGGATTAATGAATCACATTGTACCACAATTTAATGCTGTTTATTGTATCATTATTAGCTATGAGCATAGCTTCAATACATGATAAGCTCGAAGCCTTTTTAAATAGGATTCAAAAAATTTCTTTTAGTGATCTTCCAACTATTCATTTTCCATCTTGGGATGAGTTAAAAGAAAAAGCTAAAAGTATAAAGGTTGAACCGGGTTGGGCAATTTATTTTGTCCGAGAAAAAAATTATATTGATCATGTTGCCATAATTCCTCATCAAGATGAAATAAACCTTAATTTATTTGATGCGCTTTTACTTAATGCTGCGCCTCCACCAATTGGGCTCGGAGTTGGGCCACTAGTAGATAATCAATCAGATATGTCAGGATTAAGAATTATAACTGCCATTGAATATATTGAACTTTTCAACAAAGGAGATTACAAAAAAATATTTTTTGGTCCTCCGCCTGTTAATAATAAGGAGATTATAAAGAAAGCCGGTCTTATTGCAAAGGAAATCAGCGATTCAGGAATTATAGATAATCAACCGGTTGTTTATTCTTTCTCTATGATTCCCTTGATTAAAAAATTTTATGCAATTAATTTTGATCCGATAAAATCAAAAACAAAATTGGCTTTTTTAACTAGAAAGCTTAAAAAAACAGTTAAAGCAATTTATTGTGGAAGCTTAGTGGCTCAAATTTGGCAAAAAGCTGGAATTTTAAATCTTCCCGAAGTAAAATTTTTAAAAATTCGTGGACATTCCAGTTTTACTCTTTTTAAATGGTCTAAATTAAACAAATCAATTTTGGGGGGAATAAGTTGGGATGATGATAAGGTAGTCTAAAGTTATTATTAATATTCACCCTTTTTAATTTTTTCTAGATCGTGTTTATCTGCCAAGTCGAATTGATAAGGTGGTCCTCCTCTAAAGAGGTTGACCACACTAATGTCTTCAACCACCCAAAACATCACGCTTTCTTCATTGTTGGAGTGATAGGGATTGTTTGCGTCCTCGTGGTCTATACTGCTTTTGTAGTTGATGTTGATCAATCCTAACAAGTGTCCTAGTTCGTGATTAAGCACCGCTCGTTCAATCTCTGAAGCGAAGACCAGGGCGGTAGCAGTTTGATTAATTTTATCTTTAAAAACGACGAGCATGCTGGAATTGAGCGCAACACCTAAAGCATTGTTGTTTTGGGCAAAAGAGCCGTTAATAAATAGGATATATAAAGTGATAGTGTCACCCCCAGAGTAATTGACGCGATGTTTTTGCGTCAAATTTAAAAGGTCTGAAGTAGAATAGGTTTCTTTTAGTGAAATAAACGAATTGTTACCTGTTTGGGAAACACCACCTGGTTTGTCCGAATATTGTTTCAAGGTGGATATAAAAGTATTGATTGCACTCTGATCTGGTTGTACGGTTTCTTCATAATCAATCTCAATAACTATCCGAGAGTAAGGATTGGCTTGGAGATATTGATGATTGAGAGAGCCGACGGCGCCAAAATCATTTACCTTATTTTTGTTTTCTGGAGATATGTTTTGCGGTTCTGTGGGCTGAATAATACTATTGTTATCCGAGGTCCGTTGTTTGTCTTTTTGAAAAAGTTGATTACTGTCTTTAGTTGCTTCTTGCTGCTTATTGATAATTTGTTTCCCTTTTTGATTAAGTAAAAAAAGTCCGCTAAATACCAAAACAAGAAGTATTAAATAGATTTCAACTTTATTTATCCTTTTTGTCGTTTCTTTCCCTTTGACTATCATAGTAAATAAGAGTTTCCAAAAGCTCTGTTGCCAAATAGCCAATAAAGATATATACCATAAGAGCGAAAAGAGCTGAGAACTCTATAATAAAAACCTCTAGTAATTTTGGAGACGGGAACATACCTATAAAGGGAGTAAGAAGCGGTTGGGTTGTTTCATACACCCAACGGACAAAAGGAGCGGCAATTGAAGCCCCAAAAAGTTTAAGAATGATACGCAATCCCAAAAGCCCTTCAATAAGGCCGGTAATCAAGTTTATTAAAATAGCTATAAGTCTTGGCGGTGTTATCATTTTTACTTAAAAATTTTTATTTGGCTCACTTCTCTGATTTCATTTAAAGTTTTATCCCATACCCCCTTAACCCGAACCCTGTCTCCAATTTTAATATCACCATAAGAAATATTTATTTCTTTTATATTAATAAATTTTGTTGTTCCAAAATAAACAGTCTGTATTCCCCTCTCTGCGGTTTCCATAACAAAATTATCAGTATTTTTTACGGTGACTTTTCCGAAGAAGGCTCCAAATCTTTTTTGAATTGAATTATTTTTTACCGTTTTTGCGTCTATTATCAGTTTTGTATCGTCGGTAAATTTACCAAAAACAACCACCTCGTCGCCTACTGAGTATTCGCTAAGAGAACTTTTTCCACCAAATTTTCTCAAAATAACGGTTTTATCGGTAATATTTACCTGAAATGTCCCGTCTTCACCACTCAAAGAAAAGTTGTTAGATCCAATCACAGTTATCTTTCCTTTTACTCTTGCCTCAAATTTAAGATTCTTTTTCATAAAATTCTTTACTTTATCCAATAAATCCATTCTAATTTCTTTTACATCTTCGTTTGTATTAGCCGGACTCGAACTTTCCTTCTTTCCTTCCTTAACCGTTTCTCTAATAGTATTTTTAATCTCTCTCCTCAATGGAGTTAAAGCTCGTGCAGAAGGTGCAATTATTAAAAACATTGCTAAGACAACTATACCTAAAGATATTTTTTTCATATTGATTGTACGGAACAAAAATTTTTGTTCCCTATCTTATAATTACTAATACTCTATATATGCTTCCATTCCCTAAAAGGTTGCATTTACTGTGTTGTTTCCAAATTAACTAAGATATCTTTTTCCGCACTGTTTCCCAAATCGTCGGACACAACTATAAGGATATAGTTCTCTCCTTCCTCCAAGGTTGTAGCCGATTCAAACCGACCATTTGCATCCGCTTTGAGCTCCTGTTCATTGATAAAAATATAGGCATTTGGAATGGTTTTACCGCTTATATTTATTATTGGGTTGTTTACGGTAATATTATTTTTTGGTTCATCAACTTGTAGAAAAATTTTTTCGTTAATTGTTTTTTTTACAGAATCAGTTGGTAGATTTATTGCACTGCCAGATTCCATTTTTTCTATTTTTTTTGAATCAAATATTTTTATTAATGTGGGGTTCTTTTTTTGATACTGGAAATATAGAACCACCATTACTAAAATAATTGAAAAGGTAACAAAAAGTCTTTTAAGCATAGTTATTTGAGCCAAAATTTATAAATTGAAACTAATTTATTTTTAATTTTATTAGAATTGATAATCACAATATAAAGTAACCAGACTAACAGTAATGATAGGCCTATTAAAATATAAATCAACGGAAGTGGTAGTTCTTGAAAAAACAATAATGAATTATTTAAAAAATTTTCCTTAATTATTTCGAAGTCATCTCTTAAAAAATCGAACAGATCAAAAGATGCCTGTTCATTTAATATCTCGACAATAACGGAAAAAATAAACAATGAGGAAAGAATAAGGAGAATGGTTAAAGATACTTCACTGATAATTTGCCCGATAGTTTTTCCTGCTTCCATTCTATAAATTTTTTTTATAATTTTATCTTCAAGTTTTTTCATAGTTATTTCTTGTCTGCGTACGCAGATTTAATTTTAATACGCCCTCTTCTCACAATTGATTTTATCGTATTTACAGGTTTTTTTAATAGTTTTTCAATTTCTTCATATGAATAACCCTTACTGATATATTGAAAAATATTTCTTTCCACCTGATTTAAATGACTTAAATAATCATCATCTGTAATATCTTGTAGACGATCGTCTTCAAGATAAATAACATCGTATAATGATGTAGTTGGTTTTTTCGATCTGTAATACATCTTTAATTCATTTTGAACGATCTGAAATAAATATGGCTTGATTGGTCTTTTTTCATCAAATTTTTCAATCGCCTTATAAAAAGAAATAAAAACATTTTGAACCAGATCATCGGCTTCATCTTTTTTAAAAAGTTTTCTTTCGATGTATCGATAGATTGAAGTAGTATACTTTTTGACGATATAAGAATAATAATCTATTTCCCCATTTTTTATTTTTTCAATTATGTCTTTATCTGATAATTCCGCCATATTCTGTTAAAATTATAACATGATAAAAATCGGTAAAGTACTATTAGTCGGAAGAGCTAATGTTGGTAAATCGACCTTCGTTAATAATGTCATTGGGCAAAAAGTGGCTATCACTTCTCCAAAACCACAAACGACTAGATTTTCAATCCGGGCTCTTTACGAGGAAGAGCGGGGAAAGATTATTTTTGTAGACACACCGGGCATTGTTGGAAAAGCAAAGGACTATCTTTCAAAAAGAATAAATGAAAAGACCTTACAGATCTTAAATGAAAATGTTGATGTGGTTATATATATGGTTGATGCAACCAGAAAGAGGGACTTTGAAGAAAGCAAAGTCCTTGGTCTGGTAAGAAAAATTAAAAAACCAAAAATATTAGTTATTAATAAGATTGATGATCCGGGAAAATCTTTTTTACCTCAATATAAATTTTTAGAAGAAGAGTTTAAAGATGTTTTTCAAATATCAGCGATCAACAATATGCATATCAAGCCATTGCTTGAAAAAATTTTTGAATATCTTCCCGAAAAAAATATTGATTCCGAGAAACTTCCCCCGGACCTTGTTTATCCGATCATCAATCTGGATAGTAAAATTTTTCTTGGAGAACTTATACGTGAAAAAATATTTTTGATGATGGGGGAAGAAATTCCTTATACAACCACTGTCATTGTTGATCAAATTGCCGAAAGAAAAAATGGAACTACATATATTAAGGCTAGAATTTTAACAACCAACGATCGCTATAAAGGGATGTTGATCGGGGCTGGTGGAAGAAAAATAAAGGAGATCGGTAGCTATGCCCGCAAAGAAATTGCTTTGGCCATCAATAAAAAGGTTTTTCTTGATTTAAATATCGAAGTCGACTCCCACTGGCAGGAGATGTACTATTAATATGCCTTGCAAAACTGATTTTAATTTCGTATAATTTTCTTCTAATGAGGAATGATTTTTTCTCAGCTAAAAAAAGCACCCGCCCAGAGCGGGTTTTTTTGTACTCTCACTTTCTGAATGAAATGAAGATTAGTGAGAGTAAATCCGTCCGAAGTGAAGTTTCGGCTGCGTGGCTGTAAGCCTCGAGACGAACCTGAACGTAGGCGGATTGGTTAACTTTAAAATGAATATGGTCAACATTCAAAAACTCAAATATAAAGAGTCTCTCAAGGATAAATGTGGGATTTTTGGAATTTATGGCAAAGGAATCGATGTTGCTCGAATTAGTTTTTTTGGTTTATACAGCCTTCAGCACAGAGGTCAGGAGGGAGCTGGTATCACAGTTACCGATGGAAAAAATCTAAAAAGTGTTAAAGGTTTAGGATTAGTCTCGACAGTTTTTGATGAAGAAAAAATAAATTCTCTTAAAGGTTTTGCATCTATCGGACATACTCGCTATTCAACAACCGGCGGCAATAAATTATGCAATGTTCAACCGGTCGTTTTAAACTTAAAAAATGACGATTTCGCTCTAGCCCATAACGGTAATATTATTAACGCTATGGACTTGGCCCACAAGTTGCCATCAGATGTTAAGCTTTCATCAACTTCAGATACTGAAATTATGGGTTGGGTAATAAAAAATTCTTCCGGCAAAAATTGGGAAGAAAAAATTTTATCTTCTTTTAATAAATTTCAGGGTGCTTTTAGTATGATTGCTTTAACTAAAAATAAATTAATAGCTTTTAGGGACACTTATGGTTTTCGACCTTTGGTTTTAGGCCAGTTAAATGGCTCATATATTGCCTGTTCTGAAACCTGCGCTTTAGATACGGTCGGGGCAAAGTTTATTAGGGAGGTCGCTCCCGGAGAAATAGTTACTATTGATGAAAAAGGAATAAATGTTGTTGATAAAATTAGTTCCTTAAAAAAAAGTTTCTGTCTTTTTGAATATGTATATTTAGCTCGCCCAGATAGTATTTTCAATAAACAATTAGTTCATCAAGTCAGACAAAGATCGGGAGAAATATTAGCTCATGAATCGCCGATCGGGGCTGATATAGTCGTTGCCGTTCCTGATTCGGGAACGTCGGCGGCCATTGGTTACTCAAAAGCTTCTGGAATACCGTACGGCGAAGTTCTTATTAAGAATAGGTATATTGGTCGCACTTTTATTCAACCTGAGCAATATATTCGTGAAATGGGTGTGAAATTAAAATTTAATCCTTTAAAAAAAATTGTTAAAGGAAAAAGAATTATTATCGTTGATGATTCAATAGTTCGCGGAACAACGATGAAAAAAATAATAAAAATTTTGAGAGGTTGCGGAGTCAGAAAAATTCATATTCGTGTTTGCTCTCCCCCTGTCACTGATCCTTGTTATTTTGGGATTGATACACCAAATAAAAAAAAATTAATCGCATCTTATTTGACGATAAAAGAAATAGAGAAATTTATTGGAGCGGATTCTTTGGCCTATTTGAGTTTGGATGGCTTGAAAAAAGCATCGAGAATTAAATCTAATAGGCTTTGTTCTTCGTGTTTTGACGGAAAATATCCAATGCCCGTTGAAGGCGGTTTTAGAAAAGATGTCTTTGAAACAATAAATTAATAGTGAGCGAAGTCGAACTATGAAAAAACTAGCTGTTTTAATTTCCGAAGCCGGGACTGGAACAAATCTTCAAGCTATTATTGATGCGGTTGAAAATAAAAAATTAAGAGCAAAGATTGTTTTAGTTGCTAGCAGTTCAGAAAATGCCTACGGTTTGCAAAGAGCAAAAAAAAATAATATTTTTATAATGACTGTAAACAAAAAAGATGATTTAGAAAAAATCTTAACAGCATATCAAGTTGACTTAGTTGCTTTAGCAGGATGGAAATTAATTGTTCCTCTATCTTTAATAAATACGTTTAAAAATAAAGTTCTTAATCTCCACCCAGGTCTTATCCCTAATACAATGAATGGAGTTGTCATTAACCCAGACAAAACGACTGGAATTTGGAACCGGGGAAAATTAACTGATATAGCCATTCAAAACTTTTTGGATAAGAAAGCTACTTATGCCGGATCAACTGTCCATTTTTTATCTGAAAAGTTTGATTTCGGAAAAATTTTAAATCGTTGTTTTGAAAAGATTTTACCCAATGATACCGTTGAAAGTCTTTATAAAAGGTTAAAGAAAAAAGAAAATCAAATTTACGTTGAGACGTTGATAAAGTTATGTAATAAGTAGGGAACAAAAATTTTTGTTCCCTACAATAACAATTGTATGAAAATCTTAATAATTGGCTCAGGTGGACGGGAACATGCCCTGGGTTGGAAAATAAAACAATCTCCGCTGGTCACTAAAATTTATTTTGCTCCCGGTAATCCAGGTACCAAGAAAATTGGAGATAATATCTCAATCGAGGTAACTGATATAAACAAATTATTAAAATTTGCTAAAGATAAAAAAATTGATCTAACGGTCGTCGGCCCGGAAACTTCTTTAGTTTTGGGAATTACCGATGCTTTTAGAAAGGAAAAACTAAAAATTTTCGGCCCTTCTAAAAAAGCTGCTCAAATAGAGGGATCAAAAACTTTTGCTAAAGAACTAATGAAAAAATATAAAATACCAACGGCTGATTATTTTACTTTTGATAATTCTAATGAAGCAAAAAATTATCTTCAACATGCTAAATATCCTCTGGTTATAAAGGCTGATGGTTTGTGTTTAGGAAAAGGAGTGGCTGTTTGTAAAAATAGAAAAAAGGCGGAAAAATTTTTATCAGAGCTTATGATTGATAAAACTTTTGGAGAATCGGCAAAAAAAATTATTATTGAAGAATGTTTATACGGCCAGGAAATATCATTTATGGTAATAACTGATGGAAGAGATTTTCTTTCATTTCTTCCCAGCCAAGATCATAAAAGACTATTGACAAATAATCAAGGTACAAATACCGGAGGTATGGGTGCTTATACTCCGGTTCCATTTTTGGACAAAAAACTTATTATACAAATTGAAAAAGAAATTGTTGCTCCAACTATTAAAGCAATGGCTAAGGAGGGTTGTCTTTATCAAGGAATTCTCTATCCTGGGTTAATCTTGACAAGGGAGGGTCCAAAAGTCTTGGAATATAATTGCCGTTTTGGCGATCCGGAAACCCAACCTTTAATGATGCAGTTGGAATCAGATCTGGTGGAAATTTTTCTTACCCAACAGAAAAATCAATTAAAAAAGAAAGAGCTCGTTTTCAAAAAAGGTTTTTCCGTTGGGGTAGTTCTCGCCTCAGCCGGTTACCCGGGAGAATATAAAAAAGGAGATCAGATAATCGGATTAGATAAAATTAATGATAAAGATATTCAAATATTTCACGCCGGCACAAAAGAAGTTGATAAAAAAATCATTACCAACGGCGGTCGGGTTTTATCTGTTACCGCAACAGGATCAACCTTAGAAGAAACTATCAAAAAAGCTTATCAATTTATTGGGAAAAAAAATATTCACTTCAAAGGAATGCAATATCGAAAAGATATTGGTAAAAACGGATTAATATTTGGAGACAAGTATGATTAACAGAATTGAGGTTTCTTCAAAAATATCAAATACTCAAAAAATTGGCGTTTACACAATTAAAAAAGATCTTAATCAAAATCAATTAAAAAAAATTGCTTCATCCCTCACTAATCCTGTTTACCAAGATTTTAAGATTAACCAGCCGACTTTAGTTAAAAAATTTTTCTGGGGCATCGAAACTGGTTTTTTACCGGGGGTTACTGATAATGTTGCCAGCACCGTCAAAGAAATTATTAAAGACCAGTTAAAAATAAAATTTAATGAAAATGAAGGAGTTTTTTCTTCTCAACTATTATTAATCAGCGAACAGCTTAATGAAAAAGATATTATTAAAATCAGTCAGGGTTTGATTAATCCTTTAATTCAAAGAGTCCACTTTAAAACTCAAAAAGAATATCTAAAAGATAAAGGGATGGATAGAATCGTTCCTCAAGTAAAACTAACTTCAGCTAATCAAGTTGATGAAGTCGACCTAAATGTTTCAGACGAAGAATTGACCAGAATTGGAAAATCCGGGATTAAAAATAAAGATGGGTCAACTCGCGGTCCCCTTGCTTTAGATCTTTCCTATATAAAAACCATAAAAAATTACTTTCAAAAATTAGGCAGGAATCCAACCGATATTGAACTTGAATCTATTGCTCAAACTTGGTCCGAACATTGTCATCATACAATTTTTGCCGACCCGATTGATGAAATAAAAAACGGGTTATTCAATAATTATATAAAAAGGGCAACGGTTGAAATCAGAAAAAAAAAGGGTAAACGAGACCTTTGCACTTCAGTTTTTACAGACAATTCCGGGGGAATAAAATTTGATAAAGATTATATAATCTCTCATAAAGTTGAAACACATAATAGCCCATCAGCCCTTGATCCGTTTGGAGGAGCAATTACTGGAATCGTTGGAGTCAACCGGGACGCAATAGGTTTTGATATGGGCGCCAAACCGATTGTTAATTATTATGGTTTTTGTTTTGCTGATCCAAATTTAAAATCTCTAATTTTTCGTGATAAAGAAAAAAAACAATCACTACTTTCCCCTCGCCGGATTTTAGACGGAGTGGTGGCCGGCGTTAATTCCGGAAGTAATTGTTCTGGTATCCCAACTCCTCAAGGTTTTCTATACTTTGACAATAAATATCAAGGAAAGCCTTTAGTCTTTGTTGGCACAGTCGGATTAATTCCAAAAAAATCTTCTGCTATAAAAAAAGCTCGTCCAGGAGATTATATTGTTATGGTTGGTGGTCGAGTTGGTCAAGACGGAATTCACGGTGCTACTTTTTCCTCCGAAGCTTTATCTGCAGGAAGTCCAACTGGCGCTGTTCAAATCGGTGACCCGATTACCCAAAAAAAATTAAGTGATGTAATTATTAAAGAAGCCCGCGACCAAAAACTTTATAACAGTATTACTGATAACGGGGCCGGCGGACTTTCCTGTTCCGTCGCCGAAATGGCTAAAGAATCAAACGGCGTTGCCGTTGACTTAGAAAAAGTACCTTTAAAATACCCTGGGCTTGAACCATGGAAAATTTGGGTGTCCGAGTCCCAAGAAAGAATGACTCTGTCCGTACCAAAAAACAAATGGAAAAAATTTTCAGAGTTGATGAAAAATCGCGATGTTAAGGCAACCATCATCGGCGAGTTTAATGACAGTGGCCATTGTGTTGTTAACTATCATAAAAAAATCATCATGGATATTGATATGAAATTTCTTCATGATGGGTTACCGGTTCGACGAATGAAAACGGTTCACATAAAAAATGTTTTTAAAGAGCCGGTCATTCCTCAATTAAAAAATTTAAATGAGGTTTTGCTTTCAATGATGCAAAGATTAAATATCACTGGTTTTGAATTTGTATCAAAACAATATGATCATGAAGTTCAAGCAAATTCTGTCATTAAACCTTTACAAGGGAAAGGGAAAGTAAATGGTGAAACATCAGTCGTAAAACCAATTTTTGACTCTCCTCATGCGATGGCCATATCTCAAGGACTTTATCCAAGTTATAGTGAGATTGACTGTTACCAAATGGCGGGGGCAAGTATTGATACAGCTATCAGAAACTTAGTGGCCGCAGGAGTTAATATTGATAAAATTGCCCTTCTTGATAATTTCTGTTGGTGTAGTTCAAACGATCCTCAAAGATTGTATCAGTTAAAAAAAGCTGCCGAGGCGTGCTATGATTTTGCCAAAATTTATGAAACTCCATTCATATCTGGTAAAGACAGCATGTTCAACGATTTTAAAGGATATGATGAAAAAAGTAATCCAATAAAAATTTCAGTTCCCCCAACCCTTTTAATTTCCTCAATTGGAATAATTGAAGATGTTTTAAAAACAATTTCAATTGATGTTAAATTCCCCAGCGATTTATTTTATATTCTTGGTGAAACAAAGGATGAACTGGGCGGGTCAGAATATTTTGCCATGAACAATTCGGTTGGAAATAATGTTCCTAAGGTTAACGGCTTAAAAAATAAAAAACTGTATTCAGCTTTTTACAAAGCCAGTCAAAAGCAATTAATTTCTTCAGCAATTAGTATTACCCGAGGAGGTTTGGGAGTTGCCTTAGCTAAGACTTCCCTTGCTGGTAAATTAGGAATAGAAATTTCTCTTGATAAATTACCAGTTTCTGTTTCCCGTAATGATTTTGCTTTGTTTTCCGAAAGTCAAGGAAGAATATTAGCAACCATTAATCCTCAAAATAAAAAAAAGTTTGAAAAAATTATGAAAGGAAATCCGATCAAACAAATCGGCCAGGTAACAAATAATCAGCAATTAATAATCAAAGGGTTAGATAATAAAGTAATTGTTGATTTAAATCTTGAAAAAATAGAAAAAGCTTATAAGTCAGTGTTTAAAAATTATTAAATTAAAGATAGCAAAAGTGAGACGCTTAATTTTTTTCGACTTGGGAGCTCCCTTGGGAAGGGTTCCCACGGAGAAATAAAATTCAGTGGCGAGCTTTGACATTCTAAATTATTAACTATGAAAAAACCAAAAGTTCTAATATTATCCGGCTATGGTTTGAATTGCGAAGATGAAACGAAATACGCTTTTGAACTGGCCGGCGGTCTGGGAAAAATTATTCATATTAATGATTTAATAAAAAATAAAAATCAACTGAATGACTTCCAAATTATGGCAATTCCTGGTGGATTTGCTTATGGAGATGATACCGGTTCCGGAAATGCTTATAGTCTAAAATTAAAAAATCATCTTTGGGAAAATCTTTTAAAGTTTGTGATAAAAGATCGTTTAGTAATTGGGATTTGTAACGGTTTTCAAATTTTAGTTAATCTGGGATTAGTCCCGGCTCTCAACAGAAAATATGGAGAACGTCAAGTAGCTCTTTTACCAAATGAGTCAACCCGTTATACAACAGGCTGGTTTGATTTAAAAATCACAAACGATACTCCTTGGTTAACAGGAATTAAAAAAATTTCCTTACCGATTGCTCATGGTGAAGGTAAGTTTTTTGCTAGTAAAGAAGTGTTGAGTCAAATTAATAAAAAAAACTTAGTGGTAATTAAATATATCAATAACCCAACCGGAACTTTGGAAAATATTGCCGGTATTACTGATGAAAGCAAAAGAATTTTTGGCCTGATGCCCCATCCGGAACGGGCCATGTTTTTTACTCAACTTCCCAACTGGCCATATCTTAAAGAAAAATATTTACGGGAACGTAAAAAACTTCCAGAATTTGGGCCAGGGTTACAAATTTTTAAAAATGGGGTAAACTATTTTAAGTAACTATGAATAGTCAATATACCATTGCCACCCTTGGCAGTCATTCCGCCCTCCAGATTTTAAAAGGAGCCAAAGACGAAGGATTTAAAACTTTGGTAATTACTTTAAAAAAACACATCTCCTTTTACCAACGATTTCCTTTTATTGATGAAATGGTCAGCGTTAATACTTTTTCGGAACTTCCTAAAATTGAAAAAAAATTAAAAAACAAAAAAGTTATTATCATTCCTCATGGATCTTTCGTCGCTTATCTTGGTATGGAGGGTAACAAAAAAATGTCTCTCCCATATTTTGGCAATAAAAAAGTTCTTGACTTTGAGTTTGATCGCGTAAAACAAGGTGATTGGTTAAAAAAAGCCGGAATTAATACTCCGGAAGAATTTAAAAATATTAATGACGTTGAATTTCCGGTCATTATTAAATCATTTGGAGCTGCCGGAGGAAAAGGTTATTATCTTGTAAATAATAAAAAGGATTTTGATGAAAAAATTAAGTTTTTTAACGGTAAACAATATGTTGTTCAACAATATATTGTTGGAGTTTCTCTTTACATTCATTATTTCTATTCACCATTAACTAAGAAATTAGAAATCATGAGTATGGATCGAAGATACGAAACCAATGTTGATGCGCTTGGTAGAATTCCATTTAATGTTGATCCGAGCTATGTAGTTGTTGGCAACAGCCCCCTAGTTTTGAGGGAGTCGATGTTGCCGGAAGCTTATTCCATGGGAGAAAAAGTTGTTAAAAAATCTCAAGAATTAATAAGTCCTCAAGGATTATTTGGACCTTTTTGCTTAGAAACAATTATCACTCCTGATCAGAAGTTTTATGTGATTGAAATTTCGGCAAGAATTGTAGCTGGCACCAACCTTTTTATTGAAGGTTCTCCATACGCAGATTTACTTTATAATGAACCAATGAGCACAGGCCGCAGGATAGCTCGTGAAATTAAAAATGCAATTAATGAAGATAAGTTAAATTTAATATTAGATTAATAAAAGCTCGATACCGAAATTTTTTATCGGAAAACAACAAACCGAAAAAAATTTGATATCTTCGCTTTTAATTTTTATAAAAAAAGCGAGGTGAAGGTGTTTTTTGAAAATCGCCAGGGGCCCCATTGGGGTGTGGCGTTCAAAAAATATCGAACCGAGCTTTAATAAAAATTAAATATGAATATAAAACAAATTTTAAATTCCTACAATTTATCTAATCTTACAATTGCTACTCTTGGTAGCCACTCTGCCCTTGATGTCTGCCGTGGAGCAAAAAATTTAGGATTTAAAACTTTGGTGGTTACCGAAAAAGGTCGTGAAAAAACTTACGAAAAATACTATAAAACCGACGGAAAATTAGGCTGCGTCGATGAAACCATAACTCTTGATAAATTTTCAGATCTTCTTAAACCTGAAGTACAAAAACAATTATTGGAAAAAAATTGTATTTTCGTTCCAAACCGTTCTTTCGAGGCATATTTAAATTTTGACTATGAAAAAATAGAAAACGTTTTTAATGTTCCTATGTTTGGAAACAGACAACTTTTAAAAATTGAAGAACGGGGCCGAGCAGAAAATCAATATTATTTATTGGAAAAATCCGGAATCAAATATCCAAGGCAGTTTAAAGATCCAAAAAATATTGATCGCTTATGCTTGGTCAAAGTTCAGGAAAAAAAACGAGTTTTTGAAAGAGCTTTTTTCTTGGCAGAAAGTTATGAAGACTATCAAACACAAGTTGAAGAAAAGTTAAAAAAGGGCGTCTTTACTGAAGAACAATTAAAGCAGGCCGTTATCGAAGAATTTATTGTAGGTGTTCAGGTTAACTTTAATTTCTTTTATTCCCCTATTTCTGATCGTCTAGAGCTATTGGGAACTGATATGAGAAGACAAACAAACATTGAAGGTCTTCTTAGAATCCCAGTCTCTTATCAAACTGAGGTTTCAAAAAAAATTAATATTAAATACGAAGAGGCCGGTCATATTGCGGTCACCGTCCTTGAATCGATGTTAGAGAAAGCTTTTGAACTGGGAGAAAGATTTGTCAAAACTAGCCAGAAACTGTTTGCTCCGGGAATAGTCGGGCTTTTTGCGTTGCAAAGTATTATTACGGCTGGACCTCCAAAAAAAGATATCATTATTATTGATATCTCTCCCCGGATGCCCGGATCGCCCGGAATAGCCTCCACTCCTTATAGTAATTATCTTTACGGACGGCCAGTTTCTGTGGGAGAGCGAGTTGCGATGGAAATAAAGCAAGCGATTAAATTAAATAATTTTGATAAAATATTATCATAAATATCTATGATTAATTTTGATTTTTCAACATACTTATCCCCGTTAACCTGGCGTTATGGATCTGACGAAATGAGAAGGATCTTTAGCGAAAAACATAAATATGAACTCTGGCGAAAGATCTGGGTCGCCCTTGCCGAAGCACAGCATCAAGTTGGACTTGTTAATAAAGAAGAGCTTGATGATCTGAAAAAAAATGAAAGAAATATTGATATTGAAAAAATTTTTGAATATGAAAAAGATACCAAGCATGATGTAGTTGCTGCTATAAAAGAATTTGCCGAGAAAGCAAAAATCGGCGGCGGAAAAATTCATCTGGGTGCGACCAGTATGGATGTTGTTGATAACGCTGATATGGTAAAAATTCAGGAAGCACTGGAAATTATTGAAAAAAAAGTTATCACTATTTTAAATTTGCTAGCCAACAAAATTGAGGAGTATGCTGATTATCCTTGTTTGGGTTATACTCATTTGCAACCAGCTGAACCAACAACGGTCGGTTATCGTCTGGCTTTTTATGCCCAGGATCTATTAACCGCTTATGAGTTTATCCAATTTGCTAAAAAAACCATTAAGGGAAAAGGAATGAAGGGCGCAGTTGGAACCGCAGCAAGTTATAAAGAGTTATTAAAAGACCTGCCTGCGCAGGCAGGTAAAACAATATCCGTTGATCAACTGGAAAATAAGGTGATGAAAAGTTTGGGAATCGACGCCGCTTTAATTTCCGGTCAGGTCTATCCCCGCCTTTTTGATTTTATTGTTTTAAACGGTTTAGTGACGGTGACTTCTGCTCTCGCCAAGTTTGCCGGAGACCTCCGGATTCTACAGTCACCTCTTTACGGCGAATGGTCGGAACCGTTTGGAAAAAAACAGGTAGGATCTTCCGCAATGCCATTCAAAAAAAATCCAATTAGCAGTGAAAATATTTGTTCTCTCGCCCGTTTTGTTGCTACTCTTCCACAGGTAGCTTCTGAAAATGCGTCACTTTCATATTTAGAAAGAACCCTTGATGATTCCGCTAACAAAAGAATTGTTATTGCTGAAGCTTTTTTAACAACTGATCAAATTTTGATAACTGCAGAAAAAATTATCAGCGGGTTAGTTATTAATCGAGATCGAATTAGTTTTAATTTAAGACAGTATGCGTCATTTGCTGCCTCTGAATCCATAATTTTAGAGGCTGTCAAAAACGGAGCTGACCGCCAGGAAATGCATGAAGTATTAAGGATTAATTCGATGATCGCCTGGACTGATATCCAAAATGGAAAGAAAAATCCGATGATGCAATTATTGTTGAACGATAAATTGGTCAGTAAATATTTAAATAAAAATCAATTAGAGAAATTAATGGAAGTTGAAAATCATATTGGCGACGTTCCTGAAAGAGCTAAAAAGTTAGTTAAAATTATTCGTGTCATTCCCGCGTAGGCGGGAATCCAGAACATTATGAATAAAACGATTGTTTCAGTCATTATGGGTAGTGATTCTGATTTGCCTATTATGAAAGAAGCTCTTGATGTTTTGAATGATTTTGGTGTTGAGAACGAGGTCCTTGTTTTATCGGCTCATCGAACATTTGAAGCTACTCGTGAATACGCAATGTCTGCAAAGACCAAAGGAACTAAAGTAATTATTTCCGGAGCCGGTGGGTCTGCCCATCTTCCTGGTGTCATTGCAGCCATGTTCCCGCTACCGGTCATCGGCGTTCCTATTAAATCAAAATCTTTAGATGGTTTGGACTCATTACTTTCAATTGTCCAAATGCCGCCGGGGATTCCTGTTGCAACAGTCGGAATAAATGGTGCAAAAAATGCTGCTTTATTGGCAATCCAAATACTGGCAACCAGTGATAAAGGATTGGCATCAAAATTAACAGAATATCGTAGCAAACTTAAAAATTCAGTTTTGGCTAAAACAGAAAAATTAAAAACTCTGGGTTATAAAAAATATTTAGAAGTTCTAAGGGTTCGTCCGTAAATAAACAGATACATTATTTACGGATACGGCCTAAAAAAATAATATGATTACAGAAAAAATTATTATTAAGTCTCTTCCAAAAGTTTTAAAAAGCATTGATCTCCCACTCGGGAAAAAACTCCAGGGAAAGGTCCGGGATATTTATTTTAAAGAAAAAAAAAGAATTTTAATTACGACTGACCGTCAGTCAGCCTTTGATGTGATCCTCGGAAATATTCCTTTTAAAGGAGCAGTATTAAATCAACTGGCCGCTTTTTGGTTTAAAAAAACTAAACACATCATCGATAATCATCTACTTGATGTTCCGGATCCGAATGTTTCAGTCGCCAAAAATTGCGAACCGATCCAGGTGGAAATGGTCGTCAGAGGATATATCTCCGGAGTTACCAATACTTCGATCTGGGGTTCTTATGAAAAAGGGGAAAGAGTGATCTATGGATTAAAATTCCCAGACGGGTTAAAGAAAAATCAAAAACTTGAAGAACCGGTTATTACTCCAACCACTCACCCATTGGTGGGAGCAAAGGGCCATGATGAGAGATTGACAAGGGAGCAAATAATTGCAAAAAAACTCGTCAGCGAAAAACTTTACAAACAAATGGAAAAAGTTTCTTTGGAACTTTTTAAATATGGAACAAAACTTTGTCTTTCCAAAGGTTTGATCCTTGTTGACACTAAATATGAATTTGGATTATATAATGGCAAGCTCACACTCATCGATGAAATCCACACACCGGATTCATCCCGATTCTGGATCGCTAAAACCTATAAAACCTTATTTGATAAAGGATTGGAACCGGAAAACTTTGATAAAGAATTCTTGAGATTATGGTATGTAAAGCGCGGTTATCGTGGAGATGGTCCACCTCCCCCAATGGCCAAAGAACTAATCGTAGCCACCGCTCAAAGATATATTGGAGTTTATGAAAAATTGACCGGCCACAAATTCAAAGCCTTTGAATATCCAATTGAGGAAAGGATAAAGAAGAATTTAAGTGCTTACTTATAAATGAGTTATTCTTAGATTTTTAAAATCACTACTTATTTTGATTTTGTCGAGTTGATTTGATAATCTGGTAACAATGACAATGGCTTTACGAGAAGGACTTACATCCATGTATGAAAAAAATCTGCAGAGATATTCTGACGAATTTTTTGCAATAAATATATTTACTGATATCAAAGTCGTGTTTTACACAAGGTCATTAAAAAAATATTTACTAATAGGCGAGACTGTCAGTTTTTTAGGCGGTTATTCATTTCTCCAAATGCTGCCTACCAGACTTTTGGGTTTGCCGGTATCGGCTCCAGCAGAATTATCTTATTACCGGTCAGCCGCACCTGCATACATGCTTGGCCGAGTGACAGACGATATGGCAGATGGTGATTTGGATCCGAAAGCTTTTGGATACGAAAACTTTCCTGAGTATGTAAAAACAGCTAAAAGCCAAATAAGAGACGGGAACGTTGAAGTAAAAAGAGACTTTACTCTGGATTTTTTACTCAAATATACGCTTGAAAATCTTGAAAGAGATCAAAAACCGGGCGACGACGTCAGACAGGACTGGGACATGTTTCTTGATGCGATGCTGGTTGAATATGATCGAAGAATCAATCATAAAATACTGACAAAAGCCGAATTAGAAACTATTGATGATAACTCTTTCAGTTATGCCCACAATATCATGCTCATCTCTCTCCGCTCAAAAACCAGGTTCAAACATATCGAAGAGATAGCCCAACTCCAAGGAAAAATATTTGCTCTTGCAGATCTAAAACCGGAGCTGGCTCTTTTTACCTGTAAAATTCCAAAAGAAATTCTGGAAGAAGCCAAGATTGACGGCGAAGAATTGATGAATAATCCAAACTTGTTAGATGGTAATGAGGTAATAAGGAGGTGGATGAAGGAAGAGCTAGCTACAGGAAGAGAACTTTATGATAAATTGAAGAAAAAAATTCCTAACCTCGACTTCACCACTAAAGCCTATTTGACTTTTTTGATGAAAGGAGTTGAGTCGAAGATAAAGAAAATGGAAAAACAATTAAATTGAGCGAGATATAAGTGTCTACGAAAAACCCACCGGCAACAAATTCAAAGCCTTTGAGTATCCAACTGAAGAGAGGATTAAGAAAAATTTAAGTTCGTACTTGTAAGGTATTTTTTTTGAAAGTGAGGTTTTTTTGTTCAGCCACCCTGTCCTAACCCGAGGGGTTAAGATATGTCCTTTTTATCTCCTTAACGATCGTTCACAAGATAATTGTTTATAAATGTGATCATAGACTGGATCCCCTTCTTCAAGGGGATGACAGACAGGACAAATAATAATTGCTTTTTGGGACGGGAAAATGCAAGAGGAAGAGGTTATTTATTAGGTGGCGGGTAAAATTGAGACTGTTCGCTATCTTGAGTTTGACCCCAAGTTATCACTGCATAATCTAAGACAAAATCTGAATGTTGAAATTTACCAGATAATTCTGCAATTTCATCTTCTTCAACTGATCCTTCAGCAACATGACCAAATGCAATATGTGGCCCTGATTTTTCATAAGTTAGCGTTGAAGAATCGGGATAAGTTTTTATTCCGGACAACTCATAGAATCCTAACCCTAATTCTGCTATTGGCAAAAATTGTCCAGATAAGTCACTTTTTACTGATTTTGCTTCGTTAGTCCTTTCGATTAATTCTTTTTGTGCAGTACTTAATGATTCGACTGATACCCCTTTACCTATTTCAAGGTCTACCAAAAAACCATCTTTTACAGTAAAAGTGATTCCCTCTGCTGAAAAAGTCCCATTAGCTTTTCTAAATGGATAAGGAGTACCATAATTTTCCCCTCCTGGAATATTAATATATTTAACATTTCTGTATCCGCCTAATGGAGTTTCATGTTTTCCATCAAAATTACCCAATTCTGATTCAAATGACGCTTTTGAAGTGTTGTAGTCTAAATTCAATGTGTGTTCATCACCCTTAAAATCTCTTGTTGTTATTTTAAAAGAACCTTGAGGTTTTTCTTTAAAGAAAGTTTCAAAATATTCGTTTGTTTTTGTTATTGTTTCTAATTGATCTTCGCCAATTTGACTCATTACTCGGCAGTCACCAGTGGTAAAACCTAAAGAGCCAGCAAATTTAACATCGTTAGTTTCTCCAAATTCATTCGCAGCTTGATAAATGTTTCGTCTATTTCCCCAATCATTTCCTAAATAAACAACTGTTGTTTGACTTTTCTCATCTCCAAGCTCATCAAGTTCATTTAAAACCCTCTTGGTTTCCCCGTATAGCTCTTCATCTTTTGGTTTATCTCCAAAGTCTATCATTGAAACCTGATGATCTTTTCCTATTTGATCTCTAAGCATCGTTGACAAATTTACTCTTGTTTGTAAATGTGGATCAACGTCTCTTGTCTGTGGTAGTGTATCTGTTATGATCAAAACTTTACTTGAAGGCGGAAGTCTGAGACAACGAAGATAGTTGTTTGAAGCGTTTCTTAACTGTTCGGCATTTATTGGCGATTCGACTGCTTTTGCCATAATAAAAATAGTTAGCCAATTCTAAACAAATTTTTTTAGATTGTCAAGACAATCTATATTTTTTTGGTGGGAAAATGCAAGAGGAAAATATTAAAATAGCCTCATCCAAGTGGACCACTTGTACACGGCCTATCCCAGCCGACCAATGCATAACCTCACCCTCCTTCGTCAAAGACTACGGCGGGCAAGAGAGGTTGAGACACGCTTGGCACAAGAATAGTGTCTATCGCTGTTTTTATCCTTTCAAAACAACCTAAACTCATACTTTTGTAGGTTATAAGCGACTGACAAATAAAAAAACTCTGTTTATAATCTAAACGTGGATAAAATTAATAGACACAGACTAAGGGCTTTATCAAATTTAACTGGAAATTTTTCCGAAGTTTTCCTTGCCTCATTAGTTATTCCTGTATTTAATAATAAAATTGATCTAACAAAAATCATAATTACGGTTTTTGGTATAATTTCCTGTATTGTTTTTGCTTATTTCTCATTATTATTTGCCGAGAAAGGAAAACTATGAAATTTGACAATCAATCAATCGGCCTCATGATTTTTTACGGAGTGGGTTTTTTGATGATAATTGCTCTAGGAATAACCTATCTAACTTCAAAAAAATAATTTAGATTCTCACCTGTAGACTTTCTTTTGAGAAGGTGATGTTTTTTGGTTCAATGATGACTTTTTTTTCTCCCTCTTCAACTAATCCATAGTTGTAGGCTTTAATATTATTTTGTTTTGCTAGATTTATTACTTGATCAACATCTTTTTCCGGAACGAAAACTGCAAAACCAGCGCCCATATTTAAATTTCCATAAGCTTCTTTATCGTCAAGTTTTCCCTGTTCAACAATAAATTGTAAAACTTCTGGAACCGGTGGCAAGTTGGTTATCCTGTAAGTCAATTCCTTTTTATGCCTCATTAATTTCCTCCAGCCATGACCGGTGATATTAACCATATAATGTATATCTACAGTGTTTTTCAATAGATCCTCAATTAATTTTGCATAAATAATTGTTGGCGTAAGCAGAACTTCTCCGTAGGTCTTTTCTCCATCAATTTTGGTTAGATAACCTTCCGGTAAACTTTCAGCAATTTTTCGAGCTAAAGTTAAGCCATTGGCATGGATCCCGATGCTTTCAAATAAAATTATTCTGTCACCGGCCTGCAATTTTTCTCCCAAACATAGATTATTTTTTGGATTAATTATTCCAAAGCAACTTCCTGCTAAATCAATTTTATCTTTCTCAATAACTCCTGATAAAACCGGAGTTTCTCCTCCACCCCAAACAGTTCCCGAATCATTACTCGCCTTTGTCCACCCAGAAACTAGATCGTCAGCTCTTTTTTTGTCTTTAAACCAATTTGATGAACCAGCTGCCCAGTAAGCCATTAAGGCTAGCGGTTTTGCCCCAACGGTTATCAAATCGTTAACGATCATTGCCACCGTATCATAGGCTAAACTATCATAATACGTTTTTCCGGTTAAACGATACATCTCATCAGCAACTAAACTTTTTGTTCCTAATCCTTCAATAACTGACGCAAAATAAAATTGTCCGGCATCAACTACATGAGCCGATTCACCACGACTTTGGCTAACTTCTTTATAATTTTTAGGTAAATTTTTAAGAGTGTTTTCCCCCGCTTGTTGTGCAATTCTTTTTACGTAGTCAATCGTTTCATAATTCACTCCAGACTGTTTATAGGTTAATTGATTTTTCATTATTTAATTAAAGCTAATCTGGTTAGACATTCATCTTTTCCCAATATCTCCATTGACTCATTTAATGGCGGGGAGATTTTTTTCCCTGTAATAACCATTCTCATATCAGCAAAGAATAAAGAATTCTTTATTTCCAATTTCTTTGCTAAATTGATCAATGATTCTCCGATCAGATCTGCCTTCCAATCAGTAACTTTTTCTAATTCCTGGTGAACTTTTCTAAAAAAATCTTGTTTTCCTTCCAATACAACCTCGTAGGTTGTATGAGGCTGAAAAAAGAACTCGCACAACGGTAAATAGTCAGAAAGTTTTTTTATTCGTTCTTTAATTAATGGAATTGTTTTCTCAACTAGATTTTCATCTAGTTTTTTGTCTTTATAAAATTCCAATATTTGACTTTTGACTTTTGACTTTTGACTTTGCCTTATGTACATTCCATTCATCCATTCAAGTTTAACTGGATCAAAAACCGGGGCAGTTTTTTGAATATCTTTAATATCAAAAACTTTAATATATTCGTCTAATGAAAAAATATCTTTTCCTTCCGGATGACTCCAACCCATAAGAGCTAAATAATTTAATAATACTTCAGGAAATATACCCTGATCTAAATAATAAGAAGTCCAAACTGGATTTTTTCTTTTGGATAGTTTGGACTTATCTGGGTTACGAAGAAGCGAGATGTGAGCAAAAACAGGAAGTTCCCAACCAAATGCCTGATATATAATAATATGTTTTGGAGTAGATGGCAGCCATTCTTCTCCACGGATTACGTGAGTAATTTTCATCAAGTAATCATCAACAACAACACCTAAATGATAAGTGGGAAACCCATCGGATTTGAGTAATACTTGATCATCAAGATTTTTTGTATCAATAATTATCTCCCCCCTGGCTACATCATTAAACTTTATTTGACCTTCAGGAATTAAAAGTCTGATGACGTGAGATTTTTGCTTGTCCTTCGAAGCCTTGGCGAAGGAGGGATCTTTAATTTCCTTAATTATTTGATCCTGGATCTTCAAGCATTGCCTATCATATTTAGGAACTTGTTTTTTTGTTTGTTGCTCTTCACGCATTTTAATTAATCTTTCTGGAGAACAAATGCAATAATATGCTTTGCCTTTAACAACTAATTCTTCTGCATATTTTTTGTAAATATCGAGTCTCTCTGATTGTCTATAAGGAATATAAGGACCGCCAATTTCCGGCGATTCATCAGCAATAAGCCCAATCCGTTTTAAAGTTTTTAGCATCTGAGTTTCCCCGCCCTCAACAATTCTCGTTCTATCAGTATCTTCTATTCTAATAATAAATTGGCCATTATTTTTTTTCGCCCAAGCGTAGTTCATTAAAGCAGTCGCAACTGATCCAACATGAACATCTGCGCCTGTTGGTGACGGAGCAATTCTGGTTCTAACCATATGAAGAATTATATAATATCAACATTCTCCACAACAACCAGCTATATCTTGAAAATTTCCTTCAACTACTTTCCAATCTAAATTTTCAAAAAATGAATCAATATATCCAGCTCGATTGACACCATAGTCAATAAAATAGGCATGTTCATAGGTATCAAGGGCAACCAGCGGTTCAACGCCCCACATGGAATAAGTATTCTGTGAATCGCCCAAGTAATTAACCAACCTACCTTCTCGATAATTAAAACCTGTCCAAACCCAGCCACGGGCAGAAATACCAGTTGCTTTCAGATCTTTTTTGTAATTTTCAAAACTGCCAAAATCTTTTTCAATTTGAGTTAACAAGGTACCGTCTGGTACCTTGCCTCCTTTGCCGCCGAGATGAGAAAAATAAATTTCATGATTAATCACTCCACCCCAAGCGAAAGATAGTTCAACTTTAAGCTCCCGTATATTTGAAAAGACTTGGTTTGCTTTTGCATAATCGTCATCTTTCAAAGCAGATAGTTTTTCTTGGATTTCATTGTACTTATTGACGTATCCTTGATAAAGCTTTAAATGCTCCTCAACCGTCTTTTTAGAAATACCTTTCATTGATAAAATCTTATCTGAAAACTTCTTCGGTTCTAGTTTAATTATTTTCATATTTTTAATTTAACTTATAATTGTACGGAACAAAAATTTTTGTTCCCTACATTTTTATTCTACTACTAATTTTCCTTTCATTCCAATATGTCCTACACCACAAAAAACCGAACAAAAAAATGTAAATTCGCCTTTTTTATCAGCAACAAATTCGACTGTAATTTCTTTTCCTGGCTCTAAATTTTCATTGACATTAAAATCAAGTAGACTAAAACCGTGAGCAACATCGATACTTTTTATTTTTAATCTTACCTTGTCTCCCTGTTTAACATTGATGGTAGATGGATCAAACTGCCATTTTTTAGCAATTATGGAAAATTCTTTAACTTTATCCGAGGTCACAGTTGTTGCTGAAGTCAACCCTTGCTTCATCGCAGGTTTTTTTTGATTAAGGAAAAATATTCCTCCAACTAATAATAGAAAAAATGCTGCTAATAAATATTTTTTCATTCTAACTTATATTAAATTTGTAATAGTTAAATTTTAAACTATATTTTTGTTTGAGTCAAGCTTACTTGCGCAAGCAAGTAGATCTGGTCGTTTTTTTTGTGTTTCCTCAATGGCTTTTTCCATCTGCCATTTTTCGATTTTTTTATGATCACCTTTCAAAAGTATTTCTGGAACTTTTTTACCCATGAATTCTTCCGGCCTCGTATATTGAAGATATTCAAGTATTTTTTCATCATTAATATTGAAGCTTTCATTTTTTATTGCTTGGTCTTTCTTTAAAACACCCTGAAGCAAACGAACAACAGAATCAACAATCGCTGACGCCGGAATTTCTCCACCTGTAAGAATAAAGTCTCCCATTGATATTTCTTCATCAACATAATCAAGAATCCGCGCATCAACATCTTCATAATGTCCGGCAATAATTATTAGATGATTTAATTGCGAATACTCCTGTGCTTTTTTTTGATCAAAAACTTTACCTTTTGGACTTGTTATTATAACTTTTGACTTTTGAATTGAACTTTTGACTTTTGACTTTTGACTTTTGACTTTTTCTAATGCTTTGTAAATCGGTTCAATCCGCAGTATCATCCCCGCTCCTCCTCCATACGGCCGATCATCAACCGTTCCATAATCGTCGATAGCAAAATCTCTTAAATTTATTATTTCTATTTCGACCAATTTTTTTTCAATTGCCCGTTTAATAATACTTTCCTCAAAAAAACCAGAGATCATTTTTGGAAACAGGGTAATAATAGAGATTTTCATAGTAGAATTATAACAATATGAAAACTATTATTCTTAAGTTTATCCGTTTTTATCAAAAAACAGAACTTTTTCGTGGAGCGTTAGCAAAACAATTATTTCTAACGGAAAGTGCTTGTAGATTTACTCCCACCTGTTCCGATTATACTTTTGAAGCTGTGGAAAAATACGGAAGCCTTAAAGGATTATTTATCGGATTAAAAAGAATTATTCGCTGTCATCCGTGGAGCAAGGGAGGGTTTGATCCAGTGAAATAATATTTATTTTCCATCTCTTGCTTGAGAGACTTTTCTGGCTCGAACCATAAAGGCGTCTTGAGCAACTTTAACATTTTCTGATTTTCCCATCCAAGCTTGCAAAGCTTCCTGTTGTAACGCCCGACCAAACGAATAACTTAACTGCCAAGATAGATCTTTAAACATTGCATTCATTGTTTTTAAATACTCTGTTGATTGATCAGGAGTAAGGCCGCCTGATAAAAAGACTATTCCTGGAACTTCCGGAGGAACAGTTGCTTTTAATGTTTCAACTGTCAAACGGGCAATTTCTTCGGAGGTTGACTTATTTTGCGATTCTTTTCCGGGCAAAACCATATTTGGTTTTAATAACATTCCATTAAGTTTTACTCCAAATTGTTTTAACCAATAAAAGACATCTTTAAGAACCACGGTCGTCACTTCTTTGCTTTTATTAATATCATGACTTCCCTCAAGAACTAATATTTCCGGCTCAACAATTGGAACTAATCCGACCCTTTGGCAAAGAAGAGCGTACTGCGCAAGTCCAACAGAATTTGAGGTAACAGCAACTGCCGAAGGCATTTTTTCACCAACTTTATATACTGCTCTCCATTTGGCAAAAGTTGCTCCCATATTTTTATACTCTAACAATCTTGCTTCCAATTTATCTAACCCCTGGGTAAAGGATTCTCCCTGTTCATTAATTTTTACAACACCTAAATCAACTTTAATGCCCGGATGAATGTTTTTAGATTTAAGCAAATCAGCAATCATCTTGCCGTTTGGTAAAGGTGAACGCAGTGTTTCGTCAAATAAAATTTCGCCGCTAATTGCCTCTTCTATTCCTTGGGACCCAGCCATTATTTCTCTCCACATTGAACGGTTCTCCGGAGTTGCTTCCACTCCAATTGCATCTAACCGTTTTTTCATTGTTCCGGTGCTTTCATCAGCTGCCAATATTCCTTTTCTAGGAGCAACTAACTCTCGAGCAACTTTTGCCAAAATATCTTCACCTACTTGATCAGTAACCATATTTATTAAATAAATAATTAATAAAATATTTTATCACTATTGAATAGACAAATACAAGTTTATTTGATATATTAATTAATATTAACCATGGATAGAAACTTAGCTCTCGAATTCGTTCGGGTTACTGAGGCAGCCGCAATTGCAGCGGCCAAATGGATAGGTCGAGGTGAAAAAAAGAAAGCCGACGGCGCGGCCGTCGATGCAATGAGATCGCGTTTTAACCAAGTTGATTTTTCCGGAACAGTTGTCATAGGTGAAGGTGAAAAAGATGAAGCCCCGATGTTATACACCGGTGAAAAAGTCGGCACCAAAAAAGGACCGGTTATGGATTTGGCAATTGACCCTCTTGAATGTACCGATAGCGTTGCTTACGGTAGATATAATGCTACGACTGTGGTTGCTTCAGGCCCAAAGGGCAGTCTTCTCCACGCTCCTGATACCTATATGAAAAAGATTTGTGTTGGCCCCCTCGGTAAAAAAGCTATTAATTTAGAAGCCTCTGTTAAAGTAAATATCGAAAAAGTTGCCAAAGCAATGAATAAAAAAGTTGAAGATATTACTGTTGTTGTTTTGGATAGGGAAAGACACGCTGATTTAATAAAAGAAATTCGTGACGCAGGAGCTCGAGTCAGGTTAATTACTGATGGTGATGTTGCCGCTGCTATCGCTACTTGTTTTCCAGAAAGTGGCATTGATATGCTAATGGGAGTTGGTGGATCGACCGAAGCTGTACTTGCCGCTGTCCCTGTAAAAATCTTAGGTGGAGAAATTTTATGTCAATTTAAAGCTAAAAAAGATGCTGATATTCCAAAAATAAAGGCCGCCGGTGTTAAAAATATCAATAAAATTTTTGATGCAGAAGATATGGCTAAAGGAAAAGAATTAACGTTTACCGCTACCGGAGTTATTGACGGCCCCCTTCTTAGCGGTGTAGTTTTTGGAAAAAATAAAGCAATTACACATTCCATAGTTATTAGAGGAATATCCGGTACGATTCGCTACGTCACTACGCATCATCATTATTATAAGTAAATAACTAATGCCTATGAAAAAAATCAAGGTAGGTCTAAATGGTTTTGGTCGTATCGGTCGAGCTTTTACAAGAATTGCTTTGACTCGAAATAATTTTGAAATTGTGGCAATAAATACCAGAAAAACTTCAACTTCAATAATGGCCTACCTTTTGGCCTTTGATTCTGTTTATAGACGTTTTAGTATGGAAGTTAAAGAAGAATCCGATGGAATTTCGGTTAACGGCAAAAAAATATTAACTTTACTTAATGATAAGCCTGAAAATATTCCTTGGGATAAGTATGGTGTTGACGTGGTTGTTGACGCTACCGGTGCTTTTAATAAAAAACCAGATTTGGAAAAACATCTGAAAGGCTCTGTAAAAAAAGTTGTTCTGACCGCTCCGGCAAAAGACGAAGAAACACCGTTTGTAGTCCTTGGCGTTAATGATGATAAATTTGATTTTAAAAATGCAACGGTTATTTCAAATGCTTCATGTACAACCAATTGTTCAGCTCCGATGTTTAAGGTAATCAACGATAATTTTAAAGTTGTCTCAGGATTTTTAACAACTACTCATGCAATGACCATTAGTCAAAAATTACTTGATGACGCTGGAAAAAATCCCGGTGGATCAAGAGCGGCTTTTATGAATATTATTCCTTCAACAACGGGTGCTGCAAAGGCAGTAGCTAGAGTAATCCCAGAACTCAAAGGAAAAGTTGATGGTATGTCACTTCGAGTTCCCGTCGCAACAGGCTCAATTACCGATATTTCTATTATTGTAGAAAAACCAACTACCGTTGAAGAAGTTAATAAAAAATTTAAGGAAGCATCGGAAACATCGATGAAAGGAATTTTAGGTTACGAAGATAAAGTCTTGGTGTCATCTGATTTCATAGGGTCATCTTATTCGTGCATATTCGATTCCAACTATACAAAAGTCGTTAATGGTAATCTAGTAAAAATATTTGGTTGGTATGATAATGAATGGGGATATTCTACAAGACTCGTTGACCTTGTTGAACGATTGGCTCAATATGTCTAAAATAATTTATATCGACGAAGTCGAAATCAAAAATAAAACGGTCCTTCTTAGGGTTGATTTTGATGTTTCTTTAAATCCTAATCGAACGATTGCCGATGATATTAGGATCCAAAAAAATCTACCGACTATTAAATATCTTTTGAAAAATAATAATAAACTTATCTGCGTCGCTAAATTGGATCGTCCAAAAACCAGAGACCCAAAACTATCGTTAATGCCTGTTGTCAAAAGGCTAAGAGAATACTTACCGGATTATAAAATCATTTTGATTGCTGACTTTCTTTCTTCTGATAAACAAGTGTTTGAAAAACAAACAAACAAAGAGATTTTAGTTTTGGAAAATATTCGTTTTTATCCCAAAGAAAAAGATTTTTCTACTATATTTGCTAAACGGCTTGCCTCACTAGGCGATATTTATGTTAACGATGCTTTTGCGGTTTGTCACCGGTCAGATACTTCAGTTATTGGTCCTCCAAAATTTATTCCTTCATATGGGGGGCTTCTTCTTAAAAAAGAATTAGCAATAATATCTCAGGCTATTAACAAACCTAAAAAACCAATTGTGGCAATTATTGGAGGTAACAAAGTGTCAACAAAAATAGGACTAATAAATAAATTAATAAAAATTGTTGATTATCTAATTATTGGCGGCGGACTGGCAAATGCTTTTGTTAATGCTCAGGGACACGATGTAGGAACAAGTTTCTGTCAATATGAAGCGGTTCAACAGGCAAGAAGACTTCTTTCTTTATCAAAAAAAGGTCGGGCTTTTCTTGTTTTACCTGTTGACGCAGTTGTTGCTAATACAAAGGAAGATAAGAACAGCGAAATAGTGAAGATTGAGAATATTCCCTCTAATAAATCAATTTTTGATATTGGTCCGGAAACTAAAGCTCAGATTGGAGGTATTATTGCTAAGGCAAAAACCATTATCTGGAATGGGCCGGTTGGATATTTTGAAAATCCTGAATTTAAACAGGGAACTGATTTTGTTTATTATTCAATAGCTCAAAATACCGACGCCGTTTCAATCGTTGGCGGTGGAGACACATTAGCCGCAATTTCAAAAAAAGAATATTTGGATAAAATTACTCACATCTCAACCGGAGGCGGTGCGATGCTGGAATTCATAGAGAAAGGAACTTTACCTGGAATTGAAGCGCTGAAAAAATAAATACCAATTGTTATATTGTTCTATTGCTTCATTGTTAAAAACAACAATCGAACAATTGAGCAATGAAACAATTTTATGTATTATTTTATTAATTCAACAACCCGATCTACTTTTTCTTTTGAATTAACTGTAACAATCGTTTTCGACTTTAATATCGATAGCAAAAAACTTTTTCCTACAATCTTATTGTCTTTAGACCAATAAATATCTAGGTCGAGATAAGTATTTTTATTCCAAAAGTTTCTTATTTGTTTATCAGGAAAAATAAAGATCATCCCGTCAAAATCAACCGGTTTTTTATAAAACATTAGTCCTCTCTCCCATTGTTCCGGATTACTGGCAGTCAATAAACAATAATTTTTATTATTAATCGAGTATGTTTTAGCTTGATTATTTTGACATTGATTGTTTTTAAATACAAAAAAATAAGTAATGACGGCTAAAATAAATGAAATGAAAAGAAATTTTTTCATGATTAATTTTAACACCTAATTTATTAATTAATCTATGGTAAAATTATTAGATTCCCATTGTTATTACGGAGCGTAGCTCAGATGGCTAGAGCGCAGCGTTTGGGACGCTGAGGCCGCGAGTTCAAGTCCCGCCGCTCCGACACTTTTTTTTGGCTTTCTTTAAAAATTACTACTCCCTAATGTTACAGGGTAGTAAATTGTTGCTCCCGCAAGGGCGGGAATTCAGACTAAGATTCTTGTTATAATTAAATTTTCTTATGAAAAAACTCTGGTTCATTTTACCGGCTTGTTTATTTTTTATATTATTTGTCTTATTTACTTTTGTTGTCAAAAAAGAATTGCTTAGCAACTTTGATTTTGATACAACAGTTCGACTACAAAATCATATTCCGCTTCAATATGACTCTTTCTTGTCTTTTTTTAGCTTAGTCGGAAGTTTCGAAATATTAGCCGGCCTATTGTTTTTTATCGCTCTTTTCAGAAGAAAAATACTATCTTTTTTAATTTTTATTCCTCTGATCGGAGCGCACATTGTAGAACTAATCGGAAAATCATTAATGAACCACCCCGGGCCGCCGTTTTTATTTTTTAGATACAACCTGGATTTCCTTTTTCCTTCTTCATATGTTCAACCAGGATCTTCTTATCCATCAGGTCATTCGTTAAGAATTATCTTTGTCTCAGTGATATTTTTTTACCTGATTATGAAATCAAAAATAAATAATTATTCAAAAGTATTTTTTAACGTTTTTCTAATTATGTTCAACGTAACAATGTTGACATCAAGAATTAGCCTTGGAGAACATTGGACAACTGATGTTGTGGGAGGAATTTTACTGGGTCTATCTTCAGGAATCTTCGCCCTTATTTTTTTGTAATTTTAGCCTCATCCAACCTGCCTGCCGGCAGGCAGGCCTAACGAGGTTGTATAGGTTGAATTAATTAATGTTTTATAAGCTTTATCGAGAGTTTATTTTTTGAAGCAATTATATTCACTTCTCCCCCGACTGGAAAAGTTATTTTCGGATCACTGTGACCAAAGTCAACATTGGCAATCACGGGAATATTATCCAATTCTTTTTTTGTTTTAATAATTTTTTTTAATAGCTCATCTGTCATATTACTTTTTTTTTGAAATCGGCCGATCACTAATCCTCTAATTTTATTGAAATCAGGAAGATGAATCAATGATTGAAGATCGCGGTCAAAGGTATGAGGAACGGTTTCATAATCATCTTCCAAAAATAAAATTGAGTCACTCAAATTAGGAAAATACTCTGTTCCCTGCAGTAGATTAAAAGTACAAAGATTCGCTCCTAAAATCGTCCCTTCAGATTCTCCTTCATTGATAACTAAATATCCTTTATTGCTGATAAGTTCTCTTTTATTCTGATCTAAATACCATTCATCATCGTTCCATGAATCGCTTGAACTGACTTCAAAAGGACTATCCGCCATCAAACATTTTTGGAAATAGTCTAATGTATAGTCAAAATGTAATTTCTGACCAAAACTTGAATAGTGAGGTCCAGAGTAATTAATTAATCCTGTTTTAGCAAAAATGGCATTATTTAAAACTGTAATATCAGAGAATCCACAGAATATTTTTGGATTATTTTTTATTAATTTCCAGTCAATATATTTTAAAAGCTGGTTTGAATTAAATCCTCCAATGACGGTAATTATTCCTTTGACATTCTTTTCAGAAAAAGCTTCGTGAAGATCCGCTATCCTCGATTCAATACTTGAAGAATTAAATTCATCAGTTTCATAAACATGTTTGCCAAATGACAGTTTTAGTCCTAAATCTAAAAATCTTTTGTCAGCTATTCTTTTTATTTCTTCACTTAATATTTTTATTGACCTGGATGGTGCAATAATTCTTACTTCATCACCTATCTTTAATTTTTCCGGATAAATTTTTTTCATATTATTTATAAGTTGTTCCGTGAGGATTTAGAACTAAAGGATAAACGTCAACAGCAACTTCTTTTTCTAATCCATCGCTTGCTCCCGTCACAATCGCCGTTTTATTTTTTAATATCATATTGTTTTAATTATAATCAAATAATTAACTAATCGCAGTTCAATTAGTTTATAAATATTTTTTAATTTAATATTTTTACTTATCTCCTTAACGATCGCTCACAAGATATTAAACAGAGAGCAGTTCCTTTCCCAAATAAAAGGATATTTAAAAACTATTATCTTATAAACGATCGCGTTCAAGATAAATGTCTAATCATAATTTAAAGTATTGTTTTACTAGTTTCTCATCTTCTATTTTTTCAGCAATTATGTATTTTATATATTTGGCTCCCTCAACTATTTTTTTGATCAGTTTGATTTCATTTTCACACTCATACGGAAAAATATAAATACTTTTTTGATATTGATAAAAACCAATATATACTAAAAATCTTCTTAGATAATCTCTTTTATTTTTTTGAATTTCTGGAACATCAAAAAATACCAAAAACCATTTTTTATTCCAATGTTTTGCTTTTCTTTTAAAGTTTAGCAATGCTTTTGTCGAATATTTTATTACTGTTAAGTTGTTTTTATCTTTTAATTTGACAAAAATATTGTCTCCTTTTTCTTCAAGATCAATAATTTCTTTACTTTCTAATTTTTCTAAACTTTTTCTAACTTTCGTCTCTTCGACATTTAAGTTTCTAATTTTTTTTAATGATTCAACAATTTCCTTTATAGCAACTGGAATAATCGGTCTAAGTGGATTTCCTCCAGATATCAAAGTCGCCCCAATAATTTCTAAAATGTACCAATAGAGTTGCCCTCTTTTTAATTTTATTTCATTTGTTTTCATAGAAATATATTTCTTTATTATCTTGTGAACGATCGCTCAATAGATAATCAAATTTTTTTAATTAATAATTTAATTATTAATAAATAATAAAATTATTGTCTACCGCTTATAACCTACAAAAGTGGTTCTTTTGATTGTTGAAAAAGGATTATTTTGACGAATGATATATCTTATAAACGACCGTGACTAAGATAAATTATCAGGCAAATATAAAAGTAAAAAGATAGTTGATATAATATCTTTATGAATAAAAGGCTTGTTCTAACTAAAAAAAATGTTCTGGATTTTCTTGGGACTAAAAAATTAATGATTATAGCAACATACGGAGATCATCCTTGGATAGCAAGTGTTTATTATTCTTTTGACAAAGATCTCAACTTATATTTCATCAGCGTACCGTCAACGATCCACGGACGCCAGATGGAAAAAAATAAAAAAGTAGCAGTAGCAATTGTTGATTCGAACCAAAAACCTTCTGATGTAAAAAGAGGGTTGCAAATATATGGTACTGTTGAAAAAGTATCAGGGATCAATAAAGTCCGTCATGCTCTCCGTCTTTGGAAAGATTTTTTAAATATTCAGCGACCGGATATCAGTTTTGAGAATATGCAAAAAGGATTTTATAAGGGAAAAGTTTATAAACTGACTCCAAAAAAAATAAAACTTTTTGATCAGGAAAAATTCAAGGTCCCCGACGGCGAAGAGCCTATCTTAGAACTATAAATAATTGTTCTAATTGAAAATTAGAAAACTGAAAATTGTAAATTAATTCTTGAATCCCCCAGCCAGTTCGCGAAGTTTTGCTTCCGGGTCTTTGGATAAAACAAAGCCTGAGGCCAATATAGCTCCAACCGCACCCAATTTAATCGCCTGTTTTATATCTTCGCCCGTGGATATCCCTGCACCAATTACTAATGGTCTTTTCAAAACCGAAATCAACTTTTTAATATTTTCCTCTTCCTTGGTGATCATCGAAACTCCGGTTCCGATCATATCTTCTCTTTCATAAGATAAATAATCTGGTTCCCAAGCATCAAACTTAATCATCATTTCAGGATTAAATCCACAAATAACACTCTTTAAACCGTATTGTTTGGCTTTATCTAATATTTTTTTTACATGCTCATCGTCCATCTTATGTTCACTATGATTGATGACAATACCGGAGGCGCCGGCATCTTTTATGGCATAAGCGGAAAGCCAGCCCATATTTTTTCCTGGTTCAATCGGATCCATGTGTTGAGCCCATACTTCTATTCCTAGTTCTCGTTTGACCCTATAAATGTCAGTCGGTTGTACTGCCGGAATAATTTCCACCCCAGTCTCTTTGCTGACCTTTTTTACGCAAGAAAGTAATTTGATGGCAGCGCTTCCTGTTGATTCCCTATAGGTTTTTAAAGAAAGGAAAATCATTCTTTAATTATAACAACATGATGCTTATTTTGTAAATAAGATTTATTATCGAAATTGACTTACTTTAAAAGGTATCCTCCATCAACGACGATCTGACTTCCGGTCATATAAGATGACATTTCTGATGCCAAAAACAAAACCGCTTTTCCAATGTCATCCGGCACTCCCATTCTTCCCATGGCTATTTCCATTTTTGGAGGATCGGGATTTCTTTCAACCGTAACAGGTTTTCCTTGAGCTTGCATAACGGCTACTCCGTGAGTTATCACTCCACCAGGAGCTACGGCATTAACCCAAATCTTGTCTTTCGCCAATTCAAGGGCAACATTTTTTGTAAATCCCCAAACACCGTGTTTTGAAGCATCATAGTGAGCCAGTCCAATTGATGACGGATGAAGAGCGTCGATTGATGTTATATTAATTATCTTTCCACCTTTTCCCTGTTTGATCATTTGTTCCGATGCATATTTAGTTGTCAAAAATACTCCTCTTAGATTTGTTGCAATCACTTTATCAAATATTTCGCTTGTCAATTGGGATAGCGGTGCAAATGGAAACATTCCGGCATTATTAACTAAGATGTCAACTGATCCAAAGGATTTTATTGCTTCTGCAACCAAATTTTTTACTTCTTCTTCTATTGAAACATCAGTTTTTACTCCAGATGCCTTGAATCCTTTTTGTTTTAATTCTTCAACCGCTTTATTGACTTCTTCAAGATTGCGACTGGTAATAACAACGTTCGCTCCTGCCTCAGCCAATCTATAACTTATTCCGTATCCAATCCCAAGCGATCCCCCGGTCACAATCGCCGTTTTTCCAGATAAGCTTAAAAGCTTATCTTTTGGTAATATTTCCATATTATTTTTTAACTTTTAATTTTCTAATCATTCTTCTTTTGCTTCCTCTTTTGTTTTGTGAATCGTTCCCTGTTTGTGTTCGGGCGGCGTATAAATCGTGTAAAGTTTCATCTCGACTTCTGATGTGTTAATAACGTTGTGTTGGGTTCCAGCTGGGACAACGATCGCTGAACCGTCCGTAATTTCGTGTTCTTCACCATTCATAATCGCTTTACCTGTGCCCGATTCTATTCTTATAAACTGATCATGTTCTGGATGAGTTTCCATTCCGATTTCCTCACCCGGTTTTAAAGCCATGACAACCAGTTGACTTTTGTCAGTGGTAAAAAGCACTTCGCGAAAATAATTATTTTCTAAAGTTTTTTCTTCAATATTGATCACATATCCTGTCATATTTATCACCTCCTTCAATTTCATTTTAATATATAATCTTCTTCATGTCACTCATTATATTATTTGGCCTTCCCGGAACTGGAAAAACATATGTTGGAAAAATATTTGAAAAATATTTCGATTATTATTTTTATGAGGGAGATAATGATTTGACGCCTGAAATGAAAGCAGCCATAAAAACAAAGACTGTTTTTACCGATCAAATGAGAGATGTTTTTTTTGAAAGATTAATTGGAAATATTCAAGAACTCACAAAAAAACATAAAAAATTAGTTGTTGCTCAAACTTTTATTAAAGAAAAATATCGACTTCAATTAATTAAAGTGATTCCGGAAACAAAATTTGTTTTAGTTGAAACAAAAAAAGAAATCCGTGAGAAACGATTACAAAAAAGAGCCAACTATCCCCTGGATTTAGAATACGCAAGGATTATGGAATTAAATTTTGAGAGTCCAAATATTAATCACCTGACAATTATTAATGATGAAGATGGAGAAGAAAATATAAAAAAACAGATTAAGTTAAAAATTAAATAATAAACTTTAGATTGCTATATCAACTTGAAATTATCGATTGAAATTGTTAGACTATTTCCATGCCAGATCCTATTCCTATACGAGGTGAAGAAAGAAAGGTAAAAGAATTTTTTTTAAGGTTGAAACCAGCTGATGCAATTACAGTTAGAGCTATTGTTAATACTGTTAAATTACTTGCTGATGATTATGCAAATGATAAGTGGATAATAAGTCAGCATTTAGATGCATTTTTCGGTGTTTATGCAATTGCAGGAAATATCACAAAATTTGGTAGTCGACCTGATATTAATCTACTTATTGTTACTAACTCATGGTGGAGTTATGGCTATCGATCTGAAGATCCAAAAATCTCACATGAAGATTCTCTTGCTTTGAGCGGAGATCATGTGGCTGGAACTTTACGAGATATTTTTAGTAAAGAAGATTATGAAGTTAAAGTAAGAAAAGAGATTCCATCAGTACATGTTCAAACTGGTGTAAAAGATAAAGGAATGTTGCGACTTGAACCTAAAGATGAAGGAAGAAAACCTATTGGTATTATCATAGTTAATAAAGTAAGTCTGCAAAATAGTGGAATAAAAACTCTCGAAGAATTTGAAGAGCAAATTGACGTTGACTCAAAAGGAAATCCGTTACCAAAAGTATTATTGTTTGAGGCCTAAAATTTATTCTCACAAAAAACTGTAATCAGTTTTGTCAATCCGCAGGAAACTGGATCCCCTTCTTCAAGGGGAT